>Ga0206118_100573_pt1 | contig 16011 bp, 13 predicted proteins | sample 3A20Ametagenome_FD_177999 | JGI IMG/M metagenome (GOLD analysis project Ga0206118, IMG submission 177999) | Enriched microbial communities from leaf-cutter ant dump, University of Wisconsin, Madison, United States - 3A20A | ecosystem: Environmental > Terrestrial > Nest > Insects nest > Nest dump... | reverse complement strand
AAAAACCCGGGTCTGCGTAGCTATATAGATAAGAACACCATTCCGCTGCAAAGTGTTTGTCAATCCATGATGCACAAAGAGATCCAGGGCCCGGTCACGGGCTTCTACGGGGCACTCCTGCTCTATGTATACGCATATCTCCCCCGTAGAACGGGTCTCGACCAGTGCAATATGCTCCGTTATCCTTTTCTCTTCCTCTTCAGAAAAAAACCTTGACATAATAAAGTGTTCTATAGACATGGCCGGTCCGGCCATGTCATATCTTAAAATTGTACTTCCGGAGCGCGATCAGCGCCTTTTTCCGCTTCAAAGTATCCTTTCTTCTCAAAGCCAAACATACCGGCCAGCAGGTTGTTGGGAAACTTACGGATGTACGTATTAAAATCCTGTACCTCCTCATTGAACTTTCTGCGTTCCTGGGTAATGCGGTTTTCAGTGCCTTCCAGCTGAACCTGCAGGTCCTGGAAGTTTTGATTGGCTTTCAGCTGAGGATAGTTCTCAGTGACCATCATCAGACGGCCCAAAGCCTGGGACAGCTCACCCTGAGCAGCCTGGAACTCCTGTATCTTTTCAGGTGTCAGATTTTTCGGATCGACCGTGATCTGACTGGCCTTGGAACGTGCTTCAGTCACAGCAGTAAAGGTTTCTTTCTCGAAATTGGCAGCGCCCTTGACCGTATTGACCAGGTTGGGAATAAGATCAGCGCGGCGCTGATATACGTTTTCAACCTGAGACCACGCGGACTCTACCGATTCTTCTTTGGTTACCATGTTGTTATAACCGCCTTTCAACGAAGAATAGGCAATTAGCGCAATAACAGCAATGACGATAAGAACAATAACAGAACGTTTCATTTTGAAATTGATTAATGTTAATAGATTTTTTGCAAAAAACAGTTACAAGATAGGGAAAATTCCCGGTTTCGACGGAATCCGTAAAATTAACGATGAACAATACACCGGAAGCCTCCATACTTAAAAAACAAAAGGGCCGGAATGATCCCGGCCCAGATATAATATTGATTGTACTGAAATGCTATAGTTTGACAAATTTTCTGAATTCCGGCAGACGATCATCCCTGATGCCGATGATATAGACACCGGCCGGCAGATCACTCAGGTCGACAGCATGATGCCTTCCTTCCAGGATCTTGCTGCCAGCTAAGTCGTACAGTATGACATTATGTGATTGTCCATCGAAGAACTGCAAAACGCCGTAAACGGGATTCTGAAACAGCGCCCTGATGTCAGGGTCAGGCCGGCCGGCGTTCAGCTCTCTTTCAAAAGTTACATCATCTATCCACATCCTGGTACCTGCATGTACGGTCCCTGTCTCTCCGGCATTGGAAAACTCAAGGCTATAGCTCACAGCCTGATCTCCGGAAATATACACCACCGGCACTGTATACAGCTTATAAGTTGTACTCTTTTCGATCAGCCCCTCCGCACGACCCACCTCATTGCCAAGACCATCGAACAGGACAAGCCGCACAAAGCCCCGGTCTTCCCCTTCGGGTTTGTATCTGCTATAGAAGCTCAGGGCACTGATATGCTGGCCCGGGTCGATCTTATTGGGCGATGAGAACCCAGTAAACTCCCTGTCAGAAAAGCAACCGGCTGCACCTGCTATCGCTTGTCCGCTGCTGTAATTATAGGCATTATGCAGCTCGAGCGCATAAGAGCCCGAATGTGCATCGGCAGACGGTTGGTAAAAGTAACCATCCAGCTCTATAGAGTCTTTATGCGCACCTGAAGAGTCGATCACAACGGGAAATACGTACATCCTGCCCCAATAAGCAAGAGTACCGCCCGCATTGACCTCCTCAAAATCTCCGTTCCTGACCTGCTGGGTACAAGCGGGCAGAACAGACTGAATAACCAAAAATGTAAAAAGCAGCAATCTCATATGTATCCTGTTTAATGTTAAACAAAGGACAAATCTACCTGAGCCCATATATCATACCAAAAATTACAGGTAGACATCAGGTAGACAAAAGAAAAAATGGATATGGACAAGGGGTCAACAAAGAGTCAGACAAGGCCCTGAATAAATTCGGCGAGGTTATCTTCGGTATTGATATTGAGCTTTTTGCGCAGGCGGTAGCGGGCGGTCTTGACACTGTCAGGTGAGATGTTGAGGATGACAGCCATTTCTTTGATCGAAAGATTGAGCTTGATCAGGGCACAGAGACGGAGATCATTGGTACTGATGTGCGGGTAGTGCTGTTTTAGCCGGGAATAGAAGTTCTTATTGACGCTTTCGAAGTGCGTATTGAAATCAGCCCATTCTTTTTCCTGAACCAGTCCCCGGTTGATCAGCCTGGTCAGGCTGTCATCGACCCGGGTGCCCGATGATATCTTTTCGCTCATTTCCCGGAGGAGCTCATTTTTCCGGGCCATATGCAGGGTCAGGGCGCTGAGCTGGCTTTCCCGGTATTCGATCTCCGACCGCATATGCTGCTCTTCGTGCAGTCTTTTTTCCTCCAGGACCTGCATCAGTGATTCTTTGGCCTCGAGCAGCTGCCTGTCACGCTGATTGATCCTTTTTAAAAGATAGACCACCACTGCCCCGGCTATAAGCACAACGGACAGTACTGTATAGAGCACCCAGTTGGTCAGCTCGGCGACCTTTTTTTCATTCCGGGCCAGCTGGAGCCTTTTATCCATCTCACCGACCTCAAATTCGACCTTCAACTGCTCTGCCATATGCCTGTTTTCCCACGCATTGACCGAGTCCTTCATATCCAGGTAGGATTCCTGCCACCTTCCGGCCTGCTTATAGTCATCTTTCGACCTGTAATAATCGATCAGCTGCCTTGCAACACGTAAGTAGAAGCTTTTATCAAGCAGGTCTTCGGCTATGGCCAATGCCTGCTGCAGCAGCTGTTCAGTTTCCGTACCGGCGTTGAATGTGGTCTGCCATTTGGCCATGCCGCAAAGGGCAATGACCTGTGCCTGGCGGTTTTCGCTTTTTTCCGCTATAGACAAGGCCTTTTCAAAATAAACCCGGCTCAGATCCGCATCCTTACGTTCCATTTCGAGCTCAGCTACAGAGGAATATGCCGATGGCAGGTACACCGTATCGTTTGTCCTGACCCGTTCTTCGACCGATCTTTTCAGAAAATAAACGGAAGAATCCGGCATGGATAGCCTGCCATACAGCACGCCCAGCGTGTGATATATGAGGCCCGGATAGGTAATATCCCTCCCGCTGAGAGGCTGCTGTAGCTTGCCAAGCGCCTCAGTACTCAGGTTGACGGCCTGCCGGAACCGGCCCTGCCGTGCATAGATCGTAGCCATGAGCTGCAGGCATTTGGCCTGTCCTGTCAGGGAGGCCCGCTTCTGAGCGTTCTCCGTCTTCCGGTACATATCCATCGCTCTCATACAGTAGTCCATTCCCTTCGACAAGTTGGAGCCATAGCTGCAGATGCCCAGATAAAGCAGGGCTTCAGCCTGCATCAGACGGTCATTATTATTGAAGGCGGTTTCATATGCCCTTCCGAAGAGCCCCATGGCGTCCACATCATTATCCCTGATCAGAGCGTCCCAGCCCTGAGCTATGAGAGCGTCCGCATCATTGCTCGCGCATGCCTCACCACAGGGCCCTAAGAGGAAGCTGACAAGAAGGGATAAGCTACACAATATGCGCGAACCCTTCATAAATACTGTTTTCTTCCACATAGGCAGGGATCAGGATGGTTTTTGCCATACAGATGAATAGATAAAGCGGCCAAATGCATGGTCATGAGAGCATTCGGAATACCCAAATCTATCAAATATTTCCGACATCTCAGTCAACGTCTGCGGGCTCACACCGCTGACCACCCCGAAAAAACGATACATGGCATGCAACATCATTTTTTTCCACCAACTGCCTTTTTTCTCCTTCAGGGTAAAGTCTGCATACAACCAAAGCCCCTCCGGATCCAGCATGCTGTCAAGACGGACAAAAAGCCGTTCACAATCCTGCCTGTTGAAATGATCGAACAAAAAGCCCGTGATGACCACATCATAGCGCCGGGCCGGCTCGAACCGGAAAATATCCGCCCTGATAAAACGCACATCCAGGCTTACTCTGCGTTTTTCGGCTATCTGAAGCATCTTTCCGGAGCTATCGACGAAGTCGACGGTCACATCTTTCAGCCCGAAGCGCTGCATATCGGCCAGGAGCCGGCCCGCTCCTCCACCTGCTATCAGTATGCTGTTCCCGTCATTGATATGTTGCAGGAGCCGGCGCTGCACGCGTTGCTGAGCGCCACCGAAGACCATCCTGCTCAGGCTGTCATAGATGCCGGCCACCGTGTCATAACTGATCTCCCTTTCTTTCATAAGCGGGAAGCAATGATGCCACATACGGCTTTGAGCAACAACACACCGTCGATGATGACCAGGTAATACAGGATGGAATGCCTTATCTTCAGGCGGAATGCGATAAGCAGCGTGGCGAGAAAAGGCAGGAGATTGACCAGGTAACGTCCTGCGCTGAAGTCCATCAGCCATGCAAACACGCTGAATGAAACGACACCGGCGAGGATCATCGGTACGAGGACTGTATAGATCGTCGATCTCAGGCCAAATCTCACTACGAAGGTACGCAACTGCTCATTGGCATCGGTCGGATAATCCTTGATGTCAAACATAATGGCATTGGCCGTGCAGAACATCCAGTTCTTGACAAAGAACCACACGACAAGCCAGCTGTCCGTATGAAGGGAGCCTCCTTCCATGATGTAAAATATCACCGGCAGGACCGTAGAAAAACAGGCCCATACCCAGCCGATAACAAAGGCTTTCAGCCACCCTGTATGCCGTATATCGAAGCCAAAAAACCGCCTCGATATCAGCCCGTAATAGAACAATCCTGCCGCCAGCGTCAGCAATGAGATCATATAAAAAACAGGATGCAGCAGCGCCAGCCCATCCCTGTGCCACCAGCAATAAACGACCGCGGCAACGCTGATGACCAGGACCGAGATCCATTGCTGTACGCTCAGGAAAGCCGCATACCTGATATACCAGACGGTGCGGGCATTGATATGCCGGCTGGAAGTATCATTGATATAAGCATAGGTATAATAGAACACCGGAACCAGAAAAACCAGGAGGTACGCCGTCGGATCATTGAGTGGAAGGCCGAGCTGAAGGCTTGTCTCCATACAAAGCGCTACGGCCAGCAGGCCGACGAAGTAATTTCCGAAAAATATCAGCCTTGTCAGGCTGCGCAGCATGGTCACCGGTCAGTAATTATTCTTCAAAAGTACAGAGTATTTCCCGTTATACGGTCTCTCCCCGGATATTACATACGCCGGATTCATGGCCCGGCCGGGCTAGTTTTTTGACAGGCTCCGGGCCAGGATCCCTCCGACCCATGCCATAGGGATATAAGCCAGGATAAGATCCACGATCACAAACCATGTGGGCGCCGGCAGCATAAAGGCGGCAGCGATCCCACCTATTAGAAACAGAACCCCGATGCCGAGCGCAAACTTCATCTTGTTGCCGGCGGCAATCATACCGGCAATAAACGCCCCCACCAGCGTACCCAAAGCATGGGCCAGAAAAGGAAAGATAAAATATTCAGGGCCGAGGGTCGGCATGACGGCTGCCAAAGCTTTCATATCGGCCGTGTCGACGCCTTCAAGCGGGAATACGCGATAGCCGATCCTGATCAGCATCATATTGACAAGGCTTCCGCCCATCCATCCTGCGATCACAGCCAGGATATTCCGTACAATTGGTTTCATAGGTATTTTAATTTTTGATCCATTTGCTTTCAGGGTTAAGGCCCGTCATTCCTGCCTACATCTCCCGGGATAATTCTTCTTCAGGGATGCAAAGCTTCGACCCCTGAGATCTAAAGATAACAATAATGTCCGGATCGTAATACCGGTGCCTGGCGGCATTTTTATTATCTTTGCCGCAACATAAGTAAAAATATGAATCGCAAAAGTTGTCTTCCTCCACCAACAGCCTGATATTTCCTTCAAAGATCAAAAGCATAGCCCCGGTTATGACCGACTGTCCTGCTCTGCTTAAAGGTTTCAATTAAATATTATACATTTATAAGGGTCATGTTCTTAAGGAACTGGCCGGGTATTTTTTATGAAAAGATCATATTTATTATTACATATCGCTGTAATATTTGCAGGGTTTACAGGAGTTTTTGGCAAGCTCATTTCTTTAAATGAAGGATTGCTGACCTGGTACAGGGTGTTTTTCTCTGCGGTCATTCTCTTTGTGATCTTAAAATTATTCCCGGCCGGCAAGCGCATCAGCTTCGGGGAAAAATGGGATATTGCCAGGGTCGGATTGCTCATTACCGTCCACTGGATATTCTTCTATGCCAGTATCAAGTATTCCAATATCTCCGTCGGAGTCGTCTGTTACAGTCTGACCAGTTTTTTCACAGCTCTTTTCAAGCCAATGATCGACAGGAAGCCGTTCGTGCTGTCCGAAATGCTGCTGAGCGGGCTGACGCTGCTAGGCATCAGCCTGATCTTTCACTTTGATGCATCTTATCAACTGGGCATTGGCCTTGGTGTAATCTCATCGGCCTTTGCGGCGCTCTACACGATCTACAACGAATGGCTGGTCAGGAGCTACGACAGCCATGTCATCAATTACTATCAAATGACGGGCGGCACGATCGGGCTGGGCATCCTGCTTCCCGCCTATCTCTATTTCTTTCCTGTGGTCAGCGTCATTCCCGGCCGGGAAGACGTTTTCTACCTGCTTTTGCTGTCGTTTTTCTGCACCGTGGGCCTGTATCTCATGTTTGCCGAAGTGCTGAAGAAGGTACCTGCGTTTACGGTCAACCTGACATTCAACCTGGAGCCAATTTATGCCATAGTCATAGCATTCCTGTTCTTTAATGAAGGAAAGGAAGTAAACTTTTCATTCTATGCCGGCTTATTTTTTGTAATGATCTCGGTCGTGCTGCAAACGCTGATCTCGGTCAGGAGGGCCAAATAAGCCGTACCCTGTCCTGTCTGCCAGGTAGCGACAACCTCGTAAATACGATATCGGATCTTCAGGCATAAACATTGATGCCGGGTCCGGGCTTTATTTTCTATGCAGGCGCATCACCGCTATATCATCTTTGATCAGCCGGAGCGTATCGCCAGTGATGCCATACCGTGTCACGGTCTTCAGCGTATGGAAGAAGGCGCCTTCCCCGTCGCCCGGGCACGCCATGAGGGTCGAGACCGGATCATCAAAGCTGATGTTATGCCCATCCAGGGTAAAGGGTATCATAAAGCCGTTGCAGCTGCTGTGGCCCGTGGCTTTGGGCTCCGGCAGGTCGAAGGTCAGCACGGGTTTTTTCCCGGGATACAGCTCCTCAAATGTGCCCGTGGCTTCCGACACATAGTCGGCCTCCCAGGTGCCATTGAGCCCGTGGCCTGCCGCAGGGTCATCCACGGCGCGGAAACGGGCGAGAGGAGCCTGCGCTTTGCTCAACGACAGTATGTCGCCGGCGACGGTATAATTATCCACGGCCGGCAGCGCTTTGTTGAGCCCGTTTTCCACTTCCATGTTTTCACATGCCATCATGGTCGACCTGCCCTGTGAGAATTTTATCCTGCCATTGCCAGAAAGGGAAAAGGTGCCGCCGATACCGTTGCAGCCCCCGGAGGCTGTATAGCTGCTGTCTGCAATGCCGAGCCGGAGATAAGGCTCCTTGCCGTTTACCCTGTCGGCTACCGGCTTACCGTTGAGCTCGATAAGCTTCCACCTCTTTCCGGTGATGACGCTCGTATCCGTACCGGCCGGGCCGGCTGAAGGAGCGCCTGTCCTTTTAGCGGGATCGCAGGCGTTGAATACGATGATAAGGCAGCTGAAAATGACAGAGAATACCAGGCTTTTCATATTCTTTTTAATTTTTTGACGTGATATGCGGCACGCTTCCAGGATCTCCCGGGCGGGCGGCGGGCTTACATGATGGCTTCCGTAACAAAAATAACATTTTTATTCTTTCTGCGTTGTTTCCACATTGCAGTGACCGGTTTTGTCTGCCTTATCTATGCTACCCTTACCAATAAGGACAGTCATGTAAAAACACTCTTCCCCGGTTCGATACAGGCTGTGCCGATGTCGCTGTGCCCGGAAAGTTTTAATTTGCATCATAAAGGCCTAATAATGTCACAACGGCTACAACCAGCTTTAGCAGGAGCTACTTAAAGGCATTTTATGTCCCATATGGGCGAGCCCATCTCTAATATAGGTTTTGTGATTATTCATTTACTCCTTTTAATATCTCATCAAGAAGGATTTTAACATGCTCAATTGGTCTATCCTTATCTTCAGCAAACTTTTGTAGCATTAGGCCGGGAGGATCAAAAGCTGCTGCCTGTTCTTCAAGTATATGTTTGATCTTTTCTTTCAGAACAGCTGACTTATCAAGGGTGGCTTTCAGATGTCGCCCAAGTATACGGGCTGCCGCTTTACCTATCTCAAAGTCTTCCTCAAAGAGATCGAGATGCTTTTCATACGCTTCATCCTTTACAAATTCCCAATAATTCTCAAGTATCTGACTAAGATCCCGGAGATCCTTTTCCCGGGCGGGCTTTTTATCGTGCCAGGAGAGTAGCTTCAAAATAAATATGCCGTGCAAGGGTGGTACCGGAATAGCGACAGATCGATCTTCATCTAAGAAATATTCCTGTAGTTCTTCATTCAGTTCGCGATACCCAAGTACTGATAGTTCAATTTCCCGTTGATCAAAGTTTACCGTATAGTCCTGCTCAATTTGTCCGAAAGGAAGAAGATCGATAACTGTTTCACCTTCTTTCCAGTTCAATCTGTACGGATCATTAGTTCCAGCGAACCCCTTTACTTTCAAAACATTTATCAATTCATTGTATTGGTCCATTGATTCAACCATAACCGCAAAATCTATATCTCTCGTACCACGTGCAGGTTTGATACCTTTTTGAAAGAAATGCATATCTTTCGCTTGTGCTCCAATCAGGGAATAGCGAAGGTGAAAGGCATTGAATACGGTCAAAAGGACGTTGAATGCTTCCTTATGCTCACTAAAAGCGTAATCTCTAATGTTTCCGTAAGTACCGGTCATATATCATTGTTGCCATTTCAATACATCTGCTATCACCTGTTTCCATAAGATCAGCATACACAAGTGTTGCAGGTACACAATTTTCTGCCCTTAATTCATTATTCACTTTCCAAAATTGTTTATAGACATAAATATCACCTCCAGGATCAGGCACCCATTTGTATTTTTTCATGATCTCTTGCTGCAGTTGGTTGGTATAGAGCGTGAATACTTCCGGTCTTAAATATCTGGTGAGGAGGTCTCCTGCCGGTTCACCGCCCCATTGTGCCCTCCCATTAAGATCAAGATTTTTCCAATTTATATAGAAGTCCTGATCCTTTGGCCGATATCGTTTAACGAATAAGGCAGGTTTCAATTTCTTAAGGTATTCGTTTTGCCAACGGTTCAATAATTCATCATAATCTTTAATGATCCACTCATTTTCAGTTTTTTTCAGTAAAAAGCCCTCTTCCTTTAACCCTTCTATCACTTTCGGTACCGTACCCAATGCGACACCTGTAATGTCTACAATATCCCTATAAGTAGCATTTATCAGTTCCGGGGTATTCAATATTTGAAAAACTACTTTGATCCCGGTTTTTGTGAATGCTCTATTCCTTCTGTCTTCTGCAGGCGGCTGGTTATGAAGCCCTTCTATATGTATATACACTGGTCCCATGCGAAACCATGTGTTGCCTGCCCTGTCTAAATAATTGACCTGCTTTTCTCTCAGTAATTTTTTTGCAGTGGGTGTTATATAGTTGGCCACAATCACGACATCACCCAAATGTGCTTTCAAATGAAGAAGCCGTTCTACCTGATTGGGGCGTACCTCATTCTTCGCCTCGACATACAGGGCCTTTCCTTCTAAGGTGAACAGAGCATCGTATTCAGCATGCGGTACTTGTTGATGGGGCTGCTTCCATTTCAACTTATTTCCTAATTCACCTTTTAAATAAAAAAAGGCTTGTTCTATTATGTCCTGTTCCTTCATGTTCACTTTTTATACCTGTTCATGTAACATGAACATTAAAAAATAAGGAACAAAACTATTGAATAAGATCCAAACACCAAAGAAAATTTGCGATCAACATCAAAATAACTCACTGAAAACGAATAGCTAAGGCCAAATCAACTATATAGTTATCTTCGCACTTATATTTCGAGGATATGGGATGCAAATCACGATCTGGGTCAGGGTCCCATTGTATTACATCCTGACCTGCACCTGCCCTTTCCCAGCCCACAGGGTTTTAATTTGCATCATCAATAATATTGCAAACTGAAAGTCCGCCGTCACACGAACGTCGACGAAGCCAACGCTCAATTGTCGTACTTATTGATTTTTATCCGATATATTTCCGGAAACAACTGCCTGGTATAGGCTGTGCCTACGTCGCTGTATCTGCAAATTTCTAATTTGCATCATCATAAAGGCCTGGTAATACCACAACGGCTACAACCAGCCTTTGCAGAAGTGGCTTAAAGGCATGTCATCTCCCATGTGGCTCTATCTATTACATTTTAATGACGCGCTTCGACCATACATGGTCTGAGCTTTTCAGGCTGATGATATACACTCCGGGCGGTAAGGCCGTTATGTCCAACAGGTAGGTTGCTCCGTCACGGGTAACGTAGATGGAGCGGGTCTTGCCACTTATGTCCGTGACCTGGATCAGAAACTGCTTTTCAGTCTTGTCTGTGCCGATCTTCACAAGGCCGGTGGTCGGGTTGGGGAAGACCTTCCATTCCAGCCCGGACAGCCCGCCCGTGGCAAGTGTCGTTACAGTGACGGTTGCTGTCTGCTCACAGCCGTTCTCATCCGTCACAGTGACCGTATAATCGCCCAACTGCGTGACGGTGATGGCGGGGGTCGTCTCTCCCGTGCTCCATGTAAAGTTCAGCCCACCTGTACCTCCGGTTGCGGAAGCGGATAAGGTGCCGTTGTTATTTGTGACAGACACCTGGATCTCATCCGGCTGGGTGAGGGTAAATGTACGCACAAAAGGACAGCCGTTGCCGGGAGTAACAGTGACGCTATAGGCGCCGGCGCCGGCCTGGACCGAAGCGGTCGTTTGTCCTGTATTCCAGGCATAGGTATAGGCCTCGTTGCCACTCTGGGACGACAGGGCGATCTCACCTTCCCGGCCGAAGCACGCGGGATCGGTAACATCGGCCTTCAGATCGGCTGAAAGATCAGGATACACCGTCACCTGGGCTGTCAGGGGGAAGCTGCTGCAATCATCGGTAGTAGCCGTGATGGTAAATGTGACGGTCACAGGCGCTCCGGTCGTATTGGTCAGCGTACCTGATATGCTGCCGCTTCCCGATGCCGGGATGCCGGTCGCTTCCGCTGTATGGTCGCGGGTCCAGCTAAAGACCGCAGCCTGTTCTGATGATGCCGGGGTGACAGGATCGATGCTTTTGCCGGAGCAGGCAGTCTGTATGAGCGGGTCAGCCGTGATTGCAAATGGCGTACAGGCCACGATCTTCATTAGAAAAGCGTCATAGGTACCACCGCCGTAAGTATTCTGATGGCCACCCGACGCCAGGTCGGTAGAGGTTGTTGAGCCGGCGATATAGATATTACCCAGGTGATCCCGCGCACAGCTATTGCCAAAGTCAAAATCATTTCCCCCTGCATAGCTTGCCCATTGTCTTACGCCCGAAGGGTTGAACTGCACCAGGAATGCGTCGGAACCACCCCTAAGGTTATTTTGAAATCCATTGGATGCAATATTATCCGTGGAATAGCTTTCTCCGACCAGGTATGCATTGCCGGAAGCATCTGTAAGACAGGTATTGCCTGCGTCAAAACCTGACCCTCCATAATAGGTAGCCCACAGGCGGGTCCCGTCCGGATCGTATTTTACCAAGAAAGCATCAGAAATACCGTCCTCGAATGTCATCTGATGCCCCCCGGATGCGAGACCGGTGGTCGAATTTGTCTCACCACAGACGTAGATATTATTGGAATTATCAAACTGAAAATCATTGGCATAATCTTCATTATTTCCCCCGATATAAGTGGCCCATAGCCTATTCCCATTTGCATTGAATTTGACCAGGTATCCATCGATGCTGCCGGAAATTGAGTTTTGAAATCCTCCCGAGGCTATACCGGAAGAGGATGCCGTACTGCCTAATAAGAAAACATTGCCCGAAGCATCCACCCTGCATCCGGATCCCGCTTCGTCTGAGCTGCCTCCGTAGTAGGTACCCCACAGGCGGGCGCCATTGGTATCAAACTTTACCAGGAAGGCATCCGAGGTACCGCTGATCGTATTTTTAAAGCCATCTGAAGCTATATTGTAAGTGGATGAGGTATTTCCGCACAAATAGACATTGCCCGAAGCATCATTTACACAGGCTAATGCCTGATCGGTACTACTGCCACCGATATAGGTAGCCCATTGCCTGACTCCGGAAGAATTGAATTTAACCAGGAAAGCATCATAATCACCTTCAAAAAAGTTCTGGACGCCATTAAATGCTATGCCGGATGAAGAGGTGGTCCATCCGGACAAATAGACATTGCCGGAAGCGTCCACGCAGCACCCTGTACCTCCGTCATCCCCGGTGCCACCGTAATAGGTAGCCCATTGCCTGACGCCGTCCGAATTGAATTTAGCAAAAAAAGCATCATTCGCTCCTCCGTTTGTACTCTGATGACCGCCCGACGCAATAGCTCCTGTCGATGACGTCCTGCCGGCGATATAGATATTACCCGAAGCATCCACCCTGGTTGAGTAACATCCGTCGAAGCTGCTTCCTCCATAATACGTAACCCAGCCCAGGGCCGGATCGATGATGAGCCTCTCCGCAGGGTCATAAGCATCCAGCTTAAACCGGACCAGGTCATTGCTAAGCAAAAACGCTGTCCCCACAGACCTGGACCTTTGAAAGCTGACCGGTGTCTTTTCCCTGATCTCTCCCATCCTGTTCTTAAGCACCAGGTTACCTTCCTTATCCACAAGCGATCTTTCGGCCCACCTGGTCTTCAGCTGTATCTTTGATGGGTCAGCGCCCGGGTGTACGACAAATTCATACTTAAGGCCCTGCCGGCCACCGGCCGTAGCGTCAGTAGTTGTAAAAACCACCCAGTCAATGCCGGGGTAGATATCCTTGTAGGTGATCTTATCATAGCTGTACACCTGAAGGGCATTGTGATTATAATAATTGACAAAATCAGCGCTCCGGCCTTCGGCGATGATCTGTGCCCGCTTATTGGCATCGACCAGCTGCAGGTCCATACGGTAGGTCTCTATATCTGCTTTCGCGGGAGCATCTGCTGCCGATCTTTTATTCTTCAGGCTTACGGGTTTTGCATCTCCCTGGTAGGGATCCCGGACGGTGATCTTTTCAAACTGGTAGGCGATGCCCGTCTCCATAAGAAAGATGGTGAGATCACCCGTGCGCAGGCGGTACCTGACGAGGCCGGCATCCGCGCCTGTGACCTGGCCTTTGTTTTCTTCGAATGCGGCCTTGCCGTCCAGGGCGAAGGCCGGATGCCCCTGTGCGTTTATACCAGCCTGGTATATGCCGGGCGGATCGCCTGCCATGACACTGCCGGGTGCAGTGAGCAGGAATGAAAAGCAGAATAGCGGAATAGTCAAAAGCCTAAGTAGTTTCATGTGCAGAATTTTTATTGTTTGAAGGAGCCGGCCTGGTATACAGAGACCTTCCTCAGTCATTATCGTTGCAGAAAGCAAAATGTCATCAGATGAGCTCCGTTTTATTTCAGGCCTTTTCCGGTCCGGAGGTGAAGTCATCGTCCTGCCGGAGAGCCTGAAGGTATTGGAATATCTGCAGATTTTGATCTGCACAATTATACAACATTGCAAGCTAAAAGTTTACAGTTACCCGAACATAGGTAAAATCTACACCCGACAGGGGATATCCATGTTGAAAAAGTAAATATACAAGACTTGTATATTCAAAAACTGCCACTGTCCGGCCCGGTTCTGCGGTAGACAAGCCGGTGTCGATACGATTCATCATATAATATTGCAAACCGGAGGTTTGCCGTCACACGAACGTAGGCGAAGCCGACGCTCAACTGTCCTACTTATTGTTGATTTTTATCCGGATATATATCCGCAAACAATCGTTCGGTCGTCGGCTTCGCCTACGTCGTTGTGTCCGCAAATTTCTAATTTGCATCATTATAAATAACATCGCAAATTAAAAGTTTGTCGACGCCTGATCGTTGACGCAACCTATGATCAGTAGAGATATTCATGTTGAAAAAAGCAAGACTATTAAGCGATAAATTTTTTGAGTGTTTACAACATTGAATACCTCTATTGATGAGTGCAAAGGCTTTTGATATCAATTTGCACTTGAGTAGTTAAAGCCCTATTCAGAAAAGCCAGCGTCGACACGATTCATTACATAATATTGCAAACCGGAGGTTTGCTGTCACACGAACGTAGGCGAAGCCGACGCTCAGCTGTCCTACTTCTTGTTGATTTTTATCCGGATATATTCACAAACAATCGTTCGGCGTCGGCTTCGCCTACGTCGTTGCGTCCGCAAATTTCTAATTTGCATCATTAGAAATAACATCGCAGATTAAAAGTTTGTCCACGCCTGATCGTAGGTTGCGCCTACGATCAGCAGAGTAAAAGCTTGCAGCCACTTGGGAAAATACAACCATACCAGCCAGATCTTCAGTATCCTGATCCTGTCCCACTGCTTTGCTTTAGCACGTTGCCTCAACGGATATCGATCGTATCAACGGTGTAACGTGTCACGGCCGAACGGCTGTGCTCCGGGTATTCATTGATTTCGAGCGGGTAATAACGCTCCAGGATCTCCCTGTCACGGCACACCGGGTGGTACAGGCTCCTGATCCTCTCCGTCACCCAGTATTCCGTATACGGGCGCAGCTCTTTATTCATCTCCTGGTATGCCATGAATCCTTCCTCCTCCGGCTCTATGGTGTGCAACGTCACCCGGAAGCAGGGATAGCCCAGGATGTCCCGTACCTCATCCCTGTATTCTTCGATGTGGACAGTATCATACCTGATATATACGTAGGGCTCCTCCCTGATATATACGAAGGAGGTGTCGATCCTTGCCTGCATGTCATAGGTAGAGCGATCTTTATGGATCAGCATATAGTCGCTGATCATAGCGCCGTCCCTGGTCCGGTAGCTTCTGATGACGGAGTCGCCAAACTCGTGCACCTCTGCATAGGTGGTGACAGTACTGTATGTGCTCCTGACAAAGTCCAAGAATGCCTCCTCGTCTTGCACGAAGTCAGCGCCCTTCGGGTTTACCGTCTCGCCTTCGGCAGCTATACCGGCCAGCAGATACCGGCCGAAGGTGGCTGCATAGGCTCTGAAGCCGGCCTCATCGTTGATCATGAAGCTTTTCTTAAAGGATATCCTGCCGTGGACGGGGACGATGCCCGGTTGGGCACAGAGCGTGCCATAACATAAGCATACAAGAGAGGTAGTGATAAGTAAAATGTTTTTCATCAATAGATTATTATATGGTTTTATATCATTTTAGTTTAGTATATGGAGATCCCCAATTCGGCGTCGGCTTCGCCTACGTCGTTGTGTCCGCAAATTTCTAATTTGCATCATCATCAATAACATTGCAAACTAAAAGCTTGCAGTCACCTGGATACGGTTATACGATCAGGTAAAGATCATCAAAACAGGGAGGCCGCATGCGCGGCCTCCCACCTATCCACGACCCTATGGCTGGAGCCAACAATTTCTTTAGCCGGAGGGACTACTCCGGCCTGTCTTTTTATCCGGCTTCAGACCGTATCTTATATTTCCGGGTTTGGTTGACTCATGTCTGATGTTTTTAGTTTGGTGAATAAATAATTGATCGCTTTGTTGCAGGCGCCTGATCGTAGGTTCTGCCTGCGATCAACAGAGAGATCACACTCTCCCGGCTTCAAACTTTTCTCTTATGCCTGTTTTACCAGTCACTGACTTT
>Ga0206118_100572_pt1 | contig 16041 bp, 12 predicted proteins | sample 3A20Ametagenome_FD_177999 | JGI IMG/M metagenome (GOLD analysis project Ga0206118, IMG submission 177999) | Enriched microbial communities from leaf-cutter ant dump, University of Wisconsin, Madison, United States - 3A20A | ecosystem: Environmental > Terrestrial > Nest > Insects nest > Nest dump... | reverse complement strand
CATCTCGTATTGGGGCCGGAAACGATACATATAGATGCGGCCATAGTTATCCAGTTCTTGCGCAAACTCTTTAGCCAGCTCTGCGTGCCATTCCTGCTTAAAATATCTCAAAGCGTTGGCGATGGCGAGTCTCCGTTCGGCGGCAGTCAGTACACCTGTCAGGTTGCGGACAGGTGCATGGGATACACTGGGATCGAGCTTAACCGGAGGCGGTAAGTGTTCCGGTATTCCCTGTCTGATGGCTGCCTGGAAATCGAGGTTATGATCTGACATATGCTAAGATTTGAGGCTGCAAAGTAGGAAGAAAAGTAATGATAGGCAAGAACGGCTTTATATCGGCCCATTACTTTTTTGCCTTTCAGCTTTATGTTTTTTTTCAGATGGATAAGCGGATAAAATATCTTCCGGTCTAGGGGATCCTTAGGTACTTATGGGTCTGTACGCTCAGCATCCATCTGGGGTTGGCCTTGACAAAGTCGACGGCCTGTGCGGTATTTTCCTCCCAGTTGGTATCTTCCAGCGGCTGTATATAGAAGTATTCAAAGTCGAGATCTTCAAATTGAGATGGATGATTTTCACGTTGGGGATATACCAGCTTCAGTTCCTGGCCGCTTTTCTGCGTGATCTCCGAGTTCCCTTTGGGGCTGACACATATCCAGTCGATACCTTCCGGTGCAGGGAGTGTGCCGTTTGATTCGATGGCTATATAGATGCCGGCTGATTTCATCCCGTCGATGAGATCGCGGTCGAGCTGTAGCAAAGGTTCTCCGCCGGTGCATACGACGGCGACCTGCTGTTCATTGTCTTTTGGCCAAAGTGACCTGATCCTGGTCACCAGTTGCTCGGCAGTATATTTACCACCGTTTTCTCCATCCGTTCCTATAAAATCCGTATCACAAAACTTACAGACCGCCTGCAGGCGGTCCTGCTCCCGTCCGTTCCAGAGATTGCATCCGGCAAAGCGGCAGAAAACCATCGCACGGCCGGTATGTCTTCCCTCTCCCTGGATGGTATAATAGATCTCTTTGACGGAATATGTAACCATATATAATTGCTGTTACAGAATGGAGAACAACCCTTTTGAAGTTGTTTTTGTTCAATCGAGCGACAAAATTAACGAAATCTTCCGTCGCATGAGCTTGCAGGGGTTGTTCGCGGATGATTGTTTTGTCTGAATATTGGATTCCGGTACATCTATTCCTATTTTTGTGCTATGGATTTTAGAAAAGGGGATAAAGTAATTTATTTGCCAACAGGCGAAGCAGCAACCATAACCAGGCTGGTCGGTAAAGAGCTGGTCTATATAAGAATGGACCGTGATAAGGAAGAATTGCCAGCCTTTACCGATGATATCGCTCCTGTGCTGAAGGATGAAAGACCTGTCCAGTCGAAGCCTGCATTTGAACAAATAGCCCGGACTTTTTACAGAGAGGAATTGAAAGAAGGAATCTATCTGATCATCCAATATAAAATGGGGCAACTCAATCAGGAAAGCAGCCTCCCGGTTTTTCTGTACAATCATTCGGGCATAAAGCTGGTTTATGATCTGAACTATTTTGATGAAAATGCTCCTGCTCAGCAGTTTAAGGGCAAACTGGACGCTGGTGGCATAGACCTCATCTTCCACATCTCTTTTGACTCGCTGGAGCAGCATCCTACCTTTGAGATCGATTGGATCCCGGAAAATGATCCCGCTAAAAAACTGCAATGCGACGTCGTTATCCGGCCTTCGGCTTTTTTTAAGAAGCACGGTCACATAGCTATCATCAATTCCACAGGGAGCATGTACTATCTGCAACCCCGGCAGCAGCATAAGGACGAAGGATCCCTCTCAGGTTATACCAAAGCTGAAAAACGGCTCAACCCTGTGATCAAAAGCAGGGATCCGTCGCGGTCCCTGAAAGAGAAGGCTAGCTTTGATCCTGTGCTCGATCTCCATATCGATAAGATCCACCCTGATCCGTCGAGATTGAGAAAGGGTGATATTCTTGCTTATCAGATGAAGGTCTTTGAGCAGTTTATCGAGAAAGCGATCCGGCTTAAAGTACAACAGGTATTCATCGTTCATGGCCTTGGCAACGGCAAGCTCAAGGATGAGATCGCAACACGCCTGGTGCTTCATCCCGGTGTCAACACTTTTAAAAATGAGTTTCATCCAAACTTTGGCTTCGGTGCGACCGAAGTGTGGCTTTATTGATGAGCTCCGTTACCAGGTGTAATCGATATGCCTGACAGTTCACCGGATAGAGCCTGTAAAAAAGAGACGGTATTGCAGATCCGGTCTGCCCATTTGGATCTCATAAGGGTTTCCTGCCGCATCCTCATTCAAATTCAGGGAAATATACATCTCTCACATGTTTTAAGGTATGACCACCGTCGTGTTTGAGAACGATGGCGATAATATCGATCCGGATCGACCAGTCATGGCCTATTTTGGCAGCATACTGGCAACCTGCATCGAGGAGGATCTTTTCTTTCTGATCGGTGACGAAGGCGTCGGGAGTGCCAAAATAGACGGAGGTACGGGTCTTGACCTCGACGATGACGAGGGTATTGTCTTTACGGGCGATGAGGTCGACCTCGGCTCTTTTCCACCGCCAGTTACGTTCCAGTATCTCATATCCCTGCGAGACAAGGTAGGATGCAGCGATGGCTTCGCCTTTGCGTCCGGTTCTTTGATTATTCATATTGGTCAAATGTTAAAGTACCGGAAAATTAACTTTTTACACAATAACATACAAATATCCGTCGTCCTATTATCATTCCGTATTTATTGATTTCCCAAAAACGAAGTATCTCTAAATACGGATATTTTATTGTCTTAAATCGTTTTATTTTAATTTCATGGTTTAATCCGGATGTCTGACCGACGTCCGGATTTTTTATTTCTCTATCGTTTGATTTTGATTCTTATCTTTGGCTTTTATCCCAAAGTCACTATGGATCTCCATGATTATCGTCAGCAATACAGTGCCGGCAGCCTCGGGGCGGAACAGTTGACCGCCGATCCGTTTGAGCTGTTCCAGCGTCTTTTTTTCAAGGCAAAGGAAAATGGCATGCCCGAGCCGAATGCTATGACGCTGGCCACAGCGGATGAAAATGGCGCTGACGCCCGCATTGTTCTGCTCAAAGAAGTCAACGGACAGAGCTTTGTGTTCTTTACCAATTATAATTCTGCCAAAGGTCGTCAGCTTGCATTCAATAGCCATGCGGCGCTTCTCTTCTGGTGGCACCCCATCGAATGTCAGGTGAGAATCAGAGGCGCAGTCGACAAGATCAGCGCTATAGAGTCGGATGCTTATTTTCTTAGCCGCCCCCACGATAGCAAGGCTGGAGCCATCGTCTCCGCCCAGAGCGAGATCGTGAAGGATTACGACGACCTCATCCGGAAGTACGAATCGCTTAAAGCCCTGGATGATGCACAGCTGGTCCGGCCCGGTCATTGGGGCGGATATGCGCTCATTCCTGTGGAGTTTGAGTTCTGGCAGGGTCGCCCCAACCGTATGCATGACCGTTTCAGATACCGGCTTGAAAGCGGTGATTGGAGAATAGATCGTCTGAGCCCGTGATTTTTAATCTAAATTATTTATCTTGAAGATCAATGTGCTGACATCGCGATTCCCCTTTCCCCTCGAAAAAGGGGATAAACTGAGGATTTACCACCAGATCAGGCTGCTCGCTCAGAATCATGAGATCCACCTCTTCAGTATTACCGATGGGCGGACCTCGGAGGCTGATCTTAAGGAGCTGTCGTCCTATTGCCGATCTATACGGTTATATCCTCTTTCCGGATTGAGGCGGCTTTGGACGGTAGTGGCCGGCGCTTTTTTTGGCCTGCCTTTTCATATAGGTTATTTCTACGATCATGGGCTTAAGCGGCAGATACAGTCTGATCTTGAGGAAACGCAGGCTGACCTTACGATGTGCCAGCTGGTGCGCGTAGCTCCGTATCTTAAGGGATTTAAAGGCAAGGTCTGGGTCGACTTTATGGATTCATTTACCGGTAATCTTAAAAAAAGGTTTGTCAGCGCTCCATGGTGGGAAAAGCTCTGGCTTCCCTGGGAAATAGAAAAGATGGCTGCTGCCGAAGCACGAACCCTCGCCCGTGCTGATTATTGCTCTATTATTTCTGAACAGGACAGGAAGGAAATGGATCCGGATGGTTCCTACCAGATTGAGGTCCTGCCCAATGGGGTGGATACTTCCTTTTTTTATCCCAATGATTATGTCGATGAGACATATGATCTCTGCTTTACAGGTAATCTCGGATACGAGCCGAATATCAAAGCGGCCAATTACCTGATCAGAAATATCGGTGCGCGGCTCGAGGAAGATGTCACCATCAGGATCGCCGGGGCAAGACCTCACCGCGGGTTGTTGAGACAGGCCAATTCGCGGTTTGTCGTCAATGGTTGGGTCGATGATATCCGTGAAGTATACTGGTCCGGTAAGATCTTTGTTGCCCCCCTGTTTACAGGAAGCGGCCAGCAGAATAAAATTCTGGAAGCGATGGCATGCGGCCTTCCTGTCATTACGACCTCACTGGTCAATAATGCGATAGGTGCCGTTCCGGACTCAGAGGTATTTATTGCCGATGACCTGCGTACCTTTCTCCGTCATATCGATAATCTTTTGGATGACGAGGATCTGCGCCGGCAGACGGCCGACAATGGCATAGACTTCATCCATAATCATTTCCGATGGGAGCTGATCGGCCAGAAAATGGAAAAATTCCTGAATCAGTTTTCTCTGTAGACTTCGTAGGCCATGGCCAGTCTTTTCTGCGCTTCCGGCTTTTTTGGCGGAACAATTGTTATCTTTGCCGCTCAAAATTTAAAATAATGTTGGATAGTATTACCGATGCTATAGAAGCGATTAAAAACGGTGAGCTGATCATTGTCGTGGATGACGAGGACCGTGAAAATGAAGGGGATTTCATTTGCGCGGCGGAGCTGATTACTCCTGAAAAAATCAACTTTATGGCAACTGTCGGGCGCGGGCTGATCTGTGCTCCTTTGGAAGAGGACCGGGTGGAAGCGCTTGGACTGGAAATGATGGTCAACCGCAATACTGCCATGCACGAGACCGCATTTACTGTTTCTATCGATCTGATCGGCCATGGCTGCACCACAGGCATCAGCGCTTATGACCGTGCTACAGGTATCAGGGCGCTCACCGATCCCAAAATTACCAGGGACGACTTTGCCAAACCGGGTCATATCTTCCCCCTCAAAGCAAAAGAAGGCGGTGTGTTGCGACGTACCGGACATACGGAAGCTGCGGTCGACCTTGCGAGGATGGCAGGTCTGTATCCTGCCGGGGTCCTTGTGGAAATATTAAATCCGGACGGATCGATGGCACGGCTTCCTCAATTGCTGGAGATTGCAGGAGAGCACGATCTCCGCATCATTTCCATTGATGATCTTGTAGCTTACAGGCTCCGGACAGAGCAACTGATCCGTAAGGAATTTGAAGGCGAAATAGATTCCCTTTACGGGAATTTGAAGGTGCATCTGTACCGCCAGGTTACGAGCGATGATATCCACATCGCTCTTCAATGGGGCTCATGGGCGGAAGATGAGATCGTTCCTGTGCGCGTATTCAGCGAGAATACGGCTCATGAGATGGCGGCGTTTCTCTTTACCGGCTGGACGCAGCAGTTGCAGAGCGTGATGGATCATTTCAAAAAAGAGGGCAAAGGGTTAGCCTTGTTTATGCGCCAGGCAGAGCGCTCTCCTGAGCTCATCGAATCTATTGTCAACCTTTCCAAAGGCATAGTCCACGAAACAAGGGAAGAGCAGAGGGATTTGGGTATCGGTGCCCAGATCATAAGGGATATGGGCGTTACCAAGATGGATCTGATAACAAGCTCAAACAAACGCAGGGTGGGCGTCCTTGGTTACGGCATCGAAATAGTCAAAACAACAGGTATCGACCAGATTTGAAAATAAAAGGGAGAAACAAAAAGATGTCTCTCCCATAAAAAGCTATCTACCTTGCTTGATCCTATTTTCAAAGGGTTATAAAAGCGGAAGTCATTGCTTGATTGATCGGATATCGGCTCAGCCTTGTCCCGTTTCTATTGCAATTTAGTCAGGATCGGACGAATTATGACCGGCTGACTGTTAATATTGATTTTTTTTGACTTTTTCGCATTTTTACAGAATTCTTTAATTCTGCTCCTTGCAGGATCTGTCGTTTTGATCTGACCCTGTTTTATAGTTGTTACCCGGAAGTATCTTCTTAGCTGATAAATATGCTGCCTGCCCGGTTGATCGGCAGCGCAGGCCGCTTATCCGTTATTCTTCATAGAAAGCTGTATCCTGTTGCGTTGGCGGTCGATGTCCAGCACGCGGACCATAACCTTTTGATTGAGGTGAAGGACATCGGAAGGGTCCTTGATAAAGCGGTCGGTAATTTCCGATATATGGACCATCCCGTCCTGCTTGATACCGATGTCGACAAAAGCTCCGAACTTCGTCAGGTTGGTGACCTGGCCGGGCAGGGTCATTCCCGTTTCGAGATCATCGATACTATATACGGCAGCGTATTCAAAGGTGGTGGCCGCTTCCCTGGGATCCAGGCCCGGCTTTTTCAGCTCGGCGATAATATCATTAAGCGTAAAGACTCCGTGCTCCTCATCTATATATTTCCGGGTGTCGAGACCCTCAAGAACGGGATTGGCGATCAAGTCACCGATCTTTATCCTGAGGTCGGAAGCGATCTTTTTGACGACGCCATAGGATTCGGGATGGACACCGCTGCTGTCCAGCATATCGGTACCGTCCTTTATGCGCAGAAATCCTGCTGCCAGCTGAAATGCCTTTGATCCCAGCCGGGGTACCTTCAGCAGTTCCTTCCGGTTGCGAAAGGCGCCATTGACATTTCTGTGCCGAACAATATTTTCGGCCAGTACGGGGCCGATTCCGCTGATATAGGAAAGTAAGGATTTTCCGGCCGTATTTAGATTGACTCCGACTGCATTGACACATGATTCGACGGTCTGGTTGAGCTTCTCTCTGAGTTTTCCCTGATGAACATCATACTGATACTGCCCTACGCCGATACTTTTCGGATCGATCTTGACCAGCTCGGCCAGTGGATCCATCAGCCTGCGCCCTATGGAGACAGCCCCACGGAATGTCAGGTCCAGGTCAGGAAATTCCTCGCGCGCCAGCTCGGAAGCTGAATAGATCGATGCTCCATCCTCATTGACAAGAAATACAGGCAGGTCCCTGACGAAACTTTTGATAAATCTTTCGGTCTCCCGGCCTGCCGTCCCGTCGCCGATACCTATTGCTTCCACCTTATGCCTTTCGATGAGGCGTGAGATGATCTTTTGAGATGCTGTGAGCCTGGACGGCTCATGGACGTAGATCAGATCAGTATCTATGAGATCCCCGCTCGCGTCCAGTACCACGACCTTACAGCCGGTGCGATATCCGGGGTCGATCGCCAGGGTTATTTTTTCTCCCAATGGACTGGCGAGCAACAACTGCCTGAGGTTTTTTGCAAAAACGTCGATCGCTTCCTGATCGGCCCTGTCCTTCAATTCTGCCCGGAATTCATTCTCCAGGGCGGGTTGTAGCAATCTTTTGTATGCATCGTCGATCGCTTTGGCAACCTGCTCAGCGGCTTCTGACCGGTTTTTGAGATATTTTCTGTCGGTCCGTGCGATGGCCTCTTCCACCGGAGGTTCGATCGAAATACGGAGAAATCCCTCTCCGGCACCCCTGCTGATCGCAAGAAAGCGATGCCCGGCAATGTGTCTCAGGCTTTCTTTGAAGTCAAAATAATCCTTGTATTTTACAGCTTCTTCGGCTTTGGTCCTGACAACCTTACTGAACAGGACTCCTCTTTGGGCAAACAGCTTCCTGATATCCCGTTTTAAATCCACATCATCGGCGATCCACTCAGCCATGATATCCCTTGCTCCCTGCAGTGCTGCATCGGCTCCTGTAACTTCTTTCCCGATGAACTTTCCGGCTTCACCATATACATCAAAATTTCGTTGGCTCATCAACGACCTGGCCAGCGGCTCCAGCCCGCATTCACGTGCCTGATCGGCCCTGGTTTTTCGTCTGGTCTTATACGGTGCATACAGGTCTTCCAGGAGTTGCAAGGCCTGGGCATTTCTGATCGAGCTAATGAGCTGAGCGTCCTGGACACCCTTTTCGGACAGCGCTTTGAGAATGGCCTGTCGTCTTTCTTCCAGAGCGGTCAGAGATCTATGCAGGGACTGGATCTCAGCGAGCTGTACTTCATCCAGCCCGCCTGTGCGGTCCTTCCTGTATCTTGCAATGAATGGCAGCGTAGCTCCATCGGCAAATAAATCCAATACTACGCTTACCTGACGGCTCTGTAAGCCCAGGCTGCCGGCTATATTTTCAGCGATCATTGTTTTAGTCAGTATTTAACGGCTGTGACCGGGCCGGTTATTAAAATGTAGGGCACAGCAGGTCGTCGTTGACATACAGTCCGAAATACGAGAGTGTGATCTCAAAGGTACCCTGGTTACGGCTGTAATGTGCAATACTCGGGATGCCAACATCATAGCTGACTCCGACCTGCCAGTTGTTGATCTCAAAGCCGAGCAGCAACCCGGCTGAATCGAAATTATATTTGTTATGGACGCCGGCGCCGCGTGCAAAAACACCGGTATGCACCGACCAGAAATAGATGTCGGTCTTAAGATTGACACCGACGGTTGCCATGTCGAACACCCCTTGGCGCTGATACATCATCCTGGGGAAAAGTGACATAAAGTCGTCGAGTATGACCCGGCCTCCGGCATGGACGGTAAACTTCATCGGCAGCCTGAAGGAAGCGACCGTCTCGTCAGAGTTGGGGTCTCTTTTGTAAAACGAGGCCTCCGGCCTTGAAAGGTGCGCTATGGCAAGTCCCACGTTGAACCCGTGCTCATTGACCTGGTAATTGGAATAGTTGACCCCGATACCCTGGTCAAAAAACGAAAAGTTATTTTCTGCCAACTGCTCAGCCGTAGGCGCCGTATACCCGTCCTCGCCGTTGAACTGATCTTCAAAAGTGACATTCGTAAAGTTGCTGTTGCGCTGATTAAGGCTGAGATACAGGCCCCCGGAAAGAAACTGGTTAGGGCCCAATGCCTTGTGAAAAGCGCCTGCAATGCCCATTTCAGTATTGCCAAAGTCGAGTATGCCGGCTTTGTCGTGGGCAAAGTACAATCCCGCAGAAGCGATATCATGTACCCTCTTATTTTTAAGCCCAAGGTCGAAATTGAGATCGACACTTCCCGTAAATACGCTGAACGGCTTTTCAAAATTTTTAGACCATTGGTTTCTGTATGCGAGATTGATCCTGTAATTTCCTTCGAAATTACCCGTCAGGGAAGGGTCTAATGTGATTGGAGCTCCGTAGAACTGCGTCAGATAACGTTCCTGAGCGGACAGTATCTTTGCTGACAGTATAACAAATAGTACAATTATAAACCTCACCAGGCAGAAATTTTGATATAAGGTACTGCAAAACTAAACATACCTTACCTAAACGAAAGAATTCCGGATAAATTATTTTATGATTCGGGAACGGCTGCTTTATCAGCCTCGCTTGAACATCCTTTCATAGTCGAGGAAATAGTTGACCCTCACGGAGATCAGGTTGTTTTTGATCTTGTCCGTAAAATTGTTGTACGATTTCCAGTATCTGGAGTTCTCCTGCGTAAAATTGTCGTAGCCGCTGTTCCAGGCCAGTATCAGGTCGCTTCCTCCTGCGAAACGCCAGGTGGCACGAGCCTCAAAGTTGGTAAACTGCGCCAGGATATGTGCGGGGTAAGTGGCCGATTGAACGGGAGTGGACAGGTATCCGTTGTTTTCCAGCCTGTGTAATGAATTATAATCGACCTGCGACCAGTAATTTCTCACACGGAGACTGAAGTTAAGATTGGGATTGATAAGCAGAACAGGGTTCAGGCCCAGAACAATGGTCTTTACATCGCGGATGCTGAAGATGATGTCACCGGCTTTGAGATGGTCGTCATTTACTGTATTGGTAAAGGCGTATCCGACGTCATTTCTGCTGTCGATATATTCCAGGTTGCCGAATATCGAAAAATGATCATTAAAGCGGATCCTCGGTTCGGCGGTCCATATATGGGATTTTCTTCCGGCTTCATTCCATCTTCTCCAGTTATATCCTGCGTCAATTGCAAACGGGCGCCTGTAATCAGAGGAGATAAAACCCCTTATCGTATAGTTGGTGGGATAGGTATAGAATCGCGAAAAATCACTCCTTCTCGGTTCGTAATAATCATAGGTCAGTACCGGCTCCACTCTCAATACCAGCTCAGCAGCATTAAAATTCCTCTCCAGGAAAAAGTGGCCGACCTCCATAGCAAAGTTGGCAAACCTGTCCGGCTGCACCATCCTGTCATATTGGATCTGATACCAGGTGTTGGAGCGATTGCGGATGCCTTTGGGTATAAATGTCGAATAAGCCAGGTTAACAATGGTCGACCTGGAATTATAGATGCCCAGAAAGCCGAGGTCAGTGGGGTCAAATCTTCTCGAGATCTCCTCATAGTTCAGGGATGCTGTAAAATTTCCTGAATTCTTACCGGTGCTTATAAAATATTTGTAACCGGGCTTGGCGATATTTCTTTCACTGACATAGGAGAGCGCTCCTTTGGCCTGGATGTAGTAATTCTGTTTTTTATTGCGTATATTCATTTCGGTCCCGGTTACATTGGCATCGCGAAAAGCTCCCCGTCGCATCACATTGGTGTTGATAAAAGATATATAGGAATTGTTTTTCAGGTTTTGGTCAAATACCAGGATATTAAAATTGGATAAGGGGTTAACCAGCAGCTTTTCGGTTTCTCCTGTGCCATTATCCCTCAGCGTTGCATAGGTATTGCCTTCCGTAGCGTTCAGTATGCCTATGGCAAGCCCGTTATTGCCACGCCCCGTAAGCTTGAATGCGTTGAGTAGCTTGTTTTTGGAAGGGCTTTCGACGATCGTTTTGCCGGTAGGGCTGCCGTTCCGGGCCAGGTATGTGTTGTCGGCTGCGATCCTTCTTGAGTAGAACAGGTCAGCCCTGGAAAACAGCTCGAGGCCTTCCGTGAAAAACGGCCTGCGCTCCTGAAAAAATACCTCAAAAGGTGAGAGGTTATTGACATTGTTATCAAACGAGACCTGGCCGAAATCCGGTATCAGGGTCAGATCCAGCGTATAAGCGTCATTCAGGCCGTATTTGAGGTCCAGCCCGCCGGCGACTTTTACTTTTTTATTCGCTTCAGGTGCATAATAGGTGGAAAAATATGGGAAGAGTGAGAGGCGCAACGGTGACTTTACATGATTGATGCCTTCCAGGTAGCCATTCTGATTGAGAAAGCCGGAGACGGCAGGATTGATGGGCTGCCAGCTTGATTTTTCCCTGGATTTTTTCATCTGCCGGATGACGTTGAACCTCCATTTCTGGATGTCTTCCTTTGGAAACCGGAGTTGGGAAAAAGGGATGCGCATTTCGGCCTGCCAGCCATTATCGGTGATCTTTACGGCGCTATCCCAGATAGCATCCCAGGATGCATCTTCATCCAGAAAAACATATTTGGTATCCAGCTGCAGATTACGGGGAGTCACGCAAAATCCGAATCCATTCGTTCCTGACGCGTAAGGATCGAAAATAAAGGCGATGAAATCGGTGTTGTTGTACTGATCTCTCTGGGCGAGCTCTTTGAGTATATGGTCGGGGTGGTCATCCATTCTCGCGTATACATAGATGGCATTGTTGTCATAAAGTAATTTAAAGTGGGTTTTCTGCGAGCAGGGAATGCCGGGATTCGGCTCGAACAGGATGAATTCACCATAGGTGGGAGCCTTGAGCCATACCAGGTCGTCGAGTTCTCCGTCGATCTTGGGTGGCGTATCATCCTGGCCGATCCTTTCGATCCTGGCCGTTTTGACCTTGTCCGAAGTCGAATCAGGAAGCGTTTCCTGGCAGACAGATCGATTGAAAAAGGAAGCGATGATCAGTAATAGTATACAAAGTCTCATCTTATTACAGCTATGATTGTTTTTGTTTAACAAATATCAGTAAATCCTGCCGTGTACGTGGATTTTATCGGCGGAATAGGAGAATTTGACGACGGGAATATATGTAGTCAGTATATGACCTTTTTTATGAACCATATAGGAACATAGTTTTTTTTGTCTTAAGTATAGAAAGGGTATGCGCTCTATGTAACCAGCCGGCAGGAACGGACCTGAATATTCTTATGTGTATGTGGTTACATTTTTATCACATAATGAAATTGTAAAGCCGCGTGGACTTTCAGTGCGCTGAGAACACCTGAACCTTCTTGATGCCGATCGTATGGAATTCAATGTGCTTTTCCCTGGCCTTGGCCTCATATTCACTGATGATCTCCAGGATATCGTGATCGATAAAATTGCACGTTTCCCCGTCGATAGTAAGCACGCTGTATTCAGGCACATCGTCCATCGCTTTTTTCAGCCTGACCTTATTGAGAAAGGTAACATTGCTGTTGAGCTTGATAGAATAATGCTCTATTCCGTTTTTGACCGAACTGTTCAGCTTGTATTCCGCCCTGAAATTGTTTTGGATTATAAAATAGACCGAAATCAGCAGACCGATGCTGACACCGATAAGGAGATCGGTAGCCAGAATGATAACGATCGTGAACAGGAATGGTAAGAATTGCTTCCATCCCAGGTTGAACATGTGCTTATAGAGAACCGGCCTGGTAAGATTATAGCCCGTGACCAGCAGTATCACTGCAAGCGAGGCGTAGGGTATCTGGTTCAGAGCAAATGGTATCAACAGCACCGCTAATAACAAAAATATGCCGTGCGTGATGGCCGACATTTTTGTCCGCCCTCCGGCATCGATATTGGCCGCACCCCTTACCACCACGGCAGTCAGGGGAATCGCTCCCAGCAAACCGCACGCCATATTGCCAACACCTTGGGCGACCAACTCCCTGTTGACCGGTGTGATCCTGTTGCGCCTGTCCAATTTATCGATGGCTTCGATACAGAGCAATGTTTCCAGCGTAGCGAGCAGCCCGATTATGATTCCGTCTTTCCATATCTGCAGGTTACTGAACAGGGCAGGGAGATCTGGAAAGGTAATATTGGCAAAGATATTTGCCGGGATACTGACCAACTGGGTATTTTTCAGAGCAAGTGGTGATCCGCTGTAATGAAAGATCAGATTGGCCAGGATACCGGTTATAACGATGAACAGAGGTGTGGGGAGGAAGCTTGCCTTCCTGGCAAACGGCTGCCGTATCAGCGCTACCGTCCCGAATGAAACGGCCGTAATGATCAGGGACCCATTTGAAATGTGTTGCCGGAACTCGGTTAGATTGCCTTTGAAGTTTTTGGAAGAGAACAGGTCAAGAAACCCGCTCCTCCAGAAATCCGGCTCGTCATACCCCAAAATAAGCGGTATCTGCTTCGAGATCAGCAGGATGCCGATCGAAGCAAGCATACCTTTGATGACGGATGAAGGAAAAAAGTTGGCGATCCCGCCCAGCCTGAGCAAGCCGCAAACAACCTGGAAAAGGCCTGCAATGATCACTGTCAGCAGAAATATCCTGTAGTCGCCCAGCGAAATGATAGAAGAGGCGACCAACGTCGTCAATCCTGCCGCCGGCCCCGAGACTGCCAGCTGGGATCCACTGATCGAAGCGACAACGATGCCGCCGATGATACCCGACAAAAGCCCGGCATACAGCGGCGCGCCTGAGGCAAGTGCGATCCCGAGACAAAGCGGGAGCGCCACTAAAAATACGGAAAGACCGGCTGCGAGATCATGCCGCAGCCACATAATACGGTAATACCTGAAAGTACGCTTCACCCCGGTGAATTTTCGAGGCTCAAATTTAATGCATTAAAAAGAGGAAAGAAATTAATTTTTGAAACCGGAAAATTGATATGGCTTTCTACAATTACTCAGCCTGAATGTTTGACAGGCTGTTTTTTATAAATTATATACGACCCAAAATTCGCTTCCAATAGTAACTATAAAATAGTTAAGAGCTTTAGGGTTTTTATTGATAAACCTCTTTCAGAGAATGGAAAAATGTGTTCTTCTGAGCGGTATCAACTACAAAATAATTAGAATTAAGGCCCTGATATGAGTGAATAAAGAATGACGTGTAAAATCCATTTGTATGCTCCTGCATTTGGAAATCCTTGTTCACTATCATAACTGTTACTTGTGGGTTGTAATCTTTCAGTTTAGACCACATGATACTTTCCAGTGCCATCCCCCAATTCATTATAAAAATGCTGTCAGCTTTTACTGGATCCTCTGCAATTATTGCTTTATGTATTTTCTTTGAATGAAGGGTAGTAACTAATTTGTCCAAAGCCATGAATCTCCTGTCAAAATATTCAAATGAAAGAAGGATATAAGCTATTCGGATAACAAATATTAAGGCAAAAAGAAGAGCCAACTTTTTTTCAGACAGAAGTGGTATTACATGAAATACAAATGCTGTAGTAATTATTACAGACAAGCCTGCCCATTCACTTTCCATGTAGAACAACAAATTTCTTTTAAACGCATCGGGAAATGTCATACAAACTAATCCGTAATAAATGATGGCAAATAGGAAGGTTAAGCCAATCTGCTTAAACTTTTTTAATAAAACTAATTGATACAAGGTAAAGACAAACAACGGCAAGATCAACCAATAGTTGGTAAACAGATAATGAAGAAAACTGTCAGATTGGCCTGAGGAAAACGCATCAAAAAAACGTTGAAAAGAAATGTCATTTATTGCTCCAAGTTTGCTGCTGTCATAAGAACTCTTCTCTTTACTTAAGTGATATTTAGTAAGCATTAATCCCATCAATAGGATGCTGTAAATTATAAATCGGTAGCTTTTAAATGGAGACAGTTTATTTTCACTAAAATATGAAGTATGAAAATATAACCACAGGAAAACAAAAGGAATAACTACCAGTAGGTGACATGAAATAGCAAGCATGGCCAACAACACAAGAAAAAAGTATATGCCTATGCTGTTGTTATTTTCCTTCAATGATTTGATATATAACCCCAAAAAAAGCATCATCCATCCCATCCCCTGATGGACTTCATTATTAGGCCAGAAGTACAGGTCACTGACAAATAATGTAAAGTAAAAAGCCAGTAAAATGCTCAGCCATTTTTCTTTCCATATCCATCCTACAATAATTGCGACAGACAAATAAAAGATATAAAAGCTTGCAGAATAAATAATAAGAATAGCTTTTAAAGAAAGCCCTAAATAAACTGCAGCAAGCAGAAATGATTGTGAGGCAATAGCGCCGAATCTTTCTGTCGCACGAAATGACCTGGTATTGATAGTATCGAATGCTATGAACGCAGGGTCATTAAAAAACATTCTTTGCTTATAGAAAAAGAACGCAAAGATCAGTAATATGAATAGTGTAACTATGGAAAGAATAAATGAGTATTTGTAGTTTTTGTGCATATTAATTTTTAAGCTTTGTTGTTTGTCAATAATTGTGACTACAGGTTAAATTTGCTTCTGAGAAGTTTAAAACACTTACCATTAGATAATTCACAAAAGATTCCAATGGTATAATAAGCAATAAAATAAAAGAACAAGTAGTGGCTATTCATGAACCTGTTTTCCGGCTCTTTTATTCAACGAAAATCATTGTACCAACTTAGGTTTTAAAAGATTGAGATTGTGTTTTCATAAAAAGACTTTCCTAAACCTTTCTTGCACTCAATATTTTAATTACAATCTATCTCGACTATTGCAAATTCACTTTGTCTTTCATATATAAAACCAGGTATGGCATATTTTCATATTTCCGGTTACATCGGTCCGGCTTGTAACGTTTTGCAATGTTATTTTTTAATTTATCACGGTCTCATTATTGACGGATCTATAGATAACGAGTTGAGGGGTTAAATTAAGCAGCAAATGCATGCTTAGTATGATTAATAGGTTTTTCATTGATGAAATTGTAAAGTTGTTTTATAGTTTTAGCACATACTTTTGTATTTATCCTAATATCG
>Ga0206118_100563_pt1 | contig 16264 bp, 11 predicted proteins | sample 3A20Ametagenome_FD_177999 | JGI IMG/M metagenome (GOLD analysis project Ga0206118, IMG submission 177999) | Enriched microbial communities from leaf-cutter ant dump, University of Wisconsin, Madison, United States - 3A20A | ecosystem: Environmental > Terrestrial > Nest > Insects nest > Nest dump... | reverse complement strand
GTGGACGAAGACCCGGTGACCGGCAGCGCCAACGCGCTGGTCGCCGCGCACCTGCTGGCGCAGGGCCGGCTCGCGCCCGGGCAGCAGTACCGCGCCAGCCAGGGCCGCGAGCGCGGCCGCAACGGCGAGGTCCACGTGCAGGTGGACGCCGATGGCCATGTCTGGATCGGCGGCGAAGTGCAGCCGGTCATCGACGGCCACCTGGACTGGTAAACCCGCCTCCCGGAAGGAGAGGAAACAGACTCGTTCCTTCTCCCGCCGGGAGAAGGTGCCCCGAAGGGGCGGATGAGGGGACTCCCCCCTCGACCTGTACCCCACCAGACACACGAAAATCCCATGACCACCCGCCGCTTCCTGCAACTGGACGTCTTCGCCCCCCGCCCCGGCACCGGCAACCCGCTGGCCGTGGTGCTCGATGCCGACGGCCTGGACGATGCCGCCATGCAGGCCATCGCCCGCTGGACCCGCCTGCCCGAGACCACCTTCGTCTTCGCGCCCACTACGCCGGGCAGCAGCTACCGCATCCGCATGTTCGCGCCGCAGAAGGAGGTGCCGTTCGCCGGCCATCCCAGCGTCGGCAGCGCGCATGCGGTGCTGGAATGCGGCCTGGCCGCGCCGGTCGATGGCCTGCTGGTGCAGGACGGCATCGCCGGCCAGCTGCCGCTGCGCGTGGACGAGGCCGATGGCGTGCGCCGCATCGCCATCCGCACGCCGCGCGCCGCGGTGGCGGAAGTGGTGGATGCCGCCGATGCGCGCCTGCGCCCGGCCATCGCCGGCTGGTCGCTGGGCGCGCTGCCGCCGGTGCTGATGGACGGCGGCCGCCGCTGGTGGCTGGTGGAACTGGCCGACGAGACCACGCTGCGCGCCCTCGCCCCCGACTGGGACGCCATCGCCACGCTGGCCGAGGCCAGCGGCGCGATGGGCGTGTTCGCCTATGCCCGCAGCGACGCGCCCTCCCACGACCTGGCGGTGCGCGCCTTCGTCGGCAACGGCCGCCGCTTCGAGGACGCCGCCTCCGGCGCGGCCAACGCCGTGCTCGCCGCATGGCTGGACGAACGCAACGCCCTGCCCGGCCGCGGCAGGCGCTACACCGCCAGCCAGGGCCGCGAGGTCGGCCACGACGCGCTGCTGGAACTGCGCATCGACGAACACGGCGAGGTGTGGTCCGGCGGCCAGGTGCAGACGGTGATCCGCGGAACCATCGACTGGTAGCCGGGGCGGGAACATTCCCCACTACACTGGGCCCCGGGGAACCCGCACTACCGATCAACCATCCAGGAAGGGGGAACACATGCTGTCATGTGCCTGCTGTGGAAGCACCGTGCTGCTCGCGAAGAAGGCCGGGGAGCACCGATACTGCAATGAGCAATGCGCCGCCATCGGCCCGATCCATCAGGTCGCCCGCACCATCCCCGAGGAGCACACGCGGCTCGAGGCGATGAAGATTCACCGCTCCACCTGTCCCACATGCAAACAGGGCAACGGCCCCGTCGACCTGCACTATGCCCACACCATCGTGTCCTTCCTGCTCGCGACCCAATGGCGCAGCAAAGCCATGCTCTGCTGCAAGCGCTGTGCGGCGAAGACCCAGGCCATCGCACTGCTTCAATCCGCCGTCGCCGGATGGTGGGGATTTCCGTGGGGCATCCTGGGGACACCCATCACCCTGTTGAGAAACATGATCGGCCTGGCTGGAAAAACAGGGAAGTCCGGTCCGTCCAGAGATCTTCTTCGGCACGTGCGCTCGACGCTGGCCGCCAACAAGATATGGCACGAGCGGGAGGAGCGCCTTGCAGGCTCCATCCAGGCGGTCGAGTCCGCACGCAGCGCCTTGCCGGCGAAGTAGCCGCAGGATTGCAGGAGCGCGCCTGGCGCGCTCCTGCCGGATCTCCACGATGCCTCAGCGCGAAGCGCGCAGCGCCTGCTGCTCGACCAATGTGAGCGCGACGTTGTCGCGCAGGTAGGCCGGCTGCACCAGCTCCGGGGCGATGCCCTCGCCGCGGGCGAAGGCCGGCACGGCGATCTTCAGCACGTCCGAAGCGCGCGGCAGCGCCTGCGCATCGACCGACGACAGCCGAGCCTGCAGGCGCGTGGCGAGCAGGCCGTCGGCGGCGGCGAAGCCGGTGCCGACACCGGCCCAGCGGCTGCCGTCGTCGGGCAGCTGCAGCGCGTCCGGGGCGATCACCACTTCCGGCCCCTGCGCGTCCCATCGGCCATCACCGCGGCGCAGGCAGCGCGCGGCGTACACCTCGCCCATGCGCGCATCGATGCTGGCCAGCACGTGGGTGACGTCGTCCGGTGCCTGCAGCGCCAGCACCTGCAGCGTGGACACCGGCAGCAGCGGCCGGTCCAGCGCCAGCGCGATGCCCTGGGCGATGGCGATGGCCAGGCGTACGCCGGTGAAGGCGCCTGGGCCGCGCCCCAGGGCGATGGCGTCCAGCTGCGCACGCACGATGCCGGCTTCGGCCAGCAGCTGTTCGGCCCACGGCAGCGTCAGTTCGGCATGCCGACGCGGCGCGATCTCGAAGCGTTCCAGCACCTGCCCATCGACATGCAGGGCGACGGAACAGGCTTCGGTGGCGGTTTCCAGGGCGAGCAGGTTCATGGGGTAAAGGACGGGAAAACAGGGAGCAAGGGTAGCACTGTGCCCATGCGCACCTTTCGATCGAGCGGGTCACTTCCCTTCTCCCATCGGGAGAAGGTGGCGCGCAGCGCCGGATGAGGGCAAGGGCGCAGCCTCATGCAATCGTGCCTCAGGAAGGCTTCGCCCCAGCCCTCACCCCAACCCCTCTCCCGTGGGGAGAGGGGCTTCGAAGAAGGCCTGCACGTCGGCCAGTTCGCGGGTGCGGCGGAACGGCGGCAGCGAATCGAGGAATACGCGCCCGTAGCCGCGGCTGAGCAGGCGCGGGTCGCACAGCACCAGCACGCCGCGGTCGGTTTCGCTGCGGATCAGCCGGCCCACGCCCTGCTTGAGCGCGATCACCGCCTGCGGCAGCTGCTCGTCGCGGAACGGATTCCTGCCCTCGCGGCGGATCGCGTCCAGCCGCGCCTCGTACACCGGGTCGTCCGGCGCGGCGAAGGGCAGCTTGTCGATCACCACCACGCTGAGCGCGTCGCCGGCCACGTCCACGCCTTCGCGGAAGCTGGCCGAGCCGAGCAGCACGCCGTTGCCGGATTCGCGGAAATGCCGCAGCAGGCTGGCGCGCGGCGCCTCGCCCTGCACGAACAACGGCCACGGCCCGCCGCGCAGCGCATCGGCGGCCTCGCGCAGCGCGCGGTGCGAGGCGAACAGCAGGAAGGCGCGGCCCTGCGAGGCTTCCAGCACCGGCCGCAGGGTGGCGATCAGCGCGGCGCCGAAACCGCGCGCGGCCGGATCGGGCAGCTGCCTGGGCAGGTAGCACAGCGCCTGCACCGGCCAGTCGAACGGACTGGGCTGGACCAGCGTGTCCGGATCGTCCAGGCCCAGGCGCGCGGCCAGGTGGTCGAAACCGCCATCGACGGTAAGCGTGGCCGAGGTGAACACCCAGGCCGCGTGCGAGCGCTGGCGGTGTTCGCGCAGCGGCCCGGACACGTCCAGCGGCGTGCGCTGGCAGCGGAAGCCGCGCGGGGTCAGCTCGTACCAGAGCACGTCGTTGCCGGCGGCGGCCTCGCCCGCGTCGTCGGCCTCGAAATCGGGCAGCGGCACATCCTCGCCCAGCCAGCGCGAAAGCCGCGCGGCGCCTTCGACCGCGCGCGCGTGGCAGGCGTCCAGGCCCGGCGACGCCTCGCGCACGCCGGCCAGCGCCTCGCGCAGCTGGGCCAGCGCGGTGGCCAGCACGTCGAATCCTTCGGCCACCTCCGGCACCGCCAGCGCACGCCACTGCGTGCCGCGCGGCGGCAACGGCTCCATCGCCGCGCGCAGTTGCCGCAGCGCCATTTCCAGCGCGGCCACCGGCGCCTGCAGCGCCGGCTGCGCGCCGGCCACGCCGCGGCATTCGGCCAGGCAGTCGCGCGCCAGTTCCTGCCAAGGGCGCATTCCGAAGCCTTCGCCGAAGAAACTGGCCGCCAGTTCCGGCAGCTGGTGCGCCTCGTCGATCACGAACGCCTGCGCGCCCGGCAGGATCTCGCCGAAGCCTTCCTGCTTGAGCGCCAGGTCGGCCAGCAGCAGGTGGTGGTTGACCACGACCAGGTCGGCCTCCTGCGCGCGCTGCCGCGCCTGCACCACGAAGCACTCGCTCCAGAACGGGCAGTCGCTGCCCAGGCAGTTGTCGACGGTGGAGGTGACCATCGGCAGCAGCGGCGAGTCGTCGGCCAGCCCATCCAGTTCGGCGACGTCGCCGAACTGCGTGCGCCCGGCCCAGGCGACGATGCGCTGGAACTGCGCGGCCTGCTCGGACGAGGCGAAGCGCGGTTCGCCGCGCGCCTGGTCCAGCCGGTAACGGCACAGGTAGTTGGCGCGGCCCTTGAGCAGCGCGCTGCGGTGGCCGACGCCGAGCGCGGCGCGCACCCGCGGCAGGTCGCGGTGGTAGAGCTGGTCCTGCAGCGCGCGGGTACCGGTGCTGACGATGGTTTTCAGCCCGGACAGCAGCGCCGGCACCAGGTAGGCGAAGGTCTTGCCGGTGCCGGTGCCGGCCTCGGCCAGCAGCGTGTCGCGCTGCTGGAACGCGTCGGCGATGGCCTCGGCCAGCCGCAGCTGCGCCGCACGCGGCGTGAACGCGTCGAGCTGCCGCGCGAGCGCGCCATCTGCGCTGAGGGCCTCACGGCTGGCGGCGGCTAGGGAAAGCATGCGGAAGCCGGGAACGGGGACAAGGGAACAGGGAATGGGAAATGGCCGGCAACCGCGGGGGATAACGGGACGAGGCAGGCGTCCATTCCCCGCTCCCCGTTCCCCCTTCCCTGCCTTCGATCAATACCGCTTGATCCCCGGCACCGTGCAGCCTTCGATCTGCGCATGCGCCGAGGCGGCGTTTTCCTTTTCGCCGCGCGCCAGGTGCGCCTGTTCGATGGTGGCCCAGTGGCGGCGGCACAGCGGGCCGGTACGCGACCCCAGCGAGACCGCCTTGCGCGCCAGCGTCTCGGCGCGTGCCCAGTCGCCCTGCAGCAGCGCGATCTCGGCGCGCTCCTGCAGGACGCCCGGGTCGTCCTCGACCAGCAGCAGCGCCTGGTTCAGCGCGTCGGCGGCGCCGGCCAGGTCGCCGGCCGCGCGGCGCTCGCCGGCGGCCTCGCGCAGGTCGTCCACCTGCGGGTCGCGCAGCGGCTGCACCGATACTTCCTTGTCGTCGACGCCGGCGATGTTCTGCAGCGCGGCCATGCGCTGCGCGGGCGTGGTCGTATCGACCACCGGCGGCGGAGGCGGCGGCGTGCTGGTGCAGGCGGACAGGGCGAGGGAAACGGCCAGGACGGCCAGCGCGTGGCGGATCGGGAGCGTGCTGTTCATGGCGGGCATTATCGCGCAGGCGGTTCTGAAGACGGGCTGGACGCCGGCGCCGCTTCCTTGCGGTCCAGGCCGAACCAGCTGCGCCAGCCGCCGCCTTCCTGCGTTTCCTCTTCCGGTGCCGGCTGCGGCGCGCAGGGCGCGTAGGCCGGGGCGAAGCCGGCCACGAACGGGAAGCGGCGCGCGCCGGGGCAGCCTTCGTCGGTGCTGTTGTTGCCTTCGGCGGCCACGTACTGCCAGTCCAGGCCCTTGCTGCTCACCCGCAACGGCTTGCTCGGCAGGTTGCGGAAGATGCCGGCCCACACCCGCATGGCGGCGGTGGCACCGTACAGGCCGGCCTGCTCGTTCTGGTCGTTGCCCATCCACACCACCGCCAGGTGGTCGCCGGTATAGCCGGCGTACCAGCTGTCGCGGCCGTCGTTGGTGGTGCCGGTCTTGCCGGCCGGCTGCAGCCGGCCCAGGCCGTCGGCATTGAGCCCGGCCGCGGTGCCGCTGGCCACCACCTGCTGCAGCGCCACGCTGATCAGGTTGGCGGCGATGGAATCGCCCTCCTGTGCCGGCGCCGGGGTCTTGTCGTAACGCTTGAGCAGCCTGCCCTGCGCATCGACCACACCGCGCACGGCGTGCAGCGGCTGGATCTCGCCGCCGGAGGCGAGGAACTGGTACAGCTGCGTCATGCCGTAGGGGCTCTGGTCGGTCGACCCCAGGATCACCGCCGGGTTGGCCTCGGCCTTGAGCCCGGCCAGCACGTGGATCAGCTGGGTCAGCCGCTCCGGCCCGACCTGCATGCCCACGCGCACCGTGGCCTGGTTGTAGGAGCGGGCCAGCGCATCGATCAGGCGCACCGTGCCGTGGCTGCGGTTGTCGGCGTTGCCCGGCGTCCAGTTGCGCCCGCGGCCGAGCTGCACGGTGACCGGCGTGTCCTCGACCCAGGTCGCCAGCGACCAGCGGTCCGGCTGCGCCAGCGCCAGCAGGTAGACGAACGGCTTGAGCAGCGAGCCGACCGGGCGCTGCGCGTCGATGGCGCGGTTGAAGCCCGGCTCGGCCACGTCGCGGCTGCCGACCACCGCCAGCACGTCGCCGTTGTGCACGTCGGTCAGCACCAGGCCGGCCTGCAGTTCGGGCCGGCGCTTGTTCTGCAGCGACTTGACGGTATGCGCCACCGCGCCTTCGGCATAGGCCTGGGCCGAGGGCGACATGCCGGTGAAGACATTGAGGCCGGCCCCCTGCAGGGTGCTTTCCGGATAGTCGTGGCCGAGCTGGCGGCGGACCAGGTCGATGTAGGCCGGGAAGCGGTTGGCCGCGACCAGCCCCGGCACCTTGGGCACGCCCAGCGGCGCCTTCAGCGCGCGCTGGTATTCGCCCTGGTCGATCAGCCCGTTCTCGTGCAGCTTGCCGAGCACGAAGTTGCGCCGGTCCAGCGCGCGCTCGGGATTGCGGCGCGGGTCGTAGTAGGACGGCCCCTTCACCAGCCCGATCAGCAGCGCCACCTGCTCGGTGGTCAGCGAATTCAGGTCGCGCCCGAACCAGAATTCGGCGCCCGAGGCCACGCCATGGATGGCCTGGCTGCCGCGTTGCCCGAGGTAGACCTGGTTGAGGTAGGCCTCCAGGATCACCGGCTTGTCGTAGCGCGCCTCCATGATCAGCGCGTACAGCACCTCATTGAACTTGCGGGTGAGGGTCTGTTCCTTGCCGATGCCGAGCAGGCCGCTGCGCGCCAGCTGCTGGGTCAGCGTGCTGGCGCCCTGGCGCACCTTGCCGCCGGAACGCACGGTCACCCAGACCGCGCGCGCGATGCCGCTCAGGTCGATGCCGTGGTGGCTGTTGAAATCCCTGTCCTCCACCGCCTGCAGGCCGGTGACCAGCAGTTCCGGCGTTTCGGCGATGCGCACCAGCCGCCGCTCTTCCTGTTTCTGCCCGTACAGCGTGGCGATGCGCGCCGGGTCCAGGCGCGCGGCCTTCAGCGCCTTGCGCTCGACGCCGTCGCGCAGCGAGGCCACCTGCCCGCCGGAAACGGCCACCTCGACCTGGCGCGGCGCCACGCGCCCGTCCACGTCGACATAGCCGCGGCTGGAAATGGTGAAACGGCCGCCCTGCAGCCGGTACGTGCCCGGGCTCCGGCCGACGCCATCGTCGCGGTAGGCCGACGCCGCCAGCTCGGTCTTGAGCGTGTCCACGTCCATCGCCAGCCCCGGCGCCAGCACCAGCGGCCGCGCATACACCCGGGTCGGGATCTGCCAGCGCAGTTCGCCGAAGCGCTGGGTGACCTGCGAGTTCAGGTACAGCGTGTAGGGAATCAGGAAACCCAGGCCCAGGGCCGCTGCCGCCAGGCCCCAGGTGATCAGCCGGCTGCGCCAGGGCGTGCCGAGATCGTCGGTATCGTCGTCCAGTTCGTCGGAATCGTAGCGTCGCGGCACGGGGATGCGAGAATGTAGGTTCAGGCGAGTCTAACGCAGCCGTGCGCCACGGCACGGCTGCCGGCCCCCACCTGCTTAAGCTGGAGTTGCAACCGAATGTCGATGTCCCCGGCCGATGCGCGCTACCACCTTGCCCGCATCGTCGGCCTGATCCGCCGCGGCCTGGCCAGCCTGCGCACCCGCGGCTGGCGCACCACCCTGCAGCGCGTCGGCGTACACCTGCGGCGGCAGCCGCCGCCGCGGCGCGAACCGCTGTACGCGCCCGCCGACGCCCCGTTCGCGCCCTTCGCCGTGCCCGCCAGCGCCGAGCCGGTGGCCAGCATCGTCATCCCGGTCTACAACCACGTCCGGCACACCCTAGCCTGCCTACGCGCGCTGGCGGCGCATCCGCCGGCGGCGGCCTGCGAGATCCTGGTGATCGACGACGGCAGCCGCGACGAGACCGGCGACTGGATGGCGCAGATCGACGGCCTGTGCTACCACCGCCGTGCGCGCAACGGCGGCTTCATCGCCGCCTGCAACGACGGCCTGCGGCTGGCGCGCGGCCAGTACGTGGTGCTGCTGAACAACGACACCGTGCCGCAGCCCGGCTGGCTGGACGCCCTGCTCGACACCTTCGCGCGCGTGCCGCAGGCCGGCCTGGTCGGCGCGCAGCTGCTGTACCCGGACGGCCGCCTGCAGGAATCGGGCGGCGTGGTGTTCGACGACGGCAGCTGCTGGAGCTATGGCCGCTTCGAGTCGGCCGAAGACCCGCGCTACGCCAGCCTGCGCGACGCCGATTACTGTTCCGGCGCGGCGCTGGCCATTCCGCGCGCCCTGTTCGAGGAACTGGGCGGGCTGGACACGCGCTATGCGCCGGCCTACTACGAGGACACCGACCTGGCGTTCAAGGTGCGCGCCGCCGGCCGCCGCGTGCTGGTGCAGCCGGCCAGCCGCGTGGTGCACGACGAAGGCACCAGCAACGGCACCGATACCGGCAGCGGCATCAAGGCCTGGCAGGTGCGCAACCAGCAGGTGTTCGCGGACAAGTGGCGCGCCGCGCTGGCGCGGCAGCTGCCGGCCGGCAGCGTGCCCGGCCCCGCGCGGCTGCACCGCGGCCAACGGCAGGTGCTGATCATCGACGAAGCGGTGCCGCGCCCGGACCGCGACTCGGCCTCGCTGCGCCAGTTCAACCTGATCCGCATGCTGCTGGCCGGTGGCGCGCACGTGGTGTTCCTGCCGACCCGCGGCGAACACGGCGGCGCCGCCACCGAAGCGCTGCAGGCGCTGGGCGTGGAGGTCTGGCATGCGCCCTGGCTCAAGGGCGTGGGCCCCTGGCTGCGTGCGCACGGCCCGCGCTTCCAGGTGGCGATGCTGGTGCGCCACCACGTCGCCAGCGAATGCCTGCCGCTGCTGCGCCGCCATGCGCCGCAGGCGCGCACCGTGTTCGACACCGTGGACCTGCACTACCTGCGCGAGCGCCGCGGCGCCGAGCTGGCCGGCGACCCGCGCCTGGTACGCGCCGCCGAGCGCACCCGCGCCAGCGAGCTGGCGGTGATGGCCGCCACCGACGTCCCCCTGCTGGTCAGCGCCGCCGAAAAGGAACAGCTGGCCATCGACGCGCCGCAGGTGCGGGTGGAACTGCTGTCCAACCTGCACGAGGTGGCCGGACAGGGGCTGGACTGGGCGCAGCGGCATGACCTGGTGTTCGTCGGCGGTTTCCGCCACCCGCCTAACCTGGATGCGATGCAGTGGTTCATCGGCGAGGTGTTCCCGCGGATCCGGCAGCGCCTGCCGCAGGTCCGCTTCCACTGCATCGGCGCCGACGTGCCCGGCAGCCTGCAGGCGCTGGCGGCCACGCAGCCCGGCGTGCAGGTGCATGGCTACGTGCCCGACGTGGTGCCGTGGATGGCCGGCGGCCGCATCGCGGTGGCGCCGCTGCGCTTCGGCGCCGGGGTCAAGGGCAAGATCAACCTGAGCATGGCCCATGGCCAGCCGGTGGTGGCCACGTCCTGCGCGGCCGAAGGCATGCACCTGCGCGACGGCCAGGACGTGCTGGTCGCCGACGGCGCCGAAGCCTTCGCCGACGCGGTGGTGCGGCTGTACGACGACGAAGCCCTGTGGCGGCAGTTGTCGGCCAATGGCCTGCACAACATCGCCCGGCATTTCTCGATGGACGCCGCACGCGCGACCGTGGCGCGGGTGTTCCTGTCCTAGCTAGCGCCTGGCATTGCCCAGCCGCTCGGCGAAAGCCGGCAGCTCCGGGGTGGCCGCATCGAGCTCGCGCGCCTGTTCCAGCGCGCGGCTGGCGAAGGCGACATCGCCCGCGCCCAGCCGTTCGCTGCCGACCGCCAGCCAGCGCTGCGCCAGCCGGCGCCGCGCCGCCGGCAGCAGCGGGTCGCCCGGCGCCAGCGCCTGCCAGGCGTCCAGGCAGGTGCGCGCCGCCTGCAGGCGGTTGCCCTGGAGATTGTCGTCCAGGCAGTGGCGCGCGGCCGGCAGGATGCGGGCGCCGGCCTGCTTCACCCGCGCGTCGCGCGGCGCCAGCGCCTGCGCGGCCTTGAAACGGTCGTAGGCGCTGGCGCCCGGCGGCAGCAGCCACTGGCCCTGCGCGGCGGCGCTCTCCACCTGCGCCAGCAGCGCGCGCACCTGGCGTTCGCGCTCGGCGGCCGGCAGGCGGGTTTCCAGCGCCCGGTGCGCGCCCTGGGCGCGCTGCAGCGCCTGCGCGGCGGCGGCGACCTCGGGGCTGTCCGGCGCCAGTGCGCGCGCCTGGTCCAGCGCCTGCCGCGCCTGTTCGAAATGGAAATCGCCGGCCAGCCGCGCGGCCTCGCCGGCCCAGGCCAGCGCCACCCGCTGCAGTCCCTGCCGCGCCGCCGGATCCTCGCCCACCGCGAGCACCTGCGCGTAGCCGTCCGCGGCCTGGCGCAGGCGCCCGCGCGCCAGGTCGCGCGCGGCCTGGCCGCGGCGCCGGTCCAGCGCGGTGTTCAGCGCGGCGCGGGCGTCGGGCAGTTCGGCGTGGCCGGCGTCATAGCCTTCCACCCGGTGCAGCAGGCCCGCGGCCGCCTGCGTGTCGTCGCGCCGCGCCGCGGCCCAGGCTTCGGCCAGCAGGTCGGACAGGGCGTCGTCGCGCCCCTGCAGCGCCCGCAGGTGGTCCGGCCGCACCGCCAGCACGCGCTGGTACAGCGGCAGCGCACTGTCAGCGCCGTCGTCCAGCCGGCCCTGCGCCTGCGCCGCCTCGGCGCGCCGCAGCAGGTCGTCGATGCCGTCCGGCTCCTGCGCCTGGCGGTGCAGGCGCGCGGCGATGGCATCCAACTGCGCCCGCGGCACCTGCAGTTGCCGCGCCAGGTCCAGCGCCGCGCGCGCGGCCGCCACGTCGCCGGCGGCCAGCTGCCGCTGCGCCTGTTCCAGCGCCTTGCGCCCGGTGGCGGCCAGCGCGTCGCGCACGTCGCCGCGGTCCGGGTCCAGCGCCGCGGCGGCCTCGAACAGTTCGCGCGCGCCGCTGCCGTCGGCGGCGGTCAGGCGCCCCTGGCGCAGCGCGTCCTGCCCGTCGTCGAGAAGCTGCTGGATGCGGGTCTCCGGCCACAGCAGGTTGCCCAGCGGCTGCCGGAACAGGGTCAGCAGCAGCGCCAGCGCCGCGACGCCGACGGCGATCGAACGCCAGGCGCGCGGGCTGTCCCAGCCGCGCGCCACCCACCAGCGCCCATACAGGCGCAGGCGGCCGACGACCAGCGCCAGCCATCGCGGGAGGTGGGGGTACTCGTGGTGCATGCGACCAGCCTAGCAGCCCGCCAGGGCGCCGCGCGTCGCCTCGCCCTCAGCCCATGCGCCGCGCTTCGTCCACGCCCGGCAGGGCGTCGAGCTTGCCCAGCAGGGTGGACAGCTGGCCGTAGTCGCTCACCTTCAGGCGCAGGCGCAGCTGCATGCGGCCGCTGTCGCGCAGCGGGTCGCTGTTGATGTTGAGCACGTAGGCGTCTTCCTGCGCGATCAGGTTGGTGATGTCCTTCAGCAGCCAGCGCCGGTCCATGGCGCGGACCATCACGTCCACCTCGTAGCCCGAGCCCGCGCGCCCCCACTCCACCGGCAGCACGCGCTCGGGGTGCGCAGCCGACAGCCGTGCCAGCGCCGGGCAGTCGGCACGGTGCACGGTGACGCCGCGGGTGCGGGTGAGGTAGCCGGCGATGGGCTCGCCGGCCACCGGCTGGCAGCAGCGCGCCAGCTGCACCAGCAGGTTGCCCACGCCCTGCACGGTGAAATCGGAACGGCCAATGCCCTCGCGGCGCGCGGTCGGCCGTGGCAGCGGCGGTGTCGCCGGCGCCGGCTGGCTCTTTTCCTTTTCCGCCTCCAGCAGCGCGCGGCTGACCTGGCTGGGCCCGGTGTCGCCGAGCGCGACCTGGATGTACAGGTCGTCGACGCTGTCGGCGTGGAAGCGCCTGGCCGCGACCATCAGGTCGGCCTGCTGCAGGCCCAGCCGCTTGAGTTCGCGCTCCAGCAGTTCGCGCCCGGCCTGCACGTTGCGCGCGCGGTCCAGCTTGTGGAACCAGGTGCGCACCTTCTCGCGCGAGCGGCTGCTGGCGAGGAAGCCGTTGGCCGGCAGCAGCCAGTCGCGGCGCGGGTCGGCTTCGCGCGCGGTCATGATCTCGACCCGGTCGCCGCTGCGCAGGCGGTAGGTCAGCGGCACGATGCGGCCGTTGACCTTGGCGCCGCGGCAGCGGTGCCCGACCATGGTGTGCACGTGGTAGGCGAAATCCAGCGGCGTGGCGCCGGCCGGCAGGTCCATCACCTCGCCCTTGGGACTGAGCGCGTAGACGCGGTCCTCGATCAGTTCGGCATCCAGCGCGCCGGCCAGGTCCTCGGGGTTGGCCGCGTCCTGCGCCTGCTCCAGCAGCTGCCGCATCCAGGTGATCTTGCGGTCGAAGGCCTTCTCCGCGCCCTTGCCGCCTTCCTTGTATTTCCAGTGCGCGGCCACGCCAAGCTCGGCCTGCGCATGCATCTCGTGGGTGCGGATCTGCACTTCCACGGTGCGCCCTTCCGGGCCGATCACCGCCGTATGCAGCGAGCGGTAGTCGTTGGCCTTGGGCCGGGCGATGTAGTCGTCGAACTCGCTGGGGATCGGCGTCCACAGCGCGTGCACCACGCCCAGCGCGGCGTAGCAGGCGGCCACGTCGTCCACCATCACCCGCACCGCGCGCAGGTCGTAGAGCTGGTCGAAGGCCAGCTTCTTCTTCTGCATCTTCCGCCAGATGCTGTAGATGTGCTTGGGCCGGCCACTGACCTCGGCGCGGATGCCGTTCTCGCCCAGCGCCGCGGACAGGCGGCGCTTGACCGCCTCGACATAGCGCTCGCGCGCCAGCCGGGTCTCGTCGACCTCGCGCGCGATGTGGCGGTAGGTGTCCGGCTCGAGGAAGCGGAACGCCAGGTCCTCCAGCTCCCACTTCAGCTGCCAGATGCCCAGGCGGTTGGCCAGCGGCGCATGGATGTCGCGGGTCAGCTGCGCCAGCGCGCGGCGCTGTTCATCGGGCAGGCGGTCGGCCGCGCGCATGCAGGCCAGCTGCCGCGCCAGCAGCACCGGCACCACGCGCAGGTCGTGCACGATGGACAGCAGCAGGCGGCGCAGGCCCTCGCTGTTGCGGCCGGCATCGCGCCCGGCGTGCAGCGCCCATACCTGGTCGGCGGCGTCCTGGCCGTCCAGCAGGCCGCGCACCGCGCCAGCCGCGCTGCCCAGCGGCAGCTCCGGCAGCCGCGCGCGCAGGCCCGGCAGGTCGAACAGCAGCGCGGCCACGATCACCGCCTCGTCGGCGGACAGCAGCGCCAGCGAATCCAGCGTGTCGGCCAGCACCGGCCACGGCAGCCGCGGCTGCGCGTCGGTATCGGGCTGCCGCCAGGCGGCGAGCAGGGCCTGCCGCAGGGCATCGGAGAGCGCGCCGCAGGACGGGCGCTGCAGCAGGGCATCCAGGCCGGAGAGGGAAGAACGGTTCACAGCGGTCGATCGCGGGCGGATGCCCCTACACTAGCGCCCAACCGTCCACGGGAACAATCGCCCATGAAGTCGTCCCGCCTCCGCCTCCTGCTCACCGCCACCCTGCTGCTCGCGCCGGCCTTCGCCGCACAGGCGCAACGCGTCGTCGAAGGCGACCTGCAGCAGCAGATGTCCGCCGCCGAGTTCAAGGCCGCCGGCCTGGACAAGCTCTCCGCCGACGAGCTGGCCGCACTCAACGCCTGGCTGCAGGGCAAGGTGCGGGAAGCCACCACCAGCGCCGTCGAGCAGGCACGCGAGGAAGGCCGCCAGGAAGTGATCGTGAAGAACCGCGGCTTCTTCGACTTCGGCTCCAGCGAGCCGATCGAGGCGACGCTGGCCGGTGAATTCAACGGCTTCGGCAAGGGCCGCCAGTACACGCTGGACAATGGACAGGTCTGGGAACAGACCGACGATGCGCGCGTCTCGGGCGTGCGCAGGCAGGCGCCCGGGGTGAAGATCACCCCCGGCGTGATGGGCGCGTGGTACCTGCAGGTCGAAGGACTCAACACCCGCGCCAAGGTCCGCCGCATCAAGTAGCAGCAGACCGCCCGCGCCGGTCTGCACCGGCTGCGGGCGGATGCAAGCCGGCAGGCCACGCCCCCGCGCGGCCTCCGACCCGGGCCGGCAGGCCCGCCCACGACGATTGCCCACCATGCCCGCCATCGTATTGCTCGTGCTGCTGTTCCTGCTGCCGGCCGGCGCTTCGGCCCAGGTCTACAAGTGCAAGGGAAAATCAGGGGAAACCGCCTATTCCGAGCATCCCTGCGACGCCCATGCGCAGCCGATGAAGCTGCGCGACGAACGTCCGTCCGCGTCTCCGCCACCGTCGCCGTCACCGCCGGTGGAACCGGAAGCGTCGCCGCTGCGCGAGAGCGAGGGCCCGCCGCCGCCCGCCCCGGCGCCGGACCGCACGGCCGAACGCGAGTGCATCGCCAACGCGACCGCGTCGATCTACGGCCCGTCCAACGACCGCGTGGCGACCTACCAGCAGCAGATGACGATGCTCAACGAGCAGCTCGGCAACGCGGCCGACGCGCAGCGCAGCGAGGCGCTGCAGGCGCGCATGGCCAACCTGCGCCGCGCGATCAGCCGCGAACACGCCCACGCCCATGAGCAGGTCAACGCCGCGCGCCGGCGCTGCGTGGAGCAGTACCGCCCGACGCCGTAGGTGCGGGGTTTGCCCCGCACGGGCGTTGCGGCGCGCCGCCGGCGGCGGTGATCAGCCGCGCAGGGCGGCGACCCGCTGCGCCAGTTTTTTCGGCGAGATGCCGGAACGGAAGCCCAGTTCCTGCGCGAACAGCGATACCCGCAGTTCCTCGATGTCCCAGCGCAGCGCCGACCATTCCGGTCGCGCCGCCAGGCCCTGCGCCTGCGCTTCCTCCAGCGCATCGACGAAGGGCTTGAGTTCGAGCATGCGCGCCTGGTCGCGCGGCGGGTCGCGCTTGGCGCGTTCGGTGCGCAGGACCATCGCCTTGAGGTAGCGCGGGAACTGCGCCAGCGCATCGGCCGGCGTTTCGCGCAGGAAACCGGCGTGGACCAGCGAGGCCAGCTGCCGCTCCATGTCGTCGAGGTTGCCGCGCGCCCAGCCCATCAACGGCGCTTCCAGCAGCGGCTTGAGCTCGCCCACCAGGCCAAGGATGGTTTCAGCCAGCTTCAGCCGCTCCATCGCTTCGCCGAACAGGCGCCTGCCGGCATCGGCGCGGCGCAGTTCGAACGCCTCGGGCGAACGGATATCGCCCAGGCCCTCGGCCAGCACCGCGTTCATGGCGGCGTCGACGAGGTCGCCGCGCAGCCTTTCCTGCGACTCTATCGCCGCGTACAGCAGCCCGGTCTTGGGCGAGACCGGCAACTGCTTGCGGGCCTGCTTGACCTTGTCGGCCAGGGCGATTTCCAGCAGGCGCCGCACGCCGCCCGGATGCGCCAGCCGCGCGGCACCGCAGTCGGCGAAGATGCGCAGCGCCGCCGCCTCGCCGGTATCGACCAGCGCCGGATAGGCCGGCACCCCGGCTTCGCCCGGCACCTGCTCGGGGATGGCCGCGGCCGGGAATTCGCGCAGCCCCTCCGCCGCCAGCGCCTTTCCGGCGCGCGCGGCGAACGCCTGTCCGGCGCGCTCGCCGAAGCGCGCGCGCAGCGCGTCCAGATCGCGCGACATCGCCAGCATCCTGCCATCGCCGTCGGCCAGGCGCAGGTTCATGCGCAGGTGCGGCTCCAGCGCGGCCTCGTCGAAATCGGTGGCCGCCACCGCCGCGCCGGTGGCCTTGGACAGGAACCGCGCCAGCTCGCCACGGATGTCGTCGGCCGAAGGCTGCGGCCAGGCCTCGAAGAAGGCGCGGCCGAAATCCGGCGCCGGCACGTAGTTGCGGCGCATCGCCTTGGGCAGGCTGCGGATCAGCGCCGCGGCCTTGTCGGCGACGAAGCCCGGCGCCAGCCACGACAGCCGCG
>Ga0206118_100558_pt1 | contig 16416 bp, 15 predicted proteins | sample 3A20Ametagenome_FD_177999 | JGI IMG/M metagenome (GOLD analysis project Ga0206118, IMG submission 177999) | Enriched microbial communities from leaf-cutter ant dump, University of Wisconsin, Madison, United States - 3A20A | ecosystem: Environmental > Terrestrial > Nest > Insects nest > Nest dump... | reverse complement strand
GACTGAAGGGCGCGGCATTCCCTTGTTCGTAGGCGGGCGGAGGGCCGATACCGCCATGCGCCGTGGGCCGGCAGGTTGGAGGCTGCTTGCCAAACGTATCCATATTGGTACAATCGCCATGCCTCCATCAACGCTTTCCGTCTGCTTCTACCGCTCCCGGTCCGGCCGCGAGCCGGTGCGCGAATGGCTGAAACACGAACTTTCCCTGGGCGCGCGCCAATGCATCGGTGCGGACATCAAGACCACGCAGGAAGGCTGGCCGCTCGGCATGCCGCTGGTACGCAAGCTGGATGCGCAGCTGTGGGAAATACGCAGCCATGTTCCGGAAGGCATCGCCCGCGTGCTGTTCACGCTGGCGGGGGCGGACATGGTGCTGCTGCACGGATTCATCAAGAAATCGGACAGGACGCCACGGGACGAACTGGAACGGGCGAAACAACGCAGGAACGAGGTCCACGCATGAACGCAAACAAGCACATCGGCTCCAGCTTCGACGACTTCCTCGCCGGGGAAGGCCTGCTGGAAGAAGCCAATGCCATCGCCGCCAAGCGGGTGATCGCCTGGCAGCTGGCCGAGGCCATGAAACAGGCGGGCGTCAGCAAGACCGAGATGGCCGCACGCATGCGCACCAGCCGCGCGGCGGTGAACCGGGTGCTGGACGAGAACGACACGGCGCTGACGCTGGACACCCTGAGCCGGGCGGCGGCGGCCGTGGGCTGCACGCTCCGCTTTGAACTGGCGGCCGTCTAGACCCCCATGCAAAACGCCCGCGGGAAAACCTGCGGGCGTCTGCGGTATTGCCGGGTGGCGCGGTGGCCTGGCTTACCAGACCACTTCGGCCATGGTGCAGTTCAGGCCCGAACCAATTCCCATCAGCGCGACGCGGTCGCCCTTCTTGAGCTTGCCCAGCTGGCGCAGCTTGCTCAGCACGATCGGCACCGAGGCCGGGCCGACGTTGCCGTGCTCGCCGAAGATGGTCATCACCTTCTTCGGGTCGATGCCGAAGGCCTTGATGAAGGCATTGGTATGTGGCTGGCTGACCTGGTGGATGACGAACTGGTCGATCTCGTCCACCGCCCAGCCCAGCGCCAAGCGGGTGGCCTCGAAGGTCTTGGTGGCCAGCTTGATGCCTTCGATCAGCAGCAGGCGGGTATCGGTGACCATGCGGTCCAGGTTGCCCACGCACAGCTTGTTCCACTGGTTGGCCGCGCGGGTCACGCCGCCCTTGTAGCGCGGCGCGTCGGGCACCAGCTCGGCGCGCGCCAGCACCATGGCGGCGGCGCCGGAGCCGGTGGTCAGCGCGGCGAACTCGTCGCGCAGCTGCTGCGCGGTCACGTCCGGGGCGCTCATGCGTTCCAGGGTCTTTTCATAGACCAGGTTGGAACTCTCGCCGTCGACGATCAGCGCGTAGTCGATGTCGCCGCGCTCGATCATGCGCGCGGCCACGTCCATGCCGTTGATGAAGGCCAGGCAGGCATTGGCGATGTCGAAGGTGACGCAGTCGTCGCCGATGCCCAGGTTGCCCGAGACGATGGAAGCGGTGGACGGCTCCAGGTAGTCGCGGCTGACCGAGGTGTTGACCAGCAGGCCGATGCGGTCGGCCGACACGCCGGCGTCTTCCAGCGCCTTGCGCCCGGCCATCGTGGCCGCGTCCGAGGCCTGCGTGCCCTGGTCCCACAGGCGGCGCGCATGGATGCCGGCGACATCGCCCAGCATGTCCGCACGGATGCCCAGACGGTCCAGCGTCGGCTGCAGCCGCTCGTTGATTTCCTTGGAGGTCAGGGTATGCGGCGCGTCGACATGCGCCAGTCCCGCGATCGAGACATTCTGGAAAGGCATCGGAAGGCGCCAGGACTCAGGCGAAGGGGGCGCTATTCTAGCGGCTGGCCGTCCTTGACGCATCTTTAACGATTTCCGGGCCGTGCGTATGGATGCGGGCCGGCCTAGGGGGGCGCCGCATGCGCTCCGGCGCAGGCCTTCCGCCGGGACAACCGGGCGACGACAGGAACGCTCCGGGCCGGGAAACCGCCGATTGGAAGGTGCGCGGCAGGAAGCGTCACCCAAGCCGGAGCACCGGCCGCAACTACGGCAGCGCCCACGAGCGGCCTGATTCCTCGACCGCCCTCATTCAAGGCATGGTGCAAAGGCGCCGGCGCGGGCCGGCAGCGGTCAGCGGCACTGCCAGGCGCTGAAACGCTGGCTGCCGTCCGCCGGCGGTGCCGCCGCCTGGATCGCGTTGGCGCCGGCGCTGGGCGCTTCGTTGCGCGCCAGGGTTTCCAGTTCTTCCTGCACGCGCAGCGGGTTGCGGTTGTAGAAACCCACCTTGCTCTTGACCGAGACCACGATCTCGCCCTTGGCCACGCAGCCCGGCGCCACCGGGCCGGCCGGCAGCACGCGCACCGACTTGCCGCCGCTTTCGATCGGCACCCAGGTGCAGGCGGCCGTGCTGGCAATCAGGGCGGAAAGGATCAGAGCGCGCATGGACGGGTCCTTGTGGAGATCAGAGGGGATTGTGCCGGGCAGGGATGAATCGATGATGATCCGCGGCCCGCCCTGCGAAGGGCGGGCCGCGGCGCTTGCCTTACTTCGCGGCCGGCACCGGGTTGCCGTCGCTGTCGACCACGACCACCTCGCCCAGGCCCAGCGCGCGCACCGGCGCCTCGGTCTGCTTGAGGTCGCCGACCACCACCCAGGTCAGCTTCGACGGGTCCAGCGTCTTCGCCGCCTCGGCCACCTGCGCCGGGGTCATCGCCTCGATCTCGGCCTTGCGCTTGAACACGTAGTCGTCCGGGCGCTGGTAACGCACGATGCCGCCGATGGTGTTCATCACCGCCGAGGCGGTCTCGTAGGCGCCCGGCAGGCTCAGCGTCTGGATGTTGCGGATGCGCGCGACCTCGTCGGCCGTCGGCGGACGCTGGCCGCTGGCGAACTGGCTGATCTCGGCCTGCATTTCCTTCATCGCCTCGCCGGTCTTGTCGATCTGCACCGGCGCCACCGCCATCCATGGCCGCTGCCCCAGCGCGCCGCTGGCGCTCGAACGCGCGCCGTAGGACCAGTGCTTGTCCTCGCGCAGGTTCATGTTCAGGCGCGAGGTGAAGTCACCGCCCAGCACGCCGTTGGCGATGTCGAAGCGGGTCGTGCCCGGGTCCATGGTCGACGGCACGACCTGGCCGGCGAACAGGTTGGCCTGCACGGCGCCGGGCTGGTCGATCAGGTACACGCGCGCCTTGTCGGGACGGGCGACCGCGGACGGCGCGCCCACCTCCGGCGCCGCGCCCTCGCCCTTCCAGTCGCCGAACTGGCGCTCCAGCAGCGGCACGATCTCCTTCAGCGTGGTGTCGCCGACCACGATCAGGGTCGCGTTCTCCGGGCGCACCCAGTCCTTGTGGAAGGACACCAGGTCGTCGCGGCCCAGCGCCTGGATCGCGGCCTCGTCGCCGCTGCCGGTGAACGGAATCGCATACGGGTGGCCCTTGCCATACAGCAGCGGCGGCAGCACGCGCATCGCCACCGCGTTCGGGTTGACCTTCTCCTGCTTGATGCCGGCGATCCAGGTGGCCTTGATGCGGTCGATCTCGCTCTGGTCGAAGCGCGGCGCGCGCAGCACGTCGGCATACAGGGCCAGCGACGGCGCGAGGTTTTCCTTCAGCGCCGACAGGTAGACGTTGGCGCCGTCCAGCGAAGCGCCGGCGCCGATGCGCGCGCCCAGCGCGTCGGCGGCGTCGGCGAAGGCCAGCGAACCGAGCTTGCCGGCACCTTCGTCGAGCATGCCCATGGTGAAGTTGGCGGTACCCGGCTTGCGCCCCTGGTCGGCGGTGAAGCCGCCCTGGAACTCGTAGCTGAACTGCACCACCGGAATGTCATGGCGCTCGGCCAGGACCACCTGCGTGCCGTTCTTCAGCGTGGCGCGCTGCAGCTGCGGGAACTTCAGCTCCGGGAAGGTCGTGGTCTGCGGCACGCCGGCGCTGCGGTCCACCTGCGAGGGCAGCGCCTGGTACTTCGGATCGACCGCCGGCACGTTGAACGGCGCCGGCTTGCCCGAGGGCAGTTCCTCCAGCGCCACGCGCTCGCCCGGCTCGACCACCAGGGTGTGGTCGCCCACGCCCAGCCACTTCGCACCGGCTGCCTTCAGGTCGGCGGCGCTGGCGTTCTGGATGTTGGCCAGCGAGGTGCGGAAGCAGCCCGGGTCGCCTTCGTAGACGGCGCATTCGGCCAGCGCGTCGGCCTTGCCGCCGAAGCCGCCGATGCGCTCGATGCCGCGGATGAAGCCGGCGCGGAACGCGGTCTTGGCACGCGCCAGCTCATCGGCGCTCGGGCCTTCGGCCACCAGCTTCTTCAGCTCCTCGTCGATGACCGCTTCGACCTTGGCCGGGTCCACGCCCTGCTTGACCGTGGCCATGATGATGAAGTTCGAGCCCAGCTGGGACGGGCCGACCATGGTGCCGATGTTGTCCACCAGCTTGTCCTGGTGCAGCAGGCGCTGGTCCAGGCGCGAGGACTTGGCGCCGCCCAGCACCTGCGCGAACAGCTGCAGCTGGTCGATGTCGGTGGTGCCGACCTGGGCCACGTTCCAGGCGCGGTAGATGCGGGCCTGCGGCACCTTGTCGGTCATCACCTCGCGGGTGGAGGCGGCGCGCTGGGCCACGTCCACCTTCGGCTGGGCCATGCTCGGGCCGGCCGGGATGTCGCCGAAGTAACGGGCGACCTTCTCCTTCGCGGTGGCCACGTCGATGTCGCCGGCCAGCACCAGCACCGCGTTGTTCGGGCCGTACCAGGTGCGGAACCAGGTCTTCACGTCGTCCAGCGAGGCGGCGTTGAGGTCGTTCATCGAGCCGATCACGCCGTGGTGGTACGGGTGGCCGGCCGGGTACAGGGCGCGGGTCAGCTTGTCCCACACCTGGCCGTAGGGCTGGTTCTCGCCCTGGCGCTTCTCGTTCTGCACCACGCCGCGCTGTTCATCGAGCGCGGCCTGGTCGATCGCGCCGAGCAGGTGGCCCATGCGGTCGGACTCCATCCACAGCGCCATGTCCAGCGCGGTGGTGGGCACGTTCTGGAAGTAGTTGGTGCGGTCGGTGTTGGTGGTGCCGTTCTGATCGGTGGCGCCGACCTGCTTGAAGGGCTCGAAGAACTCGCCATGGTGGTTCTCGCTGCCCTGGAACATCAGGTGCTCGAACAGGTGGGCGAAGCCGGTGCGGCCGGACGGCTCGTCCTTGGCGCCGACGTGGTACCAGATGTTGACCGCCACGATCGGCGCCTTGCGGTCGGTGTGCACCACCACGCGCAGGCCGTTGGGCAGGGTGAACTCCTCGAACGGAATATCCACCGACGGCGCGGCGGCCGGGGTCTTCGCCGCGGCGGCCAGCGGCATGCCGGCGAATCCACCGAGGGCAATGCCGAGCGCGGCGGCGAGAAGGGCGGTCCGGGGTGTTGCTGCGTTCATCCCACTTTCCTTGAGCAATGAATGTGAACGGCGATCCTAACCGCGCGCGCAGCGGGCGGCATACGCCATGGGTCATGGGTGAGCGCATGCCGGGGCGCGGCGGTGTGTGGATGCGACGCGCGCAGACGCCTCCTTTTCCGCATCACGCGCCTCCCCGGCCGCCATCGGCCGCCGGCTGGAAACCGCCTGCACAGCCGTCCGTTGTCCGCGGACACGGGGCCCCAGGCGGCGGTGTCCGGACAGCGGACACTTTTGCTCGACGAAATACCCATACAAATCAAAAGGATGTAGTTGGCACGCATCCTGCTTTACCTACCCCTGCAGCCCGGGGTGAATCAAACAATTCATGACTGGAAGCTGAACAAATCAAAGGAAAGCAAAAATTTCCTTGCATCCCGAGATTTGGTGTACTACCTTACTACCACACCACAGCTCACACACACCAAACAGGCCCGCCATGAACACCAAGTCCTTCGCCATCGCCGTCATCGTCGCCGCCGGCTTCGCCGCCTCCGCGCATGCCTCCGACATCGTCACCCTGGAAACCGTGCAGGTGCGCCCGTCCGCCGACCAGCTGGCCCAGGCCGAACACGAGCGCACCAGCGCCATTCCCACCCTGTCGTCGGTGCAGGTGCGCCCGACCGCCGGCCAGATCGTCGAACTGGCTGCCGAGCAGGCCGCCGCCCAGCTGGCCGCGCATACCCCGGTGGCGATCGGCGCCAGCATCGGCCAGTGGATGGTCTCGCTGCCGGCCATCACCGTTCGCCCGGACGCCCAGCAGGTCAAGGCGCTGGCCGGCGAGCTGGCCGCCGACACCCTGGGCCAGGTCGCCAACGGGATGGTCGCCAAGTGAGTCCTCGTCCCGATCCGGACCTGTCCGTGCCGCATCCGCACGGTGCATGCCCCGCTCCCTCGCCCGTCAACGGCCACGGCGGCGCGGACAGGTTCTAGCGAGACGACCCCGGCGTAAACTGCGCCGATGAGCGTTCCTCCCGTTTTCCATGTACTGCTGTTCCAGCCCGAGATCCCGCCCAACACCGGCAACGTGATCCGGCTCTGCGCCAACACCGGCGCCCGGCTCCACCTGATCGAACCGCTCGGCTTCGACCTCAGCGACAGGCAGCTCAAGCGGGCCGGCCTGGATTACCACGAATACGCGCGCCTGCAGGTCCACCCCGACCTGGACACCGCGCTGGCGCGCATCGCGCCCAACCGCCTGTTCGCCATGAGCACCCGCGCCAGCGTGCGCTACGACACCGTGCGCTTCGCCGACGGCGATGCCTTCCTGTTCGGCCCGGAAACACGCGGCCTGCCGCAGGACCTGCTCGACAGCCTGCCCGCCGGCCAGCGCCTGCGCCTGCCGATGCAGCCGGACAACCGCAGCCTCAACCTCTCCAACTCGGTCGCCGTGGTCGTGTTCGAGGCTTGGCGCCAGCATGGGTTTCCCGGCGGGAACTGAGCTCCGCAGGTGCAGGGGTCGCCGCTGGATTGATGCAGTATGCTCCGCACTCCGCGCGGATCCCTGCGCCAATCACGGAAGAACCATGTTTCGAGCCACTGTTGTTGCAGCCCTGTTTGGCGTGGCCCTGGCCGGCCCGGCACACGCCTCCACGACGGCGCCAGCCCTGGATACCAGCAAGCCGACAGCCGCGCAGATCCAGCGCATCCATGCCGACCTCGCCGACCACAGGACCTATAGCGAGCTGAGCCAGGGCGACCGCGCCCAGGTCGTCAATGCGCTGTCGCGGATCAGCGGCACGCTCGGCGACGACGCCGTCCTGTCCAGCCTGCACCCGACCGCGCAGGTGGAAGTCGTGAACGACCAGGAGCTGGTCAACACCCTGCTCGCCAAGGCACGTGCGGACAGCCGCCTGGTATGCCGCCGCGAGAAGCTGACCGGCAGCAACCGCGCCCAGACCGTCTGCATGACCGTGGCCGAACGCGATGCCGCGCGCGAGCGCAGCATGGAGGCGATGCGCAAGACCGGCTTCAGCCAGCCCGAAAACCGGCCCTGACGGGTCGCTGCCCGGTTCGCCAGCTCAGCGCTGGCGACCGAGCACTCCCTGCAGCCGCAGTTCCTGCAGACGGATGTCGTCCAGCGACAATATTTCCCGCATCACCTGTTCGGTGTGCTGCCCCAGTACCGGCGCCGCCTGCCCGTAGCGCAGCGGCGTGGCCGAGAACTTCAGCGGGTTGCGCACCATCGCCACGGTGCCGCCGCCGGCGTGCGGCAGTTCGATGCGCAGCCCGCGCGCCTGCACCTGCGCATCCTCGAACACCTGGTCGATGCGGTTGACCGGGTTGGCCGGCACCCCCACCTGTTCCAGCGCGGCCAGCCAGTGCGCGGCCGGGCGCGTACGCAGGCGCTGCTGCAGCAGCGGCACCAGCCCGGTGCGGTGCGCCACGCGCGCGGCGTTGGTGGCATAGCGTGGATCGGCCGCCAGCTGCGGCTCGCCGATCGCCCCGCACAGGCGCACGAACTGCGCGTCGTTGCCGACCGCCAGCATGAAATAGCCGTCGGCCGCGGGCATCACCTGGTACGGCACGATGTTCGGATGCGCGGTGCCCTGCCGGTCCGGCACGACGCCGCCGACCAGCCAGTTCGAGGCCTGGTTGGCCAGCCATGCCACCTGCGTGTCCAGCAGCGCCAGGTCGATGTGCTGGCCCTGGCCGCTGCGCTCGGCATGGCGCAGCGCGGCCAGGATCGCGGTGGCCGCGTACATGCCCGTCATCAGGTCGGTGGCGGCCACGCCTACCTTCTGCGGTCCACCGCCGGGCGTGCCGTCCGGCTCGCCGGTCACGCTCATCAGCCCGCCAATGGCCTGGATCGCCGCGTCGTAGCCGGCGCGCTGCGCGTACGGACCGTCCTGCCCATAACCGGTGATCGAGCAGTACACCAGGGCCGGGTTGAGCGCGCGCAGGCTGGCGTAGTCCAGCCCGTACTTCGCCAGGCCACCGACCTTGTAGTTCTCCACCAGTACCTGGCACCGCGCGGCCAGCGCGCGGATCAGCGCCTGCCCTTCCGGCAGGGTGAAATCGATGGCGACCGAGCGCTTGCCGCGGTTGGCGCACAGGTAATACGCCGACTCGGTGGTGTCTTGGCCGTCGGCATCCTTGAGGAACGGCGGCCCCCAGCCACGGGTGTCGTCGCCCGCGCCGGGGCGCTCGACCTTGATGACGTCGGCGCCGAAGTCGGCCAGCACCTGGGTGGCCCACGGCCCGGCCAGGATGCGCGACAGGTCGAGTACGCGGATTCCTTCGAGCAACATCATCCGACCACCACGCAGCACAGTCCGGGACCACGAAGGTTGCCATGCAGGCACCGGCGATGACACCGCCATGCCCTGCCCGCGGCCGGTGGTTCCGCCCGGCGCGGCCCATCTCCCCTCAGCAATCCTGTTCCGCGGCCTCGCGCCCTTGTTGGCGGATGAGGGCCTCCTCACGGGCGTTGTTGATGGCGTCGCGCACGCCATCCAGGTCGACCACGCGCAGATCCGGGGTGAATCTGCCGGTCAACACGCTGTCCGGCCGCAGGTCGCCCGCCTGGAACAGCTCCCACATTTCCTCGCCGTACCAGGTGTCGAACAGCTCCGGCGCCGAACGCCCGAGCCAGGCGGTGAGGTTGTTGACGTCGCGCAGCAGCATCGCGCGCGCGGCATTGTTGCCGCCCGCGCTGACCACCTGCGGAAAATCGATGACCACCGGACCGTCCGCGCCGACCAGCACGTTATAGGGCGACAGGTCGCCGTGGACCAGCCCGCAGCACAGCATCAGCTTGACCTGCTGCACCAGCAGCGCGTGGAACTGCCGGGCCCGCCCGCCATCGAGGTCGACCTCGCCCAGGCGCGCGGCGCTGAAGCCTTCAGCGTCGGTGACCAGCTCCATCACCAGCACGCCATGGAAGTAGCCAAATGGCTCGGGCACGCGCACGCCGGCCCCGCGCAGCTGGTACAGCGCATCCACCTCGGCGTTCTTCCACGCCGCTTCCTGCTGCCTGCGGCCGTACCTGCTTGCCTTGCCGATGGCGCGCGCCTCGCGCGAACCACGCACCTTGCGCCCTTCCTGGTACTGGGCACGCTGCTGGAAACTGCGCTGGGCCATGTCCTTGTAGACCTTGGCGCAGCGGATCTCATCGCCGCTGCGGACGACATAGACCGCCGCTTCCTTGCCGCTCTTGAGCGGGCGCAGCACTTCGTCGATGACGCCGTCGTCGACAAGCGTCTGCAACTGCGGGGGTGTCTTCATGTCCGGTCAGGCGAAAGGCGGCCGGCATGATCGCATGCAGGCCGCCCCCTGCTCAGAACGCGTTGATGCCGGTCAGCTCGCGGCCGATCACCAGCTGGTGCACGGTCTCGGTGCCTTCATAGGTGATCACCGATTCCAGGTTCAGCGCATGGCGGATGGCGCCGTGCTCGGTGGTGATGCCGGCGCCGCCGAGCAGGTCGCGGCACTCGCGGGCGATGTCGATGGCCAGGCGGCAGTTGTTCCACTTGGCCAGCGATACCTGCTGCGGCTGCATCTGCCCGGCGTCCTTCAGGCGGCCCAGCTGCAGCACCAGCAGCTGGCCGGCGGTGATGCGGCGGGCCATGTCGGCCATCTTGATCTGCGCGCTCTGGGTCGCCGCGACCGGGCGGCCGAACAGGATGCGCTCCTTGGTGTAGGCCAGCACTTCGTCCAGGCAGGCGATGGCCGCGCCGATCGGGCCCCAGGTGATGCCGTAGCGGGCCTGGGTCAGGCAGCCCAGCGGACCTTTCAGCCCCTTCACGTTGGGCAGGCGGTTGGCATCGGGCACGCGCACGTTGTCGAAGAACAGCGCGCCGGTCACCGAGGCGCGCAGGCTCATCTTGTGCTTGATCTCCTGGGCGGTGAAGCCCGGCGTGCCCTTCTCGATCACGAAGCCCTGCACGCCGTCGTCGGTGTTGGCCCAGACGATGGCGATGTCGGCCACCGAGCCGTTGGTGATCCACATCTTGGAACCGTTGATCACCCAGTCGCCGCCGTCCTTCACCGCGCGGGTCTTCATGCTGGCCGGGTCCGAACCGCCGTGCGCCTCGGTCAGGCCGAAGCAGCCGATGACCTTGCCGCGCGCCATGTCCGGCAGCCAGCGCATGCGCTGCTCTTCCGAGCCGTAGGCGTAGATGGGATACATGCACAGCGAGCTCTGCACCGAGACGAAGCTGCGCAGGCCCGAGTCGCCGCGCTCCAGCTCCTGGCAGATCAGGCCGTAGCTGACGCCATTGAGGCCGGCGCCGCCGTACTGCTCCGGCAGCGAGCTGCCCAGCAGGCCCATGTCGGCGATCTCGGGGATCAGTTCGGTGGGGAAGCGGCCCTGGTCGAAGCAGTCGCCGATGATCGGCAGCACGCGTTCGTCGGTGAAGCGGGCCACGGAGTCCTGTACGGCGCGCTCCTCCTCGCTCAGCAGCGAACGCACATCGAACAGGTCGAACGGGTTGAGGGTCTTCAAAGTCATTGCTGTCTCGGAAAGTGCCGTCACGGCCGGAAGGTTGGACGGATAAGGTAGTCCATCCGCACCGGGAAGATTGCTGCGGCCGCACGTTGACAGACGCCGGCGGCCAGGCCGGCCGGCGTTCCAGGCGGTTCCGCGGGACGACCTGGCGCCCCCGCCCACCAAGGCGAGCCCAACCAACGGAACAGGCACGGCCGGCGGCCGACGCGGTATGGTGTCGCCCTTTCCGCCCTCCGAAGCCCGCCGATGCCTGCCAATCCGTCCGTTGCCGACCCGGCTCCGCCGTCGCAGAAACTGGAACGCGCGCTCAAACCGCGCCAGCTGATCATGATGGGCCTGGGCAGCGCGATCGGCGCCGGCCTGTTCCTCGGCTCGGGCGTGGGCATCCAGGCCGCCGGCCCGGCGGTGCTGCTGTCCTACCTGGTCGCCGGCACGCTGGTGATCATCATGATGCACGCCATGGGCGAGATGGCCGCGGCGCGGCCGGCCAGCGGCGCGTTCTCGGTGTATGCCGCCGACGCGCTGGGCGCCACCGCCGGCGCCACCATCGGCTGGCTGTGGTGGGTGCAGCTGGTGATCGTGATCGCCGCCGAATCGGTGGGCGCGGCCGGCCTGCTGGCGACGCTGTGGCCGCAGCTGTCGGTGCCGCTGACCTCGCTGGCGTTCATGGTGGTGTTCACCGTCATCAACCTGATGGGCGTGCGCAACTACGGCGAGTTCGAGTTCTGGTTCGCCATCCTCAAGGTCGCCGCGATCGTCGCCTTCATCCTGGTCGGCATCGCCCTGCTGTGCGGGCTGCTGCCGGGCGTGGCCTCGCCGGGCCTGTCCAACATGTTCGGCCACGGCGGCTTCGCGCCCAAGGGCCTGGCCGGCGTCGGCGCGGCGCTGCTGGTGGTGGTGTTCGCCTTCGGCGGCACCGAGATCGTGGCGGTGGCCGCGGCCGAGACCCAGGACCCCGAGCGCAGCCTGGCGCGCGCGATCCGCACCGTGGCCTGGCGCATCCTGGTGTTCTACATCGGCTCGATCGGCGTGATCATCGCGGTGGTGCCATGGACCAGCGAATCGCTGAAGTCGCCGTTCGCCGCGGTGCTGCAGGTCGCCAACATCCCCGGCGCGGCCGCGGCCATCACCCTGATCGCGGTGATCGCCCTGCTGTCGGCGCTCAACGCCAACCTCTACGGCGCCTCGCGCATGATCCACTCGCTGGCCGCGCGCGGCGAGGCGCCGCGCGGCCTGGCGCGCGTCAGCGGCCGCCAGGTGCCGGTGCTGGCGGTGCTGGCCAGCGTGCTGTTCGGCTTCGCCGCCACCGTGCTGGAGCTGCTGTACCCGGACCGCGTGCTGCCGGTGCTGCTGAACGTGGTCGGCTCGACCTGCCTGCTGGTGTGGACCATCACCCTGGTCTCGCAGCTGATCCTGCGCCGCCGCGCCGAGCGCCTGGGCACGCCGCTGCCGTTCCGCATGGCCGGCTTCCCCTACCTGACGGTGCTGGCGCTGGCGATCCTGGTGCTGATCTTCGCGCTGCTGCTGTCGGCGCCGGAAACCCGCCTGCAGTTCCTGTCGATGGCCGCGCTGACCGCCGCCATCGCCGTGGTCAGCGGCCTGGCGCGGCGCCTGCGCGGCGGCTGAAACGCCGCCGGGCCCGGGAAGTCCCGGGCCCATCGCGCCGCGGGCTTGTATTGGCGCGCGGGTGAGGGCAGGCTCCGCCCAACCGAGGCCCGCCATGCCGACTCCCGATCCCCGCGTCGATGCCTACATCGCCAGCGCGTGCACGCCGCCTGCCCCGATGCCGAGGAAGCGATCAAATGGGGCATGCCGGCCTTCCTGCATCGCGGCCGGCTGCTGTGCGGCATGGCCGCGTTCAAGGCGCATGCCGCGCTGAACCTGTGGTCGCGCGACGGCAGGGAAAAGGGCGCCGGCGAGGGCATGGGCCAGTACGGCCGGCTGCTGTCGGTCGCCGACCTGCCCGGCAAACGCGAATTCGCCGCCCAGCTGCGCCAGGCCATGCAGCGCCTCGACGACGGCGCGCCCGCGCTCAAGCGCACGCCGCGGCCGCCGCTACCCATGCTGCCGGCCTTCGCGCAGGCGCTGGCCGCGGCACCGCAGGCCAGGGCCACGTTCGACGGCTTCGCGCCCGGCGCCCGGCGCGACTACCTGGAGTGGATCGGCGAGGCCAGGCGCGAAACCACCCGCCAGCAGCGCATCGCCCAGGCCATCGAGTGGCTGGAACAGGGCAGGCGCCGCCACTGGAAGCACGAAAGGCATTGACGCCGGCCCCGCCAACGATTCCACTTGCCCCCGAAAGCACGACCCCTACTTCCACGCAACGCCATGACCGACCTCGAAGACCTCATCCAGCGCGCCATCGACCCTTCATCCGTCAAGCTGGAAGGCACCCTCACCAATCCCCCGTCCTTCGGCGTCTACCTGGTCGAGGACACCGACGACGGCAGCCAGCACTACCGCTTCGGCAGCCATCCGGTGCGCATGCAGGAGCTGGAGGACAGGTTCGGCGGCTGCGAGCTGGAATACCTGTTCCTGTCGCGCGAGGACGCCGCGGCGGTGACCTCGGCGCTGAACAAACGCGAGGAATGAACCCGCCGCCGTAGGAGCGGCTTCAGCCGCGAAGGGGCCGCCCCGCCAAACCCTCGGTTGCAGGAACCAAGAAAGGCGATTTTCCGGGAACGCCCTGTCGCGGCTGAAGCCGCTCCTGCGGGGCGCGTGCGACGAATCCGGCCGCGCGCATGGAGCGCCTACCCGATCACCCGTCTGAACGGCGGCAGCGCGTCGATGATGCGCCTGCCGTAGCGGCGCGTGAGCAGCCGCGAATCGAGGATGACCACGCGGCCGGTGTCGGTGGACGTGCGGATCAGGCGCCCGGCGAACTGGGTCAGCGTGCGCAGCGCGTGCGGGATCGCGATGAGGTTGAAGGAATTCAGCCCGCGGCTTTCGAACCACTCGCTCAGCGTCGAGGTCTGCGGATCGGTCGGCACCGCGAACGGCACCTGGGTGATGACCACCGTGGTGCAGGCCTCGCCCGGCAGGTCCAGGCCCTCGCCGAACGAATTGAGCCCGAACAGCACCGAGCCCTCGCCCGCGGCGGTGCGGCGCAGGTGCTCGTCGATCATCTTCTGCTTGGCGCCCTCGCCCTGCACCAGCACCTTCCTGCGCAGCGTGGCCGGCATCAGCTCGGCCACTTTCTCCATCTTCCAGCGCGAGGTGAACAGCACGATGCTGCCCTTGTCCCAGTCCAGCTCGGCGGCCAGGTACTTCGCCACCTCCTTCGGGTGGCGCTCGCGGTCGTCCGGCGTCACCGGGAACGGCGGCACCACCAGCTGCGCCTGGTTGGGCAGGTCGAACGGCGAGGCCAGCGACACCATTTCCGCCTCTTCCGGAATGCCGTTGTCGATGGCCAGCGCCTGGAAATCGCCGCCGCCGGTAAGCGTGGCCGAGGTCATCACCACCGAATCCACCTCGTCCCACAGCAGCTTGCGCAGCACCATCGCCGCCGATACCGGCGAGCAGTGCAGCACGTGCTCGCCGTCGCGGGTCAGGGTGATCCAGCGCGCCATCGGCGGCTGGCCCTCCTTGTCCTCGCGGCGCCAGCCGGCCCACAGGTCGTACTGCTGCTGGATCATCTCCAGCGCCATGCCCAGGCTACGCTGCAGACGCTCGTGGCCGGCATCCTCCGGCTTGCCCTTGGCCACCTGCGCGGCGGCCGCCGTGGCCCAGTTGAGCAGCGTGCGGGTCTCGTCGGCCAGCTCTTCGATCGGCTGCTTCCACGCCTCCGGCAGGCGGCCGTTGGCGGCGCGCCACAGCGGCTCGCGCTCGTCCGGCGCCGGCGTCCATACCTGCGCGATGCCGTCGGCGAAGGCCTTGAGCAGCCTGCTGACGCGCGCGGCCGCTTCGATCGCCTCGTTCGGCAGCAGGTTGCCGAGCTTGTCCTTGTCCACCGCGCGATACGCGCCGGCGATGACGATCTGCAGGCGCCCGGTGCGCCGCGCCATGTCCTCCAGCGGCAGGCTGGCCGCCCCCTGGTCGATGGCGACGTTGCCGATGTGGTGGCCTTCGTCCAGTACCAGCAGCATGTCGCCGGGCGGGGCGATCAGCGGCTGGCCGTTGTCGGACTCGCCGATGGACAGCGCCGACAGCAGCAGCGCGTGGTTGGTGACCACGATCTGCGCCTCGCGCACCTCGTTGCGTGCGCGCAGCACCGGGCACTGCGTGGAATAAGCGCAGCGGCGCCCGGCGCAGCCCGAGGCCGGCGTGGTGATGCGCAGGCGCAGCCCCGGCGTGACCGCCTCCGGCGCGTTGTCCAGGTCGCCGTTCCAGCGCCCTTCGGTGAAGGCGCGCATCAGTTTGCCGGCCACGTCCATCTCGATCGGCGCCAGCGGCCGGTCGTAGAGCGGCACGTCGTCGCCGAACATGCTGTCCTGCGCGCCCTCGCCCTGCGCCTCGGCGGCATTGCGCGTGCACAGGTAGCGGGTGCGGCCCTTGGCGAGCGCCACCGTGGCCTGCAGGCCGGTGGCCTTGAGGAAGTTGGGAATGTCGCGCTCGACCAGCTGCGATTGCAGCGCCACCGTGCCGGTGCTGACCACCAGCTTCTTCTTCGACGCCAGCGCGATGGGCACGCCGGCGGTCAGGTAGCCCAGGCTCTTGCCGACGCCGGTCGGCGCCTCGACCACGCCCACGCCGCCGGTGGCCAGCGCGCGCGAGACCACCCCGATCATCTGGCTCTGCGAGCGGCGCGTGCTGAAACCGGGGGTATTGGCCTGCAGCTTCGCGTAGGCGTCGCGGATGGCCGCCTTCACTTCCTCGGTCAACGCCCGCGGCGCTTCCACTTTCTCCGTCACGCCGTCCTGCCGCCTGCTACGTTCATGGCCGGCATTTTCCCATACCGGCGCGACACGCGCCCTGCAGGTGCCGGGCCTGTCCGGCACGAGGGCTTCATCGGCGCGGGTTCATGCCCCGCACCCCGGCGGGCATGGGCTCCGGCACGAACATATCGATGCCTGGTCCATCCCCGCAGGTGCCGGGCTCGCCCGGCGCGGGCCTTCACCGGCCCGGCTTCATGCGGGGCAAGCCCCGCATCCATGGCGAGTACATGCCTCCGCATGGCGCTCCGACACACATCACGGAGATCACTGATACACGCCATCACTGCTGGTCGATAGGGTGCCTCCATGTCCAGCCCAAGACTCCGGAAAGGCCACCACTCCACGCAGGGCGCGGTCCATGCCGTCACGGTTGCCACCCGCCACCGGCAGGCATTGTTCCGGGACGCCTCGCTGGCCGAGATCGTGCGCCAGCAGATGCTGCGCAGCGATCTGGAGGGCTGCAGCCAGACCCACGCCTGGGTAGTGATGCCCGATCACCTGCACTGGTTGTTCACCCTCGACCATGGCGGGCTTTCCGCCTGCCTGCGCCGCTTCAAGTCACGCTCCACGGGGGCCATCAACCAGGTGCGGGGGCAGGGCGGCGCGATCTGGCAGTCCGGTTTCCACGACCATCG
>Ga0206118_100557_pt1 | contig 16431 bp, 17 predicted proteins | sample 3A20Ametagenome_FD_177999 | JGI IMG/M metagenome (GOLD analysis project Ga0206118, IMG submission 177999) | Enriched microbial communities from leaf-cutter ant dump, University of Wisconsin, Madison, United States - 3A20A | ecosystem: Environmental > Terrestrial > Nest > Insects nest > Nest dump... | reverse complement strand
CGCCTCGGCGATGGGGTCCCAGTCGCCGACGCCGTCCACCATGCCGATGCCGAGGCCACCGAAGACGACGGAGCGCACCCGGTGCGGATGGCCGAGCGCCATGAAGGCGGTGATGCGCGCGCCCATCGAATAGCCGAAGACATGCGCCTCGGGGATGGCGAGGTGATCGAGCAGAGCGGCGGCGTCATCGGCCATCTGCGGGCAGGTGTAGAGCGCGGGATCGTGCGGCTTGTCGCTTGCGCCATGGCCGCGATTGTCGATGGCGATGACCCGGTAGCCGGCATCGCCCAGCGTCTTCAGCCAGCCGGGAAACACCCAGTTGACGCTGGCGCTGGAGGCAAAGCCGTGGATCAGCAGCACCGGATCGCCCGACGGATCGCCCTCGTCGAAAAAGGCAAGCTCCAGGCCATTGTGGGTGAAGCGGGAAAAGGGCGGGGGATCGAGGTTCATCGCGGGGCCGTCTTTCGTTTTCGGTCCCCGCTCATAGCGCCGTTTGGCCACGGAGAAAACGTCGCAGCGGCGGAAATCTCCTGCATCTGCGCGGTTTTGCATCTACACATTTCATCGCAAGGCGATTATGGTCCGCGCCGAAGACGACGCATTTCCCACGGAGCATGACATGGCCGGGCACAGCATTCCCCATTTCCAGAACGACGGCGGCCACCGCGCAATCGAGATCGGCGTGAAGGAATTCATGTGCGTCGGCGCCTCCGTGCCGTTCGACCATCCGCACATCTTCATCGACATGGGCGACGACAACGAGAAGGTCTGCTCCTACTGCTCGACCCTCTACCGCTACAATCCGAAGCTGAAGGCCAGCCAGACGGAACCGGCGGGCTGCATCTTCACCAACCAGGTCGCGGCGTGACGGCCGGAAGGCCGCGCGACCATGCCTCCCGTTAGATCCGCAACCATCGTCGGCGCCGGCATTGCCGGTTTGACCGCGGCGCTTTCGCTTGCCCGCAAGGGCATCGCGGTCCATCTGCTGGAGGAAGCGCCCGCGCTCGAGGAAGTCGGCGCCGGCCTGCAAATCTCTCCCAATGCCGCGCGCATTCTTGCCGATCTCGGCCTGCTCGAAGCGCTTGCCGCCCGCTGGAGCGAGCCGGACCATATCCTCCTCACCTCGGGCGACACGCTCGCCCCCCTCGCCTCGGTTCCGGCCGGCACGGCGCGCGGCCGCTGGGGGGCGCCTTATGGCGTCCTCCACCGCGCCTCCCTGCAAGGCGTGCTGCTCGACGCCGTGCGCCGCGAACCGCTCTGCACGCTGACGACGGGCCGGCGCATCGAAACCGCCGGGGAAGCCCTCGCAGAGAACCCCGCCGACGTGTTGATCGGTGCGGACGGCGTCTGGTCGCGATTGCGGCGCGCGGTGCCCGGCGCCCTGCCCGCCCGTTATTCCGGCAATGTCGCTTGGCGTTTCCTGGTGCCTTACGGCAAGGCGCCGGCCTTCCTCAACCCGCGCACGGTGACGGCTTTCCTCGGCCCGAAGGCCCATCTCGTCGCCTATCCGCTCGCCGAGATCGAGGCCTTCAACATCGTCGCCATCCATGCGCAGGCCGAAGCGCCGGCATCGGGCTGGCTGCGCCGGGGCGACACGGTCGCCCATCTCGAACGCACCGCCGCCTTCGCCGGCTGGCATGCAGGCCTGCGGCAGCTTCTGGCGGAGGCCCGCGACCCGATGGTCTGGCCGCTCTTCGAATGCCCGGACGGGGCCTGGACGGATGGGCAAAAGACCGTGCTGATCGGCGATTCCGCCCATGCCATGACGCCCTTCGCCGCACAGGGCGCGGCGATGGCGATCGAGGACGCGGCGCTTCTGGCACAGCGGCTTGCGGGCGGCGGAGACCTTGCGGAAACCCTCCGCCGCTTCGAGGCGACCCGCCGCGAACGGGTCGCGAAGGTGCGCAGCCGCGGCGCCTTCAACCGCTTCGCCTACCACGCTCGCGGCCCGCTGGCGCTCGGCCGCAACCTCGTGCTGTCGCTCCGCCGGCCGGAAAGCCTCGCCGGCGACCTCGACTGGCTCTACGGCTACCGCACGCCGGATTGAGAAAGCCCCTCATCCCGCTGCCGCGACCTTCTCCCCGCAAGCGGGGCGAAGGCTTATGCCGCTCCGGTTTCCCACGATCTGAAGGCTAGGCATCGCCGCGATGTCCTTCTCCCCGCTTGGGGGAGAAGGTGCCGCCAGGCGGATGAGGGGCGATCCTGGCCTCAGACCGCCCGCGCCGCGGCAAGGCCGCGCTCGATATCGGCCTTGATATCCTTCACATCCTCCAGACCGATCTGCAGGCGCAGCACCGGGCCCTCGTGCGGCACCTTGGCGACGCGGCGGTCGGAGAGGTTGACGTGCACTGCGAGGCACTCGAAGCCGCCCCAGGAATAGCCGAGGCCGAACATGCCGAGGGCGTCGAGGAAGGCATGGGCCTTGGCCTTGTGGCGTTCCGGCGCGCCGCCGTCGAGGACGATGGAGAAGATGCCGCTCGCCCCCTTGAAGTCGCGCTTCCACAGGTCATGGCCGGGGAAGCTCGGCAACGCGGGATGCAGGACCCGCGCGACGTCGTCGACGCCCTCCAGCCAGCGCGCCAGTTCCAGCGCGCTTTCCTGGTGGCGCTCCAGCCGCACGCCCATGGTGCGAAGGCCGCGCAGCACCTGGTAGGCATCGTCCGGCGAGGCGCAGGTGCCGAGCGTGATCTGCGTGTCGTGCAGGCGCTCCCAGTTGGCCGCATTGGCCGAGACCGTGCCGAAGAGGATGTCCGAATGGCCGGCCGGGTACTTCGTCGCCGCATGGATGGAGACGTCGACGCCGAAATCGAGCGGGCGGAAATAGAGCGGCGTCGCCCAGGTGTTGTCCATGGTGACGACCGCGCCGTGCTTGTGGGCGGCGGCGGCGATCGCCGGAATGTCCTGCATCTCGAAGGTGTTGGAACCCGGCGCCTCGGTATGGACGAGCCGCGTGTTCGGCTTGATCAGCGCCTCGATGCCCGCACCGACGGCCGGGTCGTAATAATCGACGGAAACGCCGAGGCGCTTCAGCATCGTGTCGCAGAAATGGCGCGTCGGGTGATAGACCGAATCGACGATCAGCGCGTGATCGCCGGCCGAAAGGAAGGCGAGGAACGGCACGGTGACGGCGGCAAGGCCCGAGGGAACGAGGATCGTGCCGGCCGAGCCCTCCAGTTCGTCGATGGCCGCGCAGAGCGCGTCCGTCGTCGGCGTGCCGCGCGTGCCGTAGGTGTATTTCTGGGCGCGGTTCTCCATCGTCGCGGCATTGGGGAACAGCACGGTCGAGGCATGGACGACAGGCGGATTGACGAAGCCGAAATAGTCCGCCGGATCGTTTCCGGCATGGGCAAGTCGCGTGTTCACGCCGGCGCCGGCAAGGATTTCGTCTCTGTTCTTCATGGGGCCTGTCCGAGGAATGTGAGGGGATTTCAGGAGGGATTCCGCCCCTCGACTTTTCGCCACGCGGCCCGGCAGGTCAACCCCTATACGAAAGGATGAGAGGCCATCCAAAGCGCTTCAAGTGTTAATTTTCGGATTTTTTCCGCCCATATCTTGTGCAAGCCCGGTTTTTCCACGGCTGCGTTTCGGCAAATTCCGACAAATTCGGGGCAGTCGTCGGAAAATGGCCGCAGTGTCTTGACCCTGCGTCATTTTGAGCATGAGATAAGCAACCTCGCGCCGGGAGGGTGGCGAGTTCCGTGGGTGTGCCCGTAGGGAAGCGGGTCCGGCGGACAAAACAAAGACAACAGAAAAAGGTTGTAAAAAAATGGCAAAAAAAATCGTGACGGCGCTTGTCGGCGCTGCCGTACTGGGGCTTGGCGCAACGGCGGCACAGGCTGACACGCTTTCCGACGTGAAGGCAAAGGGCTTCGTCCAGTGCGGCGTGAACGGCTCCAACCTCGCCGGTTTCGGCGCGCAGGATTCGGCCGGCAACTGGTCCGGCCTCGACGTCGACCTCTGCAAGGCCGTGGCGGCCGCGGTCTTCGGCGACGCCACCAAGGTGAAGTACACCCCGCTGTCGGCCAAGGACCGCTTCCCGGCCCTGCAGTCCGGCGAAATCGACATCCTTGCCCGCAACACGACCTGGAGCATCAGCCGCGATTCGCAGCTCGGTTTCGATTTCCGCGCCGTGAACTACTATGACGGCCAGGGCTTCATGGTGAAGAAGGAGCTCGGCGTGAAGTCGGCGCTCGAACTGTCCGGCGCCTCCATCTGCGTGCAGTCCGGCACGACGACGGAACTGAACCTCGCCGACTACTTCCGTGCCAACAACATGGACTTCAAGCCGGTCGTCTTCGAAGCGCAGGACGAAGCGGATGCCGCCTACAATGCCGGCCGCTGCGACGCCTACACGACCGACGCCTCGGGCCTCTACTCGATCCGCCTGAAGATGGCCAACCCGGACGATCACATGGTTCTGCCGGAGATCATCTCCAAGGAGCCGCTCGGCCCGGCCGTCCGCCAGAACGATTCGAAGTGGTTCGACGTCGTTTCCTGGTCGCACTACGCCATGGTGGCCGCCGAGGAATTCGGCATCACCCAGGCGAACATCGAAGAGAAGAAGAAGTCCGACAACCCGGACATCAAGCGCTTCCTCGGCGAAGAAGCTGATTCGACCATCGGCGCCGACCTCGGCCTGCCGAAGGACTGGGCCGTGCAGATCATCAAGGCTGTCGGCAACTATGGCGAATCCTTCGAGCGCAACGTCGGCGAAGGTTCGCCCCTGAAGATCGCCCGCGGCCTCAACGCGCTGTGGACGAAGGGCGGCCTGCAGTACGCTCCGCCGATCCGCTAAGCGACGGCTCATCGCTCGGGGAGGGTGGGCAACCACCCTCCCCTTCGTAAAGAACGCCCGGAAAACAGGGCGAAGACAACGTCAGGGGAAATGCATGGCTCTTGCGGATGCCCGAACAGGGTCCGGCGAACCGCCGAAGGTATCTCTTCTCTACAATCCGGCTCTCAGAAGCACGGTCTATCAGGTCGTCACGCTCGTCGTGATCGTCGCCGCGTTCTGGTATGCGTGGCACAACGTCGTCCAGAACCTTGCCCGCGCCAACATGACGGCGGGCTTCGGATTCCTCAACAGCCGCGCCGGCTTCGACATCGCCCAGAGTCTCATCGCCTATTCCAGCGATTCGACCTATTTCCGGGCCCTGCAGGTCGGCCTCATCAACACGCTCGTCATCGCCGCCGCCGGCGTGGTGACGGCAACGATCGTCGGGCTTCTCGTCGGCATCGGGCGCCTGTCGCACAACTGGCTGATCGCCAGGCTGTGCACGGTCTATGTGGAGATCTTCCGCAACATCCCGCCGCTGCTGGTCATCTTCTTCTGGTATCTCGGCGTCCTCGCCCTGCTGCCGTCGATCCGCACGATCTTCCAGCACGTGAAGGAGAATCCCGACGCGGCCTTCTTCATCTCGAACCGCGGCATCTACATGCCCGCGCCGGTCTTCGGGGAAGGCTTCGGCGTCGTTCTTGCCGCCCTCGCGCTTGGCATCGTCGCGGCGATCGCCTTCACGATCTGGGCGAATGCCCGCCAGCGCGCCACGGGCAAGCGCCCGCCGGTGCTGTGGGTCAATCTCGGCCTGATCGTGCTGTTCCCGCTCGTCGTCTTTGCCGTGATGGGCGCGCCCCTCTCGCTCGACTATCCGGTGCCCGGCTCCTTCAACATGAAGGGCGGCATGGTGATCGGGCCGGAATTCCTGGCGCTCTATCTCGCGCTTTCGCTCTATACGGCCTCGTTCATCGCCGAGATCGTGCGCGCCGGCATCCGGGGCGTGTCCAAGGGGCAGTCGGAAGCCTCCTATGCGCTGGGACTCAGCCCCGGCCAGGCAACCCGCCTCGTGGTGCTGCCGCAGGCGCTCAGGATCATCATCCCGCCGCTCACCTCGCAATATCTCAACCTCATCAAGAACTCCTCGCTCGCGGTGGCCGTCGGTTATGCCGACCTCGTCGCGGTCGGCGGCACCATCCTCAACCAGTCCGGCAAGTCCATCGAGATCATCGCGATCTGGATGCTCATCTATGTGTCGATCAGCCTCGTCACATCGCTGTTCATGAACTGGTTCAACGCCAAGATGGCCCTGGTGGAGCGCTGAGATGACGGAAAACATCACCTACATTCGCGACCATTTCCTCGAGGCGGAAAAGCCGCCGACCTCCGATTCGTCGGCGATCGCCTGGATCCGCAACAACCTCTTCGCCTCCTGGAGGGACGGCGTCATGACGGTCATCGCCGTCGCAGCGCTGGTCTACTACCTGCCGAAGGCCATCAACTGGCTGTTCATCTCGGCGGTATGGGTCGGCGCGGACCGCACGGCCTGCCTGACCGTGGACCAGGGCGGACAGCTCGAAAGCGGCTGGAACGGAGCGTGCTGGGCCTATGTGAACGACCGCTTCGTGCAGTTCATGTTCGGCTCCTACCCGCGCGACGAACTATGGCGGCCCCTGCTCGTCGCCGCCATGTTCGTGGCGCTGCTCGTGCCGCTCCTGATCCCGAAGGTGCCGCGCAAGGGCCTCAACGCGCTGCTGCTTCTCGTCGTCTTCCCCGTCGTCTCCTTCTTCCTGCTCATCGGCGGCTTCGGCCTCCGGCACGTGGAGACGTCGCTTTGGGGCGGCTTGATGGTGACGCTCATCATCTCCTTCGTCGGCATCGTGGTCTCGCTGCCGGCCGGCATCCTGCTGGCGCTCGGCAGGCGGTCGAGCATGCCGATCATGAAGTCGGCCAGCATCTTCTTCATCGAACTGATCCGCGGCGTGCCGCTGATCACCGTCCTCTTCATGGCGAGCGTGCTGCTGCCGCTGTTCCTCACGCCCGGCAACAATATCGACAAGTTCCTGCGCGCGCTCATCGGCGTGTCGATCTTCGCGTCCGCCTATATGGCGGAGGTTATTCGCGGCGGTCTTCAAGCCATTCCGAAAGGACAATATGAAGCGGCCGATGCCCTTGGTCTAAACTATTTCCACAAAATGACCTTCATCGTGCTTCCGCAGGCCATCAAGCTCGTGATCCCCGGCATCGTGAACACCTTCATCGGCATGTTCAAGGATACCTCCCTCGTCACGATCATCTCGATGTACGACCTGCTCGGCATCGTGAAGGCGAGTTTTGGGGATTCAGGCTGGATCACGCCTGTCACGCCGCTGACGGGCCTGATCTTCGCCGGCTTCGTGTTCTGGATTTTCTGCTTCGGCATGTCGCGCTACTCGGCCTTCGTGGAACGCCGGCTCGACACGAGCCACAAAAGATAACTGAGAGGAAACAAGAATGGCCAACCAAGCCCAGGCGCAGCAGATGACCGTCTCCGCGACGGACGTTGCCGTCGAGATCATCAACATGAACAAGTGGTACGGCGATTTCCACGTGCTGCGCGACATCAACCTCAAGGTCATGAAGGGCGAGCGCATCGTCATCGCCGGTCCCTCCGGCTCCGGCAAGTCCACCATGATCCGCTGCATCAACCGCCTCGAGGAGCACCAGAAGGGCCAGATCGTCGTCGACGGCATCGAGCTGACGAACGACCTGAAGAAGATCGACGAGGTGCGCCGCGAGGTCGGCATGGTGTTCCAGCACTTCAACCTCTTCCCGCACCTGACGATCCTGGAGAACTGCACGCTCGCCCCGATCTGGGTGCGCAAGATGCCGAAGAAGGACGCCGAGGAGATCGCGATGCACTATCTCACGCGCGTCAAGATCCCCGAGCAGGCGAACAAGTATCCCGGCCAGCTCTCCGGCGGCCAGCAGCAGCGCGTGGCCATCGCCCGCTCGCTGTGCATGAAGCCGAAGATCATGCTCTTCGACGAGCCGACCTCCGCGCTGGACCCGGAAATGGTCAAGGAAGTGCTCGACACCATGGTCTCGCTCGCCGAGGAAGGCATGACCATGCTGTGCGTGACGCACGAAATGGGTTTCGCCCGCCAGGTCGCCAACCGCGTGATCTTCATGGACCAGGGCCAGATCGTCGAGCAGAACTCGCCCGCCGAATTCTTCGACAACCCGCAGCACGAGCGCACCAAGCTCTTCCTCAGCCAGATCCTCCACTGAGCGGACCGGCGGCAAGACACGGAAGGCGGGCGAAAGCCCGCCTTTTTCATTTTCCGCGCAGCTCCGCCCGCAGCTTCAGCGGGCTCGTTCCGAAATGGTTGCGAAAGGCGCGGGAAAAGGCGGAGAGGCTATCGAAACCGCTGCGCAGCGCAATATCCCGGATGGAGAGCGAGGTATCGCGCACCAGCCGCTGTGCCGCCGTCAGCCGCAGCCGCAAGTAATAGGCGCCGGGCCCGATGCCGAGACCGCCGGCAAAGAGCGTTTCGAGCTTGCGCGTGGAAAAACCGAGACGCCGGGCGAGCGCAGCGACCGTCAAGGGCCGGTCGATGGTGCGCTCCATCAGGCGGATGGCGGCGGCAAGCTCCGGCTCGCGCTCGCCGAGCCTGCCGAGCGAGACGAGCGGCTGCGCATCCGTCGCCGCATGGGTCTCGTCATAGACGAAGACGCTCGCCACATCGAGCGCCACCGCCGAGCCGAAGCGCGCGCGCACTAGATGCAGCATCATGTCGAAGGTCGGCGAGGCGCCGCCGGAGGTCCAGAGCGGCCCGTCGGTGACGAAGCGGTCGGCACGCACGTTGAGAGCCGGAAAAGCCGCAGCGAAATCCTCCAGTTCCTCCCAGTGCGCCGTTGCATCGCGCCCGTCGAGAAGGCCCGAGCGCGCCAGCAGCCAGCACCCCGATTCGATGCCGGCGACGATGCCGAACCGCTGCGCCACCTTCTTGAGCCGCGAAATAAAGGCGCGGTCCGCATGGCGATCCTGGTTGAATCCGGCAATGACGAGAAGGACGTCGCCGCTGGTCACGTCGGCAAAGGCGCCGTCGGCACGGATTTCCACCCCGCAGGTCAAAAGCACGGGCCGGCCCTGCGGCGAGAGGATATTCCAGCGGAAGACCGGCTCCGGCACGACGCGATTGGCCGCGCGCATGGGGTCGAGCACGGAAGCGAGCGACATGATCGACGATTCCGGCAGGAGCACGATGGTGACGTCGAGCGGCCTCTGCCGCGGCGCTTCTTCGCTCATGAAGAAATTGTCAAAAAAGATGCGTATTCTGTCAATCGGGAAACGTGCAATCGGGCATGATCGCCGGACAGGAGATCAGGAGATGCAGCCTGATCGCGGTGAGAGCCCCTGTACCCCGAAAGACCCTGATCCGCACTTGCCGGAACGGGCCGGCGAGCCGGGAGGCGGACCGGCCCGTTTTTTTGACCGCCGTACCCTGCCCCTTCTGCGGGAACCTATTGCCCCCGTTCGCGTTTCCTTCGCGAACAAGCAGAAAGGTTGTCCCATGTTGAAGCTCAAGACCGGCCTTGCCGCAGGCGTCCTCTCCGCCGCCCTCGCCCTTACCTCCGTCGTGCCGGCCCAGGCCGTCACCTTCATGCGCGTCCCGGTGCCGTCCGCATCCGCCGTCGAGCAGGTGCAGTATCGCGATCATCGCGGCTGGTATCATGGCCATCGCGGCTATCGCCATGCCCGCCCCGGCTATCGCCGCCATTCCGACGGCTGGTGGTATCCGTTCGCCGCCTTCGGCCTCGGCGCGGCGATCGGCGGCGCGATCTCCAACGACCGCCACTACGGCAACCGGCATGTTAACTGGTGCGCCAACCGCTATCGCTCGTACCGGACTTCCGACAACACGTTCCAGCCGAACCATGGGCCGCGCAAACAATGCATCTCGCCCTATGCCCGATAGGCAAAAGCAAAGGGGCAGCCGCCTGGCTGCCCTTTTCCATAAGGCAATATTGACGGTCGCCGCAGTTTTGCGAACCTGCAGGAAACCCGACGTCGTATTTCAGGGCGGAGCCGAACATCGCCCGATTTGAAGGGACCGAAAATGACCGATGGAACCGACGCGATAACCGAAACCGGGATGGAGCAGATCAAGATCGCCCTGAACACGCTTTACCTGTGCATAGATCACGCAATCAAACATATCGCGGAGGCAGAGGGACCGGAAGCAGCGGCAAATTACAAGGCAGACCTGCTGGCATCCCTCAAGAACGGCGCCATCGACATGGCTCTGCTGGAAGAACGCAAAACGTTCGACCTGGTTGTCTCGAAGATCGGGGCTCTCGTCGTGCCGGAGAGAACCTAGCGCTCAAGCGCATCGGCGACGCACACGCCAAGGGCAAAGCCCCGGACCCCGATCATCGGCACCGTAAGATCAGTCAAACGCTGAAAGGTGTGGTATCGCCCGACTCATCGCATGAGAATAAAGGCCAATGGGAAACCTTGGCTTTTTCCTAAATGAAGCCAATTCAAATGCGAGTATCCGACGTAACCTTTGCAAATGCAATGACTTAGCGACACATCTGATGCTAGTCGCAGCCGAGGCCACCGTCAACGTTCTTCTGAGAAGAATGATCGATTTGCGTTGCGCCAAGCTGGCGATTTTGCACAGCAGATGGCGCGTCCAGATGCCGCGATCAGCTGCTCCCGTGGATTGCCGAGGTGCAAGGATTCTGCTCACGCAAAAAACCCGCCATCAGAACGATGACGGGGTTTTATTGCTCAGTCACAGGTGTAGAAAAGGCTAAGCCGCCCTGTCCTTCTTTCCCATGATTGAATTCATGATTTCTGTGACCCGTTGTGGGTCAAGGGTTGATTGCTCAAACAATTCCTTTGCAAGAGCTATCAAGGTGGCTCGATCTTTTTCCAGAATTGCTTTGGCCCGGGAGAATTCCTGCGACAGCTTCGCGTCGATACGTCCACGCAGTTCCGGATCGCTCCGTCTCAAAATTTCCAAGGCATCGTCATCAGTTGCAGCACAATGGCGATATGATGCCCCCATTCCCAACGATGTCTCCATCAACGTTGCCAGTCTGGTTGCTCTTGCCAGGTCGGAAGATGGACCGACACCTGCACCGTCATATGTTTCCTCGAAGACCAATTCTTCTGCCGCGAGTCCAGCCAGAACCATCGCAATTTGGTTTTCGTAATGGGCACGGCCGCGATGTGCGATAATCGGCATCTCGAAAAATGCTGCTCCCGCCTGGCTGTTGGCCCCCTTGCCGAGCGAAACTTGTTCGACCAACCGCGTGCCGACATAGGTACCCACGCCAAGCTTGATTCCGACCAGCGTATGGCCAGCTTCATGAATTGCATTCGCGTATCTATGCTCATCACTCAATCGAACGACAGCTGGTAATCCATCCAGCAAGTCCTCGACGGTGATCTTACGCTTTTCCCGACGAGCCTTGCGTCGGGCATTGCGCGCAGCATGGGCTAGGTCGGCACCGGACATCCCTTGTGTCGGCACAATCAACTGATGCAGCTGATCCACAGGGATACAGGAGTCGATTTGTTGAGCCAGGATTCCAATGCGATCTGCTGCATCCGGCAAGGGAATGATTACATGCTTTTCCAGTCGTCCCGACCGCACAACTGCTGGATCAATCCTGTCGTAGTGATTTGTGGCACCCATAACGATGACGCCTTCTCTCCCGCCTACACCGTCCAACAGCTCCAAGAAGGAGTTAACAACCTGGATCGAATAATCGGAATTGTCATGCTTGAACTTCTGCCGGTCGCCGATTGAGTCCAGCTCATCGACGAACAGAATGGACGGCGAAGCTTCCCTTGCTGCCGAGAAGTCCGCTCTCATGGCCTTCAGCAAGTCTCCCAAATGCCCCCTCGATTGCCACTGGCCGAGCGACGTTGCGATCAGTTTCACGCAACACTGTTTCGCCACGGCCTGAGCGAAGATCGTTTTTCCTACCCCGGGCGCGCCAGACAGGATGATGCCCCGGTCCACGTCATCCCAATCAATGTTGCCGTTGCGCCAGTCAGCCAAGTCCTGTGCGAGCTGCATTCCCCAAGCCTTCGCGTGGCCATAACCGAGCATGTCTGCAAGAGCAGGAACCTCCCGAGCCGGTCTACGCGTCGGCGTATCGTCTTCATCCGGCCGTGCTGCCGCCAGGCGTTCCAAGACCGTCGAGATAGGCCGACCAGGACGCAACGCCGCCCACAAGAGCTGTTCGGGATAGGACATAGCCTGTTGTGCCGCCTGGACAGTCACTTTAATCCCCAGAATAGCCCGGCACGCGATCTGCAAATCTCGGTGGTTGACAGGAGGAATGTCAGCAACGACGTCTGCACCGATATTGATTTCGGCCGGAATCGACGCGCCGTGCTCGACGACGATGATGGCTCTTCGCTTCCTCAAGCAATCATCCCGGAAGTCGTTCAGCGTTTTCGACGTGAGCGCGACGAACACCCCACCTTTTAACGGCGCGATTTGGGCTCGAGATTCTGCTCGTTGATTTGGAAGGACGATTTTTCAATGGACGAGCGGAACGATGGTGCCAGGCTTGAAGCCATGTTTGATGCCAGGCACGAAGGGCAGTATCGGCGGGTCGAGGTGATTACGGGACCTGTTCGCCGGCGGAATTGGACAGTTGAAGAGAAAGAGAGGATTCTTGCCGAGAGCGCTGAGCCGGACGCGAACATCTCGTCCATTGCGCGTCGGTTTGGCGTCAATCGCGGACTTTTAAACACATGGCGGCGGGCGGCAGGGCAGATTGGTCCGGCGTCAGCCGTTGCTGCGGTGGAGCAACCTGCTTTCGTGCCGATCATGATCGCCGATCATCAGAATGAACGGCACGCTGATGAAGCGGATGCCAGCGAGGGCGCCTTCGGCCGGATCGAGATCGAACTCGGCGGCGGGCGGATGATCGTTACAGGCAATGTTGCTCCCGACCTGGCGCATGCGGTGGTAACAGCGCTACGGGGTAGACGGTGATCGGTCCTGCGAGGGGGCTGAGGATCATGGTGGCGACCCAGCCGGTCGATTTCCGGCGCGGGATGAACGGCCTGATCGCATTGGTGGCGTCTGCCCTTTCGGCCGATCCCTATTGCGGCGACATTTTTGTTTTCCGGGCCAAGCGGCGCGACCGGTTGCGCTGCATTTATTGGGACGGGTCAGGGATGATCCTTTCGACAAAATGGCTGGAAAGCGGGACGTTCACTTTCCCACCCGTCAAGGATGGCGCTCTTCACATGACCCCCGAAGAGTTCGGCCTGCTGGTTGCGGGTCTGGACTGGACGCAGGTCCAGCAAAAGCCCGTGAAGCGCCCGACGAAAGTTGCTTGATCCCATTGTATTTGCTTGCAGATTCATGCCGATGTGGTAGTTTTCGGCATGTCTCTTCGCCACGATCAGCTCCCGCAAGATGTCGAGCAACTGAGCCGGATGGTCCTCGATCTGAGGGCAGAGGTTGCCTATCTGAAGCGGCTCATCCACGGCGCAAGATCAGAGGGGCTTTCGACAATCGACCCCGCACAGACCAGTCTCGATCTCGGTGATCTTTCGGCTGTTCCGGTCGCCGCCAACGACGATCAGCCTGACGGTTCCCGGCACAAGGCTCGTGGTCGACAATCCGCAGCCCGCAATATCGGCTTTCTCCCCAGGCACCTGCCGCGCTACGACGTCATTATCGAGCCGGAAAGCCGCGCGTGCGCCTGCTGCTCCGGCACGCTTCATCGCATTGGAGAGACGACGAGCGAGGCACTCGATGTCGTTCCGCCCATTTTGCGCGTCAAACGAACCATTCGCCCTCGCTATGCCTGCCGGGCATGCGAGAATGGCGTCGTCCAGGCTCCCGCGCCGGCGCGCTTCATGGATGGCGGCATGGCGACGACAGCATTGGCGGCCCATATCGTCGTTTCCAAGTTCGCGTGGCACCTTCCGCTCTATCGGCAGACCCAGATCTTCGCGGGCCATGGGATAGCCCTCGATCGTGGAACGCTTGGCGCCTGGGTCACGCGCGTCGCCTGGTGGCTCAAGCCACTCTACGACAGGCTGCTGACCTTCATCCGCTCCCAGCCAAGGGTATTTTCCGACGAGACCCGATTGCCGCGGCTCGATCCGGGGCGAAAGCGAACGAAAGTTTGCCAGCTCTGGGCGCAGGCCGTGGACGATCGCCCCTGGAAAGGACCGGCTCCGCCCGCGGTCGGCTATATCTTCTCCGAGAGCCGCAGCGCCCGTGAGGCCGAGCGCCAATTGGTATCCTTCAACGGCGTGCTTCAGGTGGACGGATATACCGCCTACAAGACGCTTGCCAGACATCGCGGCAAAAGCAATTCCAGATCCTTGAGGCTGGCATTCTGCATGGCCCATGCCCGGCGTAAATTCGTCGACGTGGTCAAGCTGACCGGATCGCCGGAGGCGCTCGAGATCGTATCGATCCTCGCCGGGGTCTACCAGATCGAACAGGAGATCAGGGGGCAAAGCGCCGAGGATCGCCACAATACCCGCCAGCTCCGCTCAGCTCCCCTCATGCGCCAGTTGAAGGCGCGCCTGCTCGACCTGAAGGACGACATCTCAACACAGTCCGCCCTCTCCAAGGCCATCAAATACACGCTCACCCATTGGACGGGCCTGAACGCTTTCCTCGACGATGGAACGATAGAGATCGACTCCAACATCATCGAGCGTTCGATGAAGTCCGTTGCCCTGACGAGAAAGAATTCGATGTTCGTCGGCAATGTCCAGGGCGGCGAGACCTTCGCGGTCCTGGCCTCGTTGATCAACTCGGCCAAATTGAATGGGCTGGATCCATACACCTGGCTTGCCGATGTTCTCGAACGGATCGTATCGGGCCGCACGACGATCAACCAGCTCGATACGCTGCTGCCCTGGAACTGGAAAGCCGATCAGGTCGGGCAAGCCGCATGACCCGGCCCGCCGTTTCCTATGACGAGCTCGATGAGTACCTTCGCGGCGATGGGCACAACGACTATGTCGGCGTGAGCGCCATCGATGGGCTGATTGCGGCCGTCGTGGCCGGCCCGGTGAAGATCCCTGCACATACCTGGTTGCCGCACGTGTTCGGCGGCTCAATACCGCAAACCAGGCCAGGCTCGATCGAGGAGCGGCTCGTCAATACCGTGCTGAACCGCCACGACGAAGTCGAAAGCCTGCTGCGCGACGCGCCCGGGCACTACTTTCCGATCTTCATGAACCACAAGGGCGAGACCATCGTCGGTCCCTGGGCGATCGGATTTTCCCTTGGCCTCAGTCTGGGCGGCGAAGCGTGGGCGCCGATCCTCCTTGCCACGCCAAAGCCGGTGATCGCTCCCATCATGGCCGTCAATCCGCAGCTCGCCAAACTCCTCATCCGACTTTCTCCTCAGGAGCGGCGCAAAATAAGGGCGACGGCCCACCACCATATCTCATCCGCAGTCCTGCAATTGCACGCCATCACAAGACAGGCCCGGTAACAACGCGGCCACCAGCATCAACCCAGCGTACAGGCAAGGTGGTGTGTTCGTCGCGCTTACTTTTCGACAGCTTGTCGCCCTTTGAGATATACATGAAGCCAATATCATCCCGTCTGAAGTCATCAGTCGGATACAGCTCACTTAAAATGGCTGAACCGTACCGCGCAGGCGGATATTTTTCGGGAGCTTTCAGCACCATGATGCCTTCGCCCCCTTTTGCAAACACGGGATGGAGTTTCAATGCTCGCTTCATCGAGCACAACAATGCACAGTCTTCAGCGGATTTTACGCTTTTGGATTTTCTCTTGAACATGAATAAACCCTCGCAGCCCTAAGCTGCTTCGAAACCTGAGGTCAGCCGCGACGGCGGACGGCGGATTCTGGTCCGATCAATGCTTCATCCAGATCGATGTCGATGAAGCGGTTGAGGACCATGTAGGCCAGGCCTGCTATTGGCCGGGTCTCGCGAAACGCCGATAGGCATTCGGCGAGAGTGAGGGTTCCATGTTCGTCCAGGGCGGCGAGGAGCCGGACGCGATCTTCCAGGCCCACCTGAAACTTTCCGTATCGGAGAAGGTCCTTGGCGTTCTTCAGCCGGATTGCGGGCAACTCTGATCGGTGCACTGCCTCGTATTTGTACCCACCCTCACGGACGGCGTCGGCCATCCATACAGGCGTGTCTTCGGTGACCGCGTCGATGACGACGGTGTCCTGATCGATTTTGGCAACGAAGTCAGGCCGGTAAATCGCGGCCCCATTTCGAAACGGCAAAGATTGGCAACGCCATTCCGCGACGGTGTCATCGATGTCGAGCAGGCAAGCCACATCCCTGGCGAACTGGCTGCGAAAGATCGCAGGGCCGTCGCATCGGATTGTAGCTGAAGGGTAAAAAATCTGGCCCTGGGATACTGGCTTCCAAGGCTGAGACGACGACGTTTCGACACTCATCTGAACTACTCGCATAAACGCATGGCGACAGCCTCCCTTCGGAGGCGGCGATCAAAGCGTTATTCGTAGTAGGTGCAGCGCGTGTAAGGTCATGAGAGCTGGCTCGGTTTGTCTGAACAGCTTCGGGCGTTTCGCTAAGTGGATTTCCGCCTCGATTATGCCGCCACCATCATTGGTGTCAGCGCGTTGAAGTAGGCCTGATCCGGCGTCCGCCGGTCAAG
>Ga0206118_100556_pt1 | contig 16459 bp, 10 predicted proteins | sample 3A20Ametagenome_FD_177999 | JGI IMG/M metagenome (GOLD analysis project Ga0206118, IMG submission 177999) | Enriched microbial communities from leaf-cutter ant dump, University of Wisconsin, Madison, United States - 3A20A | ecosystem: Environmental > Terrestrial > Nest > Insects nest > Nest dump... | reverse complement strand
GGCCATGTCCGCATCGAACTTCGCTTCATCGATCGCCGCGATGTCCACCGCTTCGGCCGGCTGCGGCGAGAGCTTGCGCGGCAGTTCGCCCATGTCGGCGTCGAGCTTTTCCAGCAGGTCCGGCGAGATGGTCAGGCGGTCGCAGCCGGCCAGCGCCTCGATCTGCGCGGTCGAGCGGAACGAGGCGCCCATCACCACCGTGGCCGAACCGCGGCGCTTGAACTCGGCGTACACGCCACGCACGAACTTCACGCCCGGGTCCTCGTCGATGGTGGCCGGCGCCTGGCCGTTGGCCACGTACCAGTCCAGGATGCGGCCAACGAACGGCGAGATCAGGAAAGCGCCGGCTTCCGAGCAGGCCAGCGCCTGGGTCGGGTTGAAGATCAGGGTCAGGTTGCAGTCGATGCCCTCGGCCTGCAGCACGCGCGTGGCTTCCACGCCGGCCCAGGTCGCGGCGATCTTGATCAGCACCTTGTCGCGCGGCACGCCGGCCGCTTCGTACATGGCGATGAACTGGCGCGCCTTGGCGATGGTCGCTTCCGTGTCATGGGCCTGGTCGGCATCGACCTCGGTGGAGACGCGGCCCGGCACCAGCCCGGCCAGCATCGTGCCCACGCCGATGGTCAGGCGGTCGACCACGGCCTTGGCGACCTCGGCACGATCGCCGGCCTGGGCGCGGCCCCATGCCAGCTCGCGCTCGATCAGCCCGGCGTAGACCGGCAGGTCGAGCGCCTTCTTCACCAGCGTCGGGTTGGTGGTGCAGTCGACGGGGCGCAGGCGCTTGATGGCCTCGTAATCGCCGGTGTCGGCGACGACGACGGACAGGTCACGCAGCCGGGCGAGTTTTGAAGGGGTCATGGCGCGCTCCGGATCAGGGCGTGGCGCCGTCGTCGGCGACGCGGGCCAGGACCGTGGCGGTGTCCTGGTCGAACACCGGCGCGGCGAACGGCTGCGGGCCGGGGGTGCGGCCGAACACGATGGGACGGGTGATGCCGCGGTAGCTGCCCAGCACCGGATGCGGCAGCGAGGCGATCATGTCGCCGGCCTGCACCTGCGGGTGCTCGAACATGTCCTCGACCTTGCGCGCGGCCGCGCACGGCACGTCCTCGCCGAACAGCGCCTCCCACTCCAGCGCGCCGCGCGCGGCCAGCGCGGCGTGCAGTCGCGCCAGCAGTTCGTCCGAATGCGCGGCGCGCTTGCGCACGGTGTCGTAGCGCGGGTCGGTGGCCAGTTCCGGCAGCCCGGTCTTCTCGCACAGCGCCTGCCAGAAATGCGGCGTATTGGCCGAAATGTAGAGCCAGCCGTCGGCGGTGGGGTGGATGCCGGTGACGCCGCCCGAGCGCATGTCGCGGCCCACCGCTTCCGGCTCGCCCTCGGCCCAGATCATGCGCGCCGACTGCATGGTCAGCGCGCTGCGCAGCAGCGACACGCCCACGTACTGGCCTTCGCCGCTGCGCTCGCGCTCGTACAGCGCCGAGGACACGCCCGCGGCCACCAGCGCGGCGGCGTAGTAGTCCACCACCGAGCCGTAGAGGATCTCCGGCGCGCCGCCGGGCTTGCCCTGCATCGCGCACATGCCGGTCATGGTCTGCAGCACCTGGTCGTAGCCGGCCTTGTCGCGCAGCGGGCCGGTCTCGCCGTAACCGGTGACCGCGCAGTACACCAGCCGCGGATTGAGCCGCTGCAGGCTGTCGAAATCGATGCCCAGCCGCGCCGGCACGCCGGGGCGGAAGTTGTGCACCAGCACGTCGGCCTCGCGCACCAGCCGCATCAGCACCGCGCGCTGGTCCGGCTGCTTCAGGTCCAGCACCACGCCGCGCTTGGAACGGTTGACGCCGAGGAAGGCGCGGCTTTCCGCTTCCAGCGTGGACGGGTACTTGCGCAGGTTGTCGCCGGCCGGCGGCTCCACCTTGATCACCTCCGCGCCCTGGTCGGCCAGCAGCGTGCAGCCGTAGGGGCCGGCGATGTAGGCGCTCAGGTCGAGCACGCGCACGCCGCTGAGCGGGCCGGCGGCGCCGTCGCGGCGAGCGATGTCGAAGGGAGAGGGGCTGTGGCTTCCTGACATGGGGTGCACTCGATTCCTTGATTGCAGTTTCCTCCGCCGTGCCGGGAAGAAACATATCGTGCGGGTATTTTCAGCGAGGACTTAAAGCGGCGAATGGAGCGCGGGCCGGCGCCTCACGGCACCGGCGCCAGCGACAGCCAGGTCAGCCGCCAGGCGCCGTGCACGCGCCCGCCGCAGCGGTAGTAGGGCTCGAACAGCAGCGGCGCGCGGCATTCCAGGCGCATCGTCACCGGCGCGCCTTCGCCCTGGTCCTCGCCGACCTGCAGCCACGTCGACGGATCGCCGGCCGGCAGCTGCACCGTCTCGTCGGTCTTGTAGCCGTCGATCAGCCCGGTGGCGTAGACCAGCGGGCCACGGGTCAGGCCGACGTACTCCCAGCGCAGTACTTCCTGCGCCACCGGCGAACCGTCCGGCGCGCGCGATTCCTGCACGTTGATGTTGGCAGCGCGCTGCAGCTGCGGCTGCATCGGCAGCGCCACGCTGACGATGTCGCCGGCCTGCCAGCGCCGCTGCAGCTGCACGAAGCCATCCGCGCCGGCCCGCACCGGCACGGTGGTGCCGTTGACCTGGATGCGCGCGTCCTCGGCCCAGGCCGGGATGCGCAGGCCGATGCCGAAGGTGGCGGCGCGTTCGGGCGTCACCCGCAGCGTGATCTGGCCGTCGAACGGATAGCGCGTCTGCTGCTGCAGCGTCACCGCGCCGGCCTCGGCGTGCTGCAGGGTCGCCTGGCCGGGCCCGTACAGGTTCACCCGCAGGCTGCCGTCGGCGGCGGTGCCGTAGGCGATCTGCGGCAGTTCCTCCACCGCCATCGCGCCGGAGGATTTGCAGCAGCGCCAGTACGTGGTGTGCACGCGCCTGCCGTTGGGGAAGGTGTAGTAGCACCAGTCCTCGCCGTCGGGCGCCATCGCCGCCAGCAGGTCGTTGTAGGCGCTGCGTTCCAGCTCGTCGGCGTAACGCGCGTGGCCGGTGATCGCCAGCAGCTCGCGGTTGAGCTGCATCCACGCCAGCACCGAGCAGGTTTCCACGTAGGCCTGCGGGAAGAAGGTGCGCGGCGCGTTGAACACCTCGCGCGAGCGGTGCGCCACGCCGCCCCAGGGGCCGCCGCCGAGGGTGAGGTGCTGCTCGCGGATGTTGTGCCACAGCGCATCGACGGCGGCGCGGTAGGCATCGTTGCCGGTGGCCTTGTACAGCTTGGCCAGGCCGACCAGGTTCCAGCACAGCTGGTAGGCCTTGCCGGTGGCGATGAAGGCCGCGTCCTCGCCGGCCAGCGCCTTGTCGAGCAGGGCCAGGCGCGGGTTGGCGTTGGCCTGCTGCAGGATCTTCTCGGCCAGGGCGAGGTAGCGCGGCTCGCCGGTGGCCAGGTACAGGTCGGCGGCCGGGTCCAGCAGCACCGTGGCCGACATGCCGTGGTGGTTGCCGAGCGTGGTGATGTCGATGCCCGATTGCAGCGCCTGCCAGCACAGGTCGGCGATGCGGCGCGCGGCCTGCAGGTAGCGTTCGTCTCCCAGGGCGCGCCAGGTTTCAAGGAACCCCAGCACCAGGTAGCTGTGGGTCCAGATGTCCCAGGTGCGCAGCGCCGGCTCGCCGTTCCAGCTCTCCGGCCTGGGCGGCTGCGGCACGGTGAAGCGGCGGTCGGCGGCGTAGGTGCCCAGGTAGCCGTCGTCGTCCTGCTGGCCGATCAGCCAGTCGGCGACGCGGCGCAGGTTGGCTTCCAGCTGCGGCTGCCCGCCCTGCGCGACCGCGCGCGCGGTGGCCGACAGCCACTTGCCGGCATGCTCGCCGTACCAGTCGCCTTCCTGGTTCTGCTGCTTGTGCGCCTGGCCGAAGATGCGGATCGACGGGCTGTCCTCGTCGACGATGAAATGGCTCAGCCGGCCGCCGCGGTTGGCCGCGAGCATCTGCCCGAACAGGCCGTCGAGGCGCACCGCCGCCGGCGCGGCCAGCTGCTGGCCGCCGTGCAGGGCCGCGCTCATGCCGCGTCCACCACGCAGCGGAAGCCGAGCATGCCGCTGCGGTCCTTGGCCGGCGCCATCAGCAGGTACTTGCCGTGCTGGTCCAGGCGCCAGGCCTGCGGGAAGTACCAGTGCGAGGTCTGCGGCTGGTAGCTGGAACCGCCGCGCAGGATCGCCGCGCGGGTGTGTTCGTCGACGAACTCGTCGGTCCACTGCCACACGTTGCCGACCAGGTCTTCCACGCCGAACGGGCTGGCGCCGCGCGGGTGCGCGTCCACGTCGTCCGGCGGCAGGATCCGGCGGCCGCGGTTCACGCGCGGCACGCGGGTCTCGTCCCAGTCGTTGCCCCACGGGTACAGCCGGCCGTCGCCGCCCTGCGCGGCGTACTGCCATTCCCATTCGTGCGGCAGGCGCTTGCCGGCCCACGCGGCGTAGGCGCGGGCGTCTTCCAGCGATACCCAGGTCACCGGCTTGTTGCCCCAGCCGGCGCGCGGCGCGCCGTCCACCCAGTGGGCGAGGAAATTGATGTCGTCGGCCGGGTGGTAGCCGGTGGCGTCGATGAAGGCCTTGAACTGCGCGTTGGTGACCGGGTGGCGGTCGATATGGAAGGCGGCCATCTGCATGCGCCGGCGATGGTGGCGGCGCGGGCAGTCCTCCCACGGGTACTGCACGTCCTGGCCGGCCCAGTTGAAGCCTTCGATTTCCACGCCGCCGACGGCGAACACGAACTCGCCCGCGGGAATGGTGACCATGCCTTCCGGCGCGGTGGCCTGCGCGGGCGTCGCCGCGATCGCGCGCAACTGCTGCGGGGCCGCCTTCCAGGCGCCGGAATGGCTGTTGAGCGGCCGTTCGGCGCGGCGCGCAGCTTCGGCCATGAACGCATCGAAGCCCTCCAGCGCCACGCCCGGCCGCACGCTCAGCACCGCGCCGAAGCCGCGCGCTTCCATCGGCAGCTCGATCACCGCCACGCCGTCGCGCACCGCCGGCGCCAGCTCGGCGCCATGCCACACGTCGTAGTAGCGCGTGCCGTCCACGTGCGGCAGGCCGATCTGTTCGCCGTCCACCGCGTACTCGTTGCGGTTGATGAAGGTGTGCAGGCACAGGCCATCGACCGGGAACCTGCTGGCGAAGATGCCGCCCTGGTAGCAGACCTGGTACGGCTCCCAGTCCATCGACACCACCAGCTGCGGGAACTGGCGGTAGATGGCGGCGATGCGGCGCAGGGTTTCGCCGTCGCGCGGCGTGAACGCGTTCCAGATGCCCCAGATGTTCTCCCAGGCGTTGTAGCCGATGCCGTTGAAGAAGCAGTACTGCAGGTCGTGGTTGCGGTTGCGGCCCCAGCGGTTCTCGTAGTTGACCATGTGGCGCGGCTCCAGCCACTTCCACTTGGATACCGGCGGCACCGGGCCGTCCGGCGCCTTCTTGCCCCAGCTCTGCACGTTCCAGACCAGCTGCTCTTCGGCGCTGATGGTGGATTCGGGCTGCACCACCACCGGGTTGCCGCGGGCGTCGCAGGCGTCGAAGAACGCGCGCGGCACGCCGTTGAAGGTATCGCCGTTGATGCCGTCGGCGCCGGTGGCCTGGATGATCTCCGCCATGCCATCCCAGTGGGTCACGCCCGGGTCGCGGGTGCCGTGGTCCCAGGGCTTGGCCGGCAGGAACACGCGCACGCCGCGCTGCTGGAACGCCTGCACCGCGGCCTTGAGGCCGTCGATGCCGCCGGGCAGGGTATGCGCCAGGTCGAACTGGTTGCGGTCGTCGATGCCGATGTTCGGGTAGACGTACCAGATCAGCACCGAGTCGATCCCGCCGAAGCGCGCGACCAGGTCGTCGAGATAGCGGTCCACCGTGTACTGCGCGGTCTCCACGTCGAAGAAGTAGCGGTCCTCGACCATCATCTGCGCGTGCACGAAGTTGCGCTGCGCCCACTGCAGTTCCGGGCGCCGGTAGTTGGCGTCGGTGTAGCCGATGCGCACCAGGTGCTCGCGGCGCCAGTCCTTCAGCTCGGTCAGCCAGTCGGCGGCGCTGGCGTTGGCGTCGATCATCCAGCTGCCGATGTCGGCGAACGGCCAGGCCGGCGCCTTGCCCGGGGTGGGCAGGTAGCGGCCGGTAGTGACGTGCGAGAACTTGTATTCGGTGGTGATCGCCCCGCGCCCGTGGTCGGCGGGTTCGTTGTCGTAATCGGGCGTGGTGTACGGCGTGGTCATGGCATTCATCCAACGGAAACTGAAAGGGTCAAAGCGCGCACCACGCCGCCAGCGCGGCGTGGGCGTCGGGGCCGGGAACGCGCGCGGCGTCGGCCAGCAGGGCGGCGACCTCGGCATGGCCGGGGATGCTGGACTGCGCGCCCAGCCGGGTGCAGGCCAGCGCGGAGGCGGCGCTGGCGGCGAGCAGCGCCTGCGGCAGCGCCTGCCCGCGCGCCAGCGACGCCACCAGGGTGCCGCAGAACGTATCGCCGGCGGCGGTGGTATCGACCGGTGCGATGGCGAAGGCCGGCTGCAGCAGGATGCGGCCTTCGCTGCGCGCCAGGCAGCCGCGCGCGCCGAGGGTGACGATCACGCACGGCACGTCCAGCCGCGCCAGGCCGCTGGCCAGGTCCGGCGGCTGGCCGGCCACCACGTCCAGTTCGCCTTCGTTGACGATCAGCAGGTCCAGCGCGGCCAGCAGTTCGGCCGGCAGCGGCTGCGCCGGCGCGGCATTGAGCGCCACCCGGACTCCGGCCGCGCGCGCGGCCTGCGCATGGGCCAGCACGGTGGGCAGCGGCGTTTCCAGCTGCAGCAGCAGCCACTGCACGCCGTCCAGCGGCGGCAGGTGCGCGGGCTGCAGCGCCATGTTGGCGCCGGGGGCGACGGTGATGGCGTTCTCGGCGTCGTCGGACAGGCAGATGAAGGCGGTGCCGGTCGGCAGCTGCGCGTCGCGCACGATGTGCGGCCGCACGCCGGCATCCGCCAGCGAGGCTTCGATGGGCCTGGCGAAGTCGTCCGCGCCCAGCGCCAGCAGCATGCGCGTATCGGCGCCGCCGGCGCGCGCGCAGGCCACCGCCTGGTTGGCGCCCTTGCCGCCGGGGAAGGTCTGGAAACCGCGGCCGAGCACGGTCTCGCCCGGCGCCGGCACATGCGCCGCGCGCACCACGAAATCGAGATTGGCCGAGCCGGCGACGAGGACGGTGGAGCTCATGGAAGGGCCTGGTAGACGAGGTTGTAGAAGCGGGTCGACGGCGACGCCAGCGGCCGCTCGCCGCCGGGCAGGTACTGCAGCATCAGGATCGCGACCAGCCGTTCGTGGCGGTCGATGGTGAAGTAGGTCGAGGCGGCACCGGACCAGCCGAACTGGCCCACGCTGCCCAGCCTGCCGCGCGCGGCCGCATCGGTGACGACATAGCCGCCCAGCCCGAAGCCTTCGCCCGGCCCCTGGCTGGGCACCGCCGGCGCGAAACCGCCGAGCTGGTCGGCCATCATCAGCTCGACGGTCTTGCGCGACAGCAGCTGCCGTCCGTTGCCGCGGCCCTCGTCGAGCAGCATGTGCGCGAACCTGAGGTAATCGGCGGCGGTGGAATACAGGCCGCCGGCGCCGCTGTCGTAGCCCTTCAGGCGCACGCCCGGACTGCGCGCGCTGGCGGTGTCGGCCACGCGCAGGCTGCCGTCGTCGTTGCCGGTCGGCAGTTCGACCACGCGCCCGCGCTGCGCGGCCGGCACCTCGAAGCCGGTGTCGCGCATCGCCAGCGGATCGAAGATGCGCTGCTGCAGGAACCGCGCGAACGGCTGGCCGCTGGCCACTTCCACCACCCGCGCCAGCAGCTCGGTGTTGCTGCCTTCGTAATGGAAGTGGGTGCCGGGCGCGTCGGCCAGCGGCACGGCCGCCAGGCGCGCGGCCACGTCTTCCAGCGAGGTGGCGCTGTCGACGTCGGCGGCGGTCAGCAGCCGGGTCGCGGTCGGGTGCGTGTCCGAGGCCGCGGCCAGGCCGCTGGTATGGGTGAGCAGGTGGCGCAGGGTGATCGCCCTGGGCGACGGCGCCAGCTGCGGATGCGCGGGGTCGCCACCAATCACCACCTGGCGGTCGGCGAATGCCGGCAGGTAGCGCGCCAGCGGGTCGTCCAGCGAGAGCCTGCCTTCCTCCATCAGCATCAGCACCGCCACCGAGGTCACCGGTTTGGTCATCGAGTAGATGCGGAAGATGGCGTCCTCATCCAGCGGCCGCGTGCCGGCGCTGTCGGCATGGCCCCAATGGCCATGGAAGACCACGCGGCCCCGGTGCTCGACCACGGCCACCGCGCCGGGGAAGCGGCCGGGCCCGGTACTGGCCTGCAGGAAATCGTCCAGCCGCTGCCAGCGGTCGTCGGCATGGGCCCCGGCCGGCACGATGCAGCAGGCCGCCAGCAGCACGGACAGCAGCCAGCGCGATGGCGACTGCCCTGCCGGGGAAGCTGCGGTGCCGGTTGTGGGTGCGGTGGGGTGCATGCTGCTGTTCCGTGGGGCCGGTGGTGCGGGCGCGGGAGGGAGCGGGGCGTGCGTCGTCGCCGGGTGCGCGTTGCCGGACCAGCCTAGACGCAGGGCGCGCCGGCGCAAAGGGAAGTCCGCTTGTTTCAGGCCACAGCAATGCCGGGGTGATGCCGGCCCGCGCCCGGCCGTGCAAACGAAAGCGGCGTCCCGGTGAACCGGGACGCCGCCGGGCGTGCAGCGATCAGAACTTGATGCTGTGGGTCAGCGAGATCATGCGGCCGCGGCCGGACCAGTAGTTCTGCCAGCCGGGCAGCTGCGACCAGCTCAGGATGTACTGCTTGTCGAACAGGTTCTCGATGCCCAGCGCCAGCTTGCCGTAGCGGCCGGTGTCGTAGTTCACGACCAGGTCGAACAGCACGTAGCCCTGGGTGTGTTCCTCGTTGCGGAACACCGCGCCGTCGCTGGCGCGGGTGTGGGTGGCGCGCAGGTCGCGGTCGAGCAGCTTTGTGGCGCCCAGGGTGAGATTGGCCTCGGGGACGAAGTTCCAGGTCACCGACGCGCCGATCTTGTCCGGGTTGATGTCCAGCACGCCCATCTTCTTGATCAGGCCCGAGCCGGGGTAGTACTCGGTGGTGCCGCGGATGCGCGAGTAGATCGCCGTCGCCTTCCACGCATCATTGAAGCGCCACTCGCCGTTGGCCTCGAAGCCCTTGATGCGGGTCGGCGCGCGGCTGAGGATGAAGTCGTTGCTGCGCGGGTCGATGGCCAGCGAGGTGCCGAACTCGGAGCGGCTGTCGTAATAGGACATGCCCAGCGCGCCGCGGTTGCCGCGCCAGTTGAAGCCGTACTCGCGGTTGTCGACGATGATCGCCTGCAGGTCGGCGATGCGGTCCACCGACTGGCCCGGCACGTTGATGTTGCGCAGCGGGATGCCGATGTTGGGCAGGCCGAAGCCCTCGCCATAGGAGGCGAACACCGACAGTTCGTCGGTCACGCGCCAGATCGCGCCGAGGTTCTTCATGTTCTCGGCGTACTTGAGCCCGCCGCCCTGCACGAACACGCTGTTGCGGTAGGCCGTGGTGGTGTAGCTGTCGACCTTGAGCTCGCCGTCCTCGCGGCGCAGGCCGCCGCTCAGGGTCACCGGGCCGATGTCCCAGGTCAGCTGGGCGTAGGGCGCGGTGCTGGTGTACTTCATCGGCGGCACCCACAGGCGGTCGGTCAGCGCCAGCCGCTGCGCGGCCTCGTCCTTGACCAGGTCCACGCCGGCGCGCAGCTGCAGGCCTTCCACGCCGAACACGTCGCCGCGGGTCCACGAAGTGCGCAGGCCCTGCTTCTTCGAGGTGATCTCGGACTGGTCGTAGATGCGCTGGCTCTCGTCGAAACCGGGGCCGACCTTGACCAGCTGCTTGTCGTCGCCGTTCTCCGGCAGGTAGCGCATGGCCTGGTCGGCCCAGTAGTAGTCGGCCACCAGGGTGCCGCCGAACAGGTCGCCGTTGCTGTAGTTGACCGCGAACTGGGTGAAGTCGTTGAACTCGGCCAGCGAGCCGGCGATGGCGCCGCGCTCGGAGGTGTTGGTGGTCGGCACCGGGCACGACACCGGGTCGTAGCGGCAGCCTTCGACCTGGTGGTAGTTGGCCTTGCCCTCGATCTTGAAGCGGCTGTAGCTGGCCTGCAGGCGCTGCGCGCCGGACTCGCCGAAGTTGTAGCCGGCCTTCAGGAACAGGTTGCGCGCTTCCGAATCGGAGGTGGAACCGCTGGTGTTCATGCCGATGCGGCGGCCGTTGCCGTCGTAGGAGATGCCGCGGTCGATGTACGAGGCGCTGAGCAACGCGTCGAAGTCGTCGCCCTTGTAGGCATGGTTCACGCCCAGCTTCCAGCCGGCGCTGTCGTCGCCGAACTGGGTGGAGTAGCGCGAGATCACTTCCGTCTCATGGCCTTCGACGGTCGGCACCTTGGAGATGTAGTTGATGATGCCGCCGGCCGCGCCGATGCCTTCGGAGGCGGACGGGCCGTTGATGACCTCGATGCGGCCGACCACGCCCATGTCGGTGAAGGTGCCGTTGCGGTTGCCTTCGCGCAGCGGCGAACCCTGCGGGATGCCGTCGAACAGGCGCAGCGCGATGCGGCCGCGCAGGGTCTCGCCGGTGTTGCTCATGGCCTGCGACGATTCGGCGTAGCCGGGCACGGTGCGCGCCAGCACCGCGGTCGCGTCCTCGGTCAGGCTCAGCGTGCGCTGCACTTCTTCTTTGGACACCAGGGTGATGGCGCCAGGGATCTTGTCGATGGCGGTGGCGGTGCGGGTACCGGTGACGATCACCTGGTCCAGGTCGACGGCCTTGTCGTCCTTCTTTTCCTGGGCGTCCTGCGCCCAGGCGGCGCCGGTCATGCCGGCGAGCAGGGCCATGCCGATGGCGGCCGGAAGTGGCTTGATCATTGATTCTCTCCCCCCGAAGTGGATTGCGGCGCCGACGACCGGGGAGTCGAACGTGCCGGATATCGCGTCCGGGCTTGCGCCCGCCGGGCCGGGGTGGAGGGCGACCCTCTACGGGGTCTGGCCACGCACCGGCCGGTCATGGCCGAAGACTAGGTGCGGCTTCATGACGATAGAAGCGCGGAATCGTATGTTCATTGCCTAGGATTTGTTGCGGGTCGGGCCGGTCCGCGCGGCGGCCGGCGCGCTAGGACCTGCCGGGCAACAGCTCGGCGCGGCTTTCTTCCAGCAGCGCGTTGACCTGGCGGATGCGCACCGACGAGCGCGACCAGACCATGCCGATGCGGCGCGGCTCGCACGGCGCGGGCAGGGGCAGCCGCGCCACCGCCAGGCCCTCGGGCCACGGCCGCGCCCAGTCCGGCACCAGCGATACGCCCAGGCCGCGGTCCACCATCACCGCGATGGCGTTGAGCGCGTTGAGCTCGAAACGCTCGCGCGGCACGATGCCCACGCGGCGCAGGTATTCGTCGGCCTGGCGCCCGCCCCACTCGTGGCGGTCGTAACGGATCAGCGGTTCGTCGCGCAGCAGCTCGTGCGGGTCGCGCCCGGCCAGCCGCGCCGGCGCCAGCACCACCATCGGTTCCTCGCGCAGCAGCTGCCAGTCGCAGGTCTTGGGCAGCGAGAACGGCGCCTGCAGCACCATCGCCGCGTCCAGGTCGCCGGCTTCCACCGCGCCGTACAGGTCGGCCGAATAGCCGGGGCGGATGAACACGTTGATCTCGGGGAACTTGGCCACCATGCGCGCCAGGATGTCCGGCACCAGCCCGGCCAGCGCGGTCGGGCAGGCGCCCAGCCGCAGTTCGCCGGCCATGCCGCTCTCGTTGGCCACGCTGCGCAGGTCGGACACGTCGCGCAGCAGGTCGCGCGCGCGCTGCAGGATGCGCGCGCCCTCGGCGGTGACGCTGACCGTGCGCCCGGCGCGCGCGATCAGCGGCGCGCCGAGCTCGCGCTCCAGGGTGCGGATCTGCTGGGCGACCGCGGCCGGGGTGATGTGCAGCGAGCGCGCCGCCGCGGCCATCGAGCCGCGGTCGACCACGGTGACGAACGTATTGAGGAACTGGGTTTCCACGGCTATGCCCTCCGGGTCCCGGGCAACGCTACAGCAGGGCATGGCGCGCGGCATCCGACCAACGTCACGGTCGCGCGCCCGCCGTTCATGTGGCGTCCTGCCGGTAGATGGTCAGGCCCTTGAGCGAACGCGCCGGCGCCGGGAAGCACAGGCTGGCGAGGTAGCCGATCACGATGCACAGCAGGATCGAGATGCCCAGGTAGAAGTACGGGTGCACCAGGTCGAACGACCACGCCAGCAGGGTCAGCGCGATGCTGCCGGCGATGCCGATGGCCACGCCCGGCGAGTTGGCGCGGCGGGTGAACATGCCCAGCGTGTAGGCGCCGGCGAAGCCGCCGCCGAGCAGGCCGGCCAGTTCGATGGAGACGTCGAACAGCGAGTGGATGTCGTAGCGCGAGAGCACCAGCGCCAGGCCCATGCCGGCCAGGCCGACGACCACGGTCATGATCTCGGCGAAGCGCACGCTGCCGCGCTCGGTCGGGTTCCTGGCCAGCTTGTCGTAGAAGTCCACCGACAGCAGGGTGGCCACGCTGTTGATGATGCTCGACAGCGTGGACATGGCCGCGGCGAAGATGCCGGCGATGATCAGCCCGGTCACGCCCGGCGGCAGCTCGGCGGCGATGAACAGCGGGAAGGTGGCGTCGATCGGCAGCAGCGGGTCCAGCCGGCCCGGGTTGTGCTTGTAGTACATCCACAGCGCGGTGCCGATGCTGTAGAAGATGAAGCCGCCGGGGATCATGATCGCGGCGAAGATCCAGATCGAGCGCCCGGCCTCCTTGTCCGACTTGGTCGCCAGCGTGCGCTGCATCAGCACCTGGTCCTTGGGGAAGGTCAGCACCACGTCGAACACGACCAGGAAGATGAAGCCCCACACCGTGGCCTTGGTCAGGTCGAAGCTGAAATCCAGCAGTCTGGTCTTGTGCTCGGCCATCGCCGCTTCGCGGATGCCGTCGAAGTCGGCGCCCAGCGTCCACACGATGAAGCCGATGGCGAAGATCGCGCCGCCCATCTTCACGAACACCTGCACGAAGTCGGTCCACACCACCGCGCGCATGCCGCCCATCACCGTGTAGATGATGGTGAACACGCCCATGATCAGAATGCTCCAGACCACGTCGATGCCGGTGATGGTGGCGATCGCCAGCGCCGGCAGGAACAGGATCACGCTCAACCGGCTGCCGACCTGCATGGCGATGGCCAGCGCGCTGGCGAGCATGCGGATGGCCGGGTGGAAGCGCGTCTCCAGGTAGGAGAACACGCTCATCAGGTCCAGCCGCCGCAGCAGCGGCACGATCCACACCGCCACGAACATCAGGCCCAGCACCGCGACCAGGTTGTTGGTCAGGTACTGCCAGTTGGTCTCGAAGGCCTTGGCCGGGATGGCGATGAAGCTGATCGAGCTGGTGTTGGTGGCGTACAGGCTGATGCCCGCGGCCCAGAACGGGATGCTGCGGCCGCCGACGAAGAACTCCGACTCCGAGGCGGTCTGGTCCTTCAGGTAGAAGTACACGCCGATGCCGATCATGCCGACCAGGTAGATGACGATCACGCTCCAGTCCAGCCAGCCGAGCAGGTGCTTGCCGCCCTGCACCTCGGCGTAGTGCACGCCGCCGTCGGCGCCGGCCCAGGCCAGGCCGTTGCCGCGCGCGACGATGGCCAGCGGTGCCGGCGCGGCCGCCGTGGCCGGCGCATCGAGCGTGGCCCAGGCGCTGGTGATGGTGTGGAAGGTGCGCAGGCGGGTGGCGCCGGCGTCGCGCACCAGCATCAGCAGGTGCGCCTGGCCGAGCGCGCGCAGCGAGCCGGGCAGGATGTGTCCTTCCGGCTCCGGCGCCTGCCGCCAGCCCTGGTCCACGGTCCAGCGCCACAGCGCGTCGCCGGTCGCATCGCCGATGACCGCGTACAGGCCGTTCTTCTGGCCCTGCAGCGCCACCAGCGGACCCGGCGCCGGCCAGGCCGGCTGCGCCTGCCAGCCACCGGCCTCGGCCGCCAGCGCATGCCGGTAGAGCCGCATCGAACCATCGGCGCCGGTGCCGGCCACGTACAGCACGTCGCCGAGCGCGGCCACCTGCGCCTGGCCCAGCGCCACCGGCAGGGCGAGCGTGCGCCCCGGCGCCAGGCTGTCGCCCTGCAGGCGCACGCCCTGCAGGCGGTCGCTGCCGTCGGCGGTGCCGCGCAGCAGCCAGGTCTGGCCGCCGGCGTTGACCGCCATGCGGACGTCGGCGGTGGCCCCGGCCGGCGCCAGCGTCAGCGGCTGCCAGGCCTTGCCGTCGCTGGCCAGTGCCCAGGCCTTGCCGGCGGACAGCACGACGTCGCGGCCGTCGACCACCAGCAGCCGCGGCTGGTCGGCACCGGCCGGCAGCGGCGCCAGGCTTCCCGAAGCCACGGTGCTCAGGTTTTCCGCCGCCGCGGTGCCGCCCAGCGCCAGCAGCGCCGTCGCCGCGAACAGGCGCAGGCCGCGCAGCAGGCGTCGGGGCAGGGAGGGGGCGGGCGCAACTGCGGGTATCGACATCGACGTGGCTCGGCAGGGCAGGGGGTCAGGAAGCGGTGTGCGTACCGCCGGCGGCGGCCAGCAGCGCCTCGGCGCGACGCAGGAAGGGCAGGTCGATCATGCGTCCCTCGAACAGGAACGCGCCACGGCCCTGCGCGGCCGCGGCCGTGGCCGCGGCGACGATGCGGCGCGCCTCGGCGAGCGCCGCGTCGGAGACGCCGAAAACCGCGTTGGCCAGGCCGACCTGGCGCGGGTGGATGCAGCTCTTGCCGATGAAGCCCAGTTCGCGGGCCATCGTCGCCTCGGCGCGGAAGCCCGCCTCGTCGCCGACATCGGGGAAGGCGCCGTCGCAGGCGAACACCCCGGCCTCGGCGGCGGCCAGGCGCAGCGCGAACAGGGTGGCGTGGACGTTGGCGGGGGTGCGGGCAATGCCGTTGGGCGCGAACAGGTCGCCCAGCCCGAGCTGCAGGCCGGCCACGCGCGGATGCGCGGCGGCCAGCTCGGCGGCCAGGCGCAGGCCGCGCGGCGTCTCGATGTTGAGCAGCAGGCCGATCGGGCGCGCGACGCCGTTGCCGGCCTCGGCGCGCTCCAGGGCCGCGGCGGCGTCGCGTACCTGCGCCACCGATTCGACCTTGGGCAGGTTGAGCAGCCAGACCGAGGGCAGCGCCACCGCCGCCAGGTCGGCGGCGAAATGGGCGGTATCCGTGCCGTTGCAGCGCACGATCAGCAGGCGGCCGCTGGCGGCCACGTCGTCGCGGCGGAGGAACGCGCCGACCTGCACCCGCGCGGCGGCCTTGCCGGCCTCCGGCACCGAATCCTCCAGGTCGAACGACAGGACATCGGCCGCGCCGGCCATCGCCTTGTCGAACAGTTCCGGGCGTGCGCCGGGCACGAACAGCTTGCTACGCATGGTTTCCCCTCATCCTGCGGGGCAGTCTGCGCGATTCGGAACGATGAAAAAGTGCGTTCCCGGACATTCATGCGATAGCGTTTGTTTGCAATGCCCCCATCCCCGCCGGCCCGGCGCGCGGCGCCAGGCCGTAGAATCGCGCCATGAAAATCGCCTCGTGGAACGTCAATTCGCTCAATGTCCGGCTGCCGCACCTGGAACAGTGGCTGGCCGCTTTCGCCCCGGACGTGGTCGGCATCCAGGAAACCAAGCTGGAGGACCACAGGTTCCCGGACACGCGCCTGCTGGAGCTGGGCTACCGCAACGTGTTCGCCGGGCAGAAGACCTACAACGGCGTGGCGCTGCTGGCGCGCGACCCGATCGAGGACGTGCAGATCGGCATCCCCGGTTTCGACGACGAGCAGAAGCGGGCGATCGCCGGCACCGTCAACGGCGTGCGCGTGGTCAACCTCTACGTGGTCAACGGCCAGGACGTGGGCACCGAGAAGTACGCCTACAAGCTGCGCTGGCTGGAGGCGGTGCACGGCTGGATCGCCGCCGAACTGCTGAAATACCCCAAGCTGGTGGTGCTGGGCGACTTCAACATCGCCCCGGACGACCGCGACGTGCACGATCCGGCGGTATGGAACGGCGACCACATCCTCACCTCCACCGCCGAGCGCGGCGCGCTGAACAAGCTGCTGCAGCTGGGCCTGCACGACGGCTTCCGCCTGCACAACGACGCGGGCGGCGTGTTCAGCTGGTGGGATTACCGCGCGGCCGGGTTCCGCCGCGACCTGGGCCTGCGCATCGACCTGACCCTGGTGTCCGAGGCGCTCAGGCCGCAGGCGGTAGCCGCCGGCATCGACCGCGAGCCGCGCACCTGGGACCGCCCCAGCGACCACGCGCCGGCCTGGGTGCAGCTGGCCCGCGACTGAAACGACGGAGCCCGGCCGTTGCCGGCCGGGCTCCGGCTGCGCTGGCCCCTGCGGGTCAGCGGGTCAGCGGATGCTCTTGCGCGTGAACAGATTGACGATGGCCAGCAGGATCACCGCGCCGACCAGCG
>Ga0206118_100555_pt1 | contig 16520 bp, 20 predicted proteins | sample 3A20Ametagenome_FD_177999 | JGI IMG/M metagenome (GOLD analysis project Ga0206118, IMG submission 177999) | Enriched microbial communities from leaf-cutter ant dump, University of Wisconsin, Madison, United States - 3A20A | ecosystem: Environmental > Terrestrial > Nest > Insects nest > Nest dump... | reverse complement strand
CATCTATCTGCTCAGCGGCGGGGCGCTTGCGGCCCTCACCCCCGGCGACACGCTCACCATCGTCTGCGCCGTCTTCTGGTCGGTGCAGATGATCCTCGTCGGCATCTTCGCCGTGCGCTCCGGCCGCCCAGCCGCGCTGTCGGCGGTGCAGTTCCTCGTCTGCGCCGTGCTCGGCTGCGCGCTCGGCGCGCTGGTCGAGCCGATCAGCCTCGCGGCGATCGAGGGCGCGCTCACCGAGATCCTCTATGCCGGCTTCTTCTCCAGCGGCATCGCCTTCATCTGCCAGAACGTGGCGCAGCGCTACACGACCGCACCGCAGGCGGCGATCTTCCTGTCGAGCGAGGCGCTGTTCGCCGCCCTCTTCGGCGTCATGCTGCTCGGCGAGACGATCCCGCCGGCGGGCTATGCCGGCTGCGCCGTCATCTTCGTGGCGATGCTTGCCGTCGAACTGGTGCCGGAACTGCTGCGCGGCCGGCGCGGCACCCCTGCCCAAGCATAAGTCATACAAATACTGCAAAACGACGCAGAGCCTGCAGCTTTTTTCGGCAGCCGCCCGGATTGTGACCATAGTGAGGCAGTCGCGGCGGGTAAAAAAACTTTTGCTTGCCAATTCGACATAAACGCAGCACTCTTGCACTGTTCGGGCAATTTGCGAACACGGGAAGACCTTATAATAATAGCGGCCGGAGACGCAGAAATTCCGGGCGTCCGCATTCCATGGGATGTCGGACGGCCCCGCAGTAAACAGGACCCTTTCCTCAAACGTCGAGAACTGCCTGCCAAACGCCCCGAGGGGCAAAACTGTTATGCTGCCCGCCAGAGAACCCGGGCAGAGAGAAAAGGACCTGACGCATGGCCGAAACTGGCACCGTAAAATTCTTCAACACCGAAAAGGGCTTCGGTTTCATCAAGCCCGACAACGGTGGTGCGGATATATTCGTACATATTTCCGCCGTGCAGGCCTCGGGCCTGAACGGCCTTTCCGAGAACCAGAAGGTGAGCTTCGACACGGAACCGGATCGCCGGGGCAAGGGCCCGAAGGCGGTCAACCTGCAGATCGCCGGCTGAAACCGGCCCTTTGCGGGAGATTCACGTTGGAGCCCGGCAGAGATGCCGGGTTTTTTCGTTCAGCCGCCGTTCAGCCATGCCCGTCTAGAGTGATCCCTATCGACCGGCGCCGTGCCGGCGTTCAAAGGAACGGTTCCATGAACAAAATCGCCAGGGCCCTCGTACTGACCATCGCGGCGGCCGCCACCACGCTCACCGCCACCGCCGGCGTCACCCATGCGCGTGACCGCGAGTGGCGCGAGGGCGACGCGTACCGCAAGCACTACAGGCACGACCGGCATCACAAGCCCCGCCGTCATCACGGCAGCGACGCCGTCGTCGGCGGCGCGCTCGGGCTCGCCACCGGCCTGATCATCGGCGGCGCCATCGCCTCGCAGCCGCGCTATGTCGAGCGCGAGGTCTATGTCGAGCCGGACTACTATCCGGAGCCGCGCGTCGTCTATCGCCGCCCGGTCGTGGCGCCGACCTACGAGCCCTGGACGCAGTCCTGGTATCGCTACTGCACGCAGCGCTACCGCTCGTTCAACCCGAACTCGGGCACGTTCATCGGCTATGACGGCCGCGAGCATTTCTGCGTCGCCGGCTGAAATCGGAGGGCGGGTGTTGCGGCACCCGCCCTTTTTCTACAGCCCGCGCAGGAACGGATTGCTGCGGCGCTCCTCGCCGATCCGCCCGCCGGGGCCGTGGCCGCAGAGGAAGCCCACCTCGTCGCCGAGCGGGAACACCTTGTCGCGGATCGACTGCAGCAACTGCTCGTGATTGCCGCCGGGCAGGTCCGTGCGGCCGATCGAGCCCTGGAACAGCACGTCGCCGAGATGGGCGAAACCCTGCTGCCGGTTGAAGTAGATGACATGGCCGGGCGCATGGCCCGGCGTGTGATAGACCTCGAACTCGTGCCCGCCGAAGGAGACGCGGTCTCCGTCCGACAGCCAGCGGTCCGGCACGACGTTACTCACCTTCATCTTCATCGGCACGCCGAACATCGTCGCCTGCGATTCGAGCTTCTGCAGGAGCGGCAGGTCGTCCCGGTGCGGGCCGACGATGTCGAGGCCGAGCAGATCCTTCAGTTCCTTCGCCCCGCCGGCATGGTCGATATGGCCGTGGGTGAGCCAGATCGCCGTGAGCTTTATGCCGTTCTCCTCGACGGTCCTGACGATCGTGTCGACATCGCCGCCGGGGTCGATCACGACCCCTTCCTTGGTCTCGCCGTCGAAGAGGATGGTGCAGTTCTGCTGGAAGGGAGTGACGGGAATGATGCCCGCCTGAAGCATGCCCATGGGGTCCTCGCTCGGTTGCCGCCTGACGCCTCTATAGCGGCAAAGGCAGGCCGGGACCACCCGTCAGCGCAGCGCGGCGACCTGCTGGCCACCCTGCGGCGGCAGGGTCGGCGAGACGGTGGCGAAGAGAAGGGCGGCGACCGCGAGGTTGGCGGCGGCATAGAGATAGACCAGCGGACGCAGCCGCTCGGCAACCGGATTGCGCTTTCTGGGGGAATTCAAAATCATCGTCCTGTCCCGTTCTGTCGTGTCGCTTTCTACAACGGTACGGGAGTCCGGCCTGTTCCATCGGGAACAGCGCTCAAAGCGGCAGGGCGGTCGTCTCCTTCAGCGTGTCGAGCACGATCGCCGTCTTCACGTGCGAGACGGATTCGTGCGGCAGCAGCACGTCGTTGACGAAGGCGGAGAGCGCCTTGAGGTTCGGCACGACGACCTTGATGACATAGTCCATCTCCCCCGTCAGCGCGAAGGCCTCCAGCACCTCCGGCAGGCTGGAGATGAGGCGGGCGAAGCGCCGGGCATTGTCGCGGTTGTGCGTGGAAAGCGTCACCGTGACGATGATGACGATGCCGAGGTCGAGCTTCTCCCGGTCGAGCTCGGCACGGTAGGCGCGGATGATCCCCTCCTCCTCCAGCCGCATGCGCCGGCGCGAGCATTGCGAGGGCGACAGGTTGATGCGTTCCGAGAGCTCGTTGTTCGTCAGCCGCGCATCCTCCTGCAGATGGGCGAGCAGCTTGCGGTCGAAGTCGTCAATGTGCACGGATCGCCCCTCAATCGATGATCATATGCATGTTTATTGCATCGACTTGCCAAATGGCAAGCATTACGCATGCACCTTGCACCCGCGATGCGCGATACTGCCTCCATCCCAGCAGACGAGGAGGACGAAGGATGGGCCCTTTCCCGCATGACGCACCGCCGGCACGGATCACGCCCGACAACCCGGCCGGCACCGACGGCTTCGAGTTTGTGGAATTCGCCCATCCCGAGCCGGAGAAGCTGGAAGAGCTCTTCACCCGCATGGGCTATGCCAGGGTCGCGCAGCACAGGCAGAAGGCCGTCTCCGTCTGGCGACAGGGCGACGTCAACTATATCCTCAACGCCGAAAAAGGCTCGTTTGCCGACCGCTTCGTCGAAAAGCACGGCCCCTGCGCCCCCTCGATGGCCTGGCGCGTGGTGGATGCGGAGCATGCGCTGAAACATGCGGTCAGCCTCGGCGCCGAGGAATACAAGGGCGAGGACAAGTGCATCGACGCGCCGGCGATCGTCGGCATCGGCGGCTCGCTCCTCTATTTCATCGACCGCTACGGCGACAAGGGCTCGGCCTACGACGCCGAGTTCGACTGGACGGGGACACGCGACCCGAAGCCCGAGGGCGTCGGCTTCTACTATCTCGACCACCTCACCCACAACGTCTTCCGCGGCAACATGGACAAGTGGTGGGCGTTCTACCGCGAGCTCTTCAATTTCCGGCAGATCCACTTCTTCGACATCGCCGGCAAGATGAGCGGCCTCGTCTCGCGCGCCATCACCTCGCCCTGCGGCAAGATCCGCATCCCGCTCAACGAATCCACCGACGACAAGAGCCAGATCGAGGAATACCTGCGCAAGTACAAGGGCGAAGGCATCCAGCACATCGCCGTCGGCACCGACGACATCTACGGCGCCACCGACCGGCTTGCCGGAAATGGCCTGAAATTCATGCCCGGCCCGCCGGAGACCTATTACGAGAAGTCGCAGGAGCGCGTGCACGGCCACGAGGAGCCCATCGAGCGGCTGAAGACGCACGGCATCCTCATCGACGGCGAGGGCGTGGTGAACGGCGGCATGACCAAGATCCTGCTGCAGATCTTCTCCAAGACCGTGATCGGCCCGATCTTCTTCGAGTTCATCCAGAGGAAGGGCGACGAGGGCTTCGGCGAGGGCAACTTCAAGGCGCTGTTCGAGTCGATCGAGGAGGACCAGATCCGCCGGGGCGTCTTCAACGACGCTGCAGAATAACGACCGCGGCGACAAGCCCTGCGGGGAACGGAAGGGGTGGCCGCGCCGCGGCCGCCCCTTTTGCCGTTAAAGCGGCAAATTGACAGCAGCACAGTTTCTGATCAGGTTGCGAAAGCCGGATTGTCGGCAAGGAGGGGAAACATGGAAGCGATCATCACGCAGCTCATCGCCGGCGCCGTCGGCGGCAACGCGGCCGGCGCCGCGCTGAAGCAGGCGGCCGTCAGCGTCGTCGTGCGCACCATCGTCGGCGCCATCGGCGGCGTCGGCGGCGGCCTTCTGCTGCAGCTCGTCGGCGGGGAAGCCGGTCTCACCGGCATCGTCGCCAACGCCATCGGCGGCCTCGTCGGCGGCGGCGTGCTGACGGCGATCGTCGGCACCGTGCTGGGCAAGAAGTAGAGGCGGCATCCGCTGCCGAAAAGGAAGGCGGCCAGCCCGGCCGCCTTCGGTTTATGCAGGATGCGTCCTTGACGAACAGGCCAGCAAGGCTGACATAGTCGCCATGCGTTCCAAAGGGCGAGATAGATGAAGGCAAACGACACGATGGCCGGCCAGGCGGAGAAGCGCGTTCCCGACGTGCTGCACGAGGACGCCATGACCTGCGACGGCATCGACTTCGAGATCATCGAGGCCTTCTTCTTCGCCTATCGCGACTTCATCTCCGATCCGGACGCGATCCTCGAAAGCTCCGGCTTCGGCCGCGCACACCACCGCGTCGTCCATTTCGTCAACCGCGAGCCGGGCATGACGGTGGCGGACCTGCTCGACACGCTGAAGATCACCAAGCAGTCGCTTGCCCGCGTCTTGAAGCAGCTCGTCGATTCCGGCTATATCCGCCAGGTGGCAGGGCCGGAGGACCGGCGCCAGCGCAAGCTCTACCCGACCCGCTCCGGCCGCGCGCTGGCGCTTGCGCTCGCCGAGCCGCAGTCGCGCCGCATCAAGCGGGCGTTCCAGGGCATGAGCGCCGACGACCGGCGGACCGTGACCCGGTTCCTCTCCGGCATGCAGAATGCCGATTGAGCCCCCGCGAAAGGAGGCCAGGACCATGACCGTTGCCGCCCCTTCCGACGACGCCTCCCACCTGCTCGTCGTCGACGACGACACGCGCATCCGCGACCTGCTCTCGCGCTATCTCGTCGACCAGGGCTTTCGCGTCACCGTCGCCCGCGATGCTGACGAGGCGCGGCGCAAGCTACGCGGGCTCGATTTCGACCTGATCGTCATGGACGTGATGATGCCGGGCGAGAGCGGCCTGTCGCTGACGAAGAGCCTCAAGGAGATCCGCGCCGTGCCGATCCTCATGCTGACGGCGCTGGCGGAGACGAACGCCCGCATCGAGGGGCTTGAGGCGGGCGCCGACGACTATCTCCCGAAACCCTTCGAGCCGCGCGAGCTGGTGCTGCGCGTCAACAACATCCTTCGGCGCAACGCCGGCCCGGCCACGCCGAAGATCGAGCAGGTGATGTTCGGCCCCTACACCTTCTCGCTGGTGCGCAAGGAGCTGAGGCGCGGCGGCGACACCATCCGGCTGACCGACCGCGAGCAGGAGATCATGCTGCTCTTCGCCGAGCGGGCCGGCGAGACGATCCCGCGCCACGAGCTGATCGGCGAGGAGACGGAGGTGGGCGAGCGCACCATCGACGTGCAGATCAACCGGCTGCGCCGCAAGATCGAGGACGACCCCTCGAACCCCGTCTGGCTGCAGACCGTGCGCGGCATCGGCTACCGCCTCAGCGTGGAACAGGCCTGATGCCTCTTTCCGCGGCAGCCGTCCGGCAACGGCTGGAGGCCGCGCTCCGGGGCTGGCGGCGCTTCGCCCGCTGGCTGCGCCACTGGATGCCGCGCGGCCTCTATGCCCGTTCGCTGCTGATCATCATCCTGCCGATGGTGCTGCTGCAGTCGGTCGTCGCCTTCGTCTTCATGGAGCGCCACTGGCAGCTCGTCACGCAGCGGCTCTCCACCGCCGTCACCCGCGACATCGCCGCGATCATCGACATGATCGAATCCTTCCCGCAAGGAGTGGAGGAGGCCGAGATCGTGCGCATCGCCCGCGAGCGGCTGGCGCTCAACATCGCCGTCGAGCCCGGCACGGAGCTGCCGCCGCCACGCCCGAAGCCGTTCTTCAACATCCTCGACGAGATCCTGAGCGAGGAGATCCGCGAGCAGGTCCGCCGGCCCTTCTGGATCGACACGGTCGGCGACAGCAACCTCGTGGAGATCCGCATCCGGCTCGACGACAAGGTGCTGCGCGTCTATGCCCGCCGCAACCAGACCTATGCCTCCAACACCCATATCTTCCTGCTCTGGATGGTCGGGGCCTCGCTGGTGCTGATCGCCATCTCGATCCTGTTCCTGCGCGGCCAGATCCGGCCGATCCTGGCGCTCGGGCGGGCGGCGGAGAGCTTCGGCAAGGGCCAGCGCACGGAGGATTTTTCGCCGCGCGGCGCCGAGGAGGTGCGGCGCGCCGGCCTCGCCTTCATCCTCATGCGCGAGCGCATCGAGCGGCAGATCGAGCAGCGCACGGCGATGCTGACGGGCGTCAGCCACGACCTGCGCACCATCCTCACCCGTTTCAAGCTGCAGCTCGCGCTCGCCGGCGACGGGCCGGAGCTCGAAGGCCTGAGCGACGACGTCGCCGACATGCAGACCATGCTGGAAGGCTACCTCGCCTTCGCCCGCGGCGAGAGCGAGGAGGACGTCGGCACCGTCAGCCTCTCCGCCTTCTTTCGCAGGCTCGCCGCCGAGGCGGAGCTGCACGGCTGCGCCTTCGCGAGCGAGATCCACGGCGAGGACGAGGTGCTGGCGCGGCCGAACGCCTTCGCCCGCCTCCTCGGCAATCTCGTCTCCAATGCGATGCGCCATGCCAAGAGCGTGCGCGTGACGGCGGAAAACCGCGGCAAGTGGCTCGTCATCACCGTCGACGACGACGGGCCGGGCATTCCGGAAGAGGCGCGGGAGGACGTGTTCAAGCCGTTCTTCCGCCTCGACGCCGCCCGCAACCTCAATGCCTCGGGCACCGGCCTCGGGCTCGCCATCGCGCTCGACATCGCCCGCGGCCACGGCGGCGGCATCACGCTGTCCGAAAGCCCCATGGGCGGGCTTCGGGCGACCGTGCGGCTTCCGGCCTGAAACTCAGCAGAGCTTGTGCCCGTTCGGCACCGGATGGTCGACGCCGGCCAGCACGATGGCGCCATCGGCATCGGCGAAGCCGAGCGTCAGCACCTCGGAGCGCACCGGGCCGATCTGGCGCGGCGGGAAATTGACGACGGCGAGCACCTGCCGGCCGACCAGCCCTTCCGGCGTATAGTGCACGGTGATCTGGGCGGAGGATTTCTTGAGCCCGATCTCCGGCCCGAAATCGATCGTCAGCTTGTAGGCGGGCTTGCGCGCCTCGGGAAAGACGCTCGCCTCGACGACGGTGCCGATGCGGATGTCGACCCGCTCGAAATCGGCATAGGTGATGGTTTCGCTCATGGGAATGCTCAACCCGCCAGTTCCTCGGCCCGCGTGCGGGCGGCGGCGAGCGCCCTGTCGAAAAGCGGCTGCATGCCGTCCCCGGCCATCAGCACGGAAAGCGCCGCGGCCGTGGTGCCGCCCGGCGAGGTGACGTTCTGGCGCAGGCGCCCGGCGTCGTCCGGGGACTGGTGAAGCAGTTCACCAGCCCCCGCGACGGTTTCCCGTGCGAGGCGCATGGCGAGGTCCGCCGGCAGGCCCAACTTGCGGCCCGCCTCCGCCATGCACTCCACGAGATAGAAGACATAGGCCGGGCCGCTGCCGGAAAGCGCCGTGACGGCGTCGATGTCGGCCTCGCTTTCGACCCATTCGACCGGCCCGCTCACCTTGAGGAGCGCGGTCACGAAATCGCGCTGCGCCGCGGAGACGCGCGCATTGGCGAAGGCGCCGGTGACGCCGCGGCCGACCATGGCCGGCGTGTTCGGCATGGCGCGCACCATGGCGGCAGCACCCAGATGGCTTTCGAGATTGGCGAGCGTCTTGCCGGCGGCGACCGAGACGACCACCGTCTCCGGCCCGACGAGCCCCGCAAGCGGCGGCAGGACCTGGTCGATCACCTGCGGCTTGACCGCGACGAAGAGCACGCCCGCCTTCACACCGGCGGGCGCCGACGTCTCGTGGCGCACGCCGTTTCCGGCGATCAGTCCGGCCATGGCCGGCGACGGGCCGGGATCGACGACGAGGACCGAGGAGCCCTCGATGCCACTCTTCAGCCAGCCGGACAGCATCGCGCCGCCCATGTTGCCTGCACCGACGAGGACGATGGGACCGGAGGCCGCGACCGCCATGCTCATGCTTCTCCCACCGTCTCGAACAGCACGGCGTCGACCGCCGACTGCGCGTCCATGCCGGACCAGACGACGAACTGGAAGGCCTGGAAATAGGCCTCGCAGGCTTCCAGCGCGCTCGACAGCAGCACCTCGACCTGCCGGTTGGTGGGCTCGGCGCCGCCGGCGAGCAGCAGCGACTGGCGGAAGATCACCACGTCCTCACGCCGCCACAGGTCGAAATGGCCCATCAGCACCTGGCCGTTGACGTGCGAGAGCAGGCAATGGACCTCGTTGAGGCGGCTTTCCGGCACCTTGATGTCGAAGGCGCAGGCGAGATGCAGCGCCTCGAACTCCTCCATCCAGGAAAAGGAGACGTGGTAGTCCGTCCACTTGCCCTCGACCGTCATCGCGATCTCGTCCTCGCCCGACCGCTCGAAGGTCCAGTCGTTGTTGGCCGCGACGAACTCGATCATGTCGACCGGGTTGGACTGACGCCCGATATCCAATTCCATAAGGCTCATGCATCACCTTCTTGACCGGCGGGCACGCGCATTCGCGCTCACACGCGACGCGGCAAACCCTCAACCCGGATACAAACACTGAATGATTGCTCGGCACAAAACGCAGTCTGGGCGAACTACCCTGCCCGAACCTTGCGCCGTTCGTCTCGAATCATCATTTAAAATCAGTGTATAACGGCGGAGTCACGACGCCAGCCCCCGACCTTGCATTTTCTCTGCAAGGTTGTGGAAAGCACCTGCCAAACCGATTCAGGCGCAAGCCTTAAGGGACTCTGCGAAAAGGGCTTTTCGCAAGTGTCCACAGGGATGAAAATTTTATTAAAAAAATCGGTTGGCGCGCCGGGAATCGCGTGGCGCGAGTCCCGACGGCAAAACGCTCAGCCCTTGGCGGCGAGCCGGGCTTCCAGCGCCTCGATGCGGCGGGCGAGCGCGTCGTTCTCGTCGCGCGCCTTCACCGCCATTTCGCGCACCGCCTCGAACTCCTCGCGCTTGACGAGGTCCATGCCGTTGAGGAGCCGCTCGGCCTGGGCGCGGAAGACGGTCTCCGCCTCGCGGCGCACGCCCTGCGCGGCGCCGGCGGCATCGGTCATCAGCTTGGCGAGGTCGTCGAGGATGCGGTTCGCACCGGTGGTCATGGCGTGGCCTCCTGGGATCGGGGTTCCTGTGCGCCTGAGGTAGGGTCTCGGCCGGCTGCTTGCAAGCGGATTCCGGTGGATCGTGCTGCATGCCGGGCGCAAAGCCCGCCGCTTTCGCTCGTCCCCGCCTTGACCGTGCCGCGCGGCGCGGCCATGGTCCGCCGAAAACCGGAAGACAGTCCTTGACCAGCATCGCCAGCCTCTTCGCCCTCATGCCCTATCCGGAGATCGATCCGGTCGCCTTCTCCATCGGCCCCGTCGCGGTCCACTGGTACGGCATCGCCTATGTGGCGGGCATCATGCTCGGCTGGCTCTATGCGCGCCGGCTGATCGAGACGCCGCGGCTGTGGACAGGCGAGGCGCCGCTGACGCGGGCGCAACTGGACGACTTCCTCGTCTGGGCGGCGGTCGGCATCATCCTCGGCGGGCGGCTCGGCTATATCCTGTTCTACGACTTCGCCAACGTCGCGGCCGATCCGCTGCGCGCCGTGCAGGTCTGGAAGGGCGGCATGTCCTTCCACGGCGGCTTCGCCGGCACGACGGTCGCCATGATCCTCTTCGCCCGCCGCCACGGCATTCCGCTGTGGAGCCTGTTCGACATCGTCTCGGCCGTCGTGCCGATCGGCCTGCTCTTCGGGCGGCTCGCCAATTTCGTCAACGGCGAGCTGTGGGGCCGCCTCTCCGACGCGCCCTGGGCCGTGATCTTCCCCGAGGCCGGCCCCTTCGCCCGTCATCCGAGCCAGCTTTACGAGGCGGGGCTCGAAGGCATCGTGCTGCTTGCCGTCATCGCCGTCGCCGTCTTCCGTTTCGATGCGCTGAAGCGCCCCGGCCTCGTCACCGGCGTCTTCGTCGCCGGCTATGCGCTGTCGCGCATCACGGTCGAGTTCTTCCGCGAGCCGGACCCGCAGCTCGGCTATCTGGCCTTCGGCTGGCTGACCATGGGCATGCTGCTGTCGCTGCCGATGCTGGCGCTCGGCCTCTGGGCGATCGCCCGCGCCCGCCGGGCCGGCGCCTGAGACGAGGCCTGCCATGTCAACACCCCTCGCCCGCAAGATCGAGGCCCTGATCCACGCCAACGGCCCGATCAGCGTGACCGACTATTTCGCGCTCTGCCTCGCCGACCCGGAATACGGCTACTACCGCACGCGCGATCCCTTCGGCCGCGCCGGCGACTTCGTCACCGCGCCGGAGGTGAGCCAGCTCTTCGGCGAGATGCTCGGCGTCTTCCTCGTCCACGCCTGGCAGAAACACGGCGGCCCGGCCGGCGTGCGCATCGCCGAGATCGGCCCCGGCCGCGGCACGATGATGGCCGACATGCTGCGCGTGATCGCCCGCCTCGCCCCCGGGCTCTACGAGGACGCCACCGTCCACCTCGTCGAGACGAGCCCGAAGCTGCGCGAGATCCAGCGCGAGACGCTCGGCACGCATGTGTCCCGCGTCTCCTGGCACGACGGCTTCGAGGAGCTGCCGGACGGCTTCGTGCTGCTCGCCGCCAACGAGCTCTTCGACGCGATCCCGATCCGCCAGTTTGTCAAGACGCCGTCCGGTTTCCGCGAGCGCATGGTCGGCCTCGACGCCGAGGGCGAGCTGACCTTCGCCGCGGGGATCGCCGGCATCGACCCGGCGCTGCTGCCCGACAACCACCGCAGCGTCGAGAGCGGCACGATCTTCGAGATCGCCCCGGCCCGCGAGGCGGTGATGGCGGCGATCGGCGAGCGGCTCGCCCGCTCCGGCGGCACCGCGCTCGTCATCGACTACGGCCATGTCGTCACCGGCTTCGGCGATACGCTGCAGGCCGTGCTGAAGCACCGCTTCGATCCGCCGCTCGCCCATCCCGGCGAGGCCGACCTGACGAGCCATGTCGACTTCGCGCGGCTCGCGGCCGCCGCCGCCGGTGCCGGCCTTTCCGTGCACGGCATGCTGCACCAGGGCGATTTCCTCGCGGGGCTCGGCATCGGCGAGCGCGCCTCGGCGCTTGGCCGCAACCGCGACGAGACGACGCAACGGGCGATCCTCGCCGACGTCGACCGGCTGGCGGGCGCGGGAGCCGGGAAAATGGGCGATCTCTTCAAGGTGCTTGCCGTCGGCAGCGCCCCGCTCTCCCTCTTCCCGTTCCGCCACCCCGATTGACACCGCCGCCAAGGAACGCCAACATCCGGGCCGATTTGCCCCGGCCGAGTTCCTTCCGGGCGGCCTCTCCAGAAGCCAAGACCAGCCGAGAGATCATGAAGGACGACGCGCTGCCCCTACCCCTCGAAAGCCCGCTTCTCGAACGCCACGCCGCTGGCGCCGTGCGCCACGGCTTCTTCACCCGCGCCGGCGGCGTCTCCGAGGGCATCTATCGCGGCCTCAACGTCGGCCTCGGCTCGCACGACGCGCGCGAGAACGTGCTGGAGAACCGCGCCCGCGTCTGCCGCTGGTTCCGCGTCGCGCCGGAGCGGCTGGCGACCGTCCACCAGGTCCATTCGCCGGACGTCGTCACGGTCGATGACGGCTATGACGGCGCCCGCCCCGCCGCCGACGCGCTGGTGACGGCGACCCCCGGCCTCATCCTCGGCGTGCTGACGGCCGATTGCGGCCCGATCCTCTTCTGCGACCCTGAGGCCCGCGTCGTCGGCGCGGCGCATGCCGGCTGGAAGGGCGCGCTGACCGGGGTCCTCGAAAACACCGTCGCCGCCATGGAACGGCTGGGCGCGAGACGCGAGCGCATCGTCGCCAGCCTCGGCCCCTCGATCGGCGGCAGGAACTACGAGGTCGGCCCGGAATTCGTGGAGCGCTTCCTCGCCGTCGATGCAGGCCATGCCCGCTTCTTCGCGCCGTCGCAAAAGCCCGGCCACGCGCTGTTCGACCTGCCGGGCCTGACGACCGAGCGGCTGCGGAAGGCCGGCGTGACGGCGGAGAACCTCGACATCTGCACCTATCCCGACGAGGGACGCTTCTTCTCCTACCGGCGGACCACCCACCGGCAGGAGCCCGACTACGGACGCCAGATATCGGCGATCATGCTCACCGCGTGACGCCCCGAAAGACAGACGAGGGAGGACGGCAAGGATGGCCCTTCATTTCGACGCCGAGGAATATGCCAACCGGCTGCAGCGGCTGACCGCGCGCATGCGCGAGGAGAAGCTGGACGCGATGCTGCTCTTCGCCCAGGAGAGCATGTACTGGCTGACCGGCTACGACACATTCGGCTACTGCTTCTTCCAGACGCTAGTGGTGAAGGCCGACGGCGACATGGTGCTGCTCACCCGCTCGGCCGACCTCCGGCAGGCCCGCCACACCTCGACGATCGAGAAGATCGAGATCTGGATCGACCGGGTCAATGCCGACCCGACCATGGACCTGAAGAACCTGCTCTCCGACCTCGACCTGCTCGGCTGCCGCATCGGCGTCGAATACGACACGCACGGGCTGACCGGCCGCAACGCCCGCCTGCTCGACAACCAGCTCCAGAGTTTCGGCGAGATCGTCGACGCCTCGCTGGTCGTGAGCCGTCTGCGCCTCATCAAGAGCCCGGCCGAGATCGCCTATGTCGAGAAGGCGGCGGGCCTTGCCGACGACGCGCTCGACGCGGCGCTTCCGCTGATCGTGCCGGGCGGCGACGAGGCGGCGATCCTCGCGGCACTGCAGGGCGCGGTCCTCGCCGGCGGCGGCGACTATCCCGCCAACGAGTTCATCATCGGCTCGGGCGCCGACGCGCTGCTCTGCCGCTACAAGTCGGGCCGGCGCAGGCTCGACGCCGAGGACCAGCTCACCCTCGAATGGGCGGGCGTGGCCGCCCACTACCACGCTGCGGTGATGCGCACGATCGTCATCGGCGAGCCGACCAACCGCCACCGCGAGCTCTACAGCGCCTGCCGCGAGACGATCCAGGCGATCGAGATGGTGCTGCGCCCCGGCAACACCTTCGGGACCGTCTTCGACACCCATGCGCGCATCATGGACGAGCGCGGCCTCGCCCGCCACCGGCTGAATGCCTGCGGCTATTCGCTCGGCGCCCGCTTTTCGCCCTCCTGGATGGAGCACCAGATGTTCCACATGGGCAATCCGCGGGAGATCGAGCCGAACATGACGCTCTTCGTGCACATGGTCATCATGGATTCCGACACCGGCACCGCCATGACGCTCGGCCAGACCTACCTCACGACCACCGACACGCCGAAGCCGCTCTCCCGCTACGGGCTCGATTTCATCGGCGTGTGAGGGCCCGGCCGGACGGGGGCGATTTCCTGCGGTTGACAGCCCCTGCCTGCGCCTCCCATAAATCGGTCCGGGGAACGGAGCGCGGGCACGCTCCGGCAAGACGGACGAAGACGATGCAAGAGCTGACGAAGCGGCTGGCACTGATCGGCCTCATCGCGACCCTTTCGGGCTGCAACACCACCGACGCGCTGACGCCGCAGGTCGATGTCGGCGGCGGTTTCTCCTCGCCGCCCGTCACCCAGACCGATCTCGACGGCATGACGGCCGAGCGCACGCCGACGGCGACCGCCCAGCAAACCGCCTTCACCGCCTCGTCCGGCACCGCCGCGACCTCCGGCAACACGCTGCAGGCGCAGGCCGACGCGCTCGCCCGCAATGCCGGCACCTCCACGCAGGCGACCGCGACCCGCACGCCCGTCACCGAGACGGCATCCCTTCCCGCCGCGGGGGCGACGTCCGGCGAGACGATCCGCTTCCTGCCGATCATCGGCGCGCCGGTGCAGGCGGTGACCCCGCTCTCCAAACGGCTCGGCACCGAGGCGCGCGCGGGCGGGCTGGCGATCAGGAGCGCCTCGGACGGGACGGCGCGCTACATCCTCAAGGGCTATTTCTCGGCGATGAACGACGGCGGCAAGACCACCGTCGTCTATGTCTGGGACGTGCTCGACGGCTCCGGCGCGCGGCTCCACCGCATCCAGGGCCAGGAAAGCGTGTCCGGCACGGCGGCCGACCCGTGGGCGGCGGTGCCCGCCGGCCTGATGGAGGACATCGCCGCCAAGACCATCCGCCAGTATCTCGACTGGCGCGGCGCGGCCCGCGGCTGATGTCGCGAAACGAACTCGTAACGAAATGCGGGGGAATCCGCTTTTCCGGCCCGGCAAGGCCCTTGCATTCGCTGAGCTTGCCGCTTAAAGGCGGCCCATCAGCATAATCACAGGCGGACCATAGATGAAGGTTTTCGCGGGCAATTCGAACCGGCTGCTGGCCGAAGCGATCTGCAATTATCTGAATGTCCCGCTCGGCCGCGCCACGGTGCGGCGCTTCGCAGACCAGGAGATCTTCGTCGAGATCCAGGAGAACGTGCGCGGCGAGGACGTCTTCGTCGTCCAGTCGACCTCGTTCCCGACCAACGACCACCTGATGGAGCTCCTGATCATGATCGATGCGATCCGCCGCTCCTCGGCGCGCCGCATCACCGCCGTGATCCCCTATTTCGGTTATGCCCGCCAGGACCGCAAGCCCGGTCCGCGCACGCCGATCTCGGCCAAGCTCGTCGCCAACCTCATCACCCAGGCCGGCGCCAACCGCGTGCTCACGCTCGACCTGCATGCCGGCCAGATCCAGGGCTTCTTCGACATCCCGACCGACAACCTCTACGCCGTGCCGATCCTCGCGCGCGACGTGAAGGAGAACTACAACCTGGAAAACGTCATGGTCGTCTCGCCGGACGTCGGCGGCGTCGTGCGCGCCCGCGCGCTCGCCAAACGGCTCGACTGTCTGCTGGCCATCGTCGACAAGCGCCGCGACCGGCCGGGCGAATCCGAGGTGATGAACGTCATCGGCGAGGTCGCCGGCAAGGACTGCCTCCTGATCGACGACATCGTCGATTCGGGCGGCACGCTCTGCAACGCCGCCGAGGCGCTGCTGAAGAACGGCGCGACCAGCGTCACCGCCTATATCACCCACGGCGTACTCTCCGGAGGCGCGGTTGCGCGCGTCACCTCCTCCAAGCTCAAGGAGCTGGTGATCACCGACACGATCCAGCCGACCACGGCCGTCCAGTCGGCGCACAACATCCGCGTCATCTCGACCGCCAACCTGCTCGGCGAGGCGATCAACCGCACCAGCGCCGAAGAGTCCGTCTCCAGCCTCTTCGACTGAGCGGGTTTCCTCGCCCTCCCGAATACCCTAGCCTCGCCGGACGATTCGCGAGGAGAACACTCATATGCCGATCCTGTCGACCGTCTTCCGCCGCAGGGCGGGACGCATCGCCGTCGCCCTTGCCGGGCTGGCGCTTGCCGCCTGCTCCGTCGACGTCGTCAACCCGAATGCCGGCGGCGGCCTGCGCCCGAGCCCGGGCCGCGCCTGCACGGCGGAATACCGCCCCGTCTGCGCCGCCCGCGGCGGCGAGAGCCAGACCTTCGCCAATGCCTGCGAGGCGCAGTCGAGCGGCTTCCGCGTCCTCGGCTCCGGCGAATGCCGCCACGGCCGGCCGGAGCCGCGTCCGGACGAGAGCCGCGCCTGCACGCGGGAATATGCGCCGGTCTGCGCCGCGCGCGGCCGCGAACGCCAGACCTTCGCCAATGCCTGCGAGGCGCGTTCGAGCGGCTACGACATCGTCGGCCGCGGCGAATGCCAGACGGCCCGTCCCGACCGCGATCGCGACCGCGGCGAATGGCGCGAAGGCGACCGCGAGCGCGAGGGACGCGACAGGGATCGCGACAACCGCGACCGCCCGCGCGTCTGCACGAGCGAATACAAGCCGGTCTGCGCCCAGCAGGGCCGCGACCGCCGGACGTTCGGCAACGCCTGCGC
>Ga0206118_100551_pt1 | contig 16623 bp, 13 predicted proteins | sample 3A20Ametagenome_FD_177999 | JGI IMG/M metagenome (GOLD analysis project Ga0206118, IMG submission 177999) | Enriched microbial communities from leaf-cutter ant dump, University of Wisconsin, Madison, United States - 3A20A | ecosystem: Environmental > Terrestrial > Nest > Insects nest > Nest dump... | reverse complement strand
AGCCGAACAGTCGCTGCATGGTGACGACGTCGATGGCGAGCTGCATCGTCAGCGGCTTGCGGTCGACGAGCATCGCGAACCCGAACGACGACGCATAGACCGCGCAAAGCAGCAGCAGCGAGGGGCGCACCAGCTGCCAGGGCGTACGCTTCCGTCCCTTCGGCTTGGGCAATCCCAGCCCGATGCCGAACGCGAACATGAAACCCGAGAAGCTGACGAGATTGGCGTATTCGGCGAAGACGTTCGCCTCGGGTCTCGGCCTGAGGGTGACGAGCTGGACCACGTGCGCGCCGATCATGGCGATCACGAGAAGGGTTTTCAGCAGGTCGAGATCGGCGGCGCGGCTACTGGGGGAGTGGTGGGAGTTCGGGCCAGCCATCTTGGGTCCAGACGAGAGGAGAAATCTGCAGCTTGGCAACGCCGAGCGCTGCGCCATCGTAGTAGTGATAGGCCAGCATCTCGCCTGCCGGCGTGGTGAAGGCCTCCTGGCCGCCCGGACCGACGAAGCGGCCGGTCGAGCCGAGCAGCAGCGTGCCGCCACCCTGCATCATCGGTCGGCCCTCGCGATCGAGATAGGGGCCGGTCACCACATCGGCACGACCGACACGCATGTTGTAGGTGCTGTTCACGCCCTTGCAGCACTGGTCGAACGAGACGAAGAGGTAGAAGCGGCCGTCATGCTCGAGGATGCTGGTTGCCTCGATGCCGGCCCCGTTGCGCGAGGCGAGGTCGAAGGTCGGGGTGTCCTCGGCGATGAGCCTGCCTGTCTCGGGAGCGAGCTCGCGCATCTTGATGCCGCTCCAGAACGAGCCGAAGGCGAGCCAGGCGCGTCCATCGGAGGTGTCGATCCTCCAGGGATCGATGGCGTTCCAGTTGTCCTTGGCCGAGCTCTGCAACACGAGGCCCTGGTCCTCCCAGCCCTCGCCCGGGTTCGCCGGATCGAAGGCGGTATTGGTCATCAAACCGATGGCGCTGGTGTTTATGCCGAAGACCGATACCGAATAGTAGAGGTTGTAGAGGTCGCCGTGCCGGCTGATGCTGGGCGCCCAGATATTGGGCGGCTGGAAGCCCAGCGTCTTGCGCACCCATTTCGGCAGCCCCTTGCCCACGGAACCGGCATCGGCCCAGACTATTCCGTCGGGCGAGGTCTTGACCCGGATCGCCCCGCGATAGACGCCGCCCTCCTGCCCGGTGAAGAAGGCCGCATAACTGCCGTCGACCTCGATGACGCTCGGGTCATGAATCGCGATGTCCCCCGCGAGTTCCGGCTGCTGTTCCTGCGCGGCAGCGCCCGCGGTCGCGAACAGCATCACAGCCAAAGCAAGCCGCAGCTTCATGGTGTCCTCCCTCGGAACTGGCGACCCTAGCGAAGCAGTCGCCGCAGGCAAGCCCCCTTGGCCAGGTCTGCCGCCGGCTCCGCAAGGCTGAGCCTGGTAGCTCAAGGAGACAGGCTGGCCAGCGGAACGACAAGGCGTAGTCGCAGGCCTTCGGGCGCCCACTCCCGCGTCAGGTCGCCCTTGATGCCCTGCAGGGCAGCCCTTTCCAGGGTGCTTCCGAAGCCCTCCCGGCTTGGAGTGGTGACGGCCTCGGCAGGTCCGCCACTCTCCTCCCAGGTCAGGTGCAGCTTTTCGTCTTCGTTGACAAGGCTGATCGACAGCTTGCCGTGGGGAGAAGCCAGCGCGCCATACTTTGCCGCGTTGGTGGCGAGTTCGTGGAGAAGCAGCGCCAGCGAGGTGAGTGCGCTTCCCTTCAACGGGGCATCGTCGCCGGCAACGCTGATATGCGACCCGCCCGATTGCCGGTGCGGGTCGAGGATCGCACCAAGAAGCTGCGTGACCGTGGTACCGGTTGCCGTCGGATCCGGCGACCTCGAAAGGTCGGGGAGCGTCAGGTCGTGTGCCCGCGCCAGTGCATTCATCCTGGACCGCAGGTCCGATTCCAGCTCCGACACCGTGGTCGCGGAGCGTGCGCTGACCGAAATGAGGCCGGCCGCCAGGCTGAACAGGTTCTTGATCCGGTGGTTGATCTCGCGAAGCAGGATGTCCTTGCCGCGAGCGGCTTCCTCGAGCGCGGCGGCATGGGCGGCCAGTTCATCGCGCTGCACCGCCAGCAGCTTGTGCTGAAGATAGAGTTCGAAGAATACGTCGACCTTGCTGCGCAGGATGTCCGGTTCGATCGGCTTCTGGATGAAATCGACGGCCCCGGCCTCGTAGCCGCGAAAGCGCCGGGCGCCATCGACGATACCTGCGGTGACGAAAATGATGGGCACGCGGCGGGTGCGTTCGTTGCCGCGCATGAGCTCGGCGAGCTCGTAGCCGCTGAGGCCGGGCATCTGGACGTCGACGAGGGCCAGGGCCACGTCGTGCTGGAGCAGCAGTTCCAGCGCCTCGTCCCCGGAGCGGGCCTTGAGAAGCAGGAGATCGTCGCGCTTCAGCAGCGCCTCCAGGGAGAGCAAATTCTCCTCGAGGTCGTCGACCAGGAGCAGGGGAACGGGCTTAAATCTCTGCAAGGTATGCCGCAATCGCTTCGAGTGTCATGGATTTCGCCGAAGGACTTATTCCCAGGGCAGCCTCGGGCATGGCCGAGGCAAAGGCGGAAGACGGTGTCTGGACTATTCCCTGGCCGCCGGCGTCGATGATCGCTTTCAGTCCCCGTGCGCCATCCCCATTGGCACCGGTGAGGACGATCCCGATCAGTTGGGGACCGAAGGCATCCGCCGCGCTCTCGAACAGAACGTCGATGGATGGTCGCGAGAAGAGCACGGGCGCGTCGCACGACAGGGAGAAAGTCCTATCGGCTTCGACGAGCAGATGGTAGTCGGGCGGCGCGAAATAGATCGTGCCCGCGACGACCTCTTCCTTGTCCTCGGCCTCGCGCACTTCGATCGCGCACTTGGCGCGGAAAAGGTCGGCCATGGCGCTGCGGCGGTCGGCGGGCAGATGCACGACGATGATGATCGGCAGGCGGAACCCCGGCGTCAGGGGCGGCAGCAGCCTGGTCAGCGCTTCCACCGCCCCTGCCGAGGTCCCTACGACGATGGCTTCGATGTCAGGCGCCATCTGATGACTTCTTCTGGTATATCTTTTCTTCCCGCACGAAATCGGCGAAGGCCGTGCCGTGCGTGGAGAAACGGAGGCTCTCCTTGGAGCCGATGCCGAGGAAGCCCTTCCGTGCCAGCGACTCGCTGAACAGGCCGATGGCGCGATCCTGCAGGGCACGGTCGAAATAGATCATCACGTTGCGACAGGAGATCAGGTTCATCTCGCCGAACACGGCGTCGCTGACGAGGCTGTGGTCGGAGAAGACGACGTTGCGGCGCAGGGTCCGGTCGAAGGAGGCCCGGCCATAGGCGGCCTGATAATAATCGGACAGGGAGGACTTGCCCCCCGAGCGGCGGTGGTTCTCGGTATAGAGCTGCACGCGGTCCAGCGGGTAGACGCCCGCTTCGGCGGCTTCGAGCGCCTGATGGTTGATGTCGGTGGCGTAGAAGATGGTGCGATCCTCGAGGCCCTCCTCACGGAAGAGGATGACCAGCGAATAGAGCTCCTCGCCTTCGCTACACCCCGCGACCCACACCTTCAGCGACGGGTAGGTGCGCAGGTGCGGCACGACCTGCTCGCGAATGGCCCTGAAATAGCTCGGGTCCCGAAACATCTCGCTGACCTGGATGGTCAGATAGCCGAGAAGGCGCGGCAGCATGCCGGGATCGTGCAGGAGCCGATCCTGCATGGCCGAGAAGGTCGGCAGCCCTAGTTGCTGCCGAGCCTGCCGCAACCGGCGCTTGATCGAGGCCATGGCGTAGTTGCGGAAGTCGTAGTGGTACTTGAGAAAGATCGCCTCGAGCAGCAATCGGATCTCGATGTCCTCGACCTTCTCGGGAGGGGACAGTTCGCTCACTTGGGCATCCACACGCGCACCAGCGACAGAAGCTTCTCGACGTCGAGCGGCTTGGCCATGTAGTCGTTCGCCCCGGCCTCGATACATCTTTGCTGGTCGTCCGGCATGGCCTTGGCCGTCAGCGTGATGATCGGCAGCTTCTTCCAGGCCGGGTTCTTCCGGATCTCCCTGGTCGCCGTCAGGCCGTCCATGACCGGCATCATCACGTCCATGAGCACAAGGTCGATGGCGCCATCGGGACCGGCTTTCGCCAGGGCGTCGAGCGCCTCCTGACCGTTGCGGGCGATCTGGATGGCGGCGCCGCGCGGCTCGAGGATGTTGGTCAGGGCGTAGACGTTGCGAACGTCGTCCTCGACGATGAGGATGCGCCGACCTTCGAGCAGGGCATCGCGGTTGCGGGCCTTGCGGATCATCTTCTGCTGCTCGTCCGGCAACTCGGAGATGACCTGGTGCAGGAAGAGGCTGACTTCGTCCAGCAGCCGTTCGGGCGACTTGGCGCCCTTGATGATGATCGACCGCGAGTATTTCCGCAGCTTTTCCTCATCCACCGTCGAGAGCTCCCGGCCCGTATAGACGATCACCGGCGGGAAGGAATAGGCGTCCTCCTGGCTCAGAGTCTCTAGCAGGGAGTAGCCCGATGCATCGGGCAGGGACAGGTCGAGCACCATGCAGTCGAAGGTCTCCTCCTTCAGCAGTGCCAGGCACTCGGCCGCGGTGCTGGCCGTGACGGTTTCGACGTCGCCGGAACCGAGGAGCCGCGCCACGGCATCGCGCTGCACCGGGTCGTCCTCGACGACGAGCACCCGGTGCATGCGCTGGGCCAGCCTGGCCTCGAGCTTCTGCAGAACCTCGACCAGCTGCTCGCGGGTCACCGGCTTGTTGGCGAAACCAACCGCGCCCAGGGAATAGGCGCTCTCCGTATGATCGCCGGCCGAGACGACGTGGATGGGAATATGCCGCGTGTGCACGTCCTGCTTGAGGCGGTCGAGCACGGCGAGCCCGGATTGATCGGGTAGGCCCACGTCGAGCACGATGGCGCTGGGCATGTAGTCCTTGGCCAGGCGCAAGGCCTCTTCGGCCGTGCCGGCGACGATGGTCTGGAAGCCCATCTGCCGTGAAAGGTCGCGGACAATGGAGGCGAAGGTGGTGTCGTCCTCGATCACCAACAGGATGCGCTTTCCGTCCGAGGACAGGTCGTCGCGGTCATCCTCGATGCTCCGCACGACCGGCCTCGGTTCGGCCTGCGGCGGCGAGTCTGGCGCAAGGACGGCGGTGGCAGGCCTCGTCGCCGGCTCGCGAGGAGCGACCTTGGCGGGATCGTAGTCGACGGGCATGCTCACCGTGAAGGTGCTGCCGCGGCCCGGCTCGCTCTGCAGCCCGATGGTGCCGCCCAGAAGACGGACCAGCTGCCGGGAGATCGACAGCCCCAGGCCGGTGCCGCCGTACCTGCGGCTGATCGTGCCGTCGGCCTGCTGGAAGGCCTCGAAGACGCTCTGCTGCTGGTCCCTGGCAATGCCGATGCCGGTATCGGTCACCGCGAAGCGGATGTCGGAATCGCTGTCCATCTCGATCGACAGCCTGACCCGGCCGGTTTCGGTGAACTTGATGGCGTTGGAGAGAAGATTCTTCAGCACCTGTTCCAGGCGTTGCGGATCGGTCTCGATCGTGCGGGGCACATCGGCTGCGACTTCGACCGCAAAGTCGAGGTTCTTGTCCTGCGCCAGCGGCTGGAAGACCTGCCGCAGGTTGCCGGTCAGGCGTTCCACCACCACCGTCTCGGGCCGGATCTCGACATGGCCGGCCTCGATCTTGGAGAGGTCGAGAATGTCGTTGATCAGGTTGAGCAGGTCGTTGCCCGACGACTGGATGGTCTTGGCGTATTTGACCTGCTCGCCGGTCAGGTTGTCCTCGGGATTGTCGGCAAGCAGCTTGGCGAGAATGAGCGAGGAGTTCAGCGGCGTGCGCAGCTCGTGCGACATGTTGGCGAGGAAGTCGGACTTGTACTGGCTCGCCTGCTCGAGTTCGCGGGCCTTGAGTTCCACCGCGATATTGACGCGCTCGAGGTCGTCGCGCTGCGTTTCGAGTTGTTGTGCCTGCTCTTCGAGCTGCGCATTGGTCTGTTCCAGCTCGACCTGCTGCTGCTCGAGGCGGGCCCGCGACTCCTTGAGCGCCCGGCTTTGCTCCTCCAGTTCCTCGTTCGAGACGCGCAGCTCTTCGCTCTGGGTCTGCAGTTCCTCGGCCTGCCGCTGCGTTTCTTCGAGCAGATTCTGCAGTTCGCCGCGATACGCCGCCGAACGCACCGCGATGGCCACGGCTTCGGAGGCCCGATCGAGCAAGGCCACGATCCGCTCGTCGACCGGCTTGAGGAAGCCGAGCTCGACGACCGAGTTCACCTGCTCGTCGATGAGGCCCGGCACGATCGCCAGATGCCGGGGCTTGTCCTTGCCGAGGGCCGAACCGAAGGCCAGATATCCCTCCGGCACATCGTCGACCACGATCGGTCGGCGCTCGCCCGCAGCCCGGCCCAGCAGGCCCTCTCGCGGGCCGAATTTGGTCGGGATGACGGCGTCCTGCGGAACGCCATGCACCGCGGCGCGAAGGAAGTTCTCCCCGCTGCCGACAAACATGGCGCCGGCAACGGCGCCGGTATAGCCGGCGAGGTAATCGAGGACGCTGTTGCCCAGCTGCTCGATGGGGCGATCGCCCATCATCACGGCGCTCAGACCCACTTCGCCCGACTGAAGCCATTCCTCGCGACGGCGCGCCGCGGTGGCACGCCTCACGAGGAAGGCGAGCACCCCCGTCAGGAGGATGCCGAGCAGGCCGGACAGCACCGTGCTCAGAAAAGCCCTTTGCTGGGCGCTTTCCATCTCGATCACGCGTTGTCCTCGAACCCGCGTCTCCTCCTGCGCCATGGCGGCGATCTGGGCACGAATGGCGTCCATCTCGAGCTTGCCGCTGTCGGACCGCACAATGGCCAAAGCGGCTTCCGCCTGGCCGGAGCGGCGGAGCTCGATCGTCTGCGCGAGTTCAGCGAGCTTGGCGTCGACGTGCTGGCGAAGCACGGCAAGCGCCTCGGTCTGGCCGGCGTTGATGGAGGTTCGCTGCGCGATCTCGTCGAACTGTCCGGGGATCGCGCGGAGAGCTGCCGAGTAGGGAGACAGATAGGGTTCGTCGCCGGTAAGGAGATAGCCCCGCTGGCCGGTTTCGGCGTCCTGGACGTGGGACAGAAGCACGTCGAGCGAAACGATCGCCTGATGGGTCTGAATGATCCTCTGGTTGCCCATCCGCAGGGCGTCGAAGTTGAAATAAGCCACGACGCTGCTGGCGATGAAGAAAAGGAACGCGGCCGCCAGGCCGAGTGCGACGCTCAGGTCCAGTCCGAGTACCTGGTTCGTTGTCTGGGGCGCTTGTCGGCGGTTCATTCAAGGAACTCGTTTGGAAATTCGCCGCTTGAGATACACGGCTCGGAAGCCTCGGGATAGCCATCACTGCCGCTGGCCTTTGGGGAGCAACGGGCCGCCGTCAACCGACTGGCAATTTCAGCTTGCAACTCTCCAGGGCAGGTGGCGTTCCTGCCCCGACAGATCGCAGCAACCTCCTGCTGGTGATCGCGAACTACGGATCGACCATGCCGTGCCCGCCAAAAGTGCCCAAATGACGATACTCGTAGTAGAGGACGAAGTGTTCATCCGCCTCGATCTCGTGGATTTTCTGCGCCGCTCCGGGCATGATGTTCTCGAGGCGGAAGATGCGGATGCTGCCATCCGGCTGCTCGAAAGTCACGACGACATCCGGCTGATCATCACCGATGTGGACATGCCGGGCAGCATGGACGGACTCAAACTCGCCAGAGCCGTGGCTGACCGCTGGCCGCCGATCAGGATTATCGTGGTGTCCGGTCACCGCCTGGTCGAGATCACCGATATCCCGGATGGCAGCGTGTTCTTCGCCAAGCCCTACCACCAGCCCCAGCTGCTTGCGTCCATGCAGGAACTGCTGAGCTGAGACCATCGATCCGTCTTGTCGTGATGGTCTTTGGTGGCCCGCTCAGCTGTCCGAAAAAGGTCGCGAAAGCACTGTCGGCGGCATCACGCCCGACCGCTATCTTGACGATGCCATCGATGGGACGGAGCCGCGTGGCGTCGAAAAGGTCCCAGCGGCCGCCCAGACAGGCCTCAAAGACCGCGTGAAAGTCCTGCGGCGCACGGGTGCGGCTTCGTCCAGCGGGTCGCCAATGCGTGCGAAGCGGTCGGCCATCGTTTGCAGAGCGTGGCAGTGACGATACCGGCAATGCCCGGCGCGTCGCCGTCAAGCAGAAAGCCGGCGTTCTTCTCGGGGCCATGCCGGCCATCTTCGATAACTTGTGCAAAGAAACGGCCCCGGCGCTTGCCGGGGCCGTGCTCGCCTCAGTGGCGATGCTTGTGCTCGGGAAGTTCCTCGAGCGAGTCCTTGGTCCAGTCGGTGACGGCATGGACGTCACCGTTCTCGTCGCGCATGAACTGGAGATCGCCCAGTGGCACCGCCACCGGCTTGGCGCCGATGCCGAGGAAACCGCCGACATCGATGATCGCCTGTCCGGCGACGCCATCGCCATGGACGTGATCCACCTTGCCGACCTTGTGGTCATCGGCGCCATAGACCGTCGCGCCTTCGAGGATGGACGGGGTCAGTTCGGTCGGGGCGAGACGGACGTGGTTGGTATGGTCCATTTTCTGGTCCTCCTGTTGAAGTTGAGCTTGTCCAACCCTTTGGGAGGCCATCCGTTCCCAGCTATTTTCGTTTGTGGCAGTGGTCGCGCGACCGATGCCGGAATAGCGGCTACGATGGGCGCCATGCGCGCCTCGCTGGTCTCTCCAACTCTGCGCTCAGGAGGCAAGGAAGGGTTGGTATGGGGTGGGTGACCAGTCTGCGCCGCGGCGCTCGGACGCCCGCGCCGTGCCAGCCCGGGAGAGCTGGGTCCACAGGGCCTCGTCGGTGGACAATCGCACCATTGCCGCAGCGGCGGCTTCCAGCTCGGGGTCGGCCCAGTGGACCGCCAGGCCATCATATCGGCCGGAGGGGTCGCTTGCCGGAACGAGGCGGTAGTCGATGGCGAGCGCGACCCCGGCGGCGAACTCGGCGGGAGCCGACCAGTTGGTGATGATCGCCGGCGTGCCCACCGACATCGCTTCGGCGATCGCCATGCCGGACCCCGTGGACCGATGGAGCGACACCAGGCAATCGGCCTCGGCGATCATGGCCAGCGCCTGATCGTCGGAAAGGTGCCTGGTCGTCAGGATGATATTGGGCCAGCCGGCGGCGGCACGGGTGATCTCGGTCATGGCGATCGGGTCGAAGCCAGCCTCCACGACTTTCACGACGAGGTTCACCGAACGCGAGCTGCGCTCGAACGCCGCCTGAAAAGCCCGGATGGCGCCCAGAGGATTCTTGCGCAGCGCGCCGGCGCGCGTGTCGAACATGGTCAGGAAGCGGAAGGGCCGGTCCGCAGGGAAAGTACGCGGTGCAGGCAGGCCGAGGGGCGCGGCCGGAACGGGCGGCGGCACGACGCGGATCAAGGGGCGCGTGGCACCGGAACCGGCGCGGATGGCATTGGCAGCGAATGCGCTGGGCGTCCAGATCTCATGGAACTGCCCCAGGACATGGGACCAGTCCGGTGGTACCCGCTCGAGTTCGCTGGTCCAGATACCGATGCGGTAGCGGTTCGTCCAGATGTGCCGGGTTCCCGACATCATGGCGTGGACGGCTTCCGGGGCATTGCAGTGGCAGATCCACAGGCCGCCTTCTGCTGGAGCGATCGTCTCACCGGATGGATCGCGTTGCAGGTCGTGAGGGAGGACCTCTGCGGACCATTGGCTTACCGCCGCGAGCGTCAGGCGCCCGGCTCGGCCTATGCCGCTCGTATCGGAAAGATAGCCCGAGACGACGACGTTGCCGGGGCGGATCGCCGATGCAGGCAGCGGTCGCGGCAGGCGGCGGAAGGCGATCGAGCGTGCCGCCCGGGTCAGGGCAGGGGCTAATTTCTCCCGTAGCGGCCCAGGCAGGGGCAGCGCCCGCCAGGCGCGTCGGAGCGCGATGACCTGCCTCTGTCGCGCATCGACCGGTCCGGTCGGTGGCCGCTCCCATTGCCGGCGAATGAAAAGGCCCAGCTGCCGCTTGTCGGTCGAGCCGCCATCGTCGGCGGGCACGCTGGCATGAGGGAGCCAGAGCAGCAGCAGCCCACGACCGTCGAGTTCCGCCAGCGATCGCACCCGCACGGCGAGGTCGACCTCGGTCTCCCGCCCAACGACAGTGCAACCGGCCGTGCCATATCCGCCCGCCGCGACAATACGCGTGAAGGTGCGGTTTCCCCGGTAGATATGGGCGTTGAGCCGCACCGGCTCGCCCTGCTGCTGGGCGTTGGTGAGCGGAAGCACGAGAAACGCCCAGTTCCCCTCGGTCCAGCGGCCACTACTCTCCGGCCATGAAAAGCCTTCGAGAAAGACCGGAGCATCGCTCATGCGGCAATCAATGATCCGTTGCCGCATGAGCTTCCACAGGAGGCGCATCGGCGGCAGGGGCAGGGCGCGGAGCCGTTCCTCGAGTCGGCCCGGCGGCCGGGTGTCGCGACCGGCGCGACGGAAGGCGAAGTCCTGCCGTTGCAGGGCGATGTGCTCGGAACTGCTTCGTCGGGCCGGCGCGATCGCCCGGAGGCGCCACTCGCGCTGCTTTTCGGCATCCTCCGTCCGTATCAGTTCGTCGGTCACCGATGCAGGGATGGCCAGCCCCGCATGGGTGCGCAGGGTGTCGAGATAGGCGCTGGCGGTGCATTCGAGGCCATACTGGCGCGTCAGTCCGGCGAACGCGTTCCAGTCGATCTCCTCGCCGGCCGTGGTGAGCAGGAAATAACCTTCGACGACGCGCGTGAAGCACTCGATACGATCCCACGGCTCGCAGCGCGCCATGGCGCAAAAGAGCTGATGGGTGGCATTCGGAATGCGAACCGGACGGCCGTGCAGTACCGCGTCCTCGGCACTGTTCCAGTAGCGCTCGCCGAGGCCGGGATCGCGAATGTTCCATAGCGGCCGCCAATGCAGGTCGAGACCGCGCTGCGTGCCGCGCTTGATCTCGACGCCAGCGTCGACGCTGTCGATCAGCGGTGGGCCGAAATCCTCCCAGGCGTGGGCCGGCGGCATGTATCCGCGCTCGCGCAGGACCTCGACCACGCCGGCAATATCCTGGGGGCGGACGAGAATGTCGTAGTCACCGGAAACGCGCCGCCGTTCGAGTTCGGGAGCGCGGGCGAACAGCGCGGCGCCCTTCATCAGAACGGCGCCGATCCCCCGGCTGTCGAGCGCGTCGAGGGTGTCGAACAGCAGCCGGACCCGCAACACGTTGTGCGTCCAGACCTGCCGCGCCACGCCCTGCATGCGCGCGAGGTCGGGATCGCTAAGGCTCTCCCGCCTGATCAGCTCGACGAGCATGGGTAGCACCCGGTGGGACTCGCTGTGCGCTGCATCGAGCGACCCCAGCCCGCGCCATTCGGAATAGGCGGCGACCGCTTCCCGGCCGGTATGGGAAATGGCGCGAAGCAGCAGCCGGGCCTGATGGCTCAGGACTTCGGGGGCGCTCATCTCGCCGGCGCCTTACAGCCCGGGCTTGGGCCAGCCTTCATTGTCGTCGACTTCGTGGACCGGATCGAGCAGCAGCAGGCTTTCCATGTCGCCGAAGGAGTCGAGGACTGGCGGCGTCATGCCGGGTGTTGCCTGCAACGGCTCCGGCGTGGCGACGGGTGTGCCGGCGGGCCGCATCAGTCCTTCCGCCTGCAGCTCGGCGACGTAGTTTCCGACCGCTTCGACCAAAGCGGCGTCACCCGAAATCACGCTCAGGATTTCTTCCACCGAGTAGCCGCCGGCGAGGTCGTGCCAGATGGCGGCCGCCGAGTCCCTGACGCTGAAATATCGGCCGGTATCGAGGTTGATTGCGACGATCTCGCCATCGAAATCCTCGGCCGAGCACTTGGGAACATCAACTTCGAGATAGGTTGGCGCCACGTCATGAACTCCTGAGGGCATGGGCGAAACAATTCCTGCTACGAGGCGGCGGCCGGGTCTTCGAGCGGCAGGAAGTCCCGTTCGGGAGCAACCTCCGCCAGCACCATGCCGGATTCGTCGACGAGATAGTCATAGCCTTGCGGCTGATATCGTCCATGGGGGTCGAGCTCGACATATCGTCGATGCCGTGCAGCGCGGTCCTCGGGCCGGATCATCCGCAGGTGATAGAGATTGTGCGGCAGGTGCGCGCCGACCTTCGCGAGGTTCGTGGCAATCTCGAGCGGCATCCAGTATCGGTGCAGCGGGCGCGGATCGAACTTCGTGTGCTGCTCGCGATTGCGGAACAGCCTGAACCGCGCCTTGCCTTTCCACAGACCGTCCGCACGATAGTGCCGGCGGTCGTTCCACAATTCGCGCAGTTGCAGCGAGTACGCCTCTATCCCCTTCGCTTCCGCCTCGGCGAGCACCTGAGGCAGGTCGCGGGCGAATTTCTGCTCGAGCCGCTCGTCGGCGTCGACCACCAGGAACCAGTCGGCACCGTGACGGCGGCCGGCCCGGAGGAGCGCCATATGGTTAGCCCGCTCGTCCCAGGCCGTGCCCGGAGGATTTTGCAGCAGCTCGATGGTCTGGGGGTGGGCGCGAAGCAGGTCGGCGGTCGTATCGGTCGAACCATCGTCGAGCGCGACGATACCCTCCACCGCGGGGGCGACGTTTTCGAGCCAGCCCGGCAGGAAGCGCTGCTCGTTGCGGGCCTGAAGCAGGGCGACGACGCTCACCGCCGGCCAGCCTCGGCGCGGCGGCGGGCCATGATGGCGCGCAGCACCGGCGCATAGCTCTTGTCGCGCAGCGTGGTTGTGCTGTGATTGTGCGCGTGGACGCGGCGGCGCGAAACGACTTCGCCGAGCATCACGGCACGCAGGCCCAGGTCGGTGGCGCGGCCATACCATTCCATGAACTCGCCGACCGCGAAGCTCTCGTCGAACGGTCCGACGGTCGCGAAGGTGTCGCGCCGCGTCAGCAGGGTTCCTGCCGAAAAGGCCGGCATTGGGTCGGGTGGGCAGACCAGCGTCCGGGCCGCCTCGGCGGAGAGGTCGGGCGAGAGGAAATGCTGCATATGCCCGAACACCATCTGTCCCGGCTGCCGCGCCGCCTCCACCTGCAGGCGCAGCTTGTCGCGCATCCACACGTCGTCGGCGCTCAGGAAGGCGACCAGCTCGCCTTGCGCCTGCCTGATCCCGTGGTTCAGCGCTGCGGCGACGCCGGCATTTTCCTGCCGCACCAGCCTGGCGCTTCCCTGCTGCTGCACCAGTTCTCCCGTGCCGTCGGTCGAGCCGTCGTCGATGACGATGATTTCGGCCGGCTGCAGGTCCTGTGCGAGGATGCTTCCGATCGCCTCGGAGATGTATCTTTCAGCGTTGAACGCCGGGATGACGACGCTGATGGGGGCTGAGGGCATGGGACTCGCCAGCACTACGGAAGCTGAGATACGGCAGGCAATCGTCAGTTCCTACGGGTGTTCAGGGGCGGGAAGAAGGCGTCAGGGCACAAGCCGCACATAGTCCTGTGGACAAAGAGCCAGCGCCGCTTCGCCTACCCTTACGGTCCTCAGCGTGTCGTGCAGCGCGACCGGACTGAATGAAGCGTCCGGCTTTCGGTGCAGATAGGGTTCGACGATCATCGTCTCGAAGGCGCGGTAGTCCGCGGCGTCAGCGTCGGCCACCAGGGCCCGGAGCGGAATCGAGGAGAGTTCGTCGTCCTCGTGGTCGGCGCCGCCCGTCCGGGCGAAGAAGCGGCAGGCGGAGCAGCGGATCCACAGGGCATGAAGCAGTTCCAAGGTCCAGGACAGCTGCGAGTGGTTGACCGGATCGACCCGCCGAAACGGATGCAGATCCTTGAGGATGAGGTTTCCGTCCATATCGCGGACATAGGTGAAGTAGCCGATCAGGCGGTGGCGCACGGCCATTTCCACCTGATGCCGGGCGATCCCGACATTGGCATCGAAATAGCGCTCCGTCGGAAAGTCGGCCGAGATGGTGATACCCGACCAGTCCCGACGCCATTCGAAGAGCGAAAACCACGAGCGCCCGGCTGGCGTCGTGATGCTGCCAAAGCCGAGGCACGGCACCACCCGATAGCCTTCGGCCTGCAGCAGCCCGCTGACCCGATACTCGGTCGCCGCCTGCTGGAACGAGGCGCCGCCGACAACGGCATTGTCGTGCCGCGCGGCCACGTCTTCCATCATGCGGCCGTCGAAATCGAAGGTCACAGCCATGGGGCCGGTCTTGAGGTGCTCGCCGAAGAGGATGCCGCCGCCGAGAAATCCGGCGCCCTTGATCTTGAGCAGCGCATCGCGCCGATCGGGGTGAGGCAGCAGGACCGAGCGGCTACCGTCGACGATGCCGAGCCGGCGGCCATGCGTCGTGCGCTCGAACCAGGCGCGCACGCGTCGTGCCACGGCATCCGACACGTGGCGCATCTCGATCTGCAATGGGTTCTCGATCTGGTCCATGCGGTCGGCTATGCGGTCACCATCAAGTTCAGCTAGCGTGATTCCGACGAGCGCATAAGGCCAATCGCATGCCGACCCTGAAACTCAGCGCGCCCGGACAACTGGATCGCCACTCCGTGGTGCCGTGGGTCCGCTCGGTGATCGACGATCTCCACCGCGCCGGCCGGGAGGGCTTTCATACCGAAATCGCCGCCCCGGCCGGCATGCCGATCGCGATCCATCTCGACGATCCCGCCATGGCGGAGGCCTATTGCAGCCGCCTGATGGGCTGGGGAACAACCATGCCGGCACAGGCGACGCACTACGTCCTCACCGGCCGGCATCCGGGGCTGGCAACTCTACCCGAATGGACCGATCATGCCTTCGGTCCGGCGCAGTTCGACGCCCTGCTGGCGGCCGCGGGCCTGAAAGCCTCCTACCAGGATCGAAACTGGCGCCTTTTCGACGTCAATGCCCGCGTCGGCGCGCAACTCTCCTTCCGCCAGGGCGTCCTGCGGCCCTGGCATGCCGGCCTGCTGCTGATCGACTGGACCCTGCAATCCGCCGGCTTCTCGCTCACCCATGCCGGCACCGTCGGCATTGACGGCCGGGGCATATTGCTGGCGGGGCAGAGCGGGTCGGGCAAGTCCGGCACCACGCTGGCCGGGCTCGCCGCGGGGCTGAAAACCGTCGGCGACGATTTCGTCGCGCTGCGCTGCGATACGGCGCCGGTCGTGCGTGCGGTCTTTCCGCAGGGCCGGCAGGATCCCGAAGGGGTCGATCGTATCCCGGGCCTGCGCCAGCGGCTTCCGTCCGACAGGCTGAACCATCAGGGCAAATTCGAGTTCGACCTGCGGGAGTCCTTTCCCGGCGCCTTTGTCGACGAGCTGAGCGTGGATGCCATCGTGCTGCCGACGTTGTCGGGTGCCGCTGTTCCGACAATGAGACCCGTTCCGGCGACCGAGGCGATGATCGAGCTGCTGCGATCCAATCCGTTCCGTTATGTGGGAGAGCCGGGCTCCCGAATGGCCCGCTTCGGCGCCCTGGCCCGGAGCCGACCCTGCTACCGGCTGGAACTGTCCGCCGACGCGGCCAGGAATGGTCAGGCGTTGCGCACCCTGCTCGATACGCTGATACTGCAATAATCATGCGCTGAAAGCTGAATTAAATTAGCTTGTATGCGGTTATGTGGCTTCATACGCTTGGTGGAAAGTTGGCGCCGCGGGGCGGCGCCGGTTCCTTCCGGAGATGCAAGTGGACATGCCCGTCGCCACCGCCCACAGCCCGTTCAGCGGGGTGCGGCGTTGGCTGTTTTCGACCAATCACAAGGATATCGGCACCCTTTACCTCATCTTCTCGGTCACCGCGGGCCTTCTCGGCACGGGCCTGTCCCTCGCCATGCGCATTGAATTGCAGCAGCCCGGCCTGCAGCTCTTCCACAATACCGATCTCTACAACGCCGTAGTCTCCGCCCACGGGCTGGTGATGATCTTCTTCGTGCTGATGCCTGCCCTTATCGGCGGCTTCGGCAACTGGTTCGTGCCGATCCTGATCGGTGCGCCGGACATGGCCTTCCCACGGATGAATAATGTCTCGTTCTGGCTGCTCGTGGCGTCGCTCGGGCTGTTCGCGATCTCGTTTTTCGTCGAAGGTCCGCCGGGCTCGAACGGCCATAGCGGGGGCTGGACGCTCTATCCGCCGTTCTCGGTCAGCGGGCAGCCGGGGCCGGCAGTCGATTTCGTCATCCTGTCGGTGCATCTGTCGGGCGCCTCGTCGATCCTCGGGGCCATCAACTTCATCACCACGATTTTCAACATGCGGGCGCCGGGCATGCGCATGTTCCGCATGCCGCTCTTTGCCTGGGCCATGCTGGTGACGGCTTTCATGCTGCTGATCTCGCTGCCGGTGCTCGCAGGCGCCATCACCATGCTGCTGACCGACCGTAATTTCGGCACGACGTTCTTCGAGCCGGAAGGCGGCGGCGACCCGGTGCTCTACCAGCATCTGTTCTGGTTCTTCGGTCATCCCGAAGTCTACATCATGATCCTGCCGGCCTTCGGCATCGTCAGCCACGTGGTTTCGACATTCTCGCGCAAGCCGATCTTCGGCTACACGGGCATGGTCTATGCGATGCTGGCGATCGGCATCATCGGCTTCATCGTCTGGGCCCACCATATGTTCACGGCCGGCCTCGCGCGCGATGCG
>Ga0206118_100550_pt1 | contig 16644 bp, 12 predicted proteins | sample 3A20Ametagenome_FD_177999 | JGI IMG/M metagenome (GOLD analysis project Ga0206118, IMG submission 177999) | Enriched microbial communities from leaf-cutter ant dump, University of Wisconsin, Madison, United States - 3A20A | ecosystem: Environmental > Terrestrial > Nest > Insects nest > Nest dump... | reverse complement strand
CGAGCGCCCGATCGATATCTACAACCACGGCAAGATGTATCGCGACTTCACCTATGTCGACGATCTGGTGCGCGGCATCCGGCTGCTGATCGATGCCGTTCCGGTGCGGCCGGCGTCGCGGGAGGAGATCGAGCCCGGCGACAGCCTGTCGCCCGTCGCGCCGTTCCGTGTGGTCAATATCGGCAATTCCGACAAGGTCCGGCTTCTGGACTTCGTGGACGCGATCGAGGATTGCCTCGGGAAGAAGGCGATCCGCAACTACATGGACATGCAGAAGGGCGACGTGCCCGCGACCTGGGCGGATGCGAGCCTGCTGCAACGGCTGACCGGCTACCGGCCGCAGACCGACTTTCGCGACGGCATCGCCAGCTTCGTCGCCTGGTTCAGGGAATACTACGGAAAATGAGAGCCGGAGCGGGAGAAATCGGCGTCTGCCGGCAACCCTGGCTCGCGGCCGCCACTTAACCTTAACGCGAAACTCGACGGCGCACGCCCTGTCCAACGGCCGGGAAAGCTGCTAGGTAATCGCCAGAAAGTTGCAGAAAGCGGCTTTCCCGGCGGCACGTGCTTTGGAACCGACGCCGGTACCGCGGGGGCGGGAATGAGGGACGTCATCGAACGGTTGCCGTTTCGTGGGATGGAGAGAGGGCGCGGGCCCGTCCCGGGGCGGGAAGAGGCTTCGCCGCAGCGCGGGACGGACATGACCAGGGCGCTTTCCGATACGGCCGAAAGGTCCGGCGACGGGACGACGGTCTCGATCCCCGCGGCGCTGCGCGCGCTGCTGCGCCATCTGTCGCCGCGCCGCCGGCGGGCAATCGTGCCGCTCCTGGCGCTGATGTTCGTCGGCGCACTGGCGGAACTCTTCACCATCGGCGCATTGCTGCCCTTCCTCGCCGCCATCGCCGCGCCCGGCGACACGCCGATCCTCGCGGCGATGCGCCCCCTGCTGGACCTCGTCGGCGCAAGGGAGCCGGGCGAGGTGCTCCGCGTGCTGACCGCCCTGTTCGCCTGCGCGGTGCTGGGCGCCGGCATGTTGCGGCTCGTGCTCCTCTGGGCGAGCCAGAAGTTCGTCTACGGCATATCCTACGAGCTGGGGGTGAAGCTCTATGCGGACACCCTCCATCAGCCCTACGCCTACCATACCCGCCGCAACAGCAGCGACATCATCGCCTCGATCAACAAGGTGGAGATGGTCACCAACCTGGTGCTGACGCCGCTGATGACCGCGACCGTCGCCGTGGTCCTCGCCACCTTCATCGTCGCGGGACTGATCGCCATCGATCCGGCGGTGGCGTTCACCGCGGGCGGCGGCTTCGTCGCGATCTACCTCGCCATCTCGCTCGCGACCCGCCGCCGGCTTCAGCGCAACGGCGTGATCATCGCCCGGGCGCAGGGCGAGCGGGTGAAGGCGATGCAGGAGGGGCTCGGCGGCATCCGCGACGTGCTGCTCGACCGTTCCCAGCCCGTCTTCGTCGAGGCCTACGAGCGCGCCGAGGCCGGCTTCCGCGATGCGCGGGCGGTAAACGCGCTGTTCGGCAACGCGCCGCGCTTTCTCGTGGAGGCGGCGGGCGCGGTGCTGATCGCGCTGGTGGCGGTCTCCATCGCCGGGCGGCCCGGCGGCGTCGTCGCGGCGATCCCTGTCCTGGGCGCGCTGGCGCTCGGCGCGCAGCGGCTGCTGCCCCTGATCCAGCAGATCTATCAAGGCTGGGCCTTCGTGATGGGCAACCGCCAGAACCTGCTGGACGTCGTCGCCCTGCTCGAACGGCCCGTGCCGGAAACGGCAAAGGCCGCGGCCGCGCTTTCCTATCGCGAAGCCATCGTGCTGACCGGCGTCGGCTATGCCTATGAAAGCGGGCGCACCCATGCGCTTTCCGGCATCGATCTGACGATCCCGAGGGGCGCGCGCATCGGCATCGCCGGCAAGACCGGCAGCGGCAAGTCGACGCTGATGGACATCCTGATCGGCCTGCTGGAGCCGACGGAGGGCGAGATGCACGTCGACGGCGTGCGTCTTTCGCGCGAAAACCGGGCGGCGTGGCAGAAGAACATCGCTCATGTACCGCAGGCGATCTTCCTCGCCGACGCCAGCATCGCGGAAAACATCGCCTTCGGCGTGAAGCGGGAGGAGATCGACCACGAGCGGGTGCGTCGGGCGGCCGAGCAGGCGGAGCTTGCGGACGTGATCGCAAAGCTGCCCGAAAGATACGACACCCGCGTCGGCGAACGCGGCATCCAGCTTTCCGGCGGCCAGCGCCAGCGCATCGGTATCGCCCGCGCGCTCTACAAGCAGGCGAGCGTCCTGGTCTTCGACGAGGCGACGAGCGCGCTCGACACGGAAACGGAGACGGCCGTGATGGCCGCCATCGAACGGCTCGACCGCAGCCTCACCATCCTCATCATCGCCCACCGGCTGTCGACGCTCGAAGGCTGCGACCGGGTGGTGCGGCTGGAGGGAGGAAAGATGGCTGAAGCCGGAGAGGTGGTCGTATGATGCTTCCGGATGCTGTAATATCCGCTCCGGAACGCGAGGCCGGGCTCAGGCGAAAAATTTTTCTTGCAACGCCGACGCAGTTTGCCTCCAACGGCATCGGTGCCCTGTTCCTGCGCGACCTGATCGCATCGCAGCCCGACATCGGCTTCATCGTCCATGAGGAGCCGCCGTTCCTGATGGGAGGCGGTTCCGCCATGCGGGCCTTGCGGGCAGCTTCGACCCGCTTGCCGGTCTTTCATTCGGCAAGGCTGCGCTGGTTCAGGTCGCGGTTGCTGGAAAAGAGGGTTATGGCGGTCGCCGCCGCCGCCGATGCCGCACGGGCCGACTGCATTTGGGTGACGGCGTCCAGTCCCGAGATGATCTGGATCGCCGATCTGCTTGCTGCGGGCGGCCGCGATGTGAGGGCGACGGTCTGGGATGCCCCGGAATATCTTTCGGGAAACCTCCGTCTCGATGCGGCCTTGCAGGACACGCTGGTGGACAGCTTCGGCTCTCTGTTGCGGCGGGCCCGCGCCATATCGGTGATCGGGCGAACCATGCAGAAGGACTATCTGGAACGGTACGGTGTCCGATCCGAGATCATCCGCCATGGCATAGATGCGGATCCGGCAATGGTCGGGCGCAAGCCCCGGACCGGGGGGCCGGTGCGGATCGTTTTCGCAGGATCGCTCTATTCCAAGGCGGAATGGAACAGTTTCGTCGGGGCGCTGGACGCGGCGGACTGGCAGGTTGCCGGCCGGCCGGTCCTGCTTCATTTCATGGGCAGATTTCCTCTCTCGGATGCTCGAAAACCGAAGCAACTTGTCCTGCTCGGAGAAAAGCCGTTCGATGAGGCGCTCAAGGTCATGGCCTCGATGGACATCGGCTATCTGCCCTACTGGTTCGACAAGCGCCATGAAATCGTGGCGCGCACATCCTTTCCGGGCAAGCTTTCGGCCTATGCCGCAGCCGGACTGGCGGTGTTCCATCATGCCCCGCCCTACACCGAGGCGACCGGGTTCCTGCGCAACTATCCCTTCGGCCTCGCTTGTCCGTCGCTCGGGTCTGATGACATAGTCCAGGCTCTAACACAGCTGGTGGAGTTAGCAGGGACGGACAAATGCTGCCAAGCCCGGCAAGCGGCTGTTCGCGACGAACTTTCACGCGAGGCGGCGGCTGCACGTTTTCGACGTTTTCTGGCGAGGTCACCGGGATGAAGGCCGTCGTGATCTCGCTGAACGATCCCAACATCTATCCCGGGCTTCACCATTTGGCAAAAGCGCTCGTCCGAGCGGGAGCCGATGTGCACTTCCTTTCCAGCCTTGAACCCACGGGTGTTGATCCCGACAGGGAAATACCTTGGGCCGCAATTCCAAAACTCAAAGGAGTCATCGAAAAAATTCCCGCTCTTCGTGCCAATTATCATGGCATTTTCAGGTTGATACGTAACGCTCGGCCGGACTGGATTATCGCGCAGCATGAATATCTTCTTCCGGCGCTGGCCTATAAGGCGGTTGATCGTCGCGTAAAAGTTGCAGGATACTTTAGCGATTATTACAAGGGCCTCTGGCATACCGAGGTGCTGAAGAGGGGGGCGGGTTTTCTTAACGCTTATGTGGACATCTGCGATGTGCGACTGCAATGGCGACAGAATGACTGGTCCAAGATACCTGCCGAAACGTTTATTATCCGGCAGGCACCACTTCGACGAAGCTCCAACAAGCTCGAAAGCCATGAATGCACCGCTAGAGTTGTATTAACAGGCTCAAATTTGTTGCTCAAAATGAATAGAGAGCGTCTTTCGCGGTTTCTTCACCAGCTTTGCAGCCGCGACATAGCCGTCGACTGGTATCTCCCCGGTCCTGACGATATGAGAGAGGACGCACGATTGTTGACACTCCATCCCCTGTTCGCCGTGCGTGAGCCTATTTCTAAATCCGAGTTGATCGAAACCCTTAGTAATTATGATGCAGGTCTTTTCTGGGCGCCTATGGCGGACGCAGACTTATCAAGGCCCTGGGACAGGTCCGTCTTCGTTTCCGCCGCCTCCAACAAGATCGGTGAGTATATCGCGGCTGGGCTTATCGTCGCTCACACCGGTAATCCTGGACTTTCCTACCTTCCGGACGATATTTGCGTCGTCTTCGATCCGACCGATCCGGAGGCAGGCGCGGATCAATTGGTGGCCCAAATTGCGGACCGGGCGGCCGTCGATCGAAAGCGGCAGGCTGCGCTTTGCTACCATCTCAATGAGATGAATTTCGAGGCGCAAGCCGCTCCCTTCATCAACTATGTCATGGAGGGCGCGGCAGCGCAGCCGGAATGAGGGCGCAACGTCTTGCTTCATCCCATCCCGACCCAGGCCGAGCCGTTCCAGAACTGCGGCGCATGTGCGGTGGTGTTGTAGATCACCAGCCCCTCGGCCGGCAAAGCAATGGCGTCGCGCTGGGCCTCCGTCATGCGCGGGGGCAGGAAGCCGCGCGTGGTAGCGGCAACCTCCAACTGGGCGGAGGCGTGCGGCGTCGCCGTGCCGATGCCGACATTGGCGTTCAGCAACGCGATGCGGCCGGAGGCGTCGATGCGCAGGCGCTCGTTGCCGGCGCTGATGCCGCCCTGGTAGAATTTGAGGGGAATATCGCCCTGGCGCGTCGAGAATACGAACTCGTTGGCAAAGCCGCCGGCGCCCGGATTGCCATATTGGAACGACGCGGCCGCCACGCCGTCATGGCGATAGAGGTTCATGCCACACCAGGCGGTACTACTGGTTGCCCGGCTGCCGATCGTCCCGTCGATGCCGACGACGTTCAGCCGCAGGCTGGACGGGTCCGCGCCGATGCCGACATTGCCGTCGGAGGCGCGCACGCGCAGCGCCGTCGTCCAGGCGCTTCCGTTCGCCGAGACCTTGACCGAGAAATCGTCGTTGCCGGCAAGCCCCATTTCCGCGCGCCCCGACCAGCCGGTCTGGAACAGCAGCGATGCGGTATTGCCCGTGGCGGCCTTGTTGATCTTGAGCTGGTGGTCGGCTCCGGCATGGGTAAGCAGCGTGGCCGCGGCGGAAACGGCAAGCCGGTTCACCGCGTCCGCATCCGTCGCGATGCCGAGGTGCGGCAGTCGCTCGGGCTCCGACACGATCTCCATCCAGTTCCCATCGTGGAACACATGCAGGGCCTCACCAGCCACGTCCCAGAGCGTCCAGCCGGGATGCGGCATGTAAAACGCCCAGGCCCCGTCCTGAAAGGCGGCGATCTCGCCGGCATGGCCGGCGAAAGCGCCGGAGGGGGCGCCCCCTACCACATGCCGCTCGCCCTCCTGCGGGGCCGAGGACGGCGCATCGAGGCCAATGCCGTCGACGCGGATATGCAGGATTGCATCGAGCATGCGCAGCACTTCGTTGTGAGTGACATGCTTCTGCGCTTGCGAGGGGAGGATATAGGGAAGGGCGAGAAGGGCGGTCTGTTCGGGCATGACGAAGTTCCTGCGCGGTTCGGATGCCGCAGTGTAAGCCGAACGCGAAGGGCGGGGACGACATGAGGGTCGCGACATACTCCGATGCGGGTAGAAGTGCGGCCGGCATCATGCATATGCGTGATTACATCTACCTGGCCGTCCTGCTGATATCATTCCCGGGTTACCCCATGATCGCGGCAGGAGCGAATCTCATAGGCATTGAAAGCACTACGGTTTCCCTGGTCGTGCGCACTGTGAATGCTGCTCTGGCTGCTGCTCTCGTTTTAAGTTGCTACAACCGCCCCCGCAGTCTTTCGTCCAACCTGGTGATTTTGCTATGCCTCGTCTTCTGGGCGTTCTACCTTTTCAGGATTTTCCTTGATACGATTTACGCACCCGCGCCGTTGGGCCAAGATCTTTCTTACTACTGGATTTGGGCCGTCGGCGGCTCGCTCCTGCCCATGCTGGGATTGGCGCTGAAGCCGTGCCGACCCGAGCAAGCCGATCAATATTTCCGCTGGTTTTATCTCGCAACGTTGTTTGCCGGCCTGCTCGCCCTTTTGAGCGCCACAGGCTCCATGGAAAGTGATCTATATGGCGTCTATGCGACCGGCCGTATGCGGATATCGGACAACAGGCTCAATCCAATTGCACTTGGTCATCTAGGTGCCATGCTCGCATTGCAATCGATATGGGCGCTCCTCTTTTTCCGAACTCGAAGAAACATAATTCAAATTGTCAGTACTTTGATAGGTCTGTGCATCGGCTTCTACATTTTGCTTGCCGCGAACTCTCGCGGGCCAATTCTGGCATTTGCTGCATGCATGATATTTATTATCCTCTATACAAATTTACGTCACAAAATATTCATTTTTTCCATAGCCGGCATAGTGATCCTTACTTTTGTGCCGCTAGCCGATTATCTTGAGCAGACTCAAAATATACCAGTGTTCTCGCGCCTATTCGGAACCTCTCTCTCCGAGAACGCCGAGCAGTCTATGCGGCCATACCTTTATAATCGCGCCATTACCATTTTTGTGGAGAATCCCTGGTTTGGCGGAGCATTGGAGGATCCTCTGGTTCTTTCTTATCCTCACAATGTCATCATAGAATCCTTCATGGCGACAGGAGTATTATTTGGCATAGTATTTCTCTGCCTGATCTTTTTGGCTTTTTGGATTTCTTCTAATTTGCTTAATAGAAGCTATCGATTTGGCTGGATTAGTATTTTGTATATACAATATATTGTCGGCGCTCAGTTCTCCGGCTCTCTGTATGGTTCCACGTACTTATGGTGCGCAATTGGATTGATAATGTCGGCCTCAAATATAAACCTTAGAGAAAAGCGGTATAGGATTAAGTAAAATGGAAGAAGGAAATGTAATTGTTCTTCAATATGCCCTTCCATCCTATCGTATTGATTTTTTCGAGAGACTATATAGGAAATTAGGTTCACGCTTCAAAGTATATTATTCCCCGACGGATATGGGAGCCTTGACGCAGGAGAAGACCCGGCCGGAATGGGCAAAATGCATCGGGCAGCTCCGTGCGCCGATATCAGGTGTCGAATGGCAAGAAGGTGCGCTGTCCATCCCGATCAGGCGGGGCGATGTCGTCATCCTGATGGGCGCGCGTTCGCTTACAAACTTGCTGACTGCTCTTCGTGCTCGACTGGTTGGCGCGCAGACGATCTGGTGGGGACATTACTGGAGCAGTACGAGCAAAAATCATCGTTTTGTAGTTAGAATGCTGCTGATGAAGCTCGGAAATGCATTGCTATTCTATACGGATCAGGAGATCGAGGAATATCGCAGGGGGTACGGCGCGCGGGATCGGCGCCCAATCGGTGCGCTGAACAACGGAATTAACGTGGTTCCCATACAGGCTCTGCGGAAGGAGTATCGCGCGGCGGACAGGGCAAAGGCGATCGTGTTTATCGGCCGTTTTACGGAGAAAAGCGGGCTGAAGGAGCTGCTTGAGGCTCTTGCCGATTCGGACCTGCACGACGTCGTGCTGGAAGTTCTGGGGGATGGTCCTGAAGCCCCAAGCTATCGCGCATTCGCGCATTCACTTGGGATCTCTGATCGCATCATCTGGCATGGCGGGACGGTTGACGAGGAAAAGATTGCGCCCGTCATGAACCGCTGCCGCCTGTTCGTTTATCCCGGCGGGGTAGGTCTGAGCCTCATTCATGCAATGGCCTATGGGCTGCCGGCGATCGTTCACAGTAATCGCTGGCAGCATATGCCGGAAATCGCGGCCTTCTCTGATGGAGAAACAGGCATTTGTTTTCAGCAGCACCATGTCGAAAGCTTGGTTATGGCAATACGGCGCGCAATAAACTCGGAAAATAGTTTGGATAAATGGTCCATGAAATGTATAGAGAGAGCAGATTCTGTCTATAATACAGAGTTCATGTCGCGCCGCTTTGTAGAATTCATAGATGGACTTTTAAAATAAGCTGGGAAGAGGTCCCCATGAAAAACGAATGCGTGCTCATCACCGGCGGCACCGGTTCCTTCGGCAAGACCATGCTCAGCGATCTCCTGCGGCGCGGCTGCGGGGAGGTGCGCGTCCTCAGCCGCGACGAGGAGAAGCAGGACATGCTGCGCAACACGCTGCGCAGCAGCAACGTGCGCTTCTATGTCGGCGATATCCGTGACCGCGAAAGCGTCAACCGGGCGATGAACGGGGCCACCCGCGTCTTCCATGCCGCGGCGCTGAAGCAGGTGCCGTCCTGCGAGTTCTTCCCGCTGGAGGCCGTGCGCACCAATATCCTCGGCTCCGACAACGTCATCCAGTCGGCCGTCGCCGCGGGCGTGCGCTCCGTCGTGTGCCTCTCCACCGACAAGGCCGTGCTGCCGATCAATGCGATGGGCATCTCCAAGTCGATGATGGAGAAGGTGGCCTCGGCCATCGCCCGCTCGATCGGCAGCGCCGCGCCGACGACCGTTTCCATCGTGCGCTACGGCAATGTCATGTATTCGCGCGGCTCGGTGATCCCGCTCTTCATCAACCAGATCAAGGAAGGAAAGCCCGTCACGCTGACCGAGCCGGCGATGACCCGCTTCCTGATGCCGCTTCGCGATTCCGTGGCGCTGGTGCACCATGCCTTCATCCATGCCCGCCAGGGCGATCTCTTCATCCGCAAGGCCCCGGCCTCGACGATCGCCGATCTCGTCACCGCGCTGGCAGGGCTCTTCGGCGTGCCGGACCATCCGGTCGAGCAGATCGGCTGGCGGCACGGCGAGAAACTCTACGAGACGCTCGCCACCGCCCAGGAGCTCGGCCGCAGCGAGGACATGGGCGACTATTACCGCATCCGCATGGACGACCGCGACCTCAACTACAAGGCCTATTTCACCGAGGGCGACGACGAGACCGTCCATCACGAGGATTATCACTCGCACAACACCGAACGGCTCGACATCGAGGGCATCAAGCGGCTGCTTCTCAGCCTGCCGGAGGTGTGCGCGGAAGTCGAATCCTGGAAAGGAAAGGCCGTATGAGGATCGTCGTCACCGGCGCGGCCGGCCTTCTCGGCCGGCACGCCGCCATCCGCCTGCATGCCGAAAATCGCGCCGCCCGGTTCCGGGGCGAGGCCGAACCCTTCGATCTCGTGCAGCTCGACCGCGCCGCCTTCACCGATCCGGCGCGCCTTCGCGCGGCACTCGCCGGCGCCGGCGCCGTGCTGCATTTCGCCGGCATCAACCGGGCGCCGGACGAGGAGGTCGAGCAGGGCAACCCGGCCATCGCCCAAGCGCTCGTTGCGGCCTGCCGCGCGGCGGGCGCCGCGCCGCATGTCGTCTACGCCAATTCCACCCATGCGGGCGGCGATACGCCCTACGGCCGCGGCAAGCGCCGGGCGGGCGAGATCCTCGCCGGCGCGGGCGGCGGCTATACGGACCTTGTCCTGCCGCATATCTTCGGCGAGGGTGCGCGGCCCGACTACAACAACGTCACCGCCACCTTCATCGACCGGGTGATCCGGGGCGATCTCCCGACGGTCAATCCCGACGGCCGGGTGGAGCTCCTGCATGCCGGCGCGGCCGCCCAGGCCGCGATCGACGCCGCACGCGGCGGCGCGGGCGGCCGCATCGCGCCGCAGGCACGCCCCGCTGCCGTCCCCGATCTCCTGGAGAAGCTGCGCGGCTTCCATGCGGACTACACGGCCAACGTCTTTCCCGATCTTGCCGATCCGTTCGATCTGGCGCTGTTCAACAGCTATCGCGCGGCGCTCTACCCGTCCGGCTTTCCGCGGCCGCTGAAGCTCAACACCGATCCGCGCGGCACGCTGTTCGAGGCGGTGAAGGGCGGCGGCGGCGGCCAGACCTTCCTGAGCTGGACCGAGCCGGGGGTCACGCGCGGCAACCATTTCCACCTCTCCAAGGTCGAGCGCTTCCTGGTGCTCCAGGGCGAGGCGGTGATCCGCATCCGCCCGGCGCTCGGCCGGGCGGTGTGGGAATACCGGGTCGGCGGCGAGGCGCCGGCGGCCGTCGACATGCCGACGCTCCACACCCACAGCATCGAGAACGTGGGGCCGGGCCGGCTGCTCACCCTGTTCTGGACGCACGACCTGTTCGATCCCGCCGCCCCCGACACCTATGCCGATCCCGTCCTGGAGCCGTAAGATGCAGAAACTCAAGGTCATGACCATCCTCGGCACACGGCCGGAGATCATCCGCCTCGCCCGCGTCATGGCGCGGCTCGATGTGCATGCGGACCATCGCCTCGTCCATACCGGGCAGAATTACGACTACGAGCTGAACGACGTGTTCTTCGAGGATCTCGGCGTGCGGCGGCCGGATCATTTCCTCGGCGCGGGCGGCGGTACGCTCGGCGAGACGCTGGGGCGCATCCTCGCCGGCAGCGAGCGCGTCATCGCCGGGGAACGGCCGGACGCCGTCCTGATCCTCGGCGACACCAATTCGGCGATCTCGGCGATCATGGCGCGGCGCATGAAGGTGCCGGTCTACCACATGGAGGCGGGCAACCGCTCCTTCGACCGCAACGTGCCGGAGGAGACCAACCGCAAGCTGGTCGATCACATCGCCGATTTCAACCTCGTCTACACGGAACACGCCCGCCGCCATCTGCTCTCGGAAGGCATCGCCCATCGCCGCATCCATCTCACCGGCTCGCCGATGCGCGAGGTGCTGGAGCATTACCGGCCGCGCATCGAGGCCTCCGACATCCTCGACCGGCTCGGCCTTGCGCCGCGCGGCTATTTCATCGTCTCGCTGCATCGCGAGGAGAATGTCGACAGCAGCCCGCGGCTCGCCGCGCTGACGGAGACGCTGAACGCGCTGGCCGCGCGCCACGACATGCCGGTGGTGGTCTCGACCCATCCGCGCACCCGCAAGCGGCTGGAGGCGCTGGGCGCGGAGGCTTCGGACGCGCGGGTGCGCTTCCTGAAGCCCTTCGGCTTCCACGACTACAACCATCTGCAGATGCGGGCCTTCTGCGCCGTCTCGGACAGCGGCACGATCGCCGAGGAATCCTCGATCCTCGGCTTCCCGGCGGTCACGCCGCGCGACGCCATCGAGCGGCCGGAGGCGCTGGACGCCGGCGCGATCCTGATGACGGGCCTCGCCCCCGACGCCATCCTGCGCGGCGTGGAGGCGGCCACCGCCTTCTTCGCCGAACGCGAAGCCGCCGGCATTCCCCATCCCGTCCCGGCGGATTACTGCATCGCCAACACCTCCGAACGAGTCGTCAGCCTCATCCTCGGCACGGCGAAACTCTCCAACGCCTGGGATGGCATTCGCGAAAACGACCTCAACTAACGGGGAGGGGCAGTATGTATCGAGACTACGGCAAGCGGCTGTTCGACGTTCTTCTCGCCCTTCTCATCGTGCCGCCGGCGGCGCTGATGTGCCTTGGCTGCGTCGTCGCCATCCGGCTGGAGGAGGCCGGCCCGGCGATCTTCCGGCAGGTCCGGGTCGGTCGCGGGCGGCGGCCCTTCGTGCTCTACAAGCTGCGGACCATGTCGGTCGGCACCGGCGACAGGGCGAGCCACGAGGTGTCCGGGGCGCAAATCACCCGCATCGGCCGTATCCTGCGGCGTACCAAGCTGGACGAGCTGCCGCAACTCCTGAACGTCCTCAGGGGCGACATGAGCTTCGTGGGGCCGCGTCCGTGCCTGCCCGGCCAGACCCTGCTCGTGGAGGAGCGCGACCGCCGGGGCGTCTATAGCCTGCGACCGGGCATCACCGGTCCGGCCCAGCTCGCCGGGATCGACATGTCGACCCCGGTCGAACTCGCGGAGGCGGACGCGGCCTATCTCGACCGCGTCGATCTCGCCGGCGACCTGAAAAGCATGTTCCTGACGGCCGCGGGCCGCGGCAGCGGCGATGCCGTCAAGCGCGCCTGACGTCGCCCGCAAGGAAGGCAAGGCTTTCCGGCATCCGCTCCACCGGCCGCCAGCCGAAGAGGCGTTCGAGATCGGCGACCGGAGCCACGGCGAGTTCGTCGATGGCTCCGCCGACAAGCTCCGAGCGGCCCGTAACCGCACCCGCCAGCCGCAGCAGGGGAACCGGAAAGGGCAGAAGACGGGCATTTCGCCCGGTCACCTCGCCTATCATGCGGACGAGGTCGCGGGTCGAGACCGGCGTTCCGTCGCTCGGCTCGTAGGCCTGCCCGGCAGCCGAGGCCCATGCCGGGCCATCACTTGCGACGATCGCCTCCACGAGCGACACGAGATTGCGCAGCGACACATAATGTCGAGGCGCCTTGGCAGAACCGAGTGGAAGGGGCATACCCCTGCCGACGAGCCGAGCCAGCATCCCCATGCTGTTTCGCATGCCCGGGCCGTATACCGCCGGTGGGCGCAGGAGAACGACGTCGTGGCTTTCCCGCGGCAGGCCGAGGAACACCTTATCCGCCCTGTATTTCTCCATGCCGTAACGGCGGGCGCTGCGAGGCGCCGTCTCGGCGATGCGGGCGGCGATCGAACTCATGACGAGTACACGGCGAATTCCCGTGGCGACCACGAAATCACGCAGATTGTGCGCTATGCTTTCCGTTTCCGACGGTGTGCCCGCCACCGGCGCGGCGCCGGGGCGCAAGCGGGCCGCCAGGGCGACGAACGTATCGACGCTATCGCCAAGCGCAGGATCGAGAGAGACGGTGGCGAGGTCACCGACGTGGATCCATGCGGCCCCGTCCGGTCCTTTCGGCTTGTCGCCCCTGTGGAGGGCGGACACCCGGTGACCGGCTGCGAGAAGCCTCTCGACCAGGGTCTGACCGATGAAGCCGGTTGCGCCGGCAACCAGCACATGCCTTGAATGCATTATGCCTCCATCTCCCGTTCGGGATTTCATATCTTCCTCTGAGAGAAAACTCAATGAAAATACTTTTCATCTCGCAGTATTTTTTCCCGGAGCAGGTTTCAAACAATCGAATGGCGGAGAATATTTCAGAGCGCGGACACGCAGTGGAGGTATATTGTGCGGTTCCGAATTATCCTTCCGGGGAGTTCTTTGACGGATACTCGAATGGCGAGCGCAGGAAAGATCGCCTCGGAGAAATAAGGATCAGCAGAGCCTGGACCATTCCCCGCGGCAAGTCGAAATTCAAGCTGCTGCTCAACTACCTGAGCTTCCCGTTGGCCTCCGGTGTCGGTATCCTGATCGGGAAGCGACGGCCGGATGCGATCTTCGTCAGCCAGTTGTCGCCCGTGTTCATGGTCATCCCGGGAATTCTGCAAAAATGGAAAACCGGATGCGGTCTCGTCTACTGGGTGCAGGACATCTGGCCGGAGAGCGCCACCTTCACGCTCGGCATCCGGTCGAAGGTCGCCATCGCGGTGCTGAATGCGGTCTGCGGCTGGCTCTACCGGCGGGCCGACATCGTGCTGGTGCAGAGTGCCGGTTTCGTCGAGATGATCACCCGGTTCGGCGTCCCGCGCGAGCGCATCCGCGTCCTGCCCAACACCGCGCCGCCGCTCTATCGTCCGCTGACGCCGGAAGAGGCCCCGGACTATGCCGCCGTCGTCCCGCAGGAGGGGTTCCGGCTGATGTTCGCGGGCAATATCGGCGAGAGCCAGGACTTCGACACGCTGATCGCCGCCGCGTCCCTCCTCGGCGACCGGCGGGAGTTGTGCTGGATCGTCGTCGGCAGCGGCCGCGACGAGGAGCGCGTCCGGCGGCGCGTCCGGGAGAAGGGGCTGGAGGACAGTTTCCGCTTCCTGGGGCGATATCCGGAAGAGGCCATGCCCGGTCTCTTCGCCCACGCGGACGCCATGCTGGTCAGCCTGAAGGACACGCCGATCTTCGCGCTGACGGTTCCCTACAAGATGCAATGCTACATGGCCTGCGGCAAGCCGATCGTCGCCTCCCTGAACGGAGAGGGGGCGCGCATCGTCGGCGAGGCGGGGGCGGGCGTCATCGCCGCGGCGGGCCGGCCGGAGGCGCTCGCCGCGGCGATCGTCGGCCTTCTCGACAGCACGCCGCAACAAAGAGCGGCCTTTTCAAGGAACGCGCGGCACTATTTCGAGCAGAATTACTCGGCCGAAAAAGTCTACGGCGATCTGGAACTTGCCTTGAAGGCGGCGGCACAGAAGAGGCAGGGCGCGCAGCCCGATGTTGCTGTTACATCCGACGTTAACATTAACAGAGACTAAACGCACGGCCGATGCCGTTTCGGCCGTCCGTGCTCTGGTCAAAAACCCTAGATTGCAGTAGGAATTCTTCCTGAGGGACAAGTGGGGCCGGAGACGAATTCCGGTTTGACCCTGTTTTCGAGGCGTTTCTGGAAGACGGGGCGATCGATTTTCGCATCCCCCGCCGGGGGTAGTGGCGTGACAGTTTCGGAAAGCCGCCGTTCTGGCAATTTCAACGTGCAGCGGAATGCTGTCGCATTCCGGCACGGTCCCGATGCTGCGGCGAGGGCGCCCCGATGAGCTACCGGGCCCTTTCGAGGCTGTTCCGATTGCGGCGCTGGCAGAAGCGCCTGGTCCAGGTCCTGGTGGATACGGGCCTGATCGCCTTCAGCTTCTTCCTGGCGATGCTACTGCGGCTGGATGGCGTCGCCTTCATGGCCAATCACAAGGTCTGGTACGCGCTCCTCATCCTGGTTCCCATCAGCCTGCTGGTCTTCAGCCGGCTCGGTTTCTATCGCATCGTCATCCGCTTCATCGGCCTGCGGGCGATGCCGACGATCTTCCTGGGGATCGCCGCCTCCGCGTCCGTGCTGCAGCTCGTCATCCTGCTGATCGGATTGCCGGTTCCCCGCTCCGTGCCGGCGATCTACGTTCCCATCGCGTTCCTGTTCATCGGCGGCGCGAGATTTGCCCTGCGCGCCCTTTTCCTGAGCCGGGAGTCGCGGCGAAAGACCAGGGTCGTCATCTACGGCGCCGGAGAGTCCGGGCGGCAACTGCTCTCGTCCCTCCGGGAAGGCCCCGAATTCGCGCCGGTCGCCTTCATAGACGATTCTCCCCTGCTGCAGGGGACGGTGGTCGGCGCGACCCACGTCTATTCCCCCGACAGGCTGCCGTGGATCATCGAGACGTTCGGGGCGCAAAGCGTTCTTCTCGCCATCCCGAGCGCCAGCATCGGGCAACGCGCCGCCATCCTCAAGAAGCTCGAAGCCTTCCCGCTGCACGTGCAGACCATCCCGGGCGTGGCCGATCTCGTCTCGGGCAGGGCCAAGATCAGCGAGATCGCCAACGTGTCGATCGAGGATCTGCTCGGCCGCGATCCCGTGCCGCCGCGGCAGGACCTGCTCGCCGCGGACATCCGCGACAAGACCGTGCTCGTGACCGGCGCGGGAGGCTCGATCGGCAGCGAGCTGTGCCGGCAGATCCTTCGTCTCGGCCCGTCGAAGCTGCTCCTGCTGGAGATTTCCGAGTTCGCCCTCTACACGATCGACCTGGAATTGCGGCAGACCGCCCTGCGGGAAAATATCTCCGTGGAGATCGTGCCCCTTGTGGGGTCGGTCCGCGACGGCCAGCGTATCGAGGCGATATTGCGCCGGTTCGGGGTGGAGACGATCTATCATGCCGCCGCATACAAGCATGTCCCGCTCGTCGAGCAGAATATCGTCGAAGGCGTGCGCAACAACGTCATGGGCACCCTGACGGTGGCCAGGGCGGCGGTGGATGCGGGCGTGCAGGCCGTCATCCTGATCTCCACCGACAAGGCGGTGCGTCCCACCAATGTCATGGGCGCCTCGAAGCGCCTGGCGGAGCTCGTTTGCCAGGGGCTGGCGGAGCAGCAGCAGGGCACGCGGTTCTCGATGGTCCGCTTCGGCAACGTGCTGGGATCGTCGGGCTCGGTCATTCCCCTGTTCCACAGGCAGATCGCGGCCGGCGGACCGGTGACGGTCACGCATCCGGAGATCACGCGCTATTTCATGACCATTCCGGAAGCGGCGCAATTGGTCATCCAGGCCGGGGCGATGGCCAGGGGCGGCGACGTCTTCGTGCTGGATATGGGCCAGCCCGTCCGCATCGTCGATCTCGCCGCGCGGATGGTCCGCCTGAGCGGCCTGACGCCCGTCCTGGCGACGGAGCGGATGGAGGGGCAGGCTCTCCAGTCGGGCGACGTCGAGATCGTCTTCACCGAGCTGCGGCCCGGGGAGAAGCTCTACGAGGAGCTGCTGGTCGGCGACGGCGCGGCGCCCACCCAGCATCCCCGCATTCTGACGGCGATGGAGCATGCGTTGCCCTGGCCGGCGCTGAGCCTCGTGCTGGGCAAGCTGGGCCTCGCCTGCGAGAACGGCGACCT
>Ga0206118_100548_pt1 | contig 16782 bp, 18 predicted proteins | sample 3A20Ametagenome_FD_177999 | JGI IMG/M metagenome (GOLD analysis project Ga0206118, IMG submission 177999) | Enriched microbial communities from leaf-cutter ant dump, University of Wisconsin, Madison, United States - 3A20A | ecosystem: Environmental > Terrestrial > Nest > Insects nest > Nest dump... | reverse complement strand
ACGAACCGTTCGCCGGCGTCGACCCGATCTCGGTCGGCGAGATCCAGCGCATCGTCACCCACCTCAAGCAGCGCGGCATCGGCGTGCTGATCACCGACCACAACGTCCGCGAAACCTTGGGAATCTGCGACCGCGCGTATATCCTCGCCGAAGGCAGCGTACTGGCGCAGGGGGCACCGGAAGAACTGCTGAACAACACCGACGTTCGCCGCGTCTACCTCGGAGACAGCTTCACCCTTTGAGCCGCGGCGGGCCCCACGTCACCTGCCGGGAAACGGGATGAAGGCACGGCTGCAGACATCGCTGGGACAGAACCTAGTCATGACGCCCCAGCTGCGCCAGGCCATCCGCCTGTTGCAGATGTCCAGTACCGAGCTGGAGCAGGAACTGGCCGAGGCGGTGGAAAGCAACCCGCTGCTGGAATGGGACGACGATGCCGGCGGCGGCGAAACCGCCACCGATGGCGTCGAAGCCCCCGCCCCCGATCCAGCCGACGCCGGCGATGCGCAGGCCGAGTCGCCCCCCGCCGACGCCGACTGGAGCGGCGGCCACGGCGGCCCGTTCGACGATGACGACGACGGCAGCGCCGCCGAGCGCGTCGCCGAGGCCGACACCCTCGCCGACCACCTGCTGTGGCAGTTGCACCTGTCCCACCTCGGCGCACGCGACCTCGCCATCGGCATGCTGCTGGTCAACGCGCTGGACGAGGACGGCTACCTGCGCGAACCACTGGCCGCCATCGCCGAAACCCTGCGCCCGGACATCGTCGCCGACGAGGACGAGATCCTCGCGGTGCTGCGCCGCATCCAGCAGTTCGACCCCGTCGGCGTCGGCGCGCGCACGCTGGGCGAATGCCTGGACCTGCAGCTGGCGGCCCTGCCCGCCACCACGCCCGCTCTGGCACTGGCCCGGCGGATCGCCACCGGCCCGCTGCTGGAACGCCTGCCACGCGCGGGCATCGCCGGCATCGCCACCGAACTGAAGCAACCGCAGCAGGCCGTCGAACAGGCCGTGCAACTGCTGCGCTCGCTGGACCCGCGCCCCGGCGCGCAGCTGGGCGAACCGGCCGCCGACACCTACGTCGTCCCCGACTGCGTGGTCTGGCGCCAGCGCGGCATCTGGAAGGCGGCGCTGGCCAGCCACGCCGGCCCGAAGGTGGTGATCCACCGCGGCTACGAGCAGTTGATCCGCCGCTGCGGCGAGGCCGACGCCAGCTACCTGCGCACGCAGCTGCAGGAGGCGCGCTGGCTGCTCAAGGGCCTGCAGGCGCGCGGCGAAACCTTGTTGCGGGTGGTGGGCAGCCTGCTGCACCACCAGGCCGGCTTCCTGGAATTCGGCGAACAGGCGCTGCGGCCGCTGACCCTGCGCGAGATCGCCGCCGAGCTGGACCTGCACGAATCCACCATTTCCCGCGCCATCGCCCGCAAGTACGTGCGCACCCCGCGCGGCACCCTGCCGCTGCGCGCGTTCTTCGCCTCCGGCATCGACACCGATGGCGGCGGCGAGGCCTCCAGCACCGCGATCCAATCGATGATACGGCGCCTGATCGACGCCGAAAACCCGCGCAAACCGCTGTCTGACGCCAAGCTGGCCGACCTGCTCAAGAGCAGCGGAATACCGGTGGCGCGGCGCACCGTGGCGAAGTATCGTGAAGCCATGAACATCTCCGCCTCCCACGAACGCGTCCGCATCGCCTGAGGCGTGCGCAGGGGGCGGCAGCGGTTCATATCGCAAACCCGAACCACAGGAGGCACCCGATGCGTATCGAGACGTTTGGCAAGGACGTGGAAGTCACCCCGGCCCTGAAGGAATACGTGGAAACCAAGCTGCAGCGGCTGGGCAAGCACTTCGATCAGCACTGCGAAGTCCGGGTCACCCTGTCACTGCAGAAGAACGAACACCACGTCGACGCCAGCGCCAACCTCCCCGGCCAGACCCTGCACGCCGAAGCCGGCGGCCAGACCATGTACGCGGCCATCGACGTGCTGGCCGACAAGCTCGACCGGCTGGTCATCAAGTACAAGGAGAAGCACCTGCCCCACGCTTCGCACGCACTGCGCGACAATGGCTGACACCAGCCACCGCCAGTCCCCTCCATGCCCTTGAACGACCTGATGGCGGCCGTGAGTACCCGGGTACTCGCGGCCGCCGACCGTGACAGCGCCCTGCGTGCCGCCGCCGGCATGCTCGCCTGCCGCGAAGCCGCCGAAGACGCCCTGTTCCACAGCCTGCGCGAGCGCGAAAGCGTCGGCAGCACCGCCATCGGCCACGGCATCGCCATCCCGCACGGGCGCTCGCCGACGCTGCAACGCCCCCGCGGCGTGCTGCTGCGGCTGCAACGGCCAGTGGATTTCGGCGGCAGCGAACCGGTGGACCTGGTGTTCGCGATGGCCGTGCCCGAGCATTACACCCACCAGCACCTGATGCTGCTGTCGGAGCTGGCGGAAATCTTTTCCGACGCCCACGTCCGCGACGCCCTGCGCGCGGCCGCCGACGGCGATGCATTGAAACGGATCCTCGACCACCCGCCCCGGACCCCCGCGCCATGAATACCCGCATCACCGCCCGCGAACTGTTCGACCAGCAGCGCGAGAAGCTGGAACTGCGCTGGATCGCGGGCCAGGCCGGCGGCGAACGCGAGCTGGATGCCGGCGACACCGTGGCACGGCGCCCGTCGCTGGCCGGCTACCTCAACACCATCTACCCGAACAAGGTGCAGATCCTCGGCACCGAGGAACTGAGCTGGCTGGACTCGCTGGATTCGCGCCAGCGCTGGGAAGTGATCGAACGCATCATCCACGCCCGCCCGCTGGCGCTGGTGGTCACCAAGAACCACGGCTGCCCGGAGGACCTGCGCGCGGCCGCCGACGAATCGCAGACCCCGCTGTGGGGCTCGCCGCGGCGCGGCCACGAACTGCTGAACCACATCTCCTACCACCTGGCCCGCACGCTGGCGCCGCGCATCATCCTGCATGGCGTGTTCATGGAGATCTATTCCATCGGCGTGCTGATCACCGGCGAGGCCGGCTCGGGCAAGAGCGAACTGGCGCTGGAACTGCTCAGCCGCGGGCACCGGCTGGTCGCCGACGACGCCCCGGAATTCACCCAGATCGCCCCGGACGTGCTCGACGGCACCTGCCCGGAGCTGCTGCAGGACCTGCTGGAAGTGCGCGGCCTGGGCGTGCTCAACGTGCGCCAGATGTTCGGTGACACGGCTGTAAAGAAGAACAAGTACCTTCGGCTAATCGTCCACCTGACCAAGCCGATGACCGAGCCCGGCACCTATGGCTACGAACGCCTGACCGGCGACTCCGGCAAGCGCCATGTGCTCGACCTGGACGTGCCGCTGATCACCCTGCCGGTGATGCCCGGCCGCAACCTGGCGGTGCTCACCGAGGCGGCCACCCGCCTGCACATCCTGCGCACCAAGGGCATCGACCCGGCGGCGATGTTCATCGCCCGCCACAGCAACCTGCTGGAGCAGCGCACCCCATGAACGCGCAGCCGCACCCGCTGCTGGTCATCGTCAGCGGCCTGTCCGGCTCGGGCAAGTCGGTGGCGCTGAAGACCTTCGAGGACCTGGACTACTACTGCTCGGACAACATCCCGGTGAACCTGCTGCCGGAGTTCGTGCGCGGGGTGCTCGGCGAACCCGGCAAGGAGAGCCCGCGGCGCATCGCGCTGGGCATCGACGTGCGCGGGCGCAGCGACCTGAGCCAGCTCGGGCAGTGGCGCCAGACCGCCAGCAACCACGACATCGACGCCACCCTGCTGTTCTTCGAGGCCGACGACGACACCCTGCTGGCCCGCTACGCCGACACCCGCCGCCGCCACCCGCTCAGCCACCTCGGCCTGTCGCTGCCCGAGGCCATTACCCGCGAGCGCGAACTGACCGCGCCGCTGCGCCGCGAAGCCGACGCCATCATCGACACCAGCCGGCTCAACGTGCACCAGCTGCGCCGCCACATCATCACCGAGCACGCGCTGAGCCACAGCAACAACCTGTCGCTGCTGTTCGAATCCTTCGCCTACAAGCGCGGCGTGCCGGCCGAGGCCGACTTCGTGTTCGACGCGCGCGTGCTGCCCAACCCGCACTGGGACCCGGAACTGCGCCCGCTGACCGGCCGCGACCGCCAGGTGCGCGAGCACCTCGACGCCCAGCCCGAAGTGGCCCGCTACGTCGCCCAGCTCGAGGACCTGCTCGACACCTGGCTGCCGAAACTGGGCAGCGAGACCCGCAGCTACGTCACCATCGCCTTCGGCTGCACCGGTGGCAAGCACCGCTCGGTGTACCTGGCCGAACGCATGGCCCGGCATGCCCGCGCGCAGGGCTGGCCGGACGTGGCGACGTTCCACCGCGAACAGGAATGACCGGGCCGGGGTGAGCGCGGGAACGGGAAGCGGGAACGGCACCGCGAAAGACCGGCGCACGCCCTTGTTTCCCTCCTCCCGACGCCTTACTTCTGCCTTCCGACCTGCTAACGTTCGACAATGACCTGCGGCATTCTCCTCGTGACCCATCCCGGCGTCGGCGCTTCCCTGCTGGAAGTGGCCACGCGCCTGCTGCGGCAACTGCCGCTGAAGGCCGAAGCCTTCGAAGTACCGTTCGACGCCGACCTCGACGCACTGCTGCCGCAGGCATCGGCGGCGCTGCGGCGGGTGGAGGGCGAAGCCGGCGTGCTGCTGCTGACCGACCTGTACGGCGCCAGCCCCAGCAACCTGGCCGCGCGGCTGGCGCGGCTGGGCACGCCGGTGCGGCGGGTGTCGGCACTGAGCCTGCCGATGCTGCTGCGGGTAATGAACTATCCGGAACAGGGACTGGACCAACTGCCCGCCACCGCCGCGGCGGGCGCCCGCAATGGAGCCATCATCGACGATGCTTGAACGAGAACTCACCGTATCCAACCGCCTCGGCCTGCACGCCCGCGCCACCGCCAAGCTGGTGCAGCTGCTGTCCGGCTTCCGCGCCAACGCCACGCTGGTGGCCAAGGGCCGCGAGGTCAACGCCAAGAGCATCATGGGCGTGATGCTGCTGGCCGCCGGCCAGGGCACGCCGGTCACCGTGCGCGTGGACGGCGAGGACGAAGCCGCCGCCCTCGACGCGGTCGCCGCCCTGTTCGAACGCCGCTTCGACGAGGACAGTTGATGGCCGCCGGACCCGCCCATCCAGCCGGCGTGGCCGCATGAGCGCACTGCGCCTGCAGGGCCACGGTGCCTCGCGCGGCAGCGCGCTGGGGCGCGCGCGGGTACGCCTGCCTCCCACCCAGGACGTCGGGGAAAAGCGCATCGCCGCCAATGCGGTGGATGCCGAGCTGCAGCGCCTGCACCAGGCCATCGAGGCCGCGCGCACCGAGATGCGCGAGCTGCGCCAGCGCCTGCAGGGCGCGCTGCCGGCCGAGGTCGGCGAGTTCCTCGACCTGCACGCCATGCTGCTGGACGATCCCGAACTGCTGTTCGCGCTGGACGAGCTGATCCGCAGCCACCGCTACAGCGCCGCCTATGCCCTGCGCGTGCAGCGCGACAAGCTGGCGCAGGTGTTCGAGGGTATGGAGGATGCCTACCTCAAGAGCCGGCTGGACGACCTGGACCACGTCATCGGCCGCATCAACGCCTTCCTGCACAAGCGCCCGGCCAGCGTGAAGGGGCTGGCCGGGGAAATCCTCGTCTGCGAGAACGTGGCGCCTTCCGAACTGGCGCAGTTGCAGGCGCAGGGCGTGGTCGGCATCGTCAGCAGCGCCGGCAGCCCGCTGTCGCACAGCGCCATCCTGGCCCGCAGCCTGCACCTGCCGCTGGTGGTCGCCGCCAGCGGCGTGCTGCACCGGATCAACGACGGCGACGTGCTGATCGTCGACGGCGGCAGCGGCGAGGTGGTGCTGGACCCGGCCGCCGACGACCTGCGCCAGTACCGCCAGCGCCTGCGCGAACTGGCGCGCGAGCAGCGCGAGCTCGGCCACCTGCGCTCCAAGCCCAGCCGTACCCTGGACGGCGCGGACATCACCCTGCTGGCCAACGCCGAATCGCGCGAGGACGTGGCGCAGGCGCATGCGCTGGGCGCGCACGGGCTGGGCCTGTACCGCACCGAATTCCTGTTCCTGCAGCGCAACGCGCTGCCGGACGAGGAAGAACAGTTCCACAGCTACCGCGACGCGGTGCTGGGCATGAGCGGCCGCCCGGTCACCATCCGCATCCTCGACCTCGGCGCGGACAAGGCCGACCGCACCGGACTGGCGCTGGGCAGCGAGGAAAACCCCGCGCTCGGCCTGCGCGGCATCCGCCTGCTGCTGGCCCGCCCCAAGGTCGCCGATACCCAGCTGCGCGCGCTGCTGCGCGCCTCCGGCTACGGCCCGGTGCGCATCCTCGTGCCGATGGTCAGCACCCGCGAGGAAGTACTCGCCATCAAGCGCCGCATCGTCAAGCTCGCCGGCATCCTGCGCGCCGAAGGCCACGCCCTGGCCGAACACGTGCCGGTCGGCGCGATGATCGAGGTCCCGGCCGCGGCGCTGGCGCTGGACAGCTTCATCGACCAGGTGGATTTCCTCTCCATCGGCACCAACGACCTGGTGCAATACCTGCTGGCCGCCGACCGCAACAACGAAGCGGTAAGCGAACTGTATTCGCCGCTGCATCCGGCGCTGCTGCGGCTGCTGGCGCAGGTGGTCGAAACCGCGCGCACGCACGGCGTGCCGCTGTCGGTCTGCGGCGAAATCGCCGGCGATGCGCGCATGACCCCGCTGCTGCTGGCGCTGGGGCTCACCGAACTCAGCCTGCACCCGGCCACGCTGCTGGAAGTGCGCCGTGCCATCCGCGAAAGCAGGCTGGCCGACCTGCGCGCCCTCGCGCCGAAACTGCTGGCGCTGCGCGATCGCCGCGGCATCGAACGCTGGATGATCCAGGCAACCACATAGCCCCCCCCTGGTGCGCGAGGGGCATTACCGGGGAAGCCACATCGCGCACCAAGGTGCGCTCCTGCACCGTGCCCCTGACCCACGGTAGTGCCGGCCGCTGGCCGGCAGCCTCACGATCATTGCCATTGCAGTTGCCGGCCAGCGGCCGGCACCACCGCATCCGCGAGGGTGTGCACTGAAACGTCGCCGCGTGATAATGACGCGCCGAACATCCCCGTCGCCGCATCCTGCACCGGACCGCGTCCTTTCCCCTTCCCCCTCCCCGGAGTTCCGATGGCCGAAGCCGTCCGCCACGACAAGACCGCACGCCAGTTGCGCATGCTTTCCGACGCGCTGGACAGCGGTCGGCTCGGGCCGGTGCGACGGCTGGTCAACACGCTGGCGCCGGCCGAGATCGGCAACCTGCTCGAATCGCTGCCGCCGGGCAAGCGCGAGGTGGTGTGGGGGCTGGTCGATCCCGAGGACGACGGCGAGGTGCTGGTCCACGTCGGCGACGAGGTGCGCGAGAGCCTGCTGGCCGACATGGACCCGGACGAGATCATCGCCGCGGTCGAGGACCTGGACATCGACGACCTCGCCGACCTGGTCGAGGACCTGCCCGACACCGTCATCGACGAAGTGCTCAAGTCGATGGATCGCGAGAACCGCGAGCGGCTGGAGCAGGTGCTGTCCTACCCCGAGGACAGCGCCGGGCGCCTGATGAACCCGGACGTGGTCACCGTGCGCGCCGACGTAAACATCGACGTGGTGCTGCGCTACCTGCGCCTGCGCGGCGAACTGCCCGACCACACCGACCATCTTTACGTGGTCAACCGCCGCCACCAGCTGATCGGCTGGGTCGCATTGCAGGACCTGATCACGCACGACCCCGGCACGCCGATCAACAAGCTGATCGACGACGAACTCGAATCGCTGCACGTCGACGCTTCGGCCCAGCAGGTCGCGCGCCAGTTCTCCGACAACGACTGGGTTTCGGCCCCGGTGGTGGACGACGGCAACGTGCTGCTGGGCCGCATCACCGTCGACGACGTGATCGACATCATCCGCGAGCAGGCCGAGCACCAGGCCCTGGGCGCCGCCGGCCTGGACGAGGAAGAGGACCTGTTCTCGCCGATCAAGCGCGCCGTGCGCGGCCGCGTGGTGTGGCTGGGCATCAACCTGTGCACCGCCTTCCTGGCCGCCAGCGTGATCGGCCAGTTCGAGGTCACGCTGGAGAAGGTCGTGGCGCTGGCGGTGCTGATGCCGATCGTCGCCGGCGTCGGCGGCAATGCCGCGGTGCAGGTATTGACGCTGATGGTGCGCGGCCTTGCGCTGGGCCAGGTGGGCGCGAGCAATGCCCGCATCCTGCTGTGGAAGGAGATGCGGGTCGCGCTGATCAACGGCACCCTGATCGGCGCACTGGTCGGCGTGGTCGCCTTCCTCTGGTTCCACAGCCTGCTGCTGTCCTTGGTCATCGCCCTGGCACTGGTCATCAACTTCTGCGCCGCCGCCCTGTCCGGCGTACTGCTGCCGCTGATGCTCAAGCGCATGAACGTCGACCCGGCCGTCGCCGGCACCGTGGTGGTCACCGCGGTCACCGACGTGATGGGCTTCTTCGCCTTCCTCGGCCTGGCCACGATGATCCTGCTGCACTGATAAAAGCAAAGCCGGAACCCCACGAAGGGCTCCGGCTCCATGCACCGGCTTGCGGCGATCAGAAGCTGGCGCGAATGCCCAGCCGGTAGAAGCGCACGTCCTCGTAGAACTCCGCTTCGCCCACCACGCCCCAGGTCGGGGTGAAGCGGTACTGGATGCCGACGTTGCCGACCGCCGAATCGTCGATCAGCAGGTTGTCGTCCACGCGCAGGTAGCCGGCCTTGGCCCACAGCTCCAGGTTGGACACCGGCCTTGCGCGGATACCCAGCATCAGCTTGCCGGCATACAGGTAGTCGCTGCCGCTGAAGTCGTCCTCGGGGTAATCCCGGTCCTTGTAATCCAGCTTGCCGCCCAACCGCAGCAGCGACAGCTCGCTGGTGAAATCCACCCGTCGGGAAAGCGAAACACTCGCACCCAGCCCGAACTCTGCCTGGTCGATGGTGACCTTGGCGTGTTCGGCATCCACGCTCCAGCTTTTCGCCACGCGGTCGTAGCCGCCGAACAGGTAGAGATCGTCGGTGATGGCCAGCGAGCCGCGCAGGTAACCGCCATTGCCGCTTTCGCTGACGTCGTACATGTCCACGTCCACGCGGGCGGCGCCGGCCTCGATGTAGGTATAGCCCGGCCCTTCGATCTTTTCCCGGCGGACGGCAGGCGCATACGGCGAGTACGCCTGTCGTGCTGCCGGCTGCGCGGCGGGCGTGGATTCGCTTGCAGCCTGCGCCGCCTTCTGCCGCTCCCACCACGGCGAACGCTGCGCGTGGGCGTCCTGTACCCAGGCCATCGCCGCGAGCACCACCGCGCCCGCGCAAGCGGCCCTGATTTCCATCTTCATGCGTTTGTCCCCTTGTGAATTGATGCCCCTTGAACCGGCAGTGCCCCGGCCATGACCGGCGTGGCCTGCATTCAAGTATTGAGATTCAAACACAGTAGATTGATACGCTGTAGATCGTCAAGCGGTAGTCGCTGACTCTGACCGGCATGGTCAAGACCGCGCCCCCGCCTGCCTGCACCGCCCGGCAGCGCATTTCCCGCAACATCAGGGCCTTGCGAAACAAACGCGGCCTGAGCCAGGAACAACTGGCGGAGCTGGCCGACTTCCACCGCACCTACGTGTCGCAACTGGAGCGCTGCGTGACCAACATCAGCATCGATGGATTGGACCGGCTGGCCACTGCGCTGGAAGTGGATATCGTCGATCTATTGCGCGACGACGCTTCCGCGACCTGACATGACCACCACCGTCACCGACTACTACCAGCCCGGCTGGCGCGGCCAGCGCCACACCTGCCCCGCCTGCGACTGGCAGGGCGACTCCCGGCAGATGGAAATGGAACTGCACGACGAGCAGAGCGAGTACGCCTGCCCGCAATGCGAATTCCCGTTGCTGGTGGTGTTGCACCCGGACCTCGCCCGGGTGCAGGCGGCGGCCGCGGCCGGCAATGCCGAGGCGCAGGAGCAGTTGGCGATATTGGCCAGCGCCCCGCCTCCGCATTGATGCCATGCAGGCTGCCGGTACGGCGGCAGCCCGCTAGGATGTCGGTGGCCCCGAACCGGAATCCGTCATGGCACTCCCGTTGCTTCGCCCGCTCACCCGCCTTGCCCTCGCGCTTGCCCTGCCGGCCCTCGTGGCCGCCTGTGCTTCGCTGCCCGATGCCGGCCAAGGCCGCTTCGTTGCCCGCAGCATCGAGCTGGAAGGCACGCGCATGCCCTATCAGGTGTTCGTCCCCGCCGCATCCGCGCGCAGGTCCGGCCCCTTGCCGGTGGTGCTGTTCCTGCATGGCTCGGGCGAACGCGGGCGCGACGGCGTCAAGCAGACCGAGGCGGGGCTTGGCCCCTACCTGCGCACCCATGCCACCGATTTCCCCGCGCTGGCGGTGCTGCCGCAGGCACCGGAGGGCGAAGAATGGAGCGACCGCAACAACCGGCTGGCACTGGCCGCGCTCGACGCGGCAATCGCCGAGTTCGCCGCCGACCCGGCGCGCCAATACCTGACCGGCATGTCGATGGGCGGCTACGGCAGCTGGAACATCGGCTTGACCGAACCGACGCGCTTCGCCGCCATCGTGCCGATCTGCGGCGGCATCCGCGCCCCGCGCAGCGAACGCCCCGGCCTGATGGTCGAAGCACTGGCGCAGGAAAGCGACCCGTATGCCGCACTGGCCCAGCGCCTGAAGGACGTGCCGATCTGGATTTTCCACGGCGCACTGGACGAGGCGGTGCCGCCGGACGACGACCGCCGCCTGCACGACGCCTTCCAGGCGGCGAACGCCCGCGACGCGCGCTACACCGAATACCCGCAGGGCGACCACAACGCATGGGATGCCACCTACGCCGATCCGGCGCTGTGGTCATGGCTGTTCGCGCAAAAGCGCTGACTCCTCGGTGGGTGCCGACCGTTGGTCGGCACGAGCAGCCCGCCCGCTGAACTTCCGACTCCGCGCACCACTCGACCAACGGTCGAGCGCTACCAGGAGAGGATGACCTGGATGGAGCCGACCGGTGGTCGGTACCTGGCATCATCCATCAGCACTCCGACTACGCCCTCAAGCGGAATCGCCCGACAGCCATGCTGGCGGCTTCCCCGCACGCTGCCCGCATGAACCGGCAGCGATTGCGATTGGGACGCCGATCCATCATCGGCCACACCTACATGCTTACTACGGTATGCCACGACCGGCGGTGCTGGTTCGAGGACGACGCAGCCGCTCGCATCGTGACGGCGCGGTTCCGGCGGCTGGAACAGCAAGAACTCGCATCGTCCCTGGCATGGGTCGTCATGCCCGATCATGTGCATCGGCTTATGGAACTGCGCCTCAACACTCGGGCATGCCGTGCAGCGCTTCAAATCAGGCAGTGCGCTTTTGTTGAACCGGCGGCATGGGCGGAGCGGGCCGGTATGGCAATCGTGCTATCACGACCATGCCATTCGCTCGGATGAATCACTGCGGCAACATGCCGCTTACATTCTTGCCAATCCAATTCGAGCGGGATTGACTGAACGAATTGGGGATTACCCACATGCATGGTGCTGTTGGAATCGGTGAAATTTTCCTGTGCCAGATGGATAGTGCCGACCAATGGTCGGCACCCACCAATGAAAGCCGGTAACGCCTGTGGGTGCCGACCGTTGGTCGGCACGGCCCTCAGCCCAGCAGCGTCTCCAGCACCGCCATGCGCACGGCGACGCCGTTGCAGACCTGGCGCAGCACCCACGACTGCGGGCCGTCGGCCACCTCGTCGGTGACTTCCACGCCGCGGTTGATCGGCCCCGGATGCAGCACCGCCGCGTCCTTGCCGGCACGGGCAAGGCGGGCGTTGGTCAAGCCATAGTCCGCGTGGTACTGCTCCAGCGACGGCACCAGCCCTTCCTCCATGCGCTCGCGCTGCAGGCGCAGCATCATCAGCGCGTCCACGCCTTCGAGCATGGCGTCGAAATCCCCGCCGACCACACAACCCTTCAAGGTGTCATCGTCCGGCAGCAGCGATTGCGGGCCGCACACGCGGATTTCGCCGGTACCCAGCGTGCGCAGCGCATGCAGGTCGGTGCGGGCCACGCGCGAATGCTTGACGTCGCCGACGATCAGCACCTTCAGCTTCGAGAAATCCGCGCCCTTGGCCTGGCGCAACGTCAGCATGTCCAGCAGGCCCTGCGTGGGGTGCGCGCTGCGGCCGTCGCCGGCATTGACCAGCGCGGTGCCCTCGCCCGCGGCGGCGGCCAGTTCGGCCACGGCGCCGTCGTCGGGATGGCGCACGACGAAGCCGCGCACGCCCATCGCTTCGAGGTTGCGCAGCGTGTCGGTGGCGGTTTCGCCCTTGCGCGTGGACGAGGTGGAGGCGTCGAAGTTCAGCACGTCCGCGCCCAGCCGCTGCGCGGCCAGCTGGAACGAGCTGCGGGTGCGGGTGGAGGGCTCGAAGAACAACGTGCATACCGCGGTGCCAGCCAGCACGTTGCGCTTGTTGCCGACCCGCCCCACCGCCGCGTCGCGGATCTGCCCGGCGCGGTCCAGCAGCTGCAGCAGGTGCTCGCGCGGCAGCCCTTCCAGGGTCAGCAGGTGGCGCAGGCGTCCATCGGAATCGAGTTGCGGGGCGGTGGCGGTCATGGCGGGTCTTTCGGTCAGGTGACGGGAATGGCGTCGTGCGGGGCGGACAGCCAGCGTTCGACGATGACCGCGGCGGCCACCGCGTCGAGGCTGGCGGCATCGCGGCGGCGCTTGCGGCCTTCGGCGCGCTCGACGGCGAAGCGGCGCGCGGCCTCCACCGAGCTGGAACGTTCGTCCACCAGCAGCACCGGCACGCCGTAGCGCTGCCGCAGCTGGCGGGCGAAGGCGCGGGCGCGCCGGCGGTTGGGCTGGTCGTCGCCTTCGAGCGTGAGCGGGTCGCCGACGATCAGGCCCTGCGGCCGCCACTCCTTGTGCAGGCGGTCCAGCGCGTTCCAGTCGGGGCCGTCGGCACGCACGTCGATCATCGCCAGCGCCCGTGCGCCGACGCCGAAAGCACTGCCGATGGCCACGCCGATGCGGCGCGAGCCGACGTCGAAGCCGAGCACGGTGCTGTCGGTGGACAACGGTGTCTCAGGCATGGCCGCTGTATCCGGCCAGGCGGAACAGGTCGACGCCGATGCGCGATGCCGCCAGCTGCCAACGCTGCTCCAGCGGGGTGTCGAACAGCACCGCGGCATCGGCCGGCACGGTCAGCCAGCTGTCCTCGGCCAGTTCCTGCTCCAGCTGCCCCGCCCCCCAGCCGGCGCAGCCGAGCGCGACCAGCGCATTGCGCGGGCCATCGCCGCGGGCCATCGCCTCGAGGATGTCGCGCGAGGTGGTCAGGTACAGGCTCCGGCCCACCTGCAGGCTCGAATCCCAGCCGCGCTCGTCGTCGTGGATGACGAAGCCGCGCTCGGGATGCACCGGCCCGCCGCTGAGCACCGGCAGCGCGGTCAGCTGGCTGTCGTCGGTATCGATTTCCATCTGCGCCAGCACTTCGCCCAGCGTGTATTCGGAGGGCTGGTTGACCACCACGCCCATCGCGCCGTTGTCGTCATGCTGGCAGATCAACGCGACGCCGCGCGCGAAATGCGGGTCGGCCAGCGACGGCAGCGCGATCAGCAGGTGGTTGGCAAGATTGTCGCAGCGCATGGACATGGCGGCATTCTACCCGCACGAGGTCCCCGCCCGGTCGCCCTGCATTCACGCCGCGGCGCTGTGCCGCGTGGCCGGTGCCCGCCCGGGAATGCGCAGCAAGAAGGTGCTGCCGCGGCCCGGCTCGCTTTCGGCATGGATGCTGCCGCCACCGGCCTCGATCAGATCCCTCACCACCGAAAGCCCCAGCCCGGTGCCCTGCCCGCGCGGCTTGGTGGTGAAGAACGGTTCGAAGATGCGCGCCAGCACCGCCGCATCCATGCCCATGCCGTCATCGCCGAAAGCCAGCAGCAGGCCAGCGCCGGTGTCTTCCCGGGCGGTCACGGAAAACACGCCACCGCCCGGCATCGCATGGTCGGCGTTGGCGGCGATGTTGAGCACCATCAGTTCGAAACGGGTGCGGTCGAAATGGATCTCCGGCAGCGGCGTGGCGATGGAAAACCGCATCCGCACCGCCGGTGCCAGCAACTGTCGCAACATCGGCTCCAGGTTGGTGAGCGCCGGCCCCGGATCGAACCATTCGCGGACTTCGGCCTCCTCGCGGGAAAACGCCATCAGCCGGCGGGTCAACATCGCCGCCCTGGTCGCGGCCGATTCCACCCCGGCCAGGGCCGCCTTCATCCGCGTCGCATCGTCCGTCCCCAGGCCCCGGTGCACGTGGCCGCCGATGATTCCCACAAGATTCCCGAAGTCGTGCGCCACGCCGCTGGCCAACCGGCCCATGGCCTCGGTCTTCTGCGACTGGATCAGTTGTGCGTGGGTACGCTCGCGCTCGGCCATCTCCGCATGCAGGCGCGCGTTGGCCACGCCCAGCGCGGCGCCGTGTTCGCGGGCCTCACGCAGGCTCTCGCGCAGCGCCACCGAACTGCGATCGAGCACGACCGCCACCAGCAGGAAGATCATCGCGCTGACCACCACGTCGTTCGCAAAGGCAAGTGCCGCCCCCTGCATGCCGATATCGACCATGATCCCGCCGGCGAAAGCCAGCAGGATGCTGCAGAACATCCACCACAGCGCCGCACGCCCCACGATCAGCGCGGCGATCACCATCCACACCACCAGCAATGGCTGTTCGAAGCGCTGGGCGGAGAAACCGGTGGTCAGGTAGGCCAGGACCACCGAGGTGGCAAAGCCGGCCAGCAGCAGACGCGCGGCCCACGCGAAGCGGCCCCTGCGCACCAGCCGGAAACTCACCGCCGCCAATACGCTGACCGACAGGCCCACCAGCATCGAACCAACCTCGCCGGGCCGCCACGGCACGTCCGGCACCAGCGCGCGGGCCAGCCACGCCAACGGCGGCAGCGTGGCCAGCAACAGCGATACCACCTGCAACATCGGCGCATTGCGCCGGTCCAGCGGATCGTCGACGGGAACATCGCGCAACCATGCCCGCAGCCACCGCACAAGCATCAGCGGGGCATGCAGAAAACGGGCGACAAGCTGGTCTGGCATCCGGGTCCGGCTCCCGCAAGGGCACGAGGCAGCATGCAGCATGATGCCTGCGGCGAGTATAGCGACGGACGCCCACGCCTATACTGGCGGTCGCATGCAACCACCGGCACCCCCATGAGTTCCTACTGCGACTTCGCCCCCGGCCACCCGGTCCATGCGCACTACCACGCCCGTGAATACGGTTTCCCGCAACGCGCCGAGCCGGAACTGTTCGAGCGGCTGGTGCTGGAGATCAACCAGGCCGGGCTGAGCTGGGAAACCATCCTGCGCAAGCGCGACGGTTTCCGCCGCGCCTACCACGGCTTCGACGTGGACACGGTGGCCGCCTACGGCGAGGCCGACGTCGCGCGCCTGCTGGCCGACGCCGGCATCATCCGCAACCGGCTGAAGGTGCGGGCCGCCATCCACAACGCCAACGTGATCCGCGGCCTGCGCGATTCGCATGGCGGCTTCGCGCAATGGCTGGACGCCCACCACCCGCGCGACAAGGCCGGCTGGGTGAAGCTGTTCAAGCAGACCTTCCGCTTCACCGGCGGCGAGATCACCGGCGAGTTCCTGATGAGCCTGGGCTACCTGCCCGGCGCGCACCGCGCCGATTGCCCGGTGCTGGCCGACATCGCCGCCCGCAACCCACCGTGGGCGCGGGGCTCGTAGATGCGGGGCTTGCCCCGCACGAAGCTTCACCGGGAAAGCCTCCGTGCGGGGCAAGCCCCGCACCTACGGGTCAAGCTCCCCTGCATCGGTTGGATGCCAAAACACGAAGCCCGGCCATTGGCCGGGCTTTGCATGCGCAGGCATGGCGCGGGCCTCAGCGCACGCCTGCGATCTCCACGCCGTCCAGCCCCTGCGCCAGGGTCTTGGCATCGCCGCCCTGCGAGAGCTTGATGCGCAGGCGCACCTCGTTCTGCGAGTCGGCATAGCGCAGCGCGTCGTCGTAGCTGATCTCGCCGGCCTGGTACAGCTCGAACAGGCTCTGGTCGAAGGTCTTCATGCCCAACTGCACGGATTCCTTCATCACTTCCTTGAGCTTGTGGATCTCGCCGTCGCGGATGTAGTCCTGCACCAACGGCGTGCCGAGCAGGATTTCCATCGCCACGCGGCGCGCCTTGCCGTCGGGCGTGGGCACCAACTGCTGCGCAACCACGCCCTTGAGGTTCAGCGACAGGTCCATCAGCAGCTGGTTGCGGCGGTCTTCCGGGAAGAAGTTGATGATGCGGTCCATCGCCTGGTTGGCGTTGTTGGCATGCAGCGTGGCCAGCACCAGGTGGCCGGTCTCGGCGAAGGCGATGGCGTGGTCCATGCCCTCGCGGGTGCGGATCTCGCCGATCATGATCACGTCCGGCGCCTGCCGCAGGGTGTTCTTCAGCGCCGCTTCCCAGCTGTCGGTGTCGATGCCGACCTCGCGCTGGGTGACGATGCAGCCTTCGTGCTTGTGCACGAACTCGATCGGGTCCTCGATGGTGATGATGTGCCCGGTCGAGTTCTGGTTGCGGTAGCCGATCATCGCCGCCAGCGAGGTCGACTTGCCGGTGCCGGTGGCGCCGACGAACAGGATGATGCCGCGCTTGGTCATCGCCAGCGTCTTGATCACCGGCGGCAGGCTCAGTTCCTCCACCGTCGGGATGCGCGTCTCGATCCGGCGCAGCACCATG
>Ga0206118_100543_pt1 | contig 17050 bp, 15 predicted proteins | sample 3A20Ametagenome_FD_177999 | JGI IMG/M metagenome (GOLD analysis project Ga0206118, IMG submission 177999) | Enriched microbial communities from leaf-cutter ant dump, University of Wisconsin, Madison, United States - 3A20A | ecosystem: Environmental > Terrestrial > Nest > Insects nest > Nest dump... | reverse complement strand
AGCGCCTGCGGGACCGGATCGCCGTCGTTGAACGGCAGCGCCGACGGCGCCACCACCTGCCAGCCATGCGCCTGTCCAGGCGCGATGGCGCCACCGCCATCCCAGGGCCGCGCGGTGGACGCCTTGCGCCCGGCATGGGCGAGCTGGATGCCGATGGGCATCTTCGACCAGCGCCGCACCGAGGCCAGCACCTCGCCCAGCGCCGCTTCGGTGGCGTCGTCCCACAGGCCGAGGTCGGCCCAGCTGATGCGGCCGCGCGCTTCCACCGCGGTGGCTTCCAGGATCATCAATCCGGCGCCGGACTGCGACAGCGTGCCCAGGTGCTGGGCGTGCCAGCTGGTGGCGCGGCCTTCAGCGGCCGAGTACTGGCACATCGGCGCGATGACGATGCGGTTGGAAAGCGACAGCGGGCCGAGCGACAGCGGCGAGAACAGGTGGCTCACGTGGGGTGATCCGGTTTCGGGGGGCACCCATTGCACTCCCGCGCGCCGGGTCGATTCAACCGGCGTGGTGGATCACTGCGTCTTGGCCGCTGCCGGCGCACCGTCGAGCAGGAAGGCCAGTGCCTGCGCGCAGGGCTGTTCGACCTTCAGCGACAGCAGGGCGTCGGCGCGGGTGCGGCCGAGATTGACCGCCGCCACCGGCAGCCCGGCCTTCGCGGCGGCATCGACGAAGCGGAAGCCGGAATAAACCATCAGCGACGAACCCACCACCAGCACCGCGTCGGCGCATTGCAGGTGCGCATGCACCGCGGCCACGCGCTCGCGCGGCACGTTCTCGCCGAAGAACACCACGTCCGGCTTGAGCAGGCCGCCGCAGGCCATGCAGTCCGGCACCACGAAACCGCCGAAGTCGCCTTCCAGGTCGGCGTCGCCGTCGGGTGCCTGCGCCGCCTGCAGGGCCGCCCAGCCTGGATTGGCGTCGAGCAGGCGCTGCTGCAGCGTTTCACGCCGGGAGCGCGCCCCACAGCCCATGCAGCGCACCTCGTCCAGCCGTCCATGCAGGTCGATCACGCGCCGGCTGCCGGCGCGCTGGTGCAGGCCGTCCACGTTCTGGGTCAACAGCAGTTCGACCCTGCCGGCTGCCTCCAGCGCGGCCAGCGCGTGGTGGGTGGCGTTGGGCCGTGCCTGGCCGAAGCGCGGCCAGCCGACCAGGCTGCGCGCCCAGTAGCGCCGGCGCACCGCGGCATCGGCCATGAAGGCGCGGTAGTCCACCGGCGGCGTGCGTTTCCACTGGCCGTCGGCATCGCGGTAGTCGGGAATGCCCGAGTCGGTGCTGCAACCGGCGCCGGTGAGCAGCAGCAGGCGGCGGTGGCTGGCGACGAACTCCGCCAGCCGCGTGTCCGTAGCCGCGGACGGAATGCCGGTGTCCTGCGGAAGCACGGCCATCGCCCCGCCCCGGCTCAGGCCTGCGGCGGCAATGCCGGCACCGGGGCCGGACGGCCCTCGGCGTCCAGCGCCACCATCACGAAGTGACCGCGCGTACACAGCTTGCGTTCGCCGCTGTGCAGGTCCTCGGCGATCAGTTCGACCTGCACCGTCATCGAGCTGCGCCCGACCTCGACCACGCGGCCGACGGTCTCGACCATCTCGCCGATGCGGATCGGCAGCTTGAAGTCCACCTGGTCCGAATGCGCGGTGACCACGGTGCGGCGCGAATAGCGCGCCGCCGCGAGGAAGGCGGCCTTGTCCATCCACGCCATCGCCTGGCCGCCGAACAGGGTGCCCAGGTGGTTGGTGTGGTTGGGGAAAACGATCTCCACCATGCGGACTTCGGTGGGCGGGACGATGGCGGGCGTGGCGTTCATGGCGGTGTTCGCGGCGTTGGAAGCAGGAGCGGATGATACGCAGCGGCGGACGCGCCCGGCGTGACGTTTCCGCGACGGGAATCCGCAGGAGCGCGCATCGCGCGCAGGGGCCTGTCGACAACCCCATCGCGCCCTGAAGGCGCTCCTGCGGGCGCGTCAGAAGTTCATGTCGAAAGCGACCTCGCCCTGCACGCCGACCTGGTAGGCCGAGACGCGGCGCTCGAAGAAGTTGGTCAGCTCCTGCACGTCCTGCAGCTCCATGAACGGCAGCGGGTTGCGCACGTTGTACTTCTTCGCCATGCCGAGCTTGGCGAAATGGTTGTCGGCGCAGTGCTGCAGGTACTGGCGCATGTCGCGCGTGGAGATGCCGGCCACGCCGCCGGACAGCACGTCCTCGGCGAACTGCACCTCGCACTCGATGGCCTCGGCCAGCATCTCGTGGACCTGCTGCTCCATGGTCGCGTCGAACAGGTCCGGTTCCTCGGCGCGGATGGTGCGCACGCACTCGAAGGCGAACTCCATGTGGCAGCTCTCGTCGCGGAACACCCAGTTGGTGCCCGACGCCAGGCCCGGCAGCAGGCCGCGCGAACGGAAGAAATACACGTAGGCGAAGGCGGCGAAGAAGAACAGGCCCTCGATGCAGGCGGCGAAGCAGATCTGGTTGAGCAGGAACTGGCGGCGCTGCTCGCGGGTCTCGATGCGCTCCAGGCCCTGGATCGAGTCGATCCACTTGAAGCAGAAATCGGCCTTCTTCTTGATCGACGCGATGTTCTCCACCGCGGCGAAGGCCTTGAAGCGCTCTTCCGGGTCGGGCAGGTAGTTGTCCAGCAGCGTCAGGTAGAACTGCACGTGCAGCGCCTCTTCGTACAGCTGGCGCGACAGGTACATGCGCGCTTCCGGCGCGTTGAGGTGCTGGTACAGGTTCAGCACCAGGTTGTTGGAGACGATGGAGTCGCCGGTGGCGAAAAAGGCGACCAGCCGGTGGATCAGGTGGCGGTCGGCCGCCGTCATCTTGTGGTGCAGGTCGGTGATGTCGATCTGGAAGTTGATCTCGTCCACCGTCCAGGTGTTCTTGATCGCATTGCGGTACATCTCGTAGAAATCCGGGTAGCGCATCGGGCGCAGGGTCAGTTCGAAGCCCGGATCGAGCAGCATCTGGCGGGGTTGTGCGGACATGGTCTGTTGCCTCGTGGTGCCCGCGCGGGCGCGGGCGGTATTCGGGATTCCGTTGGCGCGCTCAACGCTCGTAGTCGTCGTGCGCGTAGCGGCTGATATAGGTGCTCAGGCCCGCGCCGGATTCGGCCAGGGCCTTCATCCGGGCCACCTTGCGTGGCCCCGCGCGCCCGGTGCTGCGGTACTCGTAGGGCTCGTCGCGGTTGCGGAACTTGACGAAGATCGAGGTCGCGGTGACGCGGAAGGCTTCCACGCCCGAGTTGCCGGAGCGGTTGGCATAGCGTTTCATCGCGACCTCGATCGTTTCAGCGGATCACTGGCAGGCCTCGCACGCCTCCGGGTTCTCCAGCGAGCAGGCCACGGCCTCGGTCGGGGTATAGGTGCTGACCGTGGTCTTGGCGATCTTGGTCGCCGGACGCGAGCGCAGGTAGTACGTGGTCTTGATGCCCTTCTTCCACGCGTACATGTACATGGAGGACATCGCACCGATGTTCGGGCTTTCCATGAACAGGTTGAGCGAGGCGGACTGGTCGATGAAGGCGCCGCGGTCGGCCGCCATGTCGATCAGCGAGCGCATCGGCAGTTCCCATGCGGTGCGGTACACGGCACGCAGCGCTTCTGGAATCTGCGGCAGGTTCTGGATCGAACCGTCGGCCAGCTTGATCGCGTCGCGCATCTCCGGCGTCCACAGGCCCAGCTGCTTGAGCTCGCCGACCAGGTAGCGGTTGACCTGCAGGAAGTCGCCCGACAGCGTCTCGCGCTTGAACAGGTTGGACACCTGCGGCTCAACGCACTCGTAGCAGCCGGCGATGGAAGCGATGGTGGCGGTCGGGGCGATGGCGATCATCAGCGAATTGCGCAGGCCATGCTGGCGGATGCGCTCGCGCAGCGCGTCCCAGCGCGCGGCGTCGGCCGGCGTCACGTTCCAGGCGTCGAACTGCAGCTCGCCGTTGGCCGCGCGGGTGTCGTCGAACGACGGGTGCCGGCCGCGCTCCTGCGCCAGCTCGCACGAGGTTTCCAGCGCGTGGAAATAGATGGTCTCGGCGATCTTCGCCGACAGCGCGCGCGCGGCCTCGGAGTCGAACGGCAGGCGCCGGCGGAAGAACACGTCCTGCAGGCCCATGCAGCCCAGGCCCACCGGGCGCCAGCGCAGGTTGCCGCGGCGCGCGGTCTCGATCGGGTAGAAGTTCAGGTCGATCACCCGGTCGAGCTGGCGCACGGCCAGGCGCACCGTCTCGGCGAGCTTGTCGAAATCGAAGTCGCCATGCGCGTCCAGGTGGTTGCCCAGGTTGATCGAGCCCAGGTTGCACACCGCGGTTTCCTCGGCCGAGGTGACCTCCAGGATCTCGGTGCACAGGTTGGACAGGTGGATGACGTTGTTCGCGCGCAGGGTCTGGTTGCTGGCCTTGTTGCACTTGTCCTTGAAGGTCATCCAGCCGTTGCCGGTCTCGGCCAGGGTGCGCATCATGCGCGCGTACAGCTTGCGCGCCGGCAGCGTCTTGACCGCCTTGCCCTGCGTCTCGGCCTGCAGGTAGGCGCGCTCGAACGCCTCGCCGTACAGGTCGGTGAACTCCGGCACCACGCGCGGATCGAACAGCGACCACGCCTGGTCGGCCTCCACGCGCTGCATGAACAGGTCCGGCACCCAGTTGGCGAGGTTGAGGTTGTGGGTGCGGCGCGAATCGTCGCCGGCGTTGTCGCGCAGCTCCAGGAAATCCTCGATGTCGGCGTGCCAGGTTTCCAGGTAGACGCAGGCCGCGCCCTTGCGCTTGCCGCCCTGGTTGACCGCGGCCACCGAGGAATCCAGGGTCTTCAGCCACGGCACGATGCCGTTGGAGTGGCCGTTGGTGGACTTGATCAGCGAGCCGCGCGAACGCACGCGGGTATAGCTCACGCCGATGCCGCCGCTGAATTTGGACAGCTGGGCGATGTCGCCGTACCTGGCGTAGATGGATTCCAGCGAGTCCTGCGGCGAATCCAGCAGGAAGCACGACGACAGCTGCTCGTGGCTGGTGCCGGCATTGAACAGGGTCGGGCTGGATGGCAGGTAGTCCAGGTTGCCCAGCCGCTGGTACAGCGCCAGCGCCTCGGGCACGTCCTCGCTCAGCGCGCTGGCGATGCGCAGGAAGAACTGCTGCGGCGTCTCGATGACCTTGCGCGTGTGCGGGTGGCGCAGCAGGTAGCGGTCGTACAGCGTGCGCAGGCCGAAGTAGTCGAAGTTGAGGTCGTATTCGGGGTTGATCGCATCGTTGAGCTTGCGCGCGTTGACCTGCACGAAGTTGAGCAGGCGGTCGTTGATCAGGCCAACTTCGTGGCCGCGCCCCACCGACTGCGAGAAGGCGTGGATCTCCTGGCCGGACACTTCCTTGGCGATGAAGTTGGCCAGCAGGCGCGCGGCCAGGCGGCCGTACTCCGGCTCCTCGCCGATCAGCAGCGCGGCGGTGCGGATCGACAGCTCGTCCAGTTCCTGGGTGGTGGCGCCGTTGTAGAGGCCGGAAATGGTGCGCGTGGCCACGCGCATCGGATCGACGGCGTGCAGGCCTTCGCAGCAGCGCTGGATGGCGCGCACGATCTTGTTCAGGTCCACCGGCTCGGTGCCGCCATTGCGCTTGGTCACGCTCATGGCGGTGGCGGTCGGCGGCGGGGTCAGTTCGAAGCCGGCCTCGGTCGGGACAACGGCGGTATCGGTGGCGGTCACGGCAATGCGTCCTCATGGCGTGGTGCACGCGGCGCCTGCCCTCGCAGGAACCAGGGCCGGTGGCGGGCGACGAGCATGGAAGGACGGCGTCGCAGCATCCGCGACGGGCGCGACCCGAGGTCGCCACCGGCGCTGCCGCGTCGCCAGCCGTCTTCCCCTCGAAGACTCCGCAGCCGGCACCGCGCGCTGTGCTTCGCGCGGCTGTCGGCAGGTCTTCGGACTCATGGGCGCGGAGGCGGGGGCCTCCTCCTACTTCCGCCGCTTCCCAAGGCATCGGGCCTCAGTGCTTTGTGGCGGGTTCGTTCCCAATTACCGCTGCGGGGCAGTGCCGGAATGGCCATCGAAGGCGTCACCGGCTTCCCTTTCAATCCGGCGGGGAGCAACCCACCAGAACCGACGAGCCACAAGATAGTGGGGGCAACCAGCCCGGTCAACGCCAAATCTTGTGGATGGCCGCATGCCCTTGTCGCGCAAGCGTTCCCCCCGCGACGGCCTGGCGCGGCCGCGGCGGACCGCCCATCGCGATTGCGCAGTCAAGCCCCCGGACGCCGGTTCACGAGCCGGGAACACCCCGCGCATTCATGGTGCGCTGTCCGGATTGCGCCGCCATGACTTCCGGCCGGGGCCCGCGCCCGGCCCGGCCGGCGATCCTGTCGGCCCCTCGAATGGATTCCCCGTCATGCGCCGCCTGGCCCTCGCCGCTGCCCTGCTCGTCCTGTCATCCCTGTCCGCGCAGGCCGGCACGGTGAAGTCGCCGACGCTGTCCTCAACCCAGTGCGGGGTCAGCACCGATTACGACGTGCTGGTCGATGGCGGCGGCATCTGGCTGCGCCGGCATGACGCCACGCCGCGCGAGATCGTGTTCCACGATGGCGAGCTGAGCATCGACGGGCGCATGCAGGCGGTCAGCGCCGAGGACGCGCAGCGCCTGCGCGTGCTCGAAGCGGGGGTGCGCCAGCTGATGCCGGCGGTCACCGACATCGCCAATGAATCGGTGGGGATCAGCTTCGACGTGCTGGACATGGTGTACGGCTCGATGACCGGCAACTTCGGTTCGCGCAAGGTGCGCGCGCTGCGCACCGACGCCGAGCGCTTCGTCGCCTCCACCATCGGCCGCGGGCGCTGGGAGCAGGATCTGTTCGGCGAGGGTTTCGAACAGCGCGTGCAGGCATCGGCCGAATCGCTCAAGGGCTCCATCGCCCGCGGCCTGCTGTGGACCATGCTCGCCGGCGGCGGGGAACGCATCGAGAAGCGCACCGAAAAGATGGAAGCGGAGCTGGAGCCGAAGATCGAGGCGCGCGCCCGCGCCCTGGAGCAGCACGCGCGGTCCCTGTGCACCCAGGTCCTGGCGCTGGACCAGGTGCAGTCGGCGCTGGAGTTCCGCTACGACGGCCAGCCGCTGCGGATGATGAGCGTCAGCGACGAACGCGGCGGGGCACCGGTGGTGGCACCGGTGGCGAAGGAGCAGGCGCCGGACAACAGCATCGAGCTGCCATAGGCCCCTCTCCCGACGGGAGAGGGGTTGGGGTGAGGGCCCTTCGGGCATCTTCTCCCGCGGGGAGAAGGATCATCCGGCCGGCAACTGCGCCAGTTCCTCGCGCACCAGCCGCACCACCAGCGTGTCCAGCGTATCCACCGAGTAGTCGGCCACGTCGTGCACGGTCTCGCGGCCGGGGCCGCTGCCCGGGTCGGACGCGTCCTTGTAGGTGAGGAAGATGAAACGCCCGCCGGTGTACTGGGCAATCTGCCGCTGCACGATCTCGCCGGTGGTGTCCTGCCCGGACGCGGCCACGCTGAACACCTTGATGCCCTTGCCCAGCGCCGCGAGCATGGTCTGGTCGTAATGCGGCGGCGGATAGTCCATGTGTGGCGGCGCGTCGGCCAGCGACACCAGCAGGCGCGTGGTCGCCGGGCCGCGCCAGGCCAGCGCCTGCACCGCATGGTCGAAGGCTTCGTTCATCGCCTCGGGCATGTCGCCGCCACCGCCGGCGCGCACGCCGTCGAGCACCTGCTGGAAGGCGGCGACGTTGCCGGTCAGGTCCCAGCTGCGCACGAAATACTCGTCGCCGCGGTCGCGGTAGGTGACCAGCCCCAGGCACACGTCCGGGTGCGACGGCAGCTGTTCGATGCCGCGCACGATGTCGCGCAGCGAGGCGCGCAGCTTGTCGATCTCGTCGCCCATCGAACCGGTCGCATCGACCATGAACACCAGGTCCAGCCGCGCCCGCGCCGTGGCCGCAGCGGCCGGCAGGCGCACTTCCAGCGCATCCTTCTGGCCGCGCCGCAGCTGCGCCTGCGCCTGCTGCCCATCACGACGCACATCCACCCGGTAGCTGGCCGAGTCGCGGTCGTCGAAGGCGTTCAGGTGCAGCCAGGCCTGGCCGCCGGCATCGGTGCGCGCCCACATCCGCGCGCCATCGGCAGCGGAGACCGCGACCTCGGCATCGGGCACCGGCCGGCCCTGCGCGTCGAGCACGCGCAGGCGCTGGCGCACCGATACGTCGCGCCCCAGCTGCGCCGCTTCGGCATGGCGCTGCAGGAACTGCTGGAAGCCGCCGAAGTCGGCGTTGTCGTCGACCACGCCGGCGGTTACCGGCGTGGCAGGCTGCTGCCGTGCCGGTGCCGGCGCGTACGGCATCGCCCGCCCGGCCCGCGATCCCGATACCGTCACGCTCGCCACGTCGGTAGCGGCGACCGGAGCCGGAGCAGGCGCGGCTTCCCGCAGCAGCATGTCGCGCCCGGCCTTGCCCACCAGCGCGGGAACATCACGCGCGCGCTGCGGCGGCTGCGGGTCCGGCACCTCGCGCATGCGCGGCGTGTCGCTGCACACGGTGGCCACCGGCGCGCGGAAGTCCGGCGCGGTCTGCCGCTGGCGCTTGCGCTGGGGCGCCTTCAGGTCGAGCTCGACGGCGGTGGCGGCCGGCTCCGGCCACAGCGGCTCGCCGGCCAGCGCCGGCAACCCGGCCAGCACCGTCAATACGAACGCCGTCGAACGTACCGGCAGGCGCCGGCGGGCCATGCTTGCGTGCTTCATCTGCGTGCTCCGTTTCCTGCTGGGTGGGCCGCCGGGGCGGCGTGCGGGAAGGAGAACGGATGGCGGGGGCCGACGGGGTTGGCGGCGGTGCGCATGGGCTTCATGGGCAAAGCTCCTTCACGCACCAGGGCGCGCTCCTACAGGCGGTGGGCGGTGCCCAGGTACTCGGCGCTCTGCATCTCGATCAGGCGGCTGGCGGTACGCTCGAAGGCGCCGGCCAGGCGCGTGCCGGAATAGAGCAGCGGCGGCGGGTCCTGCGCGGTGCAGACCAGGTTGACCTGGCGGTCGTACAGCTCGTCGATCAGGTTGACGAAGCGCCGCGCGGCGTCCTCGTTCATGCGGCCGAAGTGCGGGATGCCGCCGAGCAGCACGGTGTTGAACTCGCGCGCGATCTCGATGTAGTCCGACGGGCCGCGCGGGCCTTCGCACAGCGCCGGGAAATCGAACCAGACGATGCTCTTGCCGCGCCCGCGCACGGGAATCTTGCGGCCTTCGATCTGGATGTTGCCGGCGCGCGCGTCCTGCCCGCCGCTCAGTTCCTTCCAGCGCCCGCCCAGCCAGGCATCGCTGTCGTCGGCGAGCGGCGCGCGGTACACCGGCGAACGGGTCAGCGCGCGCATGCGGTAATCCTCGGTGCCTTCGGCATGCAGCTCCACGCAGTACTTCTGCAGCAGGGCGATGGCCGGCAGAAAGCTGTCGCGCTGCAGACCATTGAGGTACAGGTTCTCCACCGCGGTGTTGGAGGTGGTCACCAGGGTCACGCCTTCGGCGAACAGGCGTTCGAGCAGGCGTGCCAGCAGCATGGCGTCGCCGATGTCGGTGACGAAGAACTCGTCGAGCACCAGCACGCGCAGGTTGTTGCGCCATTCCTGGGCGATCTTCGCCAGCGGGTCGCTCTGCCCCTGGTGTTCGCGCAGCCGCTCGTGGATGCCGCGCATGAAGCGGTGGAAGTGGGTGCGGTACTTCTGTTCGATCGGCAGGCCGTCGTAGAACAGGTCGACCAGGAAGGTCTTGCCGCGGCCCACGCCGCCCCAGAAGTACAGGCCCCTGACCGGCTCGGGCTTCTTCCAGAACGCCGACAGCCGGTCGAGCCAGCCATCCTGCGCCGAATCGACGATGGCCTCGTGGATGCGGTCCAGTTCGGCCAGCGCCGCGTGCTGGGCCGGATCGTCGCGCCAGTCGCCACGGGCCACGCCGGCGGCGTAGCGCTGCGAGGGGGTCGTCGCGCCCATGCTCAGCAGCTGCCGTCGGGCAGCCAGCGCCGCACTTCGTGCTGGATCGCGCCGCGCAGGTCGATCAGCTTGCGATGGAAGAAATGGCTGGTGTCGGGCATGCGCACCAGCTGCGGCGGATCGGCCAGCGTCTCCAGCCAGGCGTAAACGGCCTGCGCGTCGACGATCTCGTCGGCATCGCCCTGCACCACCAGCCACTGCGCCGGCGGCTGCAGCCCGTCGAAATCCCAGGTACGGCGGCCGACCGGCGGCGCGATCGAGATCAGCGCCTGCGGCTGCAGCGCGCCGCTGGCGCGCAGCGAGACATAGGCGCCGAAGCTGAAACCGGCCAGCCACAGCTGGCCGTCCGGGCGCTGGACGCGCACCCATTCAACCACCGCGCGCAGGTCGTCCTGTTCGCCCACGCCGTTGTCGTAGCTGCCAGCCGAGGCGCCGACGCTGCGGAAATTGAAGCGCACGGTGGTGACGCCCAGCTCGCGCAGCGCGCGCGCGACCATCGTCACCACCTTGTTGTGCATGCTGCCGCCCTCGGTGGACAGCGGGTGGCAGATGACGGCGACGACCGGGTGCGGCGCGGTCCCGGCGTCGGGCGGATCAACGGCGACTTCCAGCGGCCCGGCCGGGCCGTCCAGCATCAGCGTCGCCGACTCTTGGGGAAATGGGGGAGTCTGCATTCGGGCATGATACCGGCCCCGTCCGGCGGCTTCATCGCCGTCCCGTCACCGCCAGCGAGCGAACGCGATGCACTTCCTGATCCTGAGCGTGGCCTGCAGCGTGCTGGTCTCGGTCCTGCTGAAACTGGCGCCGCGGCGCGGCATCGACATCGCCCAGGCCGTGACCTGGAACTACCTGGCCGCCAGCGCGCTGTCGCTGCTGCTGCTCAGGCCTTCGCTGCAGTCGCTGCGCGAGGGGCATGCGCCGTGGCCGGCGCTGCTCGGCCTGGCGGTGGCGTTGCCGGGCATCTTCCTGGTGCTGGCGCGCGCGGTGCGCGAGGCCGGCATCGTGCGCAGCGACGTGGCGCAACGGCTGTCGCTGCTGCTGTCGCTGGGCGCGGCCTTCGTGCTGTTCGGCGAGCAGGCCAACGGCTGGAAGCTGGCCGGGCTGGGGCTGGGCCTGCTGGCCATCGCCGGCGTCAGCGCGCGCAGCGGCGGGCACGGCAATGCCACGGCCTCGAGCTGGCGCTGGCTGCTGGCGGTGTGGGCCGGTTTCGCGCTGATCGACATCCTGCTCAAGCAGGTGGCGCTGTCGGGCACGCCCTCCACCGCCGCGCTGCTGGTCAGCTTCGCCATCGCCTTCGTGCTGATGCTGGTCTGGCAACTGCAGCGTCACTACAGCGGCCGCGCCCGGCTGCAGGCACGCCACCTCGGGTTCGGCCTGCTGCTGGGCGCGATCAACTTCGGCAACATCCTGTTCTACGTGCGCGCGCACCAGGCGCTGCCGCACAGCCCGGCCACCATCTTCGCCGGCATGAACATCGGCGTGGTGTGCCTGGGCGCGCTGGTCGGCATGTTCGCCTTCGGCGAGCAGACCAGCCGCTGGAACCGCGTGGGCCTGGGCCTGGCGGTGGCGGCGATCGCGCTGATCGCACGCGGCGCGTACAGCTGAACCTCCGCGACGGTTCCCTTTCCCGGGCTGGCACCGCGTGTCGCTCGATTGTTACTATGTAACAAAATTGGAGCCCGCCGATGAAAAACGCCGCCGCCCTGTTCGACGCCTCTGCCGTCGCCCTGTCCAGCCTGTGCCTGCTGCACTGCCTGGCGTTGCCGCTGCTGGCCGCGCTGCTGCCGCTGTTCGGCGCCTGGAGCGAGACCGAATGGGTGCATGGGGTGTTCGTGCTGATCGCCGCGCCGCTGACCAGCTACGCGCTGTGGCGCGCGCATCGCCAGCGCCCGCTGCCCATCGCGCTGTGGCTGCTGGCGGGCAGCGGGCTGGCGCTGCTGCTGGCCGGTGCGTGCGGCGGCCTGGGCGAGCGGGCCGAGACGCCGCTGACCGTCGCCGGCAGCCTGGCGCTGGCCGGCGCCCACCTGTGGAACGCGGCGCGGCGGCACGCGCACTGACGGTCGCCGGCACCAGGGGACGGAGCGCCCGCCCCCTTTCGCCCGGTTTCAGGGATCGAAGCCCAGCAGCAGCGGGTCGTGGTCCGAGCTGCGCCACGGGCCGGGCACGTTGCGCCCCTGGTAGCCCGCGTCGTCGGCCTCGTCGGCGTTGATATGCCATTCGGCCGCGCCCTTCAGCCGCGCCGCCATGCCGGCGTTGAGCAGGGCGTGGTCGAGACGGCCGGTGAGGCCGTTGTAGACGTAGCTGTAGGGCTGCTCCACGCCGGCCACCTTGAACGCATCCGTCCAGCCATCGGCGTGCAGCTGGCGGATCGGGTCCTCCATCGCATAGGCGTTGAAGTCGCCCAGCAGCACCGCATCGCGGCTGCCGCTGCCGGTCGGGTCGCGCTGCAGCCACTGGTTCAGCAGCCGCGCCGACGCCACCCGGGTCGCCGTCCAGCAGCCCTGGCCGTCGTTCTGGTCGGCGTCGGCACCGGTCGCCTCGTTGCAGCCCTTGGACTTGAAGTGGTTGGCCACGACGACGAACGGCCGGCCCTTGCGGCCCATGCGGAAGGCCTGCGCCAGCGGCACCCGGCTGCGCTCGCCGAAAGGTTCCTGCTCCAGCACCGCCGGCCGGCCCACCGGCGTCACCCGCGAGGCGCGGTAGATGATGCCGACGCGGATGGGGTTGTCGCCCGGTCCCTTGCCGGCATCGACGAAGGTCCACTGCCGGTCCGTGTCCTGCCCCTCGTTGAGCGCGCGCACCAGCCCGGCGATCGCAGAATCCGGGCCGTAGCCATCGTTCTCCAGTTCCATCAGCGCGGCCACTTCCGCGCCCAGGCCGCGGATGGTGGCGATCAGCTTGGCCTGCTGCGCCTGGAACTGCGCAAGTGTTCTGGCGCCGCGCAGGGTCGGGAAGCCGCCGCCCTGGCCGTCGCCGTTGAAATAATTCTCCAGGTTGAACGCGGCGATGCGCAGCCCACCGGCCACCGTGGGCGGCTGCGGGCGCTCGAGCGCGGGCACCTGCAACGGCCGGGTCAGCTGCAACCGATAACCGCCGTCATGGCGCTGGTCCACCACGCCTTCGACCCCGCTGAACACCATGCCGGTGCGCAGCTGCGCGCCGTCGGCCAGATAGGACACGCGGCCCGGATCGCGCTGGCCGCTGCCATCGTCCAGGCGCAGGCGGCGGCGGGCATTGTCGGCCACCAGCGCCGCGTTCTCGGCGGTGTCGGCGGCGGCCAGCTCGGTGGGCTGCCACAGCCGGCCTTCGAACGCGACGCTCAGCTCGCCATGGCGCGCCAGCTGGTCCTGGCCGGACAGGGTCAGCGGCGCGGCGATGCGCACCTGCATGCCCTCCAGCGCTTCCCAGCTGGCCGGCACGCCTTCCAGCACGGTGACGGCCGGCGCGGGACGCGCGCGTACCGCGACAACCGTGTCCGCCTTCAACGCGGTCAAGCTCTGCCCGCCCTTGCCGGCCGGCAGCTCCTGCACCGTGCCGGTGACGCGCAGCCACTGCCCCGCCGGCGCGTTCTGCGCCGGGTCCAACTGCACGAACAGCGCATCGGACGTGGCCGGATCGCCGTCGCCCGCATCCTGCACGAACACGCCGCCCAGGCCGGTACGCAGGTCGGCGGTGACGATCCCTTCGATGGTCACCTGCTCGCCCTCCAGCGGGCTGCGATCAGCGCTGCCCTGGACGTCACCGATGGCAAGCAGCGGCGGTGGCACATCGAAGGTGACGGAGTACGCCGGATGGGCAGCCATGGAGGCGATGGCGAGGAATACTGCGGATCGGCGCATGGGCGGCAACCTTTGCGGGGACGGAAACGAAAGCGCCGCCTGGAAGGCGGCGCCAGTGGCTTCGCTGGGGAAGCCGCTTACTTCAGATTGGCGAGCATCCAGTCCACGGTGGCGTGGATCTGCGCTTCGCTGAGCGCGGCATTGCCGCCCTTGGGCGGCATCACGCCACCGTCCGGGCCGGTGTAGCCCTCGATGGCGTGCTTGTAGAGCGTCTCGGTGCCCTGGGCGATGCGCTTGTCCCAATGCGCATGATCCAGGGTCGGGGCGTTGCCCACGCCGGTCAGGTGGCAGGCGGTGCACAGCTTGTCGAAGATCACCTTGCCGTCGAGGGTGCCCTCGTAGGCGCCGCCCGCGGCCGCGGCCCTGGCTGCCGCGGCTTCGGCCGCGGCGGCCTGCGCTGCGGCGCCGGTGCTGCCCGCATAGACGGCACCAGCCGGTGCGATGCGCCCCTCGACGCGTGCGACGGCCTGCGGGGATGCTTCGGTGGGGATCGCGCGCTGCAGGAACGACGCGAAGATGATCAGGCCGACCGTGACGATGGCCAAGATGGCGATCACGATGGAGAAGCGTTTCAGGAACTGCAGGTCGTAATTCCGCACGTATCAACACCCCTGGCAAGTAGTCGGTGGACCACAGCTACCGGCGGAGTATAGACCAGCGCACCCGCCTGCCGGCAACGGGCGCGGCCGGTCGCCGGACGCACCCTCATGGCCCGGTGGCGGCCGCTCCGGCGCCGGCCGCGCGCAGGCACAGCGCGCCGATCGCCTCGACCAGGGGCTCGCCCCCGCGCAGGCCATCGCGGCTGGGCGCGGTCGGGCCGACCAGCGCTTCGGTGAAAGCGCCGACGATGCAGGCCGCACCCACGTCCAGGTCCTGCGGCGGGAATTCGCCGCCGCGCACGCCGTCGTCGAGGATGCGCTTGAACACGTCGCCGAACAGGCGGCGGCAACGGATGCGCTCGGCCTCGACCTCCGGGTCCACCGGCTCGGCGATGAAGGCATAAGCCAGCGCCGGCCCCGCCAGGGCGCGGCGCACGAAGGACGCCACCGCCTGCTGCAGGCGCAGCGCCGCCGGCAGCGGCTGGTCGGCGATGGCCGACAGGATGTCCAGCTCATGCTCGACCGCGGCGCTCAGCACTTCCACGAACAGCTCGGCCTTGGAGGGGAAATGCCGGTAGATCAGGCCGGTGGACACCCCCGCCTCGGCCGCCACGGCGGTGATCGGCGCATTGCGGTAGCCGCCGGCGGCGACCAGCCGGCGGGCCGCGGCCAGGATCGCCTCGCGGTTGCCGGCGAGGCGTTTTTCCATCAGTTCCGAACGTTTGTAGGCCATGGATTGATTCTAGGTTCAATTTTTGAATTTGTATTCACTTTTTCCCGGAGACCGGCTAGGCTGCGCGCAAACGCCCGTGCTGGCGGCCGGTCCGCCACCCCCAACCCGGAGCGCCCCTTTTCCAGCCGGAGCCGCCCCATGCACGTCCCCACGCTTTCCTTCGATCTCGGCGAGGAGATCGACCTGCTGCGCGAAAGCGTGGCCCAGTTCGCGGCCGCGCACATCGCCCCGCTGGCGGCCGAAGCCGATGCGACCAACCACTTCCCCAATGCGCTCTGGCGCCAGCTCGGCGAACAGGGGCTGCTTGGCATGACCGTGGAGGAAGAATACGGCGGCAGCGGCATGGGCTACCTGGCCCATGTGGTGGCGATGGAGGAACTCTCGCGCGCCTCCGGCGGCATCGGCCTGTCCTATGGCGCGCATTCCAACCTGTGCCTCAACCAGCTGCGCAAGAACGCCAGCGAGGCGCAGAAGCGCAGGTACCTGCCGAAGCTGTGCAGCGGCGAACACGTCGGCGCGCTGGCGATGAGCGAACCGGGCGCGGGCTCGGACGTGGTGTCGATGAAGCTGCGCGCGGACCGGCGCGGCGACCACTACGTGCTCAACGGCAACAAGATGTGGATCACCAACGGCCCCGATGCCGACGTGCTGGTGGTCTATGCCAAGACCGACCCGGAGGCCGGCTCGCGCGGCATCACCGCCTTCATCGTCGAGAAGGGCATGAAGGGCTTCTCCACCGCGCAGAAGCTGGACAAGCTGGGCATGCGTTCTTCCAACACCTGCGAACTGGTGTTCCAGGACTGCGAGGTGCCGGCGGAGAACGTGCTGGGCGAAGTCGGTGGCGGCGTGAAGGTGCTGATGTCCGGCCTGGACTACGAACGCGTGGTGCTGTCCGGCGGCCCGCTCGGGCTGATGGCCGCGGCGCTGGACGTGGTGCTGCCCTACGTGCACGAACGCCGCCAGTTCGGCGAGGCGATCGGCACGTTCCAGCTGATCCAGGCCAAGCTGGCCGACATGTACGTGGGCCTCAACGCCTGCCGCGCCTATGTGTACGCGGTGGCCAGGGCCTGCGACCAGGGCCGCACCACGCGCCAGGACGCGGCCGGCGCGATCCTGTATTCGGCCGAAAAGGCCACCTGGGCGGCGGGCGAGGCGATCCAGATCCTCGGCGGCAACGGCTACATCAACGAATATCCCGCCGGGCGGCTGTGGCGCGACGCCAAGCTGTACGAGATCGGCGCCGGCACTTCGGAAATCCGGCGCATGCTGATCGGGCGCGAGCTGTTCCAGCGTACTGCGTGATCTAGGCCCCTCTCCCATCGGGAGAGGGGTTGGGGAGAGGGTATAGGGCGAAGCCCATGCGATATCAGGCTGCATGAAGCTTCGCCCATACCCTCATCCGCCCTTCGGGCACCTTCTCCCAAAGGGAGAAGGGAAAGACAGGAGCCACCGCATGACCGTACTGAAATCCCAGCTGCAACCCGGCAGCGACGCCTTCGAAGCCAACCGCGCGGCGATGCAGGCGCTGGTGGACGACCTGCGCGCCACGCTGGAAGCCACCGCGCGCGGCGGCAGCGAGGCGGCGCGGGCCAAGCACACCGCGCGCGGCAAGCTGCTGGTGCGCGAGCGCATCGACGCCCTGCTCGATCCCGGCAGCCCGTTCCTGGAGATCGCGCCGCTGGCCGCGCACGGCATGTACGACGATCCGGTGCCCGGCGCCGGCATGGTCGCCGGCATCGGCCGCATCGAAGGCGTCGAATGCCTCATCGTCGCCAACGACGCCACGGTCAAGGGCGGCACCTACTACCCGGTGACGGTGAAGAAGCATCTGCGCGCGCAGGAGATCGCGCAGCAGAACCGCCTGCCCTGCATCTACCTGGTGGATTCCGGCGGCGCCTTCCTGCCGCTGCAGGACGAGGTGTTCCCCGACCGCGA
>Ga0206118_100536_pt1 | contig 17238 bp, 11 predicted proteins | sample 3A20Ametagenome_FD_177999 | JGI IMG/M metagenome (GOLD analysis project Ga0206118, IMG submission 177999) | Enriched microbial communities from leaf-cutter ant dump, University of Wisconsin, Madison, United States - 3A20A | ecosystem: Environmental > Terrestrial > Nest > Insects nest > Nest dump... | reverse complement strand
AACTTCAGCGGCAACCGCTACGGCAACCAGGGCCGCCAGATCATCTTCCCCAACCAGTCGCTGGGCTCGGCGATCGGCCGCTCGCTCGGCCTGAGCTACATGAGCGACACCTTCTCGGCGGCGCTGAACGTGCTACGCGAGTTCGGCAACGTCAAGATCCTGTCCAACCCCAGCGTGCGCGTGCGCAACGGCAGCCCGGCCTACCTGAGCGTGGGCACCAACATCCGCTACGTCACCAAGTCCACCACCAACTTCTCCGGCGGCTCCGGCACCGGCTCGGGCTTCACCTCCTCGGACATTCAGACCGACTCGCTGTTCTCCGGCGTGGTGATCGGCGTGGCGCCGATGATCCACGACAACGGCTCGGTGGAGCTGCTGGTGCACCCGATGCAGACCGAGGTCGTGCCCTCCAGCCTCGCCCTGCAGCAGTTCCCCAACGGCAACGCGGTCACCCTGCCGGTGATCAACGTCAAGGGCATCACCACCACGCTCAACCTCAAGGACGGCGACACGGTGATGCTGGGCGGCCTGATCGACCAGAACAGCGGCACCACCGACAACGGCATCCCCGGCCTGTCCGACGTGCCGGTCTTCGGCCGCATGTTCGGCTCGCGCGGCAAGACCCACAACACCCGCGAACTGGTGCTGGTGCTGCGGGTACGGGTGATCTGATGAGCCTGATCCACGACGCGCTGCGGCAATCGACGGCAGCGGCCGGCGGCAGCCCGTCGCCGCTGGCCACCGCGTCGTGGCCGCGGCAACTGGCCGGCTACCGCCGCCCGGCGGCATGGCTTGCGGCCGGGATGCTGATCGCCGCGCCGGTGGCATTCCTGCTGGCGCGCCCGCATGCGGGCAACCGCACCACCGCGGCCAGCGTCGTCACGGTGATGCCCACCACGGCAGTAATGCCCGCACCCGTTGCTACCGAACCTACCAGCATCTCGCAGGAACCGGAGCCGGCGGTGCCAGCCATCGCTATCGCCTCGGCTCCCGCGCCGGCCTCCATGCCGGTGCCCGAAGCAACATCGGAGCCGGACAACATTCCGGCACCGGGGAACGTGGCCACCACCGTTACCGCCCCCGCGGCGGCAGCCATCGCGGACAACGTGCCCGCACGCGACAGCACACCGCCGCCCGCCGCGCAGATCCAGCTTTCGGTACGCAAGCTCGACAGCGCCGGCAGCAGGGCCGCGACAGCCGACGAAAACAACGCCGTGGCCGTGCGCATGGCCATGTCCACCCTCAACGCCGCCGTCGCCGACCACGATGCCGGCGCCACCGCCGATGCCATCACGCAGTTGCAGGGCCTGCTGCCGGCGCAGAGCCTGACCCTGCTGCGCGCCCGCGCCTGGGCCGCGCATGGCGGCGGCGACTACGCCGAGGCCGAGCGCCTGTACCGGACCATCCTCGACCGCGTGCCCGACGACGAACACGCCGGCGTCAACCTGGCCCTGCTCGACGCGCGCCGCGGCGACGTGGACGACGCGCGCGCGCGGCTGGACCGGATGGCCGCGCGCAACTCGCGCTCGCCGCAGATCGCCCAGGCCCTCGCCGAACTGGACGCGGCACGGCAATGAACCCGGCCATGACCCGCCACCTGCAGACGCTGGGACTGGAACGTGCGCCGTTCCCGCCCACGCCCGATGCCGCCGCATGGTTCCAGACCACGCGGCTGGAGGCGGAACTGGCCGAAGCCGCGCATTGCCTGCGCACCCGCGCCGGCTTCGTGCTGCTGACCGGCGAGGTCGGCACCGGCAAGAGCACCTTCCTGCGCCGGTTGCTGCTGGCGCTGGATGGCGAAGACGTGGTCACCTCGATGGTGTTCAACACCTTCCTGCAGGGTGCCGACCTGCTGGCGGCGGTGCTGCGCGACTTCGGGCTGGAAGCCAGGGGCAACCCCGCCGCCGACATCGAAACGCTCAACCGCTTCCTGGTGCAGCGCTGGCGCGCGCAGGTCACCTGCGTGCTGGTCATCGACGACGCGCAGAACCTGACCCTCGAAAGCCTGGAACTGCTGCGGCTGCTGACCAACCTGGAAACCGGGCAGGAAAAGCTGCTGCAGATCGTGCTCGCCGGCCAGCCCGAGCTGCACCACAACCTGGAACAACCGCGCATCCGCCAGCTGACCAGCCGCATCTGCAAGCACGTGCGGCTGGACGCGCTGGCCCCCGGCGACGTCGGCCCCTACGTGCAGTTCCGCCTCGACGCGGCCGGCAATTCCGGCATCACCCTGGCCGCAGATGCCGCACTGGCCCTGCACCGCGCCAGCGCCGGCAACCCGCGCCGCATCCACCAGATCATGGACCGCTGCCTGTACGGGCTGTACGGCCGCGATGCCGGCCGGCGCATCGTCGATGCCGCGCTGGTGCGCATTGCCGCCGCCGAAGCCGGCGTGCTGCGCCTGCCGCGGCGGCGCCCGCGCCTGCCACTGGCGCTGGCGGCCTCGCTGGCCGGGCTGCTGGCCGTGTCCGCGCTGGCGCTGCTGGCCGTGCGCGGCGCCGACAGCTATGCCGGCAACCAGCCCCCCGCCACATCCCCATCGCCGGACGTCGCCACCACCGTGGAAGACGTCGATGCGCAATGGAACGCCTGCCTGCAACGGCTCGGCAAACAGGCCCTGCAGGTGCAGCCACTGAGCGCCGCACTGCTCGCGCAGCTGCCCACCCGCGAAAGCCTGTGCCTGCGCCGGCAGGGCGACGGCTGGCAGGCGGGCTGGCGCGCCGGCCTGCGCGCCGAGGACTTCCTCGACGGTGCCGGCGACCGCCAGCGCCTGCAGTCGCTGCAGGCCCTGCTGCTGGACCGCGGCCTCTACGACGGCGCGCTGGACGGCCTGTACGGCCCGCGCATGCGCGCGGCGATCGGCCGCTTCCAACAAGGCCACGGCCTGCCCGCCAGCGGCCTGCCCGACCCCACCACCCTGCTCCTGTTCGACACGCTGCTGGCCGTGCCCGCCACCGCCAGCCGCCCCACCCCATCGGAAACGCAACAGCATGGCCACGGTTGACCCCACCACCACCACCCGCTCCCAGCCGCAGGACGCCGTCCAGAAGAGCGGCATGCGCCTTGGCGAGCGGATGCTGGCCCACGGCCTGATCGACGCCACCCAGCTGCAGTACGCATTGCAGAAGAACGAGGTCGAGAAACAGCGCCTGGGCCGCATCCTGATCCGCCACGGCCTGGCCAACGAGTCGGACGTCGTGCAGGCGCTGGCCGAGATGAACGGCATCGACTACGTGCAGGTGGACACCCTGCCGCAGGCCGATCCGCAGGTGCTGGCGATCTTCAACCGCGAGCTGTGCCAGCTGCGCCAGTTCCTGCCGCTGCGTCGCACCGGCGACGCGCTGGAAGTGCTGATCGGCGACGCCGACCCGCAGGCGGTGCAGCAACTGGTGCTGCAGCGCTGCGGCCTGCGCTGCCGCTTCCTGCAGGGCGAATACGGCAAGGTCGCGCGGCTGATCCGCCACACCTACTACTTCGCGCAGAACCCGGTCGAGAGCCTGCTGGAGCGCGAGATCAAGCGCCTGTCGGCCGACAACGACCACGCCTACAGCCCCGAGAAGCTGCTCGACTACCTGCTGCACTACGCGGTGCGCGAGCGCACCACCGACATCCACATCGCGCCATCGGACGACAGCCTGCACGTACTGTTCCGCGTCGACGGCGTGCTGCGGCCGATGTTCGCCATGCCCACCTCGCTCAACCGCCTGCTCGGCTACATCAAGCTGGCCGCGGAGATGGACATCTCCGAGCAGCGCCGGCCGCAGGACGGCAGCTTCCGCGCCACGGTGCTGGACTCGGCGCTCACCGTGCGCATCTCCACCATCATCACCGACCCCGGCGAGCGCGTGGTCATGCGCCTGCTGCCCGAGCACAGCGACTTGGATGGTCTGAAGGAGCTGGGCTTCTTCGAGGAGGACGTGGCCGCGCTGGAACGCCTGTTCGCGCGCCCGGCCGGGCTGATCCTGATCACCGGCCCCACCGGCTCGGGCAAGAGCTCCTCGCTGCACGCCGCGCTGCGCATGCAGTCGCTGATCGAGCGCAACGTGCTCACCGTGGAAGACCCCATCGAGTACCGCGTGCCCGGCGCCGGACAGACCGAGGTCAACCGCCGCGCCGGCTACGAGTTCGGCTCGGCGCTGCGCCACTTCCTGCGCCACGACCCGGACGTGATCCTGCTCGGCGAAATGCGCGACGCCGAAACCGCGCAGGCGGCGCTGGAAGCGGCCGCCACCGGCCACCTGGTGCTGTCCACCCTGCACGTGACCACGGTGTTCGGCGTGGTGCCGCGGCTGCGCCCGCTGGGGCTGGAGGCCCAGGTCATCGCTGACAACCTGCTTGCGGTGGTCAACCAGCGCCTGGTGCGGCAGAACTGCCCGTTCTGCGCGCAGGAAGCGCCCTTCAGCGAGCGCGAACTGGAATGGCTGGGCCTGCCCGCCGGCAGCTGCGGCAAGCGCGGCGCCGGCTGCGAGCGCTGCCGCGGCAGCGGCTTCCACGGCCGCCTGCCGGTGTACGACATCATGGTGGTGGACGACGCGTTGGCCAACGCCATCGCCGACGACGCCAGCCGCGAGACGCTGCGCAACAAGGCGATGAATGCCGGCTTCCGCGGCATCGAGGAGGTGGCCAAGGCACGCGTGATCGCCGGCCAGACCACCAGCGAGGAAGTGATGCGCGTGGCCGGCGTGGGGCCGGCGCCATGAACGTCTACTACTACCGCCTGCTGCTCTCCAGCGGCCGCGTGCGCAGCGGCGTCACCCAACTCTCGGTCGAGCACGACGCCTCGGCGCGGATGTGGCTGGAAAAGAACTTCGACGCGGTGGTGCTGTCGCTGTACCGCCTGCCGGGCTGGCTGGCCGAGACCCAGCGCTCGCTCTCGCACCTGATCAAGCCCAGCATCCGCCCGGCGGAACTGGCCGGCATGCTGCGTGACCTGGCGGTGATGACCAGCAGCGGCATCCCGGTGCTGGAAGCACTGCGCGCGGTGGCCAACGAGGTCGGCGGCCGCGCCTCCAACCCGGCGCGGCTGGCGCGGCGCCTGCTGGAGGAACTGGACGCCGGCGCATCGCTCAGCGACGCGTTTTCGCGCTTCCCCGATTCGTTCCCCGAAACGGTGCGCAACCTGGTGATGATCGGCGACGAGACCGGCACCATGGACCGCATGCTGGGCGAGGCGGCCGACCACATCGAGCGCATCTCCAAGATGACCGCCGACACCCGCCAGGCGCTGATCTACCCGGCCTTCGTGTTCTCGGCGATCTTCGCCGCCGGCGGCTTCTGGATCTACTACGTCATCCCCAACCTGGCCGACCTGTTCAAGCAGATGAACGCCAAGCTGCCGCCGCTGACCATCGCCGTAATGGCCGGCTCGGAATGGCTGATCGCACACATCGCGTGGATCCTGGCCGGGCTGGTGGTGGCCGCGTTCGTGTTCTGGGTCACCTGGCGCTACAGCCGCGCGTTCCGCCGCGCCATCCACTACACCCTGCACAAGCTGCCGATCGCCCGCACCATCATGTATTCCTCGGGGCTGGCGTTCTTCACCGAATACATGTCGCTGCTGATCCGCGCCGGCGTGGACATGGTCAGCAGCCTGCAGGTGATGGAGCGGGCGATGCGCGACGAGTACTACCGCGACCGCATCATCGCCATCCGCCAGGTGCTTGAGCGCGGCGACCGCGTGTCCTCGGCGATGCGCCAGGTCGGCGGCTTCCCGTCGATGATGGTGCGCATGATCGGCGTGGGCGAGGAGACCGGCACGCTGGACTCGCAGTTCTCGCGGCTGTCGGCCGAATACAGCCTGCGCCTGCAGCGGCTCATCACCAACCTGTCCGAAGTCATCAAGCCAGTCGTCGTGCTGCTGGCCGGCGGCATGTTCGTGTTCCTGATCGTCGCCCTGCTGCTGCCGGTCTACGACCTGGTCCGGCAGGCCATCACCGGACCCAAGCTGTGAACGAGAAGACCCCCATGCCGATCCCGCACCATCGCCGCCGCTGCAACGGCTTCACCATCCTGGAGATGTCCGTGGTGCTGGTGGTCATCGCCCTGATCATCGGCGCGGTCAGCGTCGGCCGCGACGTCTACCGCAGTGCCGTGGCCGAGCGCATCAGCACCGAGTTCGTGCAGGGCTGGATCGTTGCCTACGACCGCTACGTGGCGCAGGTGGGCACGGTGCCGCTGGACAACCTCGCCAACCCGACCGGCCGCGTGCGCGCTGGCAGCACTACTCCGCTGTGCGACACCGCCAGCACCAAGGAACTGCGCGACGAGATGCTCAAGCGCGGCATCACCCTGCCCACCGGCCGCGCCGAAGGCATGGAGTCGCATTACGTCTACCAGGACGGCAACGGCGAACCGCAGAACCTGCAGGTGTGCTTCACCTCGGTCACCGACTGGGCCGAGCCCGGCCCCGGCAACACCTACATCGGGCGCACCCGCAACGTGATGGTCCTGAACGGGCTGACCCCGGAGCTGGCCAACCAGCTCGACAATCGCATTGACGGCCGCATCGATGCCCGCTTCGGCCGCCTGCGCGAAGCGACGTCAGGGGCATTCCAATACAACAAGACCGGGGCCATCGGCAGCCCGCCCGCTCCCAACCCCTGGAGCAAGACGGGTACCGACACCCGCGATGGCACCCCCGATGGCCAATCGGTGGTGATGACCGGTTACCTGAAGATGAACCAGTGATTCCACCAGAACACTACGCCTGCCCCATAGAAACAGGATCGCCACCATGAGCATGCAGCCGCCCGACATGCGCATCCCCCGTCATTCCCGCATCCATGCGAGCAAACAATCCGGCATCGGCCTGATACAGGTGATGCTGCTCCTGCTGCTGGTGGGTAGCGTGTTGGCTGCCGGCGCGGTGTTGCTGCAATCCAGGAAGGCCCCCACGCAAGCGTTCACCCAGGAGCAGACCCTGCGCTGGGCCGACGAGGCGCTGGCCGCTTTCGCCATCGCCAACGCCCGCCTGCCCTGTCCGGCCGACACTGTCTACGGTGAGGAGAACTGCAGCAGCGGCAGGGCCAAGGGCTGGCTGCCTGCACGCACCTTGCTCGGTGCATCCGGCAACGGCATGCCACTCGGCCCGGTGGCCTACATGGTCTATCGCGGCGACGACACCAACCACCTGGACCTGGCCGCGACGGACAACGTCTACCAGCCACCGCTGATCGACGGCTCTGCGCGCGAGATCATCACCAAGGATGAGGATGGCAACGAAACCAGCCGCCGCCTGTTCGCCGCAATCAATGGCCTGGACCTGTGCCGTTCGCTGGAACTGGCACAGGCTGCCAGCAACAACGGGGAACAGGCACGGGTTCCGGCACGCGATGGAGTACAGCATGACGTCGCCTACGGCATCGCCGCGGCAGGTGCGCAGGCAGGGCCGGCCCGTCTTGACGACGGCAATGCAGACAGTACCGACCCGCGCATGGAAGCCCCTTGGCGCGAGTGGGATTCGGGCTACGACGACCGCGTACGCGTACGCAGCTTCGATGCAGTCGGGCAGATGCTGGGCTGCCGCATGCTGGCTGATCTTGCCGGCATGAATGCCGCGGCCAGTGCCGCCACCGTCCCGTTCTCGGTGGCCTCGCTGGCATCGATACCACCCGGCAACACGGCCATCGACATATCGTTGACCGGCATGGACGTATTGGCCGCCGCCGTCACCCTGCACGACAGCCTTTCACTTCTCCAGGCCAGCAATCTCGAAGCCGCCGAGGCCGCCGTGGACGGCGCCACCAAGGCGCAGATATCCCTGATCTTCAAGTTGGTTACCACCGCGGCCAGCCTGTCCGACAAGATCACCACCCTGGTCACTTCGGCAGTCAGCCTGACCCGTGCCGTCGCCACCTGCATCGCGTCATTGGGCGCCACCTGTTGGGAGGTGCCGCTGAAGGTATCGGCAGTGGTGACCTCCATCGTTGCCCTTGGCGAGAAAGGCGTGACCCTGGCGCAGAAGGCGGCCGCCCTCGTGCCCACCGCGCTGGCACTGGATGCTTCGATCAAGGCCCGCGACATGGCGCGCAAGGCAGCCAAGCCGCCATCGACCAATATCGATGAGGTCCGCAAGCAGATGGAATGCACGCTCTACGCACTCAACTGCGAGGAACCGAACGAGACCAAGGTCACCTACAAGACCGATGGCGACGGCAACCCTATCCCGGTGAGGGACGGCGACGGCAACCCCGTGTACGACGAGTACGGCAACCCGAAATACGAGATCGCATCGGAGATCACTGTGCCACGCAAGGGCCTGAAGGAAAGAGTCAAGGATGCCAAGGACGAGTGGCATATCCTGCAGGAGCGCGTCGACGAGCTGGAACGGTATCGGTTGGCGCCCTGGGGGCTGAGCATCCTGAACACGACCGACAGTGACGGCAAGGTCACCTATCAGTTCGAGGAGAACAACCTCGTGAATGCCCGCATCAACATGGGCAAGACCATCTCGGATACCTGCAACGGGAAACTCGAAGGTTGCCGCTACGGCAAGAGAATCGAGAAATGGGTATGCAAGGAAGTCGGTGCCGGAAACGGGGAATACGAACTGCAACTCGACAACTCCTGCAAGTACGTCGGAAGCCAGACCACCAAGGACAAGGATGGCAACGACGTGACCACCAAACTGGGCACGCATGACCACATCAAGGAGATCCATTACGAATTCGACTGGGACCTGGCCATCCAGGACGTCATCGCCAGGCGCAGGAAGACGCAGGAATGGGCTGAACTGAACCTGCGCACGGGTGAGCTCGATGAAGAGATCAAGACCTTCCAGAAGAATTACGACTCGTGGTTCAAGGGGGGGAGCTCCATCATCTCCAAGATGAAGAATCAGCGGGATGACGCACAGCACTGCAGTGCCTCTCCCAAAACCGACATGACCGTGCAGAAGTGCATCAACGCCACCAATGCGGTCAGGTACGTGGAGCATTGCGAGAAGCCAAAGGTCGTCACCCAATGCCAGAACGTGGGGGGCGAAAGCGGCTATTACGTGGACGCGGCATGCACCAGGTCTTCCGGCAACGATACCGGCGGCATCCCCCTGCCCAAGGTCTATGCATGGGTGGAAATCAGCTCGGACACCGAGTACGAGCGCGATACCAATCCGTTGGCCACGTGCGAGCCCAACATGAAAGCCAGGCTCACCGATCTATTGAATGAGAAGAACCAGCTGGGCAACAAGTTGAACACTGCCGCCAGTGCCTACTCGGCTCTTCCCTCGCCTTACGTGGAATACCCGAACGACTGGTTCAGCAAAGCGCTGGAGACCCTGGAAGATGGAAACGGGAACGTCATCGGCTACCGGTGGCAGACATCCAGTCTGAAAGAGAAGTATTGGGTCTGGGAAAAGGACAACAGCGATCCTCCCAAGGATGTCCAGGTGGAGAAGACCCGCCCATTGCCGTATTACGCACCCGAGCCCTACAACAGCAGTGGCTCGGCCCCGCTGCTCGTCACGTCAAACCTGACGCTCGCTTCAAAGTCGGTTTGCCCCTACCTCACTCAGCGATACTGGGGCGGGGCGTTCTGGGGTTTGCCCAGCACCATCAACTGGGGAAATACCCACAAGTATGGCCTGTACTGCGAACGCTACCCTCTGAACCGCGCGTTCGAGGACTGGCGCCGGGCGAAGGACGGCGCCGAGCAGGCCCGGCAGAACTATCTGGATACGGAAGCTCAGTTCAAGAACCTGGAGGAGAAATACGAAAGACTGAAAAACCCGGGGAGTTCCACCGGCGGTGCCGAACTGGCCATCGGTTTCGGCGCCGAATCCGCGCTCGAACGCGCCGATTCCCGCGGCTCCACCGGCCCGCAGAGACTCGGGAGCGGACCGTGATCCAATACGCCGGACAAAAGGGCTGGTCGCTGGTCGAGTTGGCCGTGGGCCTGGTCATCGCGGCCTTGCTCACCATATTGCTGCTGACCGCACTACCCATCGGCAACCAGCTCCTGGACGCCGAGCGCCAACAGCGGGAAATCAACCAGGCCGAACAGGCCCTGCTCGGCTACACGTACAGCCATGGGTACCTGCCATCGGCCGAAACCGATGGCGGCGGCTCCTGGCTGCCGGTGGACGAACTGGGCCTGCCATCACGCATGCGCATCCGTTACCAGGTGAACCCCAGCCTGGTGGCGCCGCCGGCCGATGACCTGTTCAGTCCCCTGCTCCCACCCGGCGACGAACTCGCCACCACCATCAACGGGTTGGACTTCTGCATGCGGCTGCTGCTCAACCAGCGCGACAACGTCGGCATGGCCGGGCTCGGCATGCCGGTGGCCTACTATCTCGCTCATTCCGGCATGGCAGGCCACCACGCGCCTGATGCCGTCGCACAATGGAACGAAGCCGCCCAGCCCCTGCCCGGGGAAGGGGACACGGCCCAGGTCGCCACAGTCGCAGCGGGGCCGGGCGAACTGGCGGCCCGGCTGGCCTGCCCGGACCGGATGGCGCGGGCAGAAGGCAGCGCCCAGACCGCCTATGCGGCGCACAGTGCCTTGCGCATGACCGATTTCAACCTGGAATTCCGCGAATTCGACATCAACATCGCCGAATCCAGCCGGGACCTCGCCAAGGTCACCCGCGATCTGGCCATCTATGCTCTGGCCGAGGCCATCACCAACGAAGCCATCGCCATCACCATGATGGCATCCGGCTGGCCACCTGACGGGGTAACCATAGCCGCCGGCATCAAGCAACTGGCCGAATCCGTCAAGTCAATCGTCGAAGCCAGCAAAAGCCTGGCGTCGGCCGAAGAAGCCTACAGCGAATCCCTGCAGACACTGGCCGAAAAACGCAACAACCGCAATATCGTATCCAGGTTCCGGGACAGGATTCGCACGCTTTACGAAAACGCCAGGACGACCACGACCCGGCTCGACGCCGCGGGGCTCATCCCATGAAAACATCCTTTTCCCGACGTCCTATCCCTGCAAACCGCATGACGGGCTTTTCGCTGATCGAGCTGGCCGTCGTCCTCGTCCTCCTGGGCATCATCGGCATCCTGCTTGCCCGCTGGCTGGGGATCGCCTCGCAGGAGCGCAACCAGGCATTGCAGCGCACGTTGCTGCAACGTGCAGACGACGCGGTGACCGGATTCGCTGCAATCCAGTTCAGGCTGCCATGCCCTGATACCAATCACGACGGTCGCGAGGATTGCGGCAACGGCACCGTCGGCACATTGCCCTATGTCACCTTGGGGCTACCCGACGCACGCGCATCGCGCATCCGTTATGGCGTCCTGCGCCGGAGTGGCGACAGCACGACTCTCGCGGGCTGGGACATGGCGGCCAACCGGCCCGTCGACACCAGCACCGTGCTGGATGCCGACCTGGCCGTGCTGCGCGATCGTGCAATGCCGCTGCAAGTAACCCTCAACGACCCTGACTTCGCGCCACAGCACGAGGTATTGCCCTGGGATAATTGCGCTCATTTGACAACCGGTTCCGGGGATTGTTCGCTGAATCCGCAATTGCATCTCAACAGCATGGATTTCTGCCAGGCCATCCGCAATGCCGCGTTGCTGCCACCCAGCACGCAGTACGTGCATACACGGCGCGAACACGACCCCGGCCAGATTGCCGGCAACGTGGCCTACGCATTGGCCATCATCGACCCTCTGCAACCAGCCCACGATGCGAGTTCGCCCACTTTCCAGTCACCCCGGCGCCCTTCGGGTGGTTCCAGCGGGGACAACTACCAGGACAAGGTGCTGGCCGTCGGCATCGACCAGTTGTGGACCCGGATGCGCTGCGGCGACCACTACGCCCCTGCGCTGTATGCACATGCCAACATGGCCGTGGCCGCAGGCCTGACCACGCCCGCCATGTACAACCACAAGAAACAGTTGGACATCATGGTTGAGTTGGGCAGGGCCGAACAGATGAACGCCGCGGTGGCCATCATCGATGCCAGCGCCGAGCTCATCAACACCACTTCCGACACGCTGGACACCATTGCCGAAATCTTCGAGACCTATGGTGGTTGGAACTGGCGCGCGGGCATCGCAGCCGGCAGCATCGGTACCGCGGTGGGCAGCGTCATTGCCGCCGGTGTCGCCCAGGCTGCCGCCGACAGTTACCTGGCTTCGGTACGCGTGAACCGTGATCAGTTTGCTGCACGATTCCCTTCGGAAGCCAAGAGGCTGGAGGACGAACTGGTATCCAACGCGCGCAGAGCCGATATTCTGGGGGGCTTCCCCGACATGAACGCACGCAACACGGCCAAGGCATTCCACTATCCTGCCTCGCCATAGGATCGGGGAATCTCGGCCTTGTCTGGATTGCATGAGCTGAGCGGATGCTCACGCATCCTGCTCGGCACGAACCGTTGAACTGCATGAGGGAGCAATCCCAAATGCAGTCATTTTTCTAACAACGGAACGATCGTGTTTCGCGACGCCCCGTCAAACACTAATCAAAAGGGGTTCGCGGCAATTTTCCCCGAAAATGTATCCTGCACACCTGCCGCCGCCGGTATCCAAGCATCCCAACGCACGCTTGCGCGCAAACGCTCTGGCCTGCCCATCTCCGCGGCCAGCGCGCGCGTCGCCGCCTGCGGCTCCACGTCCAGCTCGCGCCGCAGGTGCTCCTCCAGCATGCGGTAGCACTCCAGCGCCATGCCGGGCTTGCCCATCTGCTGGTAAAGGCGCATCAGACCGCGCTGCCCGGCCTCGTCCCAGCGGTCCAGCGATACCTGCCGGCGGGCCAGGCGCACGGCCAGCCCCAGGTCACCGCCGGCGACTGCGTCGTCGCGGCGGCGTTCCAATGCCCCCAGCAGGCGCCGCCACGTCCACGAGCGGACGCCCAGCAGCCATTCGCCGAAATCGTCGCAATGGTCCAGCACGATGCCGTCCAGCAATTCGCCGGCATCGAGCAGCCAGTCGGCGTCGGCGCCGCCGCTTTCCAGCAGGTCGATGTCCAGCAGCCCCTGCGAGGCCTGCGGGCACAGCCGCACGGTTTCGCGGTCCACCAGCAGCACGCCCTCGCCCACCGCGGCGTGCAGCGCCTGGTTCAGGTCGCGCAGCACCTGCCGCAGGTTGGTCAATGCCGCCTGCTGCTCCAGCTCGGGCCACAGCATGGCCGCGATCTGGCTGCGCCGGTGGGTGCGCGTGCGCTCCACCGCCAGGTAGGCCAACAGGGCCCAGCCCTTGCGATAGGCAAGCCGCTGCGGCCGGTCGTCGTCGCCGATGCGGCATTCGCCCAGCAGGCGGATCAGCGGCGGCCGGTTGCCGATCCAGGCGTTCATCGCCGCATCTCCGGCAAGAGGGCAGGACGGTGCGTGTTTTCGCTCCGCGGCAGGCAGACAGGACGACGGCTCATGCATTTCCCCGGCAGATGGATGGACGGCGCCCCTGATTCCCCGGCGCTTACCTACCCAATCGTGAAAAGCGGCCGAATCCGATCACCCGATCACACTTTCTTTCAAACGCGCCGCATTCATATCTTCAGGTAGATCCGCCGCCGGTCCAGCCAGGCCATCGGCAGCCACCACAACGCGACGAAGGCCAGCGCCATCGCCAACGAGGCGGTTTCGGCGCCGGCCAGCGGGGTGATCCAGCGGTCGAACACCTGCGCGTACAGCCAGCCCCAGCTGCCGGTGCCCAGCATCGCCAGCACCATGACGCCGGAGCCGGCATAGGCGGTGATGGCATTCACGCCGAAGCGCCGGCCCAGCGCCGGCCAGCCATTGCGGTCTACCAGTTGGTGCGCCAGCCATAGCGCGGCATACGCCCAGCCAGCCGTCCACAGCACGTAGGACGGCGTCCACAGGTTCTTGTTGATCGGCAGCCAGTGCGACCACACGCCGCCTGCGACCAGCAGCACGATGGCTGCCGCCAGCAGTCGCAGCGGCAGTCCGCTGCGCAACAGCGCGGCGGCATGCAAGCCGAGCAGGGTAGAGGCCAGCGCCCCCAGCGTGGACAGCAGGCCTTCCGGGTCATGCCCCAGCCCGGTGGCGGCATCGTACTGGTAGAGCAACGGGCCGAGCAGGGCGGTGTCCACGCGGCTGGGCAGGTTGTGCCACGGCGGCGTGCCACCGGCCGCCAGCAGTGCGGCGTAGCCGCCCAGCAGCAGGCCGATGCACAGCCACTGCATGCGTGCGGACAACCAGATGGCCGCCATGCCGGCGATGGCGAAGCACAGGCCGATGCGCTGCAGCACGCCCCACGGCCGGTAATGCGGCAGGTCCAGCCACCACCATGCCAGCAGGTGCAGCAACAGCCCGAGGCCGAGGATGCGCAGGGCCCGCACCAACACGGTACGGGTGAGCGCGGCGCGGTCGCCCCCCTGCTCGACCCGCGGCACCACGCCGAGCCCGATCGACACGCCGACGATCACCAGGAAGAACGGGAAGATCAGGTCGGTGGGCGTGCAGCCGTTCCACTGCGCATGCTCCAGCGGCGCGAACACGTGGCTCCAGGTGCCTGGGTTGTTGACCAGCAGCATCGCCGCGACGGTGATGCCGCGCAGCGCATCGACCGAGGCATAGCGGGTGGGTGTTTGGCCGGATTGGGAGCTGGTCATGGGTGATGTCCCGTGCAATCAAGTGTCAGGAGGCTTTCGAGCAATCCATCGAAGAGCGATTACCAGCCTGCGGCTGTTGTGAAGCGATTCCCGCCTTCGCGGGGCATTCAACGGACGCATGTCCGGTCATGACGAGCAAAAACATGCTGTTGCTGTTGCTGTTGCTGTTGCTGTTGCTGTTGCTGTTGCCAGTGATTTTGCCTTTCGGCTTTTGACTTCCCTGCCGTAGAGCGAGCCGAGCACCGCAGCGGAACGAGGGGCGAAGAGGCGCACGTGTCTGAGCGAAGCGAGTTGTGCGCCGTCCCCTCGTTCCGCGAGGAGCGCAGGGAACCGATGCGGCGCAGCCGCATCGGCTCGCGTCCGGCCGTGCTTTCTTTGGGCCACCTTTCTTTGCACGAGCAAAGAAAGGTGGCTCGCTCCTGCGCAGCAGGAGTGAAAGCCTTTGCTTTACCTATCAACCCAGCATCTGGACTCCATTGCCCCTCACCCCAACCCCCGCTCCGCGCCCCGGCCCACGCCAGCGGCGTGGGCACTCGAAGGCACGCGCGCCAGTGGCGCGCAAACCGTGCCATCTCGCCCCAAAGGGAGAGGGGCTCAAGCTCGCGTCCTCGTCCCGCAGGGAGAGGGGCTACATCAATCCTGCTGGCCCGCGATCCAGGTGGCCTGCACCTGCAACGCCTCGTCCAGCAGCACGAAATCCGCCTGATACCCCTCCTCGATGCGCCCGTAGCGATCATCCAGCCGCAGGAACTGTGCCGGATACGTCGACGCCATCCGTGCCGCCTCCGCCAGCGGCAGGCCCAGCAGGTTGACCGTGTTGCGCACCGCCGTGGCCATGTCCAGCGCCGAACCGGCCAGCGAGCCGGCCGCATTGCGCACCACGCCATCCACCGCGGTGATGACCTCGCCATACAGCTCGAACGAAGGATCGTCCGCGCCCACCATCGGCATCGCGTCGGTCACCAGCAGCACCTTGCCGCGCGGCTTGGCCGCCAGCGCCACGCGCAGGCTGGCCGGGTGCACGTGCACGCCATCGACGATCACCCCGACCCAGCTGGCCGCATCCTCCAGCGCCGCGCCGACCACGCCGGGCTCGCGCCCCTGCAACGGCGTCATCGCGTTGTAGAGGTGGGTGAAGCCGGTGATGCCGGCGTCCAGCCCGGCGCGGGTTTCCTCGTAGGTACCGGCGGTGTGGCCGGCGCAGACGATGGCGCCGTTGCCGACCATCGCGGCAATGGTCGCCACCGGCACCCGCTCCGGCGCCAGCGTGATCAGGGTGACGCCGTTGTCGAGCGAAGTGGCCATCGCCACCTCCTCCGCCCCCGGCACGCGGAACTTGCCGGCGTCGTGGGTGCCCTTGCGTGCCGGCGCGATGTACGGCCCTTCGAGGTGGATGCCAAGGATGCCCGGCACGCCCTCGGCGATGGCCCGGCGTACTGCGGCGATGGCCTTTTCCATCACCGCCGCGTCGTCGCTGATCAGCGTCGGCAGCATGCCGGTGGTGCCGTAGCGGCGGTGGCCGCGCATCATCGCGCGCAGCGCATCCACGTCCGGGGTGTTGTTGAGCAGCGCGCCGCCGCCGCCGTTGACCTGCACGTCGATGAAGCCGGGCAGCAGCCAGCCGCCACCGAGGTCATGGCGCGGCAGGCCCGCCGGCAGCGCCGCTTCCGGCAACAGCCTGGCGACCTTGCCGTCCTGCACGCACACGGCGATGCCGGACTGGAAATCGTCGTCGCTCAGGACGCGGGCGTTGGTCAATGCGTAACTGGTCATCTTTCCGGTTTCCTGCTGCTGGAGTTTGGCCGTAGGTCGGGGTTACACCCCCGACACCGGCACTCCCCGAACGCCGGGGGTGTAACCCCGGCCTACCTGCTGTAGATACGGGGCTTGACCCGTATGCATTTCCGCGAAGTCCCCGTGCCGGGCAAGCCCGGCACCTACGGGAAACTCCGCCCCTTCCCGCCGAGAGAAGGGAAAAGCGTCACACCGTCTCGGTCACCTTGTTCAAATGCGGCGGCAAATCCGGGTTGAAGCCACGGCGCAGCGCCAGCGCGTTGATCGCGCGGTAGAAGCTCTGCACCGTCAGCAGCGGCGCACACAGAGGGTGCGGTGCGGTGGCGACCGGCAGATTGCCGCCCTCGCCGGCCAGCCACACACGGGCACCACGGGCGGCGAATTCATCGGCCAGCGCGCGGGTGCCGGCGCCGGTTTCGTCGGGCTGGGCGAAGGCCAGCACCGGGAAATCCTTGCCCACCAGCGCCATCGGGCCGTGCTTCACTTCCGCCGAGCTGTAGCCCTCGGCGTGCAGGCCGCAGGTTTCCTTGAACTTCAGCGCCGCTTCCTGCGCGGCGGCCAGGCCGGGGCCGCGGCCGACCACGAACAGGTTGTGGGCCTCGACCAGGCCATCGGTCACCGCGCTCCAATCGCATTCCCATGCCTGCGACAGCGCCGCCGGCAGCGCGTCGAGCGCGGCGATCAGCGCCGGGTCGTTCCGCCAGTACGCGCCCAGTTGCAGGATGGCCGCCAGCGAGGCGAGGTAGCTCTTGGTCGCGGCCACGCTGCGCTCGGCGCCGGCGGCCATCGGGATCACCGTGTCGGCCAGCTGCGCCAGCGGCGAATCCTCGACGTTGACCAGCGCCACCACGCGCGCGCCGGCGGCCTTGGCCGCCTCGGCGTTGCGCAGCAGGTCCGGGCTCTTGCCCGACTGCGAGA
>Ga0206118_100535_pt1 | contig 17250 bp, 14 predicted proteins | sample 3A20Ametagenome_FD_177999 | JGI IMG/M metagenome (GOLD analysis project Ga0206118, IMG submission 177999) | Enriched microbial communities from leaf-cutter ant dump, University of Wisconsin, Madison, United States - 3A20A | ecosystem: Environmental > Terrestrial > Nest > Insects nest > Nest dump... | reverse complement strand
ACAAGGATATCTCCCCGACCTATGGCCTCCAGGGCCTGAATAGTGGCCGGGACCAGGGTTTTGTGGCCGGCAGCAAGCGAGCTGATACCGACTACATGCACATCGTTTTCGGCAGCCTGTCGCGCAACTTCTTCCGGTGTCTGGAACAGGGGTCCGATATCAACATCAAAGCCCAGGTCGGCAAAACCGGTCGCTATGACTTTCGCGCCGCGGTCATGACCGTCCTGGCCCAGCTTGGCAACCAGGATCCTCGGTCTTCTGCCCTCCAGAGAAGCAAACCGGTCAGATAAGGCCCTGGCTTTGGCAAATACTTCATCCGATCCAATATTTCTCATATATACTCCCGATATCATTTTTGACTGTGCCTGATGACGCCCGAAGCTTTCTTCCAACGCATCGCTTATTTCACCCAGGCTCGCTCTTGCCCTGGCCGCTTTTACACACGCATCCAGCAGGTTGCCACCTTCTTTTGCCTGTCGCTTCAGATTATTGATAGCATCATTATAAGCCGCCGGATCTCTTTCCGCACGCAGCTTTTTAAGACGTTCCAGTTGTTTATTCCTCACAGCCGTATTATCTATCTCCAGGAGCTCCAGCTCTTCCTCTTCTGTCTTCTGATAGAGGTTCAGGCCGATGATCTTCTCTGCACCGCTGTCGATCCGGGCCTGCTTTTTTGCAGCTGCCTCCTCGATACGCATCTTGGGCACACCCTGCTCTATTGCCGCCACCATACCTCCCGCTTTCTCGACCTCATCCATCAGCAGGCTTGCGTCCTCCACGATCTGTGAGGTCAGCGATTCGACATATTCCGAACCGCCCAGGAGGTCGATCACCTTCGTGATATCCGTCGACCGCTGCAGGTACAGCTGCGTGTCCCTTGCGATCTTGGCGCTGTAATCGGTCGGCAGGGCCAAAGCCTCATCCAAGGCATTGGTATGCAGGGATTGGGTCCCGCCGAATGCTGCGGCGAGAGCTTCAATAGCGGTACGGGTAATATTGTTGTACGGGTCCTGGGCAAGCAGGCTCCAGCCACTTGTCTGACAATGGGCACGCAACATGAGTGATTTATCATTCCGGGGGCTGAACCGGCTCACAAGCCCGGCCCAGAGCATCCTGCCGGCACGCATCTTGGCAATTTCTTCGTAAAAATTCATCCCGATGCCCCAGAAAAAGGACAAACGGGGTGCAAACTTGTCAATATCCAGTCCGGCGGCTATTCCCGCTTTGATGTATTCCAGTCCGTCGGCAAGCGTATAGGCCAGCTCGATCGCTGCTGTAGCACCCGCTTCCTGCATATGATATCCACTGATGCTGATCGAGTTGAACCTGGGCATGTATGCCGCCGTATATTCAAAAATATCCGAAATAATACGCATGGAATGGCGCGGAGGATATATGTAAGTATTTCTTACCAGGAATTCTTTTAAGATATCATTTTGTATCGTACCTGAAAGCTGGGCTGGCGCTACCCCCTGCTCTTCCGCCGCAACTATATAGAAAGCAAGAACAGGCAGTACCGCGCCGTTCATCGTCATGGAAACAGACATCTGATCCAGGGGTATGCCGTCGAACAATATCTTCATATCTTCTACGGAGTCAATAGCCACACCTGCCTTGCCCACATCACCCACCACTCTCGGATGGTCGCTGTCATACCCGCGGTGAGTCGCAAGATCGAAGGCAACACTAAGTCCCATCTGTCCGGCGGCAAGGTTCCGCTTATAAAAGGCATTGCTCTCTTCAGCAGAAGAAAATCCCGCATATTGCCTGATCGTCCATGGCCGCTTGACATACATCGACGCATAAGGTCCCCTTAAAAAAGGAGGCAGGCCGGGATGAGAAGCCTTGCTGTAATCGGTATATGTGGCTTGCCCCTCAGCCGTTTTTATCCTTCCGGCACTGGCATCAAATAATTGGTCCTCCATTAAATGTATTTATAACCGGGATAAAGATAGGGAAATATGCAATACCCATTTGTCTCCAACAGGCGTCAGATCTATGCAAAAAGGCTGGTATTTTAGGCCAGTTCTTTTTAAAACGGACTGTTTTGAGCCTGCACAATCGTATTATTTCTGCATATTTGTCTTATGAACAGGTTTGGAAGGATCTTTAACGTCACGATCTACGGAGAATCTCACGGTAAGGAAGTGGGCATCATCATCGACGGTTGTCCTCCGGGTATCCCTGTCAGTGAAGACCTGATGTTGCCCGACCTTGAAAGACGCAAGCCCGGTGCAAAGGGTACCACTCCCCGTGTTGAAGCGGATCATCCTATCATTGCGAGCGGCGTATTCAACGGCTTTTCCACAGGTGCTCCTATCCTGATCCGGTTTGAGAACAATAATACAAGAAGCGAGGCCTACACAAGCCAGAGAGATATTCCCCGGCCGGGACATGCCGACTTTACCGGCCATATCAAATACAAGGGCTTTGAAGATTACCGCGGCGGCGGACATTTTTCAGGCAGGCTCACAACTGCGCTTGTCGCAGCCGGAGCTATTGCCAGGCAGGTCATCAATTACCTCCTCCGGCAGGAGATCAGGATCGAGGCACACATTATTGAGATCGCCGGGTGCAGTGAAACGGAAGCAGGACTTCAAAAAGCTATCGAACAGAAGGACAGTGTCGGAGGCATCGTCGAATGCCGCATCAAGGGGCTTCCTGCCGGTCTCGGCGAACCATTTTTCGACTCGGCAGAATCTGTCATTGCCCACTCGGTCTTTGCCATTCCGGCTATTAAAGGCATCGAGTTCGGAGCAGGGTTTAAGGCTGCTAGAATGTTCGGTTCGGAGCATAACGATGCCATTATCGATCGAGATGGCACAACGGCCACCAATCATGCCGGCGGGATCGTGGGAGGAATTACCAATGGCAACGAGATCCTCTTCAGGGTAGTCGTGAAGCCAACCTCCTCCACACCCAAAGAGCAGACCTCTTTCAACCGGGCTACAGGTGAAATGGAGACATTTTCCTACAAAGGCAGGCACGACCTGTGCATTGCGCTGAGGGTTCCTGTCGTTCTGGAAGCTGCGGCAGCCATCGCCATAGCCGATCTTCTGATCCTAGAAAGAGAAAAATAGAATATAATAACCAATCTATTGCTACAAATCTCTAAAAAAAGAAGGCCTCGGCCTGATATCCTACTTCAGCACCTTTACATGTCTCTTTATATCGAGAATATTGACCTTTCTGATCACTTCACCGATATAGGAAACGGTCAGTATCTTGTTGCCGGAGATCCATCTGACGCCATTATCCGAATGCTGGATGATGCCATCCTTATCAGGCTTGAAAAGAGATATCAGCTTTTCATGAGAAAGAGAATAGGCGATGATCGAGAAGGTGACCTGGCAGGTCTTTCCGTCCTCACCCATCCAGCTGTATACACATGATTTTTCCCTTTTCTTATTCTGGTTGAATATATTGACGGATGCAGTGGGCTTGCACAAGATCGTGACAGACTGCATGGTCAGGAGCTCACATGGATCATAGCCGATCTCATCTGTTTCAAACGTTGAATATTCCGGATAAACCACGGCAGTAGGCCTGAAAGTATCGAAAGCAACTTCGGTGATCGCTTCGCCGTCGTCTTTGCTGTTGATGCCGGTATCTTTTCCGGGCCTCTCATTATTACAGGCCATCAGTCCCGCGATCACAGATAAATATATATATCTTTTCAGGCTCATTCTTACATTTTATACTATGAAGCCCCACCATAATCGACGGGGCGGTCTTTGGTCAGAAGATCAGAACTTCGTGTCAAGCACGTAAGGCAGCATAGCTCTCCACGTCGGCCAGTCATGCGGCATATCGTAGCCCCACACATCCAGGTCGACCGTAATGCCTTTTGACTCAAGCATGGCCGCAAACCTTCTCGAAGCATCGGGGTTTTCATAGTTTCCGCTACCTGTATATATGTGTATATGCGGATTGTTTCTCAACTTTGACAGGTAGGACTCGTCAGTAAGGCCGGGCATATACGACATCGGGCTGTTGAAATACACGTCATCATCATAATAGCCATCCGTATAAGAGGTCAGGTCATAATCACCGCTCATGGCAATAACTCCCGAGATCAGATCCGGCCGTTTGAAGAACAGGTTAGCGCTATGCAGGGCGCCGAGCGATGCCCCGGTAATAATGATCGGCGACTCTTCAGAAGTCTGGCTTCTTATAAAAGGTACGACCTCATTGTATACATATTCGTTGAACTGTACATGACGAATCGATTTATGCCTCGGATGCATCTTGCTGTTGAGCCAGCTTTCCGAATTGATGCTGTTGATCGAAAATGCTTTAAACTTACCGCTTTCAACATAAGGCTTGATGGCATCGATAAGCAGGAATCGCTCATATTCCAGATAATCGGCTGCAGCGGTCGGCAACATCAGTAAGGGAATTCCAAAATGACCGTATACGGCAATTTCCATTGTTTTATTCAGGGACGGACTGTGCCATGCATGCAACTCTCTTTTCATTTTCAATTTCGTTTTTGCTTATATAATTTTCCAAAGATAAAAGAAAGGCCTATTTTTTAAAGTTGAATGCAAAATAAATTTTGACTTCAGCCAGGCACATTACCAATTTTTCGCAATCAGGCAAGGAGCAAAACCGCGCATGAGAGAAACCTGCCTTAAAAAGGCTTATATTTGTTCCTGTTTTATTAAATAATTGCGTATGAACCGCCTGTCAACCGGCATACTGGTATTCATCCTTGCCCTCATAGCCTGTAAAAAGTATGAGCCGGGCAATCCTGATTTCGATGCCGACAAGATCGATGGCACATGGGTCCTCGAAACTGCAAGCAGAAATGGCCTGGAAACAAAGACCCTCTATGGATTATTTTATAAATTTGAAGATTCCACGATTATTTCAAACATCACAGGGGACACATCCGAGGCTTCGTTCGTTATGAAAGAAGGGAAGATCGTCCACTTAGTGGAGGATACCATCTATTATGACGTAGCTCTGCTCAATGACAGCTTCCTTCAGCTCAACAGCGTGATCAGAAGCATGCCCTTTGAGTTTAAGTTCAGGAAATACATTGAAGGCGGTGAGATCACAGACTCGTTGGAGATCGAAGACTCCCTTCAATAATTGTTAATGACTAAATAAAATGAAGATGAAACGCTTTTTATTCTGTTCTCTCCTTTTCATCCTCTCATTGAAAGCCAAGGCGTTGGATGTCAGCGTTTTGATCACGCAATACTTTGCCGATCGCCAGCCATATATCGAAATATACCTTCACACGGTAGCCTCGACGGTCCATCCTGTCACCTCCTTACCGGACAGCCTGACTGAGAAAAAGGTCAAGGTAACCTTGCTCTTCATGCAAAATGACAACATCGTGCGTTACGATAATTTCATCATCGAAAGTGGTAAGCAAAAATTTGTCAAAGACTTTGTTGCCCTGAAACGCTATGGGCTGAAGCCTGGCAAATACAAGCTGGATTTCAGCTTTTCGGACCTGGCCAACGACGGCAATGTATACAAAGACGCCGTTGATATCGAAATAAAAGAAGACCCCGGAAGACCATTTCTCTCCGATCTCCAACTGGTTGCCGATACGACGGGCAGCTCTGACGACCAGCTCGCTAAGAACGGGTTTTTCTATGAGCTGATACCCTATGCCTATATCAAACCTGAATTAAACAGGTTCGGTGTATATTTTGAAAGTTATAATACCAGTCATCTTCCCGGAGAATCTACCAATTACACTTTTAAGATCAGCAAAAGGGAAAACAACGGTTTATACTCCCTCGTTGGCAGGACCAACATCAAACGCAAAAACACAGAGACCGACGATGTATTGGCCTGGTTTGACGCGACCTATTACGAATCCGGTCAGTACATGGTCCAGCTTACCATGCTCGGGCCTGATAAAAAAGGGCTGGATAGCACTTTTTATTATTTTACCAAAAGTAATCCTGCAAGAGATGAAGCGCTCCTGTCCAAAAAATTTATGGATGAGGTTGAAAATTCTTTTGCCGGCAAGATGACAAAAGATGAGCTCAACTATGCCCTGCGTGCCATTGCAATGAATGTCAACAATTCCGACGTCGAGCTGGTCAACCGGCTGATCAAGGATGAGAATGTAATAGCCAAAAGCAACTTTATCTTTAAATACTTTAAGGATAAGTCACCCGTCCATCCTGAAGAATATTATACCCAATATATGGAAGTAGCCAAAGCTGTAGATAAAAAATACAAATCCGGGCTGGGATACGGATTCGAATCAGATCGTGGTCTGATCTTTATGAAATATGGCAAGCCGAGCGACATAATCTCCATCAACGACGACCCTTCCAGCGCTCCTTACGAGATATGGATGTATTATGACATCCCGAAGCTAATGCAAGCCAACGTTAAATTCCTGTTCTACAACCCGTTTCTCGATGGCTCGGACTACCGGCTTCTCCAATCCAACGCCCGCGGGGAGATGCGCAATCCCAACTGGAAAAAAGAGCTGTACAAGGCCGTCGCACGTAATGCTCAAAATCTTGCGCCTGACAACTGGGAAGTTCCGGACGGATTTAACCGCCAGGCGGAAGAGTGGCTCCAGGACCTTTGATTAAAAAAACTTGTCTTAACTTCGCGGCTCAAACCGAGCAAATGGCAAACAAGCGTCTGTTACTGATATGCCTTATGGCAACCGTCCTTATCGCGTGTAACAAAGGTCCGAAAGGAGCACAACCGCCCGTTACCGACTCATCCGTACCGGTCATCGACTATCGTGTCACAGGAATAATTCCGCATAATACCTCTTTTTTTACGGAAGGGTTTCTCATATACAACGGTCAGTTTCTCGAAAGTACGGGAAGCCCGGAAGAGATCTCCACAACCGAGTCCCTGATAGCGACCGTCGATATCGCTACAGGCAAAACGGAAGAAAAAGTAAAGCTGGATAAATCCAGGTATTTTGGCGAGGGTATTGTTGTGCTGAAAGATAAGCTGTACCAAATCACGTACAAAAATCAGAAAGGATTTATCTATGACGCAAAGACATTCAAAAAGCTGGGAGAATTTACCTATCCCAGCAAGGAAGGATGGGGCATGACGACCGACGGAACCCACGTCATCATGAGCGACGGTACTGATAAGCTGACCTATCTTCTTCCTCCTGACATGAAAGTGGTAAAAAGCCTGACCATAACGGAAAATGACATCAGTGTCCTCAATGTCAATGAGCTGGAATGGATCAAAGGCTATATCTATGCCAATGTATGGATGACCAATGATATTATCAGGATCGATCCTGCCAATGGAAAAGTGGTTGGAAAGATGGACCTTACAAGCCTTAAAAATGAAGCTAACAGCACTTTCCGTTATAGTGAAGTGTTAAACGGTATCGCCTACGACTCCGTCAGCAATAAGATATATGTAACGGGTAAGCTGTGGCCGAGTATTTACAGGATAGAGCTTATACATTAAGAGGTCTTATCTCCGGAGCTTCGCGCCGGCGGCATACCCAGATATATGTCCAGAATAGATCCACAGGTAGATCAGCCGTCTAATTCTTGTCCACAATTTCCGTCAGCCTGTTGAAGAACTGCATTCCCGCCTGGATATTTCTGATGTTTTTTACCCTGAGAACCAGACTTTTAAGTGTTTTCTGGACTGCTATCCCGGGATCTTTCAGAATGGCCAGATATTGGAACAATGTCTGGAAAGTTTCCGACTCATAATACGCCGACTGCGGATTGGAAGGGAAATAAGCATTGAGCGTACCGTTTTTGATGACAGCGCGCTCAAAGCCCAGTATCCTCAGGATCCAACGCATACGCAGGCCTTCGGCCAGCTCTTCGACAGGACCGGGAACGGGTCCGAAACGGTCAGAGAGGTCGGAAAGGAACTTCTGCAGCGTCGCTTCGTCCTCGATGGCATCCATCTCATTATATAAAGCCAGCCTTTCAGCGGATGAAACTACGTAGGTATTCGGTATCAGCATTTCGCTATCGGTTTCGATGATGACTTCCCTGACATAGATCTTTTTCTTCGATATCTCATCCTTGAATACATCCCTGAACTCTTCTTCCTTCAATTCCTGGATGGCCTCCTCAAGGATCTTCTGGAAAGCGTCGTAGCCTATTTCAGAGATAAACCCGCTCTGCTCTCCTCCCAGCAGGTTGCCGCTACCGCGGATATCAAGATCGCGCATCGCTATCTCAAACCCGCTGCCCAGCTCCGAAAATTCGACAATGGTTTTCAGCCGCTTCTTAGCCTCAGAGGTCAATGTCGACATCGGAGGGGCGATGAGGTAGCAGTAAGCTTTCCTGTTGGAACGGCCCACGCGCCCTCTCAGCTGATGCAGGTCGCTCAATCCATAGTGGTGCGCATTGTTGATGATCATGGTATTGGCATTCGGGATATCCAGGCCGGTCTCGATGATATTGGTTGAAACCAGGATATCGAACTTGCCTTCGATAAAATCGACCAGGGTCTTTTCCAGTAGCTTGCTGTCCATCTGTCCGTGGGCAAAAGCGACACTGGCTCCCGGTACCATATTTATGATCAGCTCTGACATCTCGGCCAGGTTTTTGACCCTGTCATGGACAAAGAACACCTGTCCACCCCGGCTCAGCTCATTTTCTATGGCTTCCCGGATAGATCGCTGCTCAAACGGCCGGATCTCGGTATGGATGGGCTGCCTGTTGGGAGGCGGTGTACGTATGACAGAAAGGTCGCGAGCAGCCATGAGGGAAAATTGTAATGTTCGCGGGATCGGGGTCGCCGTAAGCGTAAGCGTATCCACATTGACCTTGAGCGAGCGGATCTTTTCCTTGGCCTGGACACCGAACTTCTGTTCTTCGTCAATGATAAGGAGACCCAGATCCTTAAAATCAACTTCTTTATTGAGCAAAGCATGTGTTCCGATCACGAGATCGGTCTTACCGGATCTCACGGATTCATACACTGCTTTTTTCTCTTTGGTCGTCTTAAAGCGGTTAAGAAATTCTACTTCGACGCCAAAATCTTTCAGCCGCTCATGGAAGGTATGATAATGCTGCAGGGCAAGAATGGTCGTAGGGACAAGGATAGCGACCTGCTTACCGTCATTGATAGCCTTAAAGGAAGCACGGATGGCGACCTCCGTCTTTCCAAACCCGACATCACCGCATATCAGCCTGTCCATAGGATAGAGCTTCTCCATGTCTTCCTTGACATCATTGGTCGCTTTGAACTGATCGGGTGTATCTTCGTAGACGAAGGATGCTTCCAGCTCTGCCTGGAGGTAACCGTCCGGCGAAAAAGCAAAGCCTTCGCTCGCCTTTCTCTTGGCGTACAGCTTGATCAGCCCCTCGGCTATATCCTTGACCTTGCGCTTGGTTTTCTGCTTGAGCTGCTTCCAGGAATCTGAACCGAGCTTATTGATCATAGGCGGCTCACCGTCCTTACCTACATATTTTGACAGCTTATGGAGCGAATTGATGCTCACATACAGGATATCATTGTTGCGGTATATAATGCGGACCGATTCCTGTTTGACCCCGGCAATATCGATGGTCTCCAGCCCGGAAAATCTGCCGACACCATGATCGATATGTGTCACAAAGTCGCCCGGCTGCAACTCCTTAAGCATCCTGAGCGTGACTGCCTGGTCGCGTGTATAACCGGATTTAAGGCTGTACTGGTGATATCTCTGGAAGATCTGGTGATCGGTGAGGATCTCTATTTTACTTTTTTCATCCAGGAATCCTTCATGGATCGAGCCGATAACGGGCTGGAAAGCATTGCTGGCGCCAAGGTCAGCCAGGATCGCCTCCAGCCTGCTCAGCTGCCTTGCATTTTCACTGAAAAACCAGGTTGTAATGCCTTTGGAAGCATTGTCCTGCAAATGCTCTAAAAGGAGTTTAAATTGTTTATTGATAACAGGGTGCGGATGAGTGACGAACTCTAATATTTCGTGGCTGATCCCGCGCGGCGGCGTGCTTAAATAGAATACCGGATATTTTCCCAGGGCTTCCTCAAACTGTTCCGGAGAAATATAGGAACGATCCCTGAAAAACTTCTGAGCATCCGCTTGCTCGACCAGCGTGACATTTTTCAGGATATCCTCCGCCTTGTCAAAGGAGATAGCAATATTGTCCGCAATGATGCTTTTATCTTCAAGAATTACCTGCCATCTCTCATCCAGGATATCAAAAAGCGACACCTTGTCAGCCGATTCGAACCGGACATTGGCATTGGGCAGGATATTCAGGTATGCCACATTCCGGACAGAAAGCTGGGAAGAGGGATCGAATACGCGGATGCTCTCTACCTTGTCATCATCGAGCTCGATCCGGTAAGGCTGACTGTTGCCGAATGAAAAAATATCCACAATAGCGCCCCGGAGGGAAAACTGGCCGGGCTCATACACAAAATCCACCCGCTCAAAGCCATACTCAATCAATATATCCAGGACAAAATCCTGGTCAAATAATTCGCCGCTTGTAACGGTAATTTTATCCTTTTCCAGCTCTGCCGGCTGAATGATCTTCTCAAAAATAGCCTGCGGATAGGAAACAATAATGACTGGTTGACGGGAAGAAACAATAGCCGAGGCGACTTCCGACCTGAGCAGGACATTGGAGGAGTTGATCTCTTCGAAGCTGCCGGGCCGCCTGAAGGAATCGACGAGAAGGTGAACCGGCCCCGGACTGAGGGTCATAAAGGTATCGTAAAGATAGGCAGCCCTGTCCTTGTCTTCGGCGATCAGCAAAAAGGGCCTGGAATGAAGCGAATATGCCGAAGAAATAAAAAAAACAGGTCCGCTGCCCTGCAATCCTTTGATCAGATAATGCCGGCCCGGCCGGGGATCTGACGGCCATGCAACATTCCTCTCACCAAATCTCTGTAAAATACCAGCTATTATTTCCACGCCGCAAAAGTACAATTTTTGAGCCGTGAATTATAAGCGGAGAGCAAAGATAGATTGTGCCTCTCAAGCCGGTAAGCTATTTAACCAGTTGAAAGGTCGTTCTCCTGTTGAGCTGATGCTGCTCTTCATTGCATTGTTCACAGGCACAATTGGCTATGGGCCTGGACTCACCGTAACCCTGGGAGGTCAGCCTTGAACGGCTGATACCATTGGCGGTCAGGTAATTGACCACCGATTTGGCACGGTTGGCAGAGAGGGTCATATTGTAGGCATTGCTTCCACGACAGTCGGTATGAGAGTTGATCTTGATCTTAAACGAGGGATTAAGCCTCAGGATAGACAATAATTCGTCCAGCGAGCCTATCGCATCCTTGCGGATATCATATTTATCCAGGTCGTAGTAGATGTCTTTGATAACGATCTCCTGGTCGTAAAGCACAGGATACAGATTCATGATGACACTGAATTCCTGAAAAGATTTCGTGCTGTCGATCCTGATCACATCACGGCTGACACTTCGTGATGAAGTGAGATAGCCTTCTTTGGCAGAGGAGATCGTCATGAGCTCGTCCACTTTGATAAGAACGGATATCTTGCCGTATTTATCAGCCAGTAGCGAGGTATCTCTTCCGCCTGAGCTGACCCTGACATTGGCGCCATTGAGCTCGACCGTCGACGATGACATCTTCCCGTTGCTGACCTCATAACCTTTGGTATACACATTCAATCTGACAAGGATACTTTTATCATCTATCACAGGTGTGTCGATAACAGGCCTCGAAGGCAGAGTCCTGATCTTTGTAAAATGATAGATATCATCCTGCCCTACCCCGCCTTTCCTGTTGGATGAAAGGAAACCTTTGGCAAGAATACGTTCAGTGGGTTCAAAACCCGGATCAAAAACCATTGAAAAGTCGTCATAAGGAGAGTTGACAGGCGATTTCATATTCAAGGGTGGAGTCCAGCTTCCCCTGGAGATATAAGTGCGGTATATATCCAGGCCACCCATGCCGCTCGGCCTGTCCGAAGAAAAGTACATGGTGTCCTTATCGAAAGTAACAAACTTCTCATTGTATTCCGTATTGATAACGGCCGGCAGACGTACCGCCTCCTGCCATACTCCGTCCTTTCGCTGTGAATAATACAGATCGAAAGCTGAATTGTATTTGGGATCGTCGACGGCAAAAAACAGGACATTACTATCCGGTCCAAAGCTTGGGCTCAGGTAATTGAGGCTGTCAGCCACAAAGGGCAGTACCTGCGGATCGGTCCACGTGCCGTTGATGTTTCTCGATGACAGGAGCTTACAACTAAGATCGCCTCCTACCCGGTCAAAGCACCGGCAAAAGATGACCTCCTGTCCTGATCCGGCATAGATCAACGAACCTTCGTTGTCAGAAGTATTGATCAGACCCTGCAGAGGATACGCCTCTGTCGCTGAAGAATCCGCGACAAAAAGATCGCTGTAGGAACGGCCCGTCCATTTATAGTTGTCGACGCCTTCGTTAGAAGATCTGTCCGATGTAAATACCACTTTACCGTCCGGCCTGATGACAGGTGAGTAGTCTGCTGCAGGACTATTAAAGGGAGAAAGCTCCAGCTTAAAAGGATTGGTCTCCGTATCCAGCTGCCATTGGTAAGCACTATTGAGATAGATCAATTCATTGCGGAAGCGGTTGGGGTCATTGAGCTGCTTACCCAGATCCTGGAAGACCGTCAGCGCTTCTTCATAACGCCCGGTATTTTTGAGGGCATATGCCAGGTAGATCATCCTGGAAGGAGAATCACTGCCATCAGCGCTGACCCTGAACCATCTGAGCGCCTGATCGGGCTCGTTCATCCTTTCGTAAGACTGACCCAGTAAAAAAGCCTTATTCGATCTGTCCGAAACATTCCCGGTCCGGTTATATTCCTCTTCAAGCAGGCGGGCGGCTACCGCATATTGACCTACGTCAAAGGCATCCTCGCCGGTTTTGACCTTCAGCGTTTTGTTACAGGCTGAAAACAGGAGCAGAAAAGACAATACAGAAAAAAAGATTCTCAGCATAGATCAATATAGTTAAATAAAAGCCCAATCTTATAACGACAGAAATAAGATTATTGACTCCAAGATAGCAAAAAAAGCGAAAGCCGGAAGGTTAAGCTTCATGAAAGGGCACATCGGATCGATTGCTGTGACAACAGATGCTTGACTTACTGTCATACCACACTGCCCGTGATATGTCACAATGTCGGCTCAGCGGCAATTTTGTCACATTCCGGTACAATGGCACAATTTATGCTAAAAGGATGTCGAAAACATATTTGTAAACATAAATTTGAAGCATAGACATGAAACCAATTAACGACAGAGTAGTAGTGAAACCTGCTCCGGCTGAAGAAAAAACCAAAGGTGGCATCATTATTCCTGACACGGCCAAGGAAAAACCGCAGCGAGGTGAGGTTGTAGCTGTTGGACCCGGCAAAGACGGAAATCTGATGACCGTTCAGGTGGGAGATATCGTCCTTTACGGAAAATATGCAGGACAGGAGCTGAGCCATGAAGGTGTAGACTACCTGATCATGCGTGAAGATGATATCCTCGTTGTTCTGTAATTGTATTTTTATTCTATTAACTCATTCAAACTAAAAAATATCTAGATTATGGCTAAAGAAATTAGCTTCGATAGCGCAGCGCGCAACGAATTAAAAGCCGGTGTCGATGCACTGGCGAATGCAGTAAAGGTTACGTTGGGCCCTAAAGGCCGTAACGTGGTCATCCAAAAGAGCTTCGGCGCTCCGACAGTAACCAAGGACGGTGTGTCGGTAGCAAAAGAGATCGAGCTGGAAAACCCGGTTCAGAATATGGGCGCCCAGATGGTCAAGGAAGTCGCTTCCAAAACTGCCGATATCGCAGGTGACGGTACCACAACAGCGACTGTTTTGGCTCAGGCCATGGTTACCGCCGGTATGAAAAACGTAACAGCAGGCGCCAATCCAATGGACCTGAAACGAGGTATCGACAAGGCTGTAAAAGCTGTCATCGCAGACCTCCACAACCAGTCAGAAGTGATCGGAGACGACTTCAATAAGATCCAGCAGGTCGCAGCTATCTCTGCCAACAACGACGATGAGATCGGTAAGTTTATCGCTGATGCGATGAAGCGTGTGACCAAAGACGGCGTCATCACCGTTGAGGAAGCAAAAGGTACCGATACCTATGTCGACGTAGTGGAAGGTATGCAGTTTGACAGGGGTTATTTGTCAGCTTACTTTATCAACAACCCTGATAAGATGCTGGCAGAATATGAAAACCCATACATCCTCATCCACGACAAAAAGATCTCCAATATGCAGGAGATCGTTCCTGTTCTTGAAAAATCAATGCAATCAGGCCGTCCGCTGCTGATCATCGCTGAGGACATCGATAGCCAGGCGCTTGGTATCCTCGTTGTCAACAGGCTGCGTGCCAACCTGAAGATCGTCGCTGTCAAGGCTCCGGGCTTTGGTGACAGGAGAAAGGCTATGCTTGAGGATATTGCCATTTTGACAGGTGGAACCGTGATCTCCGAAGAACAGGGCTACAAACTGGAAAATGTAGAGATCGAACACCTTGGTACGGCTGAAAAGATCACTGTCGACAAAGACAATACGACCATCATCGGTGGTGCGGGATCGGAAGACGATATCAAGGTCCGCATCAACGCCATCAAGCAGCAGATCGAAGTAACCACTTCCGATTATGACAGGGAAAAGCTGCAGGAACGCCTGGCTAAGCTGGCCGGCGGTGTAGCTGTTCTCTATGTAGGAGCTCCTACTGAAGTGGAAATGAAAGAGAAAAAAGACCGAGTCGACGATGCTTTGCATGCTACACGTGCCGCTGTGGAAGAAGGTATCGTGGCAGGCGGCGGGGTCGCGCTGGTAAGAACCATCGCTGCGATCAACGATCTCAAAGGTGAGAATGAGGATGAAAACATCGGAATCCAGATCGTCAAAAAATCACTGGAATCTCCGCTGCGTATCATCGTTGAGAACGCAGGCCTTGAAGGCTCTGTGGTCCTTCAGAAGGTCGTTGAAGGCAGTGGAAGCTTCGGCTACAACGCTCGCACCGACAGCTACGAAGACCTGAAAACAGCAGGTGTTATCGACCCGACTAAGGTGACACGCGTAGCGCTTGAAAATGCCGCTTCTATCGCAGGAATGGTATTAACTACCGAATGTGTGATCAATGACAAGCCGAAAGAAGAGGCAGGTCATGACCACGCTCCGGGAATGGGCGGTATGGGCGGAATGATGTAACCAACATTTTTCCCTTAAATATAAGGAAGAGGCAGGCTGAAAGGTTTGCCTCTTTTTTTTAGCTGGCGGTGAAGATCGATTATCTGTAATATTTAATAGCCGCTACCTGATCTTTCTTATTGTTTTCCGTCCAGGCTTTCGGGCAGTAGATTTTTAATAATAGCATCCAATTTTGTGGTTACAAATAATTTCTTCTTTTTTGATACTCAATTTCTGATAACTTCGTCAACTCTATTAAAATATCTCTGAGCCTCTGTATAATTATTTATTTTCCACGTTTAAAGATTTATTTGGGAATTTCTATTCAAAAGTAACGGTTACATTTCCCGAATCCAATGCAGATCCCAAACCTGTCACATCATCGACTGAACCTAATTTTGTGTAGCTGTAAGAGGTTGAAAATATTTTGTAAAACAGTACCAACGTTTTTGAACCGTATAACATTCAATCGCCATTTTTAATAGTTGAGGGATTGGACGAATTTGTCGGCAGGCTATTTGGCAAATCATAGTATTTTTCGTTGCCATTCAGCTCAATCATATTGATTGTCACAGGCAACATTTCTTTAAATGCTTTTGCAGACTTATTGTCTAAAAGTGTAGTTGTAAAGGTTTTGAATCAACTTTTATTTTGATTTTACCGTTATCCATAGCTGTATTGTTTTCTGTTTTAATATTATCTTCTTTGTTACAAGATGAAGCACTACTTATAAAAATGGATGTTTCATATTTCTATTATTATTGGCGACTATATACCAGTTTAACCCAGTAAACGCCGTTTTTCAATAAATATCATCCAACAAACAAATTTCACTCTGTTGGATACACCAACAAAAATTTTGGAATATCATTTACAGTACTATATCCAATTGCTTTGGTAATCTGTTGATACTCCGTTTCCGAAAGCCTCCCTGTAAAGGATAGTTTATTATTAGAGCTTTTATTTATTAAGTCCTGTTTTCTAACGATATGTGAATAATTGCAATTTATATATGTTATTTTTGTTAATCTATTATCAGAATTTGGTTGTAAGTTGATCATCGAGTTTAAATCATAACCTCTTTTTATTAGATAATTTTTAATTGTTCCTTCTTTTGTTGTGCACAACGATAAATAGATTAACTCTTCCTCGATAGCAATCACAATAAAATAATGTGGAATCTCTGTTTCGATTAACTCAGGCGCAGTGATTCTATAGATTGCACCTACTTTTAAAGTAATACTAATTAATTGTTCTGGCGGGAAAATTGACATTAATTAGTCAAGAAGGATTGGAAAACTGTATATGAGTGAAATTCACTTTTCGATAACTCAATATCTTCATTAGAAATATTAGGATCATAGCCAACACCTTCATCTGGCTTAATAAAAAAGTCATCCATCACAATAGAATACCTATTAAGCTTTTCAGGGTCTTCAAGCTCTTTTTTAAACCGTTTCCATTCAGGAAAATTATGAGAAAAATTGCGAAGTTCTGTTGAGCTCATCTCCTTGTAGTTATCCCAAACAAATTCTAAGATTTCAAGATCGGATTTAGAAAAATAATTAGCATCAAATTCTTTAATTGCTGTTATATTTTGCTTATCGATAGTATAGAAATTTTCTTTAGATTTATTACTTAAATTAAGCGTTTGTGAAGCTATTGGTCCATGAGGAAGGGCGTAATAAGTATCCTTAGTAATTGTCCGACCATGTTTATTCAAATGAATACGGTCTGCAAGCCATATTAGTTTGACAAGTTTTAATCTATCGATCGTATTTTCTTCCATTTTGTTGGCAAAGAAAAGGATCGTATTGATTTGCTTAGCTGTTATAGAGTCCATAGTTTTGAAGTTTATAGTGCAAAGTTACACAAAAGTACAAACAAAGTATCTATCAAAAAGTTTACTTTCCCAATAAATATCACCCGCCACCCAACAAAACCACCATTAACTCCCCGTTAATTAACTCCCCGTTAACCAATAAAGTTTTGAAAAGTCATTTGTATTTATTATAACGAGTTGAGGGGTTAAATTAAGCAGCAAATGCATGCTTAGTATGATTAATAGGTTTTTCATTGATGAAATTGTAAAGTTGTTTTATAGTTTTAGCACATACTTTTGTATTTATCCT
>Ga0206118_100533_pt1 | contig 17442 bp, 17 predicted proteins | sample 3A20Ametagenome_FD_177999 | JGI IMG/M metagenome (GOLD analysis project Ga0206118, IMG submission 177999) | Enriched microbial communities from leaf-cutter ant dump, University of Wisconsin, Madison, United States - 3A20A | ecosystem: Environmental > Terrestrial > Nest > Insects nest > Nest dump... | reverse complement strand
TGACTTCCTCTTCCTTGACGCCAAGCTGTTCGACGACGATTTTCTTGACGCGTTCTTCGATGGTGCTCATTGGATATCGCTCCAGATGGAGTAGTGGTTCAAAAGGCGCCATCGGAAGCGATGGCCGTGGGATAGTGTAGTGGAAAGCGCCGGAGCCATGCATTCTGGCAAAAAGCCACGGCGATCAACCACTTGGGCGCAGTCCCTGCGCCGCACGCTTACGGCATGTACATGCCGCCGTTCACGTGGAGGGTTTCGCCGGTGATGTAGCTGGCCGACGGGCCGGCCAGGAATGCCACCGCGCGGGCGATGTCCGCCGGCTCGCCGAGGCGGCCCAGCGCGATCTGGCCGAGCATCGCGGTCTTGGCGTCCTCGGGCAGGTCCTTGGTCATGTCGGTATCGATGAAGCCCGGCGCCACGACATTCACGGTCACGCCGCGGCTGCCGATTTCCTTGGCCAGCGACTTGGAGAAGGCGATGATGCCGGCCTTGGCCGCGGCGTAGTTGGCCTGGCCGGCATTGCCGGTCACGCCGATCACCGAGGCGATGTTGATGATGCGGCCCTTGCGCGCCTTCATCATGCCGCGCATCACCGCCTTGGAAGTGCGGTACACGCTGGTCAGGTTGGTGTCGAGGATGGCCTGCCAGTCCTCGTCCTTCATGCGCATCAGCAGGTTGTCGCGGGTGATGCCGGCGTTGTTGACCAGGATGCTGATGGCGCCAAATTCCTTGGCCACCGCGTCGATCAGCGCGTCGACCGCGCCCGGCTCGGTGACGTTCAGCGCGCGGCCGTGGCCGCCCTGCGCGGCCAGGCGCGCACCGATGGCGGCGGCGCCGGATTCGGTGGTGGCGGTGCCGATGACGGTCGCGCCCTGCGCGGCCAGTTCGTCGGCGATGGCCGCGCCGATGCCACGGCTGGCGCCGGTGACGAGCGCGATTTCACCCTGCAATGGCTTGCTCATGCGGTTTCCTCTTGGTGCGCCGCGCATCGCGGCTGCAGGTCGGGGCCGGGCGCGGATGCGCGCGCCGGCCGTATCGTAGGGGTCAGGCGGCCCACTCTTCCAGCGCGCCGGCGAAATCGGCCGGGGTGGCGAGCGAACGGCCGTCCAGGCTCTTGTCGATGCGCTTGACCAGGCCGGTCAGCACCTTGCCCGGGCCGCATTCGGCCACGCGGCTGGCGCCGCGCGCGGCCAGGGCCTGCACGCAGCCGGTCCACTGCACCGGCAGGTACAGCTGCCGCACCAGCGCGTCGCGGATGGCCTCCACGCCGTCATGCGCCTGCGCATCGACGTTCTGCACCACCGGCAGCGCCGGCTGGCGCCAGTCCAGCCCGGCCATGGCTTCGGCCAGCCGGTTGGCGGCTTCGCGCATCAGCGGGGTATGCGAGGGCACGCTCACGGCCAGCTTGACCGCCTTGCGCACGCCCTTCTCGGCCAGCAGCGCCAGCGCGCGGTCCACCGCCGCGGCGTCGCCGCCGATCACGATCTGGCCCGGGGAATTGAAATTGGCTGGCACCACCACCTGGCTGCCGCTGGCCTGCACGCAGACCTCCTGCACCAGCGCATCCTCGGCACCGAGCACGGCGGCCATGGCACCGACGCCGGCCGGCGCGGCCTCCTGCATCAGCTGGCCGCGCAGGCGCACCAGGTGCGCGCCGTCGCGCAGCGACAGCGCGCCGGCGGCGACCAGCGCGGTGTACTCGCCCAGGCTGTGCCCGGCCAGCAGCGCCGGCCTGGCCCCGCCCTGCGCATTCCACAGCCGCCACACCGCGATGCCCGCGGCCAGCAGGGCCGGCTGGGTGTATTCGGTACGGTTGAGCTGCTCCTCCGGGCCACCCTGCGACAGCGCCCACAGGTCGACACCGGCGCCTTCCGAGGCTTCGGCGAAGGTATCGCGCACCTGCGGGTGCAGTTCTGCCAGTTCGGCGAGCATGCCCAGCGACTGGGAACCCTGGCCGGGGAATACGAAAGCGAGTCGGGAATCAGTCACGCGGTCATCTGCTGCATGAATCGAAGCGGCGCATCATAAGCGTGAATGCCCCCGCTCGTCTGTACTGGCGCGTATGCAGGCCGCTCCCGGCCGGCTCAGGTCAGCAGCGCCAGCAGGTCCAGCTCGCCGTCGGCCAGCCAGTCCAGCGACAGCACCGCCAGGGCGATGAAACCGAACGTGGTGGCCGCGTGCACGACCAGGATGGCGTGGGCCAGCGCGCGCCCCGACTTGCCGGCGCGCCGCAGCACGCGGGCCAGGCGCTGCAGGCGGCCGGTCACCTCGTGCGCGTGCGCGACCACCGGCCGGTCCGCGGCCTCCATCGCGTCGGCCAGCATCGCCCGCAGCACCTGCGGGCGCTCCTCGTAGTACCGGGCCACGCCATAGCCGAACATCAGCCAGTCGCGGGCCTGCGCCTGGTCCAGGTCCATGACCTCCAGCGGGTCTTCCTCGAAGTCGATGAAGCCCACGCGCTGCCCGTCCCAGGTCATGTTGCGCGGCAGGGGCTGGCCGAAATACGCGCCACCCCGGTGCGCCTCGGCGATGGCCTCGATGGCGGCCGCCACGAGGCGGTCGCGCCCGGCCGCATCGGCCTCGCGCAGGCAGGTATTGAACGAGGCGCCGGTATGCTCGAGCACCAGCGCGGCCCTGCCCTGCCCGATCACGTCGGGAACATGGACGCCCTGCGCCTTGAGTTCGACCAGGCGCCGCGCCTCGATCTCGCGCGCCTGCGCGCCGCCACGGTGCGGCGGCGGCCGCAGTGCATCGAGCTGGAAACGGCGCGCAACGAAATTCAGCAGCCCGAGGGCCACTGCCCGGCTGCTCTCACCATAATGCTTGAGCCATGCGCGCTGCCCTTCGATGAGAATGGGTTCAGCCATGACGGTACCTCCCGGAAACGGCGGCCCCTGGCCGCGCCGGGAGCCTCATGCCCCCGGTCAATCCGGTCTATCAATAACGCAGCAGCGCCGAACCCCAGGTGAAGCCGCCGCCGAAGGCTTCCAGCAGCAGCAGCTGGCCGCGCTCGACCTTGCCGGAGCGGATCGCATGATCCAGCGCCAGCGGCACCGAGCCCGCCGAGGTGTTGCCGTGCTTGTCCACCGTCACCACCACCTGGTCCATCGACATCTCCAGGCGCCTGGCCGTGGCTTCGATGATGCGCAGGTTGGCCTGGTGCGGGATCAGCCAGTCCAGGTCGGACTTGTCCAGGCCATTGGCCTGCAGGGTCTCGTCCACGACCGAATCCAGCGCCTTGACGGCGTACTTGAACACGTCGTTGCCCTTCATGGTCAGCTTGCCCGGCTTGTCCAGGCCGGTGGACACGCCGGCCGGGTGCCACAACAGCTCCTTCTTGCTGCCGTCGGCATGCAGGTGGGTGCTGAGGATGCCGGTTTCCTCGTCGGCCTTGAGCACGACGGCGCCGGCGCCGTCGCCGAACAGCACGCAGGTGGTGCGATCGTTCCAGTCGACGATGCGGGTCAGGGTTTCCGCACCGATCACCAGCACATGCCTGGCGTCGCCGCTGCGGATGAATTTGTCGGCCACGCTCAGGGCGTACAGGAAGCCCGAACATGCCGCGTTGACGTCGAACGCCGCCGCGCCGGCCGCGCCGAGGCGCGCCTGGATCAGGCAGGCGGTGGACGGGAAGATCAGGTCCGGCGTGGTGGTGCCCACGACGATCATGTCCAGCTGCGACGGCTCGATGCCGGCCGCTTCCAGGGCACGCAGCGCGGCGTTGTAGCCCAGGTCGCCCGTGGTCTCGCCCTCGGCGGCGACGTGCCGCTCGCGGATGCCCGTTCGCGACTGGATCCACTCGTCACTGGTGTCGACGATCCTGGCCAGATCGTCATTGGTCAACACCTTCTCGGGCAAATGACTACCGGTGCCCGCGATCCTCGAGTAGATCCGCTTGCTCATGCTGGTTCCTGTTGCACGGGCCCGCGCTGCGGCGGCCCCGGAAGAAATCGGTGCGGGCCGCCACCTCGCGGTGGCGGCCCGACGCGGATCAATCTTCTTCGACGACCGAGGTCTTGGTCGTGATCACCTTCTTGCCGCGGTAGAAGCCGTCGGCGGTGATGTGGTGACGCAGATGCACTTCGCCGGTGGTCGGGTCGGTGGACAGCTGCTTGGCGCTCAGCGAGTCGTGCGAACGGCGCTGGCCGCGGCGGGACGGGGTAACACGGGATTTCTGCACAGCCATGGGATTGCTCCAAACTCGGTTCGTTCGTTTCGTCGTTGCAGTGCGCGGGATGCAGGCATCCGGCACTGGTTTTGCTTTCGCCGCAGCCGCCGACGACAACCGGCTGCTATTGTTTTTTCAGCGCCGCCAATGCCGCGAACGGATTGGCCTTGCCCAGTTCCTCGCTGGTTGCGGAGAAGTCGCGCTCGACCGCTTCGCTTCCCGGCGCCACCGGCACTACCGGCACCGCCATCACCAGCTCGTCCTCCACCAGGTCCAGCGGCCGCAGGCTGCCGTCTTCCGGCACCAGCAGCGCTTCGTAATCCGGCGGAAGCGCCTGTTCCTCTTCTTCGTCGCGGACCAGGCCCAGACGCTGCACCATGTTCACCGGCAGCAGGAAACGCTGCATGCTGCGCTGGCAGATCAACGGCAGCGCGGTATCGATGGTCAGTTCGACATAGGCGACCCGCAGGACCTCGTCGCGGCCGAATTCCAGCGCATAGCTGCACTCTCCTTCGGCATCGGCGACCAGCCCCTGCAGGCGGCCCAGCGCGGACAACGGCACCCGGCCCTCGAAGCGCCTGCGCGCTGCGACCATCCGCCAGGCATCCAGCAATTCGGGCACGTTCGCGGACATAAGCTGCAGAATGTTAAGGACGAGCCAACCCGCTGTCAAATCCGCCCGGCCGGCCATTGCCATGGGGGCAGCGGCAACGCAGACTCGGCGCGGCTTCCACGCCGGTATTCTCGCATGTCAGCCCTGATCCTCGCCTCCACGTCCCGCTACCGGGCCGAACTGCTGTCCCGGCTGCGGCTGCCGTTCAGCTGCGCGGCCCCGGAGGTGGACGAAGCCCCGCTTCCCGGCGAACCGCCCTCCGCGCTGGCCGTACGGCTCGCGCGGGCGAAGGCCATTGCCGTGGCCGCGCGCCACCCGGGCGCCTGGGCCATCGGCTCGGACCAGGTGGCCGAACTGGCGGGCGCGCCGCTCGGCAAGCCCGGTACCGGCGAAGCCGCCTGCGCGCAGCTGGCCGCGATGTCGGGCCGCGAGGTGCTGTTCCATACCGCGGTCTGCGTGAGCGACGGCGAACGGCACCTGCAGGCGGCCGACCTGACCCGGGTCCGCTTCCGCACGCTGCGCGCGGATGAGATCGCGCGCTACGTCGACGCCGAGCAGCCGCTGGACTGCGCCGGCAGCTTCAAGTGCGAAGGCCTGGGCATCGCGCTGTTCGACGCCATCCACAACCAGGACCCGACCGCGCTGGTCGGGCTGCCGCTGATCGCGCTTTGCAGGCTGTTGCGGCAAGCGGGATTCACCCTGCCCTGAGATCGGCGCCGCTCAACGCTCCGGCACATCGAAAGGCTGCTCCTGCCACTCCTCGACACTGCCGTCGGTGCCATGCAGGCGCAGGCCCAGCCAGTGCCTGCCGGGGGACAGGCCCTCGACATCCACCTCCGCCCTGAACCCCACGCGGGGATGGTGCGGGTCGGTGGATATTTTCCAGAAGCCGGTGACATCGTAATCGAGGCCGTAATCCGCCTTGGCTGCCGGCTTTCCATCCACCAGTACATCGACCCCCACCAACCCCACACCGTCCTTGAACGCCCAGCCACGCACCTCGAAGGCGCCCTTCAGGGCAGCGTCGGGCAATGGGGAATCCACCCACGCCATGGCGGGCGTGACACAGGGACCCGCCTGCTTTGCCGGCGGAAGGCGGAAGAGCAGAAAGCGCTGATAACCGTGATCGATGGACACCACTTTCGGAGGTGGCAACGGCCCGACGAGATCACAGATCTGATGGTACCGGTCAAGCAGTTCGCGATAGCGCTGGTCGCCGGGTGCGACAACCAGCAGCAGCGGCTCCGAGCGGTTGCCGTCGCTGAGCAGCTTCCACAATGCCAGCTGCGCGGTCCGCCCATGCCTGTCGTTGAGGGAATGCGGCAGCACCAGGATGGACGCATCGCCGCGCTGGAAACCGAGCTCGGAGCCGATCTTGAAACTGCTCGCCAATACCCTCGTGTTGGCGGGCATCTCCTTCAGCTCTTCCTCTACCGCCTCGGCCAACGGCCTCCAGCCTGCGAAGTTGCGTGGATAGAACTTGCTGTCCGCCAGTTGCTCCCGCAAAGCCGGGGTCGCCGCCACCAGGTAATAGCCCAGCGCCAGGACCAGGCCGATGCCTGCCACTCCCCAGGCAGCCCTGCGCCAGAAGCGCCTCCAACGGTTGACCACCGAAGGCACGGCCACCAGCAACGCCAGATACCCGGGCAACGGCCAATGGAAACTGACGCGTTCGACGTCGGTGAAGAATCCAAGCAGGAAGATCGCCAGCGTGGAAACACCGCCGACAAGGGCGAAATAACGCCACTGCACTTTGTGCCCGCCCTCAGCGGAGGGCCGCAGGCCTGCACTCCCTGCCTGCCACATCGCCAGACCCAGCAGGGGCGTGACCAGGAGCGGCTGGATCACAAGGAACCACAGGCCTGTCCAGTGGAAGGACCATGGATGGCGCTCGACGATCTGGAACCGCAGCCCGGCGTCCTGGTTGTCCAGATTCCATGACATCAAGGGCAGCCACGCCAGAATGCCAAGCGACAACGCCATCCATACCCGCGCATCGCGCAGCATCCTTCGCCCTTCCGGCAGCAGCAGCAGCGCGACGAAGCCGAAACCGATCACGCCGATGAACCGGTAATGGCTCAGGGCGCCGATCAACAGCCCCGCCGCAAGCAGCAAGGCCGCCCCCGCATCAACGCTGCGCAGCAGCCGGGCGCCCGCGTCCAGGCACAGCACGGCGGCGATGGCCATGGGGACATCCGGGACCGCCAGGATCCCGAGCGTCGCCGAAAGAGGCATCAGCAGCGTCAGCACACCCGCCTGCCAGCCGGCCCGTTCGCCGAACCAGCGCGCGGAGATTCCCGCCACCATCCACGGCAACAGCGCACCCAGCAGCAGGAAGGGAAGGCGCAGGCCAAGCCGATGCCCTCCACCTATTTCCACCCCGAGCCGGGTCAGCCATGCAGTAAGGCCCGGCAGATCGGAATAGGCCGCCGCCAGATGCTGCCCTTCCTGCCAATAGAACGCTTCGTCCACGAACAAGGGCAGCCGCCAGGCGACGATCACCTTGAGGAACGTCACGACGATCCAGAGAAGCAGAAAAATCGTCCGCATGCGCTGTTCACCCTGCATTGCCACTTACACTCCCCCTGGATTCCCCATTTGCGAGACAACAGATGCCCTCGGCGCAGACAGGAATGCTACCCGAAGTAGCGTTGCGGTCCCTGCAGCAGGCGCAGGAACAGGTCAACGCGCTGCTGCTGGGCAAGACCGCCGAGGTGCGGCTGGCGTTCGTCGCGCTGCTGTCCGGCGGCCACCTGCTGATCGAGGACCTGCCCGGGCTGGGCAAGACCACGCTCGCCCATGCCATGGCTTCCACGCTGGGACTGCAGTTCCAGCGCGTGCAGTTCACCTCCGACCTGCTGCCCGCCGACGTGCTGGGCATTTCCATCTACGAGGCGGAAAGCCGCGGTTTCCGTTTCCATCCGGGCCCGGTGTTCAGCAACGTGCTGCTGGCCGACGAGATCAACCGCGCGCCGCCACGCACGCAGAGCGCGCTGCTGGAAGCCATGGCCGAACAGCAGGTGACGCTGGACGGCACCACCCACGCGCTGCCCGATCCGTTCTTCGTGATCGCCACGCAGAACCCGGTGGACATGTCCGGCACCTTTCCGTTGCCGGACTCGCAGCTGGACCGCTTCCTGCTGCGGCTCACCCTCGGCTACCCGGACGCCGGCGCCGAACGCGCGCTGCTCGCCGGCACCAGCCGCCGCGAACTGATCGCGCGCACGCTGCCAAGCCTGGCCGAGCAGGACATCCGCGACCTGCGCATGGCCGTCGAACAGGTGCATGCCAGCGACGCGCTGGTGGACTATGTGCAGCGCCTGCTGGCGCGCAGCCGCCAGCAGCCCGGCGTGCGCGTGGGCCTGTCGCCACGCGCCGGCATCGCCCTGCTGCGCGCGGCCAGGGCGCACGCGCTGCTGGCCGGCAGGGCGCATGTCCTGCCGGAGGACGTGCAGGCGCTGTTCGTCGCCGTGGCCGGACATCGGCTGGTCGCCGAGGCGGAGTCGTCCTCCGGGCCCGCGCTGGCCAGCACCATCCTGCTTGGCGTCCAGGTCGACTGACATGCGCGGCGGTCTGCGCACCCGCCTGCAGGCCCTGCAGTGGCTGGCGCGCCCGCGCCGGCGCGAGTCGCTGCCGGTCAGGCTCGACCGTCATCGCATCTATGTCCTGCCCACCGGCTTCGGCCTGTTCCTCGCTGCGCTGCTGGCGGTGATGCTGGTGGGCGCGCTGAACTACAACAACAACCCGGCGCTGCTGCTGGCCCTGCTGCTCGCGGCCACGGCGCTGGCCAGCGCGCTGCAGGCGCATCTGCAGCTGGCCGGGCTGCGCGTGGATGCGGTATCGGCCGAACCGGTGGCGGCCGGCACGCCGCTGCGGCTGCGGCTGGCACTGGCCCGCGACGACCGCCGTCCGCGTCGCGGGCTGCAGGTGGCCCGCGGCCCGGCCACGGCCAGCGCCGAGCTCGCCGATGCCGACCGCACGGAAGTGGACCTGTGGCTGCCCACCGTCCGCCGCGGCTGGCTCGACCTGCAGCGGATCCGCCTGTCCACCACACAACCGCTGGGCCTGGTGCGTGCCTGGAGCTGGATCTGGCCGGCAGCACCGGTGCTGGTCTATCCCGCCCCGGAACACCCTGCCCCGCCGCTGCCCGATACCGGCAGCACCTCGGCCCGCACCCGTCAGCATCCGCTCGGCGATGAACTGCAGCAGCTGCGCCCCTATCGGCACGGCGACGCCCGCCGCACCATCGCCTGGAAGCACTCCGCCCGCCGCGACACGCTACTGGTGCGCGAGTACGAACGCCCGACCGGCACCGAACTGCTGCTGGACTGGCAGGCCCTGGGCGCGCTGCCGCATGAGCGCCGCATCGCACGGCTGGCGCGCTGGGTGGACGATGCCGAGCGCGAGGGCCGCCGCTATCGCCTGCTGCTGCCCGGCCAGCCAGCCCTGGGCCCGGCCTCCGGCGACGCCCATCGCCACCAGTGCCTGCGTGCGCTGGCATTGATGCCCGACGCATGAAGCAACGAGGACAGCCGTTTTTCGCGCCAAAGCCTCCCGGAGGGTGGCACACGGAAATGCGCCCCGTGAAAGAACGGCAGGACAGCCATTTTTCACGGCGAAACCGCCCGAAGGGTGGCGCACAGGGATGTGCGCCATGAACGCCGCCACCCCGCTTGCGCCCCTGAATCCAACCGCGCGCGGCTGGGCGCTGCTGACCACCGCGCTGGCCCTGCTGCCGCTGCTGCTGCAGCTGCCCGGCATGCTGGCCGGCGTGTTCGCCGCCGCGGCGCTGCTGGTGGCGGCGCTGTCCTGGCGACGGCAGGTGCCCTTGCCGCTGCGCCTGCTGCTGGTGGCCATCATGCTGGTGGCGATCTATTGGCAGATGGGCGCCTCGCCGGGCCGCGACACCGGCTGCGCGCTGCTGGCGGCGATGCTGGCGATCAAGTCCAGCGAACTGCGCAGCCTGCGCGATGCGCGCAGCCTGCTCGGCTTCGCCCTGTTCGCGCCATTTGCCGCCTTCCTGCTCGACCAGGGTCCCGGCACCCTGCTGCTGTCGCTGGCGGCGTTGGCCTGCGCCCTGCTCGGCCTGCAGCGCCTGGCCGACGCGGAGACCGGCACGGCGCCGCGGCCGGTCGCATTCCAGCTGCGGACGGTCGGCCGGCTGCTGGCGGTCGCGTTGCCGCTGGCGCTGGCCGCCTTCTGGCTGCTGCCGCGGCTGCCGACGCCGCTGTGGGGCATCCCGCAGCGGGCGGTGGCGCAGCCAGGCCTGTCCGACACCATGGCACCCGGGCAATGGCTGGATCTGATGGCCGACGACAGCCCGGCGCTGCGCGTGCAGTTCGCCGGCGCGGTGCCCGCGCCCGCGCAACGCTACTGGCGCGGGCCGGTGCTCACCCGCTTCGACGGGCGCACCTGGACGCGGCTGGAAAGCCAGCGCCGCAGTGCGCCGCCGCCTCTCGCCACCGCGCCCGCACAGTGGGATTACCAGATCGAGTACGAACCCACCGAGCGGCGCGAACTGGTGGCGCTGGACCTGCCGCTGGCCGCGCCGGACGAAACCCGCCTGGATGCCGACTACACCCTGGTGAGCGCGCGTCCGCTGACCGCGCTGACCCGCTGGCACCTGCGCTCCGCGCCACCGGCACGCTTCCAGCCGGACCTGCCGCCCGCCCTGCGCGAACAGGCGCTGCAACTGCCCGCCGGCTTCAATCCACGCACGCTGGCACTGGCCCGGCAGTGGCGCCTTGAAGCCGGCACCGACGACGCGGCCATCGTCCGCCGCGCGATGCAGTGGATCGGCCGCGATTTCAGCTACACCCTGAGCACGCCGCTGCCTGGTCGGCATGGCGCCGACGAATTCCTGTTCGACTGGAAGGCCGGCTTCTGCGAACACTTCAGTTCGGCCTTCGTGGTGCTGATGCGGGGCGCCGGCATTCCCGCGCGCGTGGTCACCGGCTATGCCGGCGGCACCCGCAACCGCTATGGCGGCTACTGGCTGGTACGCCGCATGGACGCCCACGCCTGGGCCGAGGTCTGGCTGCCGCAGCGCGGCTGGACCCGCGTCGACCCGACCGCGGCGGTGGCGCCCGAACGCATCCGCGACACGCTGGAAGACCGCCTGGCGCGCGGCGATGCCGACGGCGGCAACCTGGACCTGGGCACGCGCTGGCTGCAGCTGGCGCAGGCCGGCGACTGGCTGCGCCGCAACTGGAACGGCATGGTCCTGTCCTTCGACGCGCGGCGCCAGCAGCAGCTGCTGCGCCCCTTCGGCATCGAGCGCCTGGATCCTTCGCAACTGGTCGGGCTGCTCGCCGGCTTCGCGCTCGTCGCCATCGCCGCCATGGCCTGGCTGCTGGCGCGCGGCGAGCGCGAACGCGACCCGCTGCTGCGCGCCTGGCACCGGCTCGACCGCCGCTACGCCCGCCTCGGCCTGGGCCGGCAGGCGCACGAAACGGCGGGCGACTGGGCCGCCCGCGTGGAAGCCGCCCGGCCCGGCAGCGGCCTGGATGCACTCAGCCGGCGTTTCAGCGACGCGCGCTACGCTGGCGCCTCGTCGGACCTCGCTTCATTATTGCGTGACCTGCACAGGCACCGCCCTCAACCCGGAGTACGAACCGGAGCACGAACATGAAGACCCGCATCCTCCTTACCGTCGCCGCCAGCCTTGCCCTGGCCGCCTGTGCCACCGCTCCCAAGCCGCTGCAGGGGCAGTTCAGTACCGTGTCCCCGCGCGATACCGTCGCGCAGAAGCAGACTGGCACGCCGGTACGCTGGGGTGGCCGCATCATCGAGACCATCCCCGGCCAGGGCGAAACCTGCTTCCAGATGATCGCCCGCCCGCTCAACGGCAATGGCCGCCCGAGCACCACCTCCGCCGATGCCAGCGACGGCCGCTTCCTCGCCTGCCGCGCCGGTTTCTATGATCCGGCGGTGTTCGAGCCGGGCCGCGACGTGACCTTCATCGGCCGCGTCGAGGGCTACCAGACCACCAAGATCGGCGAATACGACTACCCGCTGCCGAAGATCGCCGCCGACGTGGTGTACCTGTGGCCGGTGCAGCGCGAGGTCGAAGTGGTGCCGGCCTACCCGTACGGCCCGTGGGGCCCGGGCTGGGGCCCCGGCTGGGGCTGGGGCTGGCGCGGCTGGTGGTGATCGGCCGGGCCTGGCCCACCTCTGTATCCAGGACAGACGCCGCCTTCGGGCGGCGTCTTTTTTGATCGACCACCGCCGCGCAGGTGGCCGCCGGCCGGGGCCCTGGATCAGTCCTGCGCGCGGATCGTCCAGTCGCCGTCCCGCGCGCCCGGCACCAGCACCCAGCCCGGCTTCAGCGACAGCGACCAGCCTTCCCCCTGCAGGCCGTCGGCGGACACCACCGCGCCGGGGTACGGCACGGACAGGCGCGACCAGTCCGCCGAGAGCAGGCCGTCCTTCTGGACATCCAGCACGCCCCAGGCCGCCGCGGCGCGGAGGGTTGCGTAGGCCGCGCCTTCCGGCGGCAACGGTGTCACCCGGTTCGGATCGAAGCTGAAACTGGCGCCATTCACCGGTGCGATGAGCACCGGCCCATCGACCAGCCGGGCGCGCAACGCCGCCGACACGGCAGCCTGCCTGACGGCCCGCGCGGCCTCCTCGGCCCGTATCCCCTCCATGCCGTAACGCGCTCCGCTCCGCGCGAAAGCCGCATCGTCGGAAGAAACGGTCAGGCCCAAGGCGGAGGCGAGCATCGCCGGCAAACCATCGTGCCGGTTCCAGGCCGTCCGCCAGCCCGGGGACGTACTGTCCAGCAGCACGCCGTACGCGGGGCCCGTGTAATAGGCGAAGGAACGGGCATAGGCGGCGACGCCATCGCCCTTGCGCAGGTGATCGGCCAGGTGCGCGGCCATGGCGGGGTCCTGCGACAGCAGCCGGCCGGTGTACTCGGCGATGCCTTCATGCCGCTCCATCGCATCTTCGGCCTGTTGCGCCTGCGGGAACCGCGCCTGCCGCCAGGCGCGGAAGACCAGCGCATCGTGGATGGCGCGCTGCTGTGTCTTCGGTTCCGTGGCGGCGACGGCCGCCGCCAGCGCGCGCAGTTCCAGGCGCAGCGATAGCCGCCCCAGCTCTGTTTCCAGCTGGTCCTGGTCGGCATGGGTGGCCACCAGCCCGATCTGGCCCTGGATGCGATGCCAGGCCTCGTGCATCAGCAGGATGGAAAGCGCCGGCTCTGCCTGCGGCAGGGGCAACATCAGCATGGTCCAGGTGCGCCCGTTCCATTTCACCGCGGTGTTGGCGACCGGCACCGTGTCGGGCAGGCGCCCGTGGAAGACCGCTCCGTCCCGTTCCAGGGAGGTTTCGAGCCCCTCCATGTTGGCCACGAAGCGCCGCGTCGCCGGGTCGGCCAGCAGGGTGGGGCCGCACAGGTCCACGCCCCAGGTCTTCCCGGCGTCGGCTTCGCACAGGGCCTGCATGCGCTGGAATGCCGCTGTCGCCGGGTCCGGTCCCAGTGGCGCCTGGGCCATCGCGCTGGCCGATGCGGCCAGCGACAGCGCAAGGTAGATACAGCTGCGGACGAATCGCCGCATCTTGGCTCCTCCCAGCGGATGGAGACGGGGTTCCGTGCCCGCTCAGGCCGCGCCGAAATGCCCCAGCGGCGCGCCGGCCAGCAGGTGCAGGTGGATGTGGAACACCGTCTGCCCGGCGTTCTCGCGGCAATTCATCACGATGCGGTAGCCGTCCTGCGCGAAGCCTTCGCGACGCGCGTATTCGGCCGCGGCCAGCGCCAGCTTGCCGATCAGGTGCGCCTGCGCCGGCTGCACGTCATCCAGGGTCGGGATGACCTCGTGCTTCGGAATGAACAGGACATGCACCGGCGCCTGCGGCGCGATGTCCTTGAAGCCCAGCACGTCCTCGTCCTCGTAGACGATGGTGGCGGGAATCTCGCGGCGGATGATCTTGCCGAAAATCGTGTCGTTGCTCATGGCCTGCCTCGGCGGAATATCGCCCGCATTGTATGCAACGCCACCAAGGTAATGCCGACCGGCGACCGCAGGAATGAGGATGCCTGTGGTTTTTTCAGCAATGCCGGCCAGCGGCCGGCGCTACGGGATTTCGCTGCGGCTGCCGAAGGCGTGCGAGAGCGTGCCGCGGTCCACGTATTCCAGCTCGCCACCCAGCGGAAGGCCCTGCGCCAGCCGGCTCGGCCGCACCTGGTGGCGGCGCGCCAGCTGCGCCAGATAGTGCGCGGTGGCCTCGCCCTCGACGGTGGAGTTGGTGGCGATGATCAGCTCGGCGACCTCGCCCTGCGCCAGCCGTGCTTCCAGCTGGTCCAGGCCGAGTTCGCGCGGGCCGATGCCGTCCAGCGGCGACAGCCGGCCCTGCAGCACGTAGTACAGGCCGCGGTAGCTGGTGGCGTGCTCGATGGCCAGGCGGTCGGCCGGCGATTCCACCACGCACAGTGTCTGCCGCTCGCGGCTGCTGCTCGCACACAGCGGGCAGACCTCGGTCTCGCTGAAATCGCGGCACTGCGCGCAGTGGCCGATCCGCTCGATCGCCTCGGCCAGCACCTGCGACAGGCGCAGGCCGCCGTCGCGCGCGCGCTCGAGCACGTGGTAGGCCATGCGCTGGGCGCTCTTCTGGCCGACCCCGGGCAGCACCCGGAAGGCTTCGATCAGTTGTTCGAGGAGAGAGGACACGGAGAGTCGTGAGGGCCTGACGGTGCCGGCTGTTTCCTTCTCCCACCGGGAGAAGGTGCCCCACAGGGGCGGATGAGGGGACGGGCGAAACCCCTTGCGATCTAAAGGTGCCGAGGGCCTCGCCTCTGCCCTCTCCCTTCGCCCGAAGGGAGAGGGGCTCGATGGCTGGCGCCCACCGCCCTCAGAACGGCAGCTTCATGCCCGGCGGCAGCTTCATGCCGGCCGTGGCCGAGCCCATGCGGCTCTGCGATTCGGCGTCGATCTTGTTGGAGGCATCATTGAACGCCGCGGCGATCAGGTCCTCGACCATTTCCTGGTCGGACAGCACCGACGGGTCGATGCGCACCTTGCGGCACTCCTTGGTGCCGGTGAGGGTCACGCTGACCATGCCGCCGCCGGCGCTGCCGGTGACTTCCAGCTTGGCCAGTTCTTCCTGGGCCTTCTGCAGGTTTTCCTGCATCTTCTGGGCCTGTTGCATCAGTTGGGCGATGTTGCCGCGCATGGTTTCCTACTCTTCAAAGGGACGGATGGAATCGGGCACGACCCGGGCGCCCTGCGCGAGCAGGTGCTGCACCTGGGGGTCGGCCATGAAAACGGCCTCGGCCGCGTTCTGTCGTTCGCCGCGCTGGCGGTCGGCACGCTCGTGCAGGGTTTCGGCTTCGGCGTTGCCGGTCTCGATCACGATCTTCGGCGCGCTGCCCAGCGCCTGCGCCAGGGTCTGCGCCAGCGCGCCCAGCGAACGTTCGGATTGCAGGTATTCGAAGCCCGGCAGCAGCGCCAGCCGCAGCACGCCGTTGCGGTAACCGACGAAGGCGGCATTGGCAGCCAGCTCGCGCGAGGGCCCGGACAGGCTGCTGGCGGCGACCAGGTCCAGCCACTGTTCGGCGGTTTCCAGCGCGCGCGGCGGCTTGCCGGCCGGCGCCGCGGCAGGCGCCGGCGGCGCGATGGCGATGCCTTCGGCGCGGAACGGGGACGGCGGCGCCTGGCGCGGCGCGGCCGGCATGGCCTCGGCCGCGTCGTCGCGCGCCTGGGCGGCGGCGGTTTCCTCCATCCAGGGCGGCAGGTCGTCGTCGTTGCGGGATGCTGCCGGCGGCGCGGCAGGCGCCGGTTCGGGCTGCGGTTCGCGCACGCGCAGCGGCGCGGGCGCAACGGCCATCGGGTTCGCTGGCGCCCGGGCTGCGGCGGACGTCGTGGATGCCGCCTCCACTGCCGGGACCGGTGCCTGCTGCGCCGGCGCGGCTGCGGCCGCAGCCGATGATGCGTCCGGTGCGGCGCCGCCTGCCGAGGACACCGTGCCCTCCGGCCCGGCGCCTTCCGGTACCGCCGGCACCGCGCCGGCCGGGCGGAACGCCAGCATGCGCAGCACGGTCATCTCGAAACCGGCGCGCGGGCTCGGCGCCAGATGCAGGTCGCGGCGCCCGCCGAGCGCCATCTGGTACCAGAGCTGCACCACTTCCGGGCGCAGCCGCGCGGCGAACGCCGCCGCGTCGACGCCGTCGCCGGGCACCGTGGCGCCCGGCACCAGCTGCTGCACCTGGATGCGGTGCAGGGCCTCGGCCAGCGCGTCGAGCACGCCGCTCCAGTCCGGCGAGAAATCGGCCAGGGTGGCCACGACCTGCAGCAGCCGCGCGCCGTCGCCGGCCGCCAGCGCGTCGAGCATGGCCGCCACCTGGGTGCGGTCGACGGTGCCGAGCATGGCCCGCACCACGTCGTCGCGCAGCGCGCCGCCGGCGTAGGCGATGGCCTGGTCCAGCAGCGACAGGCCGTCGCGCAGCGAGCCATCGGCGCCGCGCGCCAGCTGCACGATCGCGCCGTCGTCGAACTCGATCTGCTCGGCGCCGAGGATGCGCGTCATCTGCCCGCGGATCTGCTCCTCGTCCAGCCGCTTGAGGTTGAACTGCAGGCAGCGCGACAGCACGGTGACCGGCAGCTTCTGCGGGTCGGTGGTGGCCAGCAGGAACTTCACGTGCTCCGGCGGCTCCTCCAGCGTCTTCAGCAGCGCGTTGAACGCCGCCTTGGACAGCATGTGCACTTCGTCGATCAGGTAGACCTTGTACTTGCCGCGCGAGGGCATGTACTGCGCGTTCTCGATCACCTCGCGCACGTCGTCCACGCCGGTGTTGGAGGCGGCGTCGATCTCCAGCAGGTCGATGTAGCGGCCGCTGTCGATGTCCAGGCAGGCCGGGCACTGGCCGCAGGGGTCGGCGCTGGTGCCGTGCTCGCAGTTCAGCGACTTGGCGAAGATGCGGGCGATGGTGGTCTTGCCGACACCGCGGGTACCGGTGAACAGGAAGGCATGGTGGACGCGGCCGCTGTCCAGCGCATTGCTCAGCGCGCGGACCACGTGTTCCTGGCCCACCAGCTCGGCGAAACGCTTCGGGCGCCACTTGCGGGCGAGGACGAGATAGGACATCAGGCAACCGTCTTCATCTGAGCCGCCATTGTGCCACGCCCCTGCCGCGCCCGCCCCACGCCGGCCGCTCGATATCCGGGCGGCGATGCGTCCCTTGAACGGATGCGGCAGGTGACGGGCCCACCCGCCGGCGGCCGGCCCCCACTCCACCGGCAACGGCCGGAATCATGCGGGCACGGGCGACGGCCGATGGACGGGCGGCCTCGGCGAAGCCGACCGTGGTGCACATCGATGGCGCCGCCCAGCAGAACGCGGCAGGGGCGGAAGAAGCCGCCGCGTCGGCAGGACCGGCGCGGAAGGTGGTGGTATTTCGCCTGCATCCACGCGCCCGCGCCACGCCCGGTGCCGTTCCGCATCAGCGTGGACAGGTTTGACTTGTGGCCGCCGCGCCGGCCCTATAGAATCTGCGCCCCTGCAGCGCCTTCGGGTGGCGGCAGGTCCCGGAGAGGTGTCCGAGTGGTTGAAGGAGCACGCCTGGAAAGTGTGTAAGCGTCTAAACCGCGCTTCGGGGGTTCGAATCCCCCTCTCTCCGCCAGATTCATGTCCGGTTCGCCCGGAACATCGAAAACCGGGCCGC
>Ga0206118_100532_pt1 | contig 17491 bp, 16 predicted proteins | sample 3A20Ametagenome_FD_177999 | JGI IMG/M metagenome (GOLD analysis project Ga0206118, IMG submission 177999) | Enriched microbial communities from leaf-cutter ant dump, University of Wisconsin, Madison, United States - 3A20A | ecosystem: Environmental > Terrestrial > Nest > Insects nest > Nest dump... | reverse complement strand
CTGACCATCGCCATGTCGATGGGCTTCTCGGCGCTGCTGGCGCTGAGCTTCACCCCGGCGCTGTGCGCGGCCTTCCTCAAGCCGACCCACAACGACAACCCGAACTGGGTCTACCGCACCTTCAACACCTATTACGGCCGGCTCGAGAAGGGCTACGTCGGCACCGTCGGCAGCGTCCTCAGGCACAGCCCGCGCTGGCTGATGGTGTTCGCGCTGCTGGTCGCGCTGTGCGGCCTGCTGTTCACCCGCCTGCCGGGCAGCTTCCTGCCGGAAGAGGACCAGGGCTATGCGCTGGCCATCGTGCAGCTGCCGCCGGGCGCGACCAAGAGCCGCACCGGCGTGGTGTTCGACCAGCTGCTGGGGCTGATGCAGGACGACCCGTCGTTCGAGGGCATGATGCAGGTCACCGGCTTCAGCTTCGTCGGCTCCGGCGAGAACGTCGGTATGGCCTTCATCCGGCTCAAGGACTGGGGCGAGCGCGACGAGACCGCGCCGGAGTTCATCCAGAAGATGAACATGAAGGCCTTCGGCGGCATCAAGGACGCGCAGGTGTTCCTGGTCAACCTGCCCACCGTGCAGGGCCTGGGCCAGTTCGGCGGCTTCGACATGTGGCTGCAGGACCGCGCCGGCGCCGGCCAGGACGCGCTGATGGACGCGCGCAACACCCTGCTCGGTGCCGCGTCCGCCGACACGTCATTGGTCGGCGTGCGCCCGAACACGCTGGAGAACTCGCCGCAGCTGCAGCTGAAGGTGGACCGCGTGCAGGCGCAGGCGATGGGCGTGGCGGTCAACGATGTCTACACCGCGTTGCAGATGATGCTGGCGCCGGTGTACGTCAACGACTTCTTCTACGGCGGCCGCATCAAGCGGGTGAACATGCAGGCCGATGCCGCCTTCCGCACCGGCCCCGAATCGCTGCGCAGCTACTACGTGCCCAGCTCGCTGAGCACCGACGCCGACGGCCAGCCGGCGATGATCCCGCTCAGCACCGTGGTCAAGTCCGACTGGATCTACGCGCCGCCGGCGCTGAGCCGCTACAACGGCTATTCGGCGGTGAACATCGTCGGCTCGCCGGCACCGGGCGGCAGCTCCGGGCAGGCGATGACGACGATGGAGAACCTGGTGCACGACAAGCTGCCTGCCGGTTTCGGCTACGACTGGAGCGGCATGTCCTACCAGGAAATCCTCGCCGGCAACGCCGCCACCCTGCTGATGGTGCTGTCGATCGTGGTGGTGTTCCTGTGCCTGGCCGCGCTGTACGAGAGCTGGTCGATCCCGGTGTCGGTGCTGCTGGTGGTGCCGGTCGGCATCCTCGGCGCGGTGGTGTTCTCGCTGCTGCGCGGCCTGCCGAACGACCTGTACTTCAAGATCGGCATGGTCACGGTGATTGGCCTTGCGGCGAAGAACGCGATCCTGATCGTGGAGTTCGCGGTCGAGCAGCGCGCCGCCGGCAAGACCCTGCGCGAGGCGGCGATCGAGGCCGCGCACCTGCGCTTCCGGCCGATCCTGATGACCTCCTTCGCGTTCATCCTCGGCGTGCTGCCGATGGCCATTTCCAGCGGCGCCGGCGCCAACGCCCGCCATTCGCTGGGCACCGGCGTCATCGGCGGCATGCTGTTCGCCACCATCATCGGCGTGCTGCTGATCCCGCTGTTCTTCGTCACCGTGCGCCGCGTGCTGGGCGACAAGCTGGACGAGCAGTCGAAGCAGTACATCGAGCAGCACAAGGTGCGCACCGTGCAGCAGGATCGCTGAGCGGAAACGCAGCCCCGCAACGACGAAGCCCCGGCAATGCCGGGGCTTCTTTTCATGTAGGAGCGCACCTTGGTGCGCGATGGGGCTTTACCGGAAAAGCTTCATCGCGCACCAAGGTGCGCTCCTACGGGCCTCAGCGCACGCCGGTTTCGTTGCGGGCGATGACCATGCGCTGGATCTCACTGGTGCCTTCGTAGATCTCGGTGATCTTGGCGTCGCGGAAATAGCGCTCCAGCGGCATTTCCTTGGAATAGCCCATGCCGCCGTGGATCTGCACGGCCTGGTGGGCGATCCACATCGCCGCTTCCGAGGCGGTCAGCTTGGCCACCGCGGCCTCGGTGGAGAAGCGCTTGCCCTGCGCCTTGGTCCACGCCGCGCGCAGGGTCAGCAGCAGCGCCGCGTCGAGCTTGCACTTCATGTCGGCGATCTTGGCCTGGATCATCTGGAAGCTGCCGATCGGCGCACCGAACGACTTGCGCTCCCGCGCATAGGCCACCGACGCCTCGTAGGCGGCGCGGGCGATGCCCACCGCCTGCGAGGCGATGCCGATGCGGCCGGAGTCGAGCAGGCTCATCGCGATCTTGAAGCCCTGCCCTTCCACGCCCAGCACATCCTCGGGCCGCGCCACGTAATCCTGGAACTCGATCTCGCAGGTGGCCGAGGCGCGCACGCCCAGCTTCGGCTCGGTCTTGCCGCGGCCGAAACCCGGGCGGGTGGCGTCGATCATGAAGGCGGTGACGCCGCGGGCGCCCTGCGCCGGGTCGGTCATCGCGAACAGCACGATGTAGCGCGCCACCGGGCCGGAAGTGATCCAGCTCTTCTGGCCGTTGATCACCCAGGAACCGTCGGCCTGCTTCACCGCACGGCAGCGCATCGCGGTGGCGTCCGAGCCGGATTGCGACTCGGTCAGCGCGAACGCGCCGATCTCGCGGCCCTCGGCGATCGCGCGCACGTACAGCTGCTTCTGCTCCTCGCTGCCGTGGTTGAGCACGGCATTGCAGAACAGCGAGTTGTTGACCGACATGATGGTGGCGTGCGCGGCGTCGGCAGCGGACACCTCGACGATGGCCAGCACGCTGGACACCGGGTCCATGCCGGCGCCGCCGTACTCGACCGGCACCTCGATGCCCATCAGCCCGTTCTCGCCGAGCAGGCGGATGTTCTCCAGCGGGTACTCACCGGTGGCGTCGTGATGTTCGGCGCTCGGTGCGATCTTCTCCTGGGCGATGCGGCGGGCCACGTCCTGCAACATCAGTTGTTCTTCGTTGAAGCTGAAATCCACTGCACCCCTCCCAGGGCATTTCGAAGTTGCGATTGTAACCATCGCAACCGCCGCTGGCCCATGCGCGCCTTGACCTTGCCGCACCGCGGCAGCAAAATATCTCTATATCGCGATAGGTAGATATTTATGGATCTGGAAGACTGGTCGACCCGCCTGAAGGTGTTCGCCGACGCCACCCGCGTGCGCCTGCTGACCCTGCTGGAGCAGGAGGAATTGACCGTGGCCGAGCTGTCGGCCATCACCACGTTGGCGCAGCCGCGTGTTTCCACCCATCTGGCCCGGCTGAAGGAAGCCGGGCTGGTCCGCGACCGCCGTGCCGGCGTGTCGGCCTACTACCGCTTCGACGAGGCCGCACTGGACCCGGCGCAGCGCGCATTGTGGCACGCGTTGAGCACCGGCAGCGACGACCCGCTGCTGCGCCAGGACGCCGAGCGCGTGCCGTCGGTGCTGGCGATGCGCGCCGCCGACCAGAACTGGGCCGACAGCGTGGCCGGCGACATGGAGCGCCACTACTCGCCCGGCCGCACCTGGGAGGCGATGGCGCGCAGCGCGCTGCCGCTGCTGGAAACCGGCGACGTGCTCGACATCGCCTCCGGCGACGGCGTGCTGGCCGAACTGCTGGCGCCGCATGCGCAGCGCTACGTCTGCGTCGACACCAGCGCCCGCGTGGTCGCCGCCGCCAGCGAGCGCCTGCGCAAGCTGCCCAACGTCGAGGTCCGCGAAGGCGACATGCACAAGCTGCCGTTCGACGACGCCAGCTTTGACCTCGTGGTGCTGATGCATGCCCTCACCTACGCCAACCAGCCGGCCAAGGCCGTGGCCGAATGCGCGCGGGTGCTGCGCCCGGGCGGCCGGCTGATGCTGTGCAGCCTCGCCCGCCACGAGCACAAGGCCGCGGTGGAAGCCTATGGCCACGTCAACCTCGGCTTCACCGGCAAGGAGCTGCGCAGGTTCGTCGAGAAGGCCGGGCTGGACGTGTCCAGCCTGGAAACCGTCACCCGCGAGAAGCGCCCGCCGCATTTCGAGGTGATCTCGCTGATCGCCCACCGCCCCTGACCCATCGAAGCACCGCCGCTGTCCACGTACCTCCCCCGCCCCAACTTCACGGCCCGCCCCATGCAAGCCCTCCCCTGGCTCCACCCCGATCGCGTCGCCAAGCTGCTGCGCGCCCTTGAGCAGCGCATCCTGATCATCGACGGCGCGATGGGCACGATGATCCAGCGCCACGGGTTGGAGGAAGCCGACTATCGCGGGCAGCGCTTCGTCGATGGCTTCGACAGCGCCCATGTGCACGGCCCCGGCTGCGGCCATGACCTGAAAGGCAACAACGACCTGCTGCTGCTGAGCAAGCCCGATGTCATCGCCGGCATCCACACCGAATACCTGGAGGCCGGCGCCGACCTGGTCGAGACCAATACCTTCAATGCCACCTCGGTCAGCCAGGCCGACTACCACCTCGAACACCTGGTCTACGAATTGAACAAGGCCGGCGCGCAGGTGGCGCGGCAATGCTGCGACGCCATCGAGGCACTCACGCCGGACAAGCCGCGCTTCGTCATCGGCGTGCTCGGCCCGACCAGCCGCACCGCCTCGATCAGCCCCAACGTCAACGACCCCGGCTTCCGCAACACCAGCTTCGACGAGCTGCGCACCACCTACCGCGAGGCCATCGATGGCCTGATCGACGGCGGCGCCGACACACTGATGGTGGAAACCATCTTCGACACGCTCAATGCCAAGGCCGCGCTGTTCGCCATCGAGGAAGCCTTCGACGCGCGCGGCGGCCGCCTGCCGGTGATGATCTCCGGCACCATCACCGATGCCTCCGGCCGCACCCTGTCCGGGCAGACCGCCGAAGCCTTCCATGCCTCGGTCGCGCATGGCCAGCCGCTGTCGATCGGCTTCAACTGCGCGCTCGGCGCGACCGACATGCGCCCGCACGTGGAAACGTTGGCGCAGGTGTCCAGCGGCTACGTCAGCGCCCACCCGAATGCCGGCCTGCCCAACGCCTTCGGCGAATACGACGAGACGCCGGAGGAAATGGCCGCCACGCTGAAGGAGTTCGCCACCTCCGGCTTGTTGAACCTGGTCGGCGGCTGCTGCGGCACCACCCCGGCGCACATCAAGGCGATTGCCGAGGCGGTGGCCGGCGTACCGCCGCGCGCATTGCCTCAGGCGCAGGAGCAGGCCGCATGAGCACGCAACCGCATACCCGCCTGTCCGGGCTGGAACCGCTGGTCATCACCCCCGACCTGCTGTTCGTCAACGTCGGCGAGCGCACCAACGTCACCGGCAGCGCGCAGTTCAAGAAGCTGATCAAGGAAGAACGCTACGAGGAAGCGGTGGACGTGGCGCGGCAGCAGGTCGCCAGCGGCGCGCAGATCCTCGACGTCAACATGGACGAGGGCCTGATCGACTCCGAAAAGGCGATGACCCGCTTCCTCAACCTGATCATGTCCGAGCCGGACATCGCCCGCATCCCGGTGATGGTCGACTCCTCGAAATGGAGCGTGATCGAGGCCGGCCTGAAATGCCTGCAGGGCAAGAGCGTGGTCAACTCGATCTCGATGAAGGAAGGCGAAGCGGCCTTCATCGAACACGCCAGGCTGGTGCGCCGCTATGGCGCCGCCGCGGTGGTGATGGCCTTCGATGAAGAAGGCCAGGCCGATACCTGCGCGCGCAAGGTGGAAATCTGCACCCGCGCCTACCGCATCCTCGTCGAGCAGGTCGGCTTCCCGCCACAGGACATCATCTTCGACCCGAACATCTTCGCCGTCGCCACCGGCATCGAGGAGCACGACAACTACGCGGTGGATTTCATCGAGGCCACCCGCATCATCAAGCAGACGCTGCCGCATTGCCACGTGTCCGGCGGCGTGTCGAACGTGTCGTTCTCGTTCCGCGGCAACGAGACGGTGCGGCAGGCGATCCACTCGGTGTTCCTGTACCACGCGATCAAGGCCGGCATGGACATGGGCATCGTCAACGCCGGCGCGTTGCCGATCTACGACCAGCTCGACCCGGAACTGCGCGAGCGCGTGGAGGACGTGATCCTCAACCGCCGCAAGGACGGCACCGAGCGCCTGCTGGAAATCGCCGAACGCTACAAGGGAAAGAAAGGCGAGAAAAAGGCCGAGGACCTGGGCTGGCGCGAAAAGCCGGTGCGCGAGCGGCTGGCGCACGCGCTGGTGCACGGGCTGGACGCGTGGGTCGAGGAAGACACCGAGGAAGCCCGGCAACAGGCCACGCGCCCGCTGGACGTGATCGAAGGCCCGTTGATGGACGGCATGAACGTGGTCGGCGATTTGTTCGGCGCCGGCAAGATGTTCCTGCCGCAGGTGGTCAAGTCCGCGCGGGTGATGAAGAAGGCGGTGGCCTACCTGCTGCCGTTCATCGAGGCCGAGAAGCTGCGTACCGGCGACGTCGGCAAGAGCAATGGCAAGATCGTGATGGCCACGGTCAAGGGCGACGTGCACGACATCGGCAAGAACATCGTCGGCGTGGTCCTGGCCTGCAACAACTTCGAGGTGATCGACCTCGGGGTGATGGTGCCGGCGCAGAAGATCATCGATACCGCGGTGGCGGAAAACGCCGATTTGATTGGCGTTTCGGGCCTTATCACCCCGTCGCTGGAGGAGATGAGCCACGTCGCGCGCGAGATGCAGCGGCAGGGCATGAGCATCCCGCTGATGATCGGCGGCGCCACCACCTCGCGCGCGCATACCGCGCTGAAGATCGACCCGCACTACAAATCGCCGACGATCTGGGTGAAGGACGCCTCGCGCGCGGTCGGCGTGGCGCAGTCGCTGATTTCCGAGGAGCTGCGCGGCCCGTTCGTGGCGGCCAACGAGGCCGACTACGCCGAGATCCGCCAGCGCCACCGCAACCGCGGCGACGCCAAGCGGCTGGTGTCGCTGGAACATGCGCGCGGCCAGCGCTTCACCTGCGACTGGTCGCAGTACGATCCGCCGGCGCCGAAGCAACCGGGCCTGCACGTGTTCGACGACTGGCCGCTGGACGACCTGCTGCCGTTCATCGACTGGTCGCCGTTCTTCAGCGCGTGGGAGCTGGCCGGCAAGTTCCCGGCCATTCTCAGCGACGAAATCGTCGGCACGCAGGCCAGCGAGCTGTACCGCGATGCGCGCGCCATGCTGGACAAGGTCATTGCGGAAAAGTGGCTGACCGCCAAGGCGGTGTTCGGGCTGTGGCCGGCCAACAGCCGCGGCGACGATGTTGTGCTTTCCCTTCTCCCTCCGGGAGACGCTCCGGCAGGAGCCGGAGCGCACGGCGAAGCCGCCCTAAGGGAGAGGCACATGGATGTGCCGAATGCAGGTGCCCGAAGGGCGGATGAGGGGCAAGCGGAGTCAGTAATGTCCGAACCACCCGGACTCCGTTCGCCCCTCACCCCAACCCCTCTCCCGAAGGGAGAGGGGCTTCACACCACCCTGCACTTCCTGCGCCAGCAGGTGGACAAGCCCGCCGAGCGCCCGGATTTCTGCCTGGCCGACTTCATCGCGCCCGAAGACAGCGGCAAACAGGACTGGATCGGCGGTTTCGCCGTCACCGCCGGCCTCGGCATCGAGCCGCACCTGGAGCGCTTCCGCGCCGAGTTCGACGACTACAACGCGATCCTGCTCAAGGCGCTGGCCGACCGTCTGGCCGAAGCGCTGGCCGAACGCCTGCACCACCGCGTGCGCACCGAATTCTGGGGCTACGCGGCGGACGAAGCGCTCGACAACGAGGCGCTGATCGCCGAGAAATACAGCGGCATCCGTCCCGCCCCCGGCTACCCCGCCTGCCCCGAGCACAGCGAGAAGCGCACCCTGTTCGACCTGCTCGACGCCGAGCGCAACGCCGGCATGATCCTGACCGAAGGCTTCGCGATGCTGCCGGCGGCGGCGGTGTCCGGCTATTACTTCAGCCATCCGCGGAGCCAGTATTTCGTGGTCGGCCGGGTGTCCAAGGAACAGGTGGCCGACTACGCGCGGCGCAAGGGCGTGGACCGTGCGCAGGCGGAGAGATGGCTGGCCTCCAACCTCGATTACGACCCCGAATGAAACCCGCCCCGCAGATGCGGCGGCATTCGGGCGTGGCGATGCGGTGCGCCCTGCGGTGGCGCACCGCTGCCATTGCCGCGGTGGCTAAAGCCCAGGCCAAGGTCGCGGCCTGGAACGCCGAAGCGACGCCCTGATCCCGGCACCGCAACGGCGGCCACGGGCGACGGGGCAAGGGATCCCGCCGCCGTTGCATCCATCCACCCGATCCGTTTGGACCCGGCCATACAGGGCACAATAGGCGCCGCGGCAAGACACCGCGCCCTGTCCTCCCGCGCCCCACGCGCACGCCCATGACTTCCGTTGCCAGCCCACGGTCGCCGGTCCCCGTCGCCCGCTTGTCCAGCTTCTATTTCTTCTACTACGCCGCGCTGGGCGCATTCACCCCGTACTGGAGCCTGTACCTGCAATCGCGCGGCATGGGCGTGACCGCGATCAGCGTGATGATGAGCCTGTGGTACGCGACCCGCGTCATCGCGCCCAGCACCTGGACCTCGCTGGCGGCGTTGTCGCCGCGGCCGATCCGCTGGCTGCGCATCGGCTGCGTGCTGACCGTCGTCAGCTTCGCCGGCTTCCTGCCGCCGCAACCGCAGTGGATGCTGTACGCGGTGATGGTGGGCTTCTGCTTCTTCTACAACGCGGTGATGCCGCAGTTCGAGTCGATCACCCTCACCCACCTGGGCAGCGACAGCCACCGCTACGGCATGATCCGGGTGTGGGGCTCGCTGGGTTTCATCGCGGTGGTGATGCTGTTCGGCTGGCTGATCGAACGCCACGGCGCCGCCGGGCTGCCATGGTGGATGCTGCCGCTGTTCGTGCTGATGACCGGCGCGGCCTTCTGCAACCGCTACGCCCGCCACATCGGCACCCATGCCGCGCACGTGCAGGGCTTCTGGGCGATCGTGCGGCGACCGCCGGTATTGGCGTTCTTCGTCGCCGCCTTCCTCGAACAGCTCTCGTTCGGGCCGTACTACACGTTCTTTTCCATCTACATGGAGCACCACGGCTACGGCGCGGCGATGCTCGGCCTGATGTGGACGGTGGGCGTGGTGTTCGAAGTGGTGGTGTTCTTCCTGATCGCCGGCTTCTTCCGCCGCTGGGACGCCAGCTGGCTGCTGATCGTGTCGATGGCCAGCGCCGCACTGCGCTGGTGGGCCACCGCGCTATGGCCGGAGAACCTGCCGGTGATGCTGGCCGCGCAGGCCACCCATTGCCTCGGCTTCGCCGCGTTCTTCGCCTCGGCGATGCAACTGCTGGCGCGCTATTTCCCCGGCAACCTCAATGGCCACGGGCAAGGGTTGTTCTACGGTTTCTCGTCCGGGCTGGGCGGCGTGCTCGGCGCGCTGATCGCCGGCCAGCTGTGGCACTTCGGCGACGGCAAGGTGGCCTTCATCGCCGGCGGTTGCTTTGCCCTGGCCGGCGCGTTGATCGCCTTCTGCTTCGTGCCCGAAAGAAAGCAATCGTAGATGCGGGGCTTGCCCCGCATGATGCTTTCTCTGCCAAGCCTCGTGCCGGGCAAGCCCGGCACCTACGGCAATTCGGGCGAGTCGATAAACCCATGGATGCGGGGCAAGCCCCGCACCAGCCAATTCACCAGACCAGATCGTCGGGGACCTGGTACTTCGGATCGGCGTAGGGATCGTCCACGGCCGGGGCGTCGGGGTCCACCTTCAGCGCCACGGCCGGGGCGAAGACCTGCTCCGCCTCGGCCAGCAGCTCGGCGGTCACCAGGACGTAGCGCCCGTTCTGCTGCAGCACGCCCAACTGCCCGGCGTTGAGCGCCCTGAGCTGCTCGGCGGTGACGTAGATGCGCTTGATCTTGCCGCCATACGGGAAGTGGCGGGCGATGTCGGCGGCGGGGTCGTTCAACCCCTTGTCCTTGACCAGCTCGTCCAGCTTCGCGCGCGCCTCGCGGCGCAGGCGTGCTTCTTCCTGCTTCTGCCGCTCGGCCTCGATGCGCTCGTCCTTTTCCCGCTGCGCGCGGATCGCATAGGCCTTGGCCAGGTCGATGTCTTCCTGCGAGCGCGGCTTGCGCGGGGCCGGTTGCCCGCCACGCGCGGGCTTTCCCCCCTGCTCCGGCTTGCCGCCGTGGCCGGCCTTGCCGCCCTGCTTGTTGCCGGGCTGCTGGCCATGCTTGCCCTGCGGGCGGTTGTCGCGGCGCGCTTCAGGCTTGCGTTCAGGCTTGGGGGCGGACTTGAAGCCCAACCCGAGCAGTTGGTCGCGGAGTGTGTCGCTCATGGTGCAGTGTCGGCTGATGGGATAGGTGACGATTGGTGACGGCAGCCTTCGCGGACGGGCCGCTCCTGCGCCCGCCAGCCCGGCCCCGGCCACCAATCAAGGCGGCATCAATAATGGGGGGGTGGCGGCTCGCTCGCCGGATCGGCGGAATACAGTGCGTTGCGCACCTTGCCCAGGTCCTCCAGCAACACGCGCAGCACGTCGGCGTTGCGGCTGCCCTGCAGGCGCGCGTCGGCCAGCGCTTCGCTCAGCTCGGCCAGTGCATGCTCCTGGAAGGAAACGCGCATTTCCAGTTCGACCAGGCGCGCTTCCAGCGCCTGCTCGCGTTCATTCGGAAACAACTCAGACATGCAGTGAACGCCCCCGGCCGATGCCGTAATAGGCCAGCCCGGCCGCTTCGATCTCGTCGGGCCGGTACAGGTTGCGGCCGTCGAATACCACGTCGTCGCCCAGTGCCTCGGCGATGCGCGCGAAATCCGGGCTGCGGAACTGCTTCCACTCGGTGACCACGACCAATGCATCGGCGCCTTCCAGCGCATCGTGGGCGGTTTCGCAGAACATCAGGTCCCCGCGCTCGCCGAAGATGCGGCGCGCCTCCTGCATCGCCTCGGGGTCGTAGACGCGCACGTGCGCGCCGGCTTCCCACAACTGCGCCAGCAGGCGGCGGCTGGAGGCTTCGCGCATGTCGTCGGTATTGGGCTTGAACGCCAGCCCCCACACCGCGAAGGTCTTGCCGCGCACGCCTTCGTCCTCGCCGCGGTCGTAGTGGCGCTGGATCAGCTCGAACAGGTGTCCTTTCTGCGCATCGTTGACCGCCTCCACCGCATCCAGCAGCCGCGGCACGTGGCCATGCTGCATGGCAGTGCGCGCCAGCGCCCGCACGTCCTTGGGGAAACAGGAGCCGCCGTAGCCGGCGCCGGGATAGATGAAGTGCCAGCCGATGCGCGGATCCGAACCGATGCCCCGGCGCACCTGCTCGACGTCGGCACCGACGCGCTCGGCGATGTTGGCGATCTCGTTCATGAAGCTGATCTTGGTCGCCAGCATCGCGTTGGCGGCGTATTTGCTCAGCTCGGCCGAGCGCACGTCCATCTCCACCACGCGGTCGTGGTTGCGGTTGAACGGTGCGTACAGGCGGCGCATCACCGCCACCGACCCGGGGTCGGTGGCGCCGACGATGATGCGATCCGGGCGCATGCAGTCGGCCACCGCATCGCCTTCCTTCAGGAACTCGGGGTTGGAAACCACGTCGAAGTCGATTTCCGCGCCGCGCGCGGCCAGTTCGCCGGCAATCGCCGCACGCACCCGGTCGGCGGTGCCCACCGGCACCGTCGACTTGTTGACCACCACGGTCGGCCGCTGCAGGTGGCGGCCGATGGTGCGGGCCACCGCCAGCACGTATTGCAGGTCGGCGCTGCCGTCCTCGTCCGGCGGCGTGCCGACGGCGATGAACACCACCTGCCCATGCGCGATGGCAGCGGCCGCGTCGGTGGTGAAGGCCAGCCGTGAGGCGGCGTGGTTGGCCTTCACCATCGGTTCCAGCCCCGGCTCGTAGATCGGGACGATGCCGCGGTTCAGGCCATCGACCTTGGCCTGGTCGATGTCGACGCAGACCACGTCATGCCCCACTTCGGCCAGGCAGGTCCCGGTGACGAGACCTACATAACCGGTGCCGAAAATAGCGACGCGCATTGGAAACGGTGGCTCCGGTGGCTTACGGCAGGACGCTCAGCAGTTCGACGTCGAAGGTCAGGGTCGCGTCCGGGCCGATCGGGCCACCCGGGGTGCCTTCGCTGCCGTAGGCCAGCTCGGACGGAATCCAGAAGCGGTACTTGGAACCGGCCGGCATCAGCGCCACGCCCTCGGTCCAGCCCTTGATGACCTGACCCAGGCCGAAATCGACCGGTTGGCCACGCTCGTAGCTGCTGTCGAACACGGTGCCGTCGAGCAGCTTGCCCTCGTAGTTCACCCGCACCCGGCTGCTGGCCACCGGGCGCTCGCCGTTGCCGGCGCGCAGCACCTGGTACTGCAGGCCCGAGGCGGTGGTCACCACGCCCGGCTGGGTCTTGTTCTTGGCCAGGAAGGCGACGCCTTCCTCGCGGTTCTTGCCGGCGGCGGCGGCCTGCTTGGCGGTGCTGTAGGCCTGCAGCGTGGCCTGCGCCTGCTGGCGGTCCATCAGCGGGGTGCCCTTGGCGAAGAGGGTGGCGATGGCCTGGAAGGTCGCGTCCAGGTCGATCTCGTCCTTGATCGGCGCCAGCGACGGGCCGACGGCGTAGCTGCCCAGCATCAGGCCGACCTTCTCGCGGTCCACCGGCGGCGGCTGGCTGCCCGGCGCCATGCCCGGCACCGGCTGCCCCGCGCGCACCATCATCGTCGTGCGCAGGGCCTGGTCGGTCTGCTGCGCCTCTTCCTGCGACAGCAGCGGCTGGCCGCCGGCGAAGGCGTTTTCCACGGCGCGGCGCAGCGCGGCGACATCCACGTCGGCGGCAACCGGCTCGAACGAACTGGCGACATCCACGCCGATGGCGTAACCGACTTTTTCACGTTCCGAGGTCAAAACGGACTTCTCCTTGGTGGCCGCCGGGGCGGCGGGTTGTTGCGCGATGGCGACACCGGTGGCGGCCATTGCCAGAATCAGAAGCGACGCCGTGGCGCCACGCTTTCCCATCTTCATTCGCTGCATTCTCTGGAAGTGAACAAACGCCGCCATCGGCGCGAGGGGCGCCATTGTCGCACGCGTGCCGGTGATGTCGAGGTGCGCGCGGCCTCGCTCAATGGTGGTGCGGGGCCGGCGCGGCAAGCTCGCGCTCGATCGCCGCGCGCAGCCCGGCATCGTCCGGGCGCACCTTGCTCGGGAACTGCGCCACCACCCGGCCGTCGCGCGCGATCAGGTACTTGTGGAAGTTCCAGCCCGGCGCGACGCCGGTCAGGCGGGTGAGGTCGCGGTACAGCGGGGTGGCATCGTCGCCGACCACGTGCACCTTCTCGAACATCGGGAACTTCACCCCGTAGGTCAGCGTGCAGAACTCCTGGATCTCCGCCTCGCTGCCCGGCTCCTGGCCCTTGAAGTCGTTGGAAGGAAAGCCGAGCACGGCGAAGCCGCGGCCGCCCAGTTCCTGGTGCAGCGCCTCCAACCCTTCGTATTGCGGCGTATAGCCGCACTTGGAGGCGGTGTTGACCACCAGCAGTACCTTGCCGCCATAGTCATGGTTCAGGTTGACCGGCTCCTTGCCGGCCAGCGGGCGGTAGTCGCGGTCCAGCAGGGATTGGTCCCCGGCATGGGCCGGCGCCATGAAAAGGCCGGCGATCGCCATGCCCAGCAGGAAATTTCGAAGTGCCATCTGTGTTCTCCCGGTTGCCCATCGGCGTCGGCAAAGACTAGGCCATCAGTTGGGTTACAGGGGAGTTGCATGCCGGCGTATCGGTGTTATAGTTGCATACAACACCAGACACCCTGTACGGGGGATCGCAATGGACCTGAAGCACTGTCGCCCTGCCCTGCCAGCGCTTGCCGCCGCCGGTACGCTGCTGCTGCTCGGCTGCACCCTGTCCATGCCGGCCGGCCGCAGCGCCGCGCCGACGCCCGATGCCGGCCTTGCCGGCGAAGCGGCCGAGGCCGAGGCCGACCTGCCGGAGAAGGCCCGGCGCCACGCGCGGCGGGTGCGCACCAGCCTGTCCCTGCCCTATTTCTCGTTCGCACGTCCGCTGAACCCACGGAGCTGACCATGAGCGACATCCACTGGAGCGATGGCGCTCCGATCTACCGCCAGCTGAAGGACCGGGTCATCGCGATGATGCTGGACGGCATCATCAAGCCGGGCGACGCCCTGCCCTCGGTGCGCCAGGTGGCCGCCGAATACCAGCTCAACCCGATCACCGTCTCGCGCGCCTACCAGGAACTGGCCGACGAGAACCTGGTCGAGAAGCGCCGCGGCCTCGGCATGTTCATGACCGAGGAGGCCGCGCGCAAGCTGCGCGGCAGCGAGCGCGAGCGCTTTCTCAACGAAGAGTGGCCCGGCGTGCTGGAGCGCATCCAGCGACTGGGGCTGAGCCTGGACGATTTGCTGCCATCGGGGACCAAACAATGAACGCCACCGCCGAAACCGTCGTTTCCGCCCGCGGCCTGCGCAAGGCCTACAAGCGCAAGCCGGCGCTGGACGACGCCAGCTTCACCATCGCGCCGGGCCGCATCGTTGGCCTGATCGGCCCCAACGGCGCGGGCAAGACCACCGCGCTGAAGGCCATGCTCGGCCTGACCGCGTTCGAGGGCGAGCTGCGGGTGCTGGGCATGGACCCGCGCAGCCAGCGCAATGCGCTGATGAACGACGTCTGCTTCATCGCCGACGTGGCGGTGCTGCCGCGCTGGATGCGAGTGAAGGAAGCCATCGATTTCGTCGCCGGCGTGCACCCGCGCTTCGACCGCGCCCGCTGCGAGCGCTTCCTCGCCAATACCAAGCTGCAGCCGAAGCAACGCGTGAGCGAGCTGTCCAAGGGCATGGTGGTGCAGTTGCACCTGGCGCTGGTGATGGCCATCGACGCCCGCGTGCTGGTGCTGGACGAGCCGACCCTGGGCCTGGACATCCTGTACCGCAAGGAGTTCTACCAGCGCCTGCTGGAGGACTACTTCGACGAGCAGAAGACCATCCTCATCACCACCCACCAGGTCGAGGAGATCGAGCACATCCTCACCGACGTGCTGTTCATCCGCGACGGCAGGATCGTGCTGTCGGCCGACATGGAAAGCGTGTCCGGCCGCTACACCGAGCTGCTGGCCTCGGCCGACACGCTGCAGGCCGCGCGCGAACTGCGCCCCATCGACGAGCGCGCGCTGCCGTTCGGCAAGACCGTGCTGCTGTACGACGGCGCCTTGCCCGATGGCACGCCCTCCGGCGTGACCCGCGCGCAGCTGGACGCCCTGGGCGAAACCCGCAACCCCGGCCTCGCCGACCTGTTCGTGGCCATCATGAAGGGAACCTACGCATGAACGCCGTCCACCACATCACCCCGCTGGGCAAGTTCAAGTGGCTGCTCAAGCGCGAATACTGGGAAAACCGCGGCGGCTTCCTGCGCGCGCCGCTGGTGGCCGGCGGCATCTCGCTGCTGCTGACGGTGATGGCGATCATCGCCGGGCTGTTCGCCGCCCACCGCGCCGCAGCCAATGGCGGCCTGCATATCGATGGCGTCAACGTCAACGGCCTGGACCTGGGCATGCTCACCCGGCAGATGTCGCCGGAAGACATGGCCAAACTCGGCGAAGGCATGAACTTCACCCTGCTGCTCAGTTCAGCATGGCCGTTCATGGTGCTCGGCTTCGTGGTGTTCTTCTATTGCCTGGGCGCGCTGTACGACGACCGCCGCGACCGCAGCGTGCTGTTCTGGAAGTCGCTGCCGCTGTCCGACACGCAGACGGTGCTGTCCAAACTGGCCAGCGCGGTGGTCGTCGCGCCGGTGCTGGCGACGCTGGCGGCCATCCTCACCATGTTCGGCTTCATCGCGATCATCAGCATCGTGGTGCTGGCCCACGGCGGCAACCCGGTGACGCTGGTCTGGGCGCCGTCCAGCCCGTTCACCCTCATCGCCGGGATGCTGTGCTGGGTGCCGGTCTACGCGCTGTGGGCGCTGCCTACCGTCGGCTGGCTGCTGCTGTGCTCGGCATGGGCCAGGAGCAAGCCGTTCCTGTGGGCGGTGATGCTGCCGGTGTTCGCCGGGGTCGTCGTCAGCTGGTTCGGGCTGATGAAGCTGTTCGCGCTGGATGCCGGCTGGTTCTGGGCGCACGTGGTCGGCCGCCTGCTGCTGGGCACCTTCCCTGGCGTCGAAGTGGCTTACCAGGCCAAGTCCACGCAGGGTCAGTCGCTGCGTTCGGTGCTGGATGGCTTCACCCCGACCGACCAGTTGGCGACCCTGGCCAGCCCGCAATTGTGGATCGGCGCGGTCGTCGGCGCGTTGTTCATCGCCGCCGCCATCTGGCTGCGCCAGCGCCGCGACGAAATCTGACCGCAAAATCCGACCATTTACGCCCGCGAGGAATCCCGATGAAGATCACGCCCCTGCTGTTCGCCCTGGCCCTGCTGCCGGCCAGCGCCTTCGCCGAAGAACACTGCAAGTTCAGCCAGCCGCAGGCACTGGAGCTGGACCTGGCCGGAGTTAAGGCGGTGGTGTTCGAAGTCAACAGCCACGACCTGCGCCTGCAGGCCGGCCCCGGCGCCAAGGGGGTATTGTCCGGCCGCGCCTGTGCCTCCAGCCAGGACCTTCTGGGCCAGCTGTCGCTGGGCCAGCACAAGAGCGGCGACAAACTGACCGTCACGCTGGAACGCAAGCAGCCGGGGCTGAACTTCAACCTCGGCAGCACCTATGCCTGGCTGGACATCGCCGGCACCTTGCCGGACACCCTGCTGGTACAGCTCAAGGTCGGCTCCGGCGACGCCACGCTGGGCGGCGCGCGGGCGATGAGCGCCGACGTCGGTTCCGGCGACGTCAAGGCGCGCGACATCGGCGGCCTGGCAAGCGTCGCGGTCGGCTCGGGCGATGTCGAGCTGGACAACGTCGGCACGCTGCACCTGCTGTCGGTCGGTTCCGGCGACGTCCAGGCCCGCGGCGTGCGCGGCGAGGCCAGGGTCGGCAGCATCGGCTCCGGCGACCTGCAACTGCGCGACGTGCAGGGTGCGGTGAGCATCGACAGCATCGGTTCGGGCGATGTCGAACTCGACGGCGTGCAGGGCGCGGTGACGCTGGGCACGCTGGGGTCGGGCGACCTCGACGTGCGCGGCGCCGCCAGCCTGAGCGTGCGCCGCCGCGGCAGCGGCTCGATCGACCACCGCGACGTCCGCGGCAGCGTCGACCTGCCGAAGAAGCACTGACCCCTTCCACTTTCCCGCAAAGGACGCCGCCATGAAGAAGCTCGACACCTGCCTGTTCGCCCTGCTGCTGTGCCTGCCGCTGGCCGCCTGCGGCGGGCAGCCATCCTCCTCCACCGCGACCGAAACCACCGACACCACGCTCGGCAAGAAGGTGCGCGAGGCCACCGACGAGGCCCGCAGGAAGCTGGCCACGGAGAACATCAGCGTTTCCCGCAACAACGGCGTCAAGGCGGAAATTACCCCGGCCGGCGACCTGTTGATCGACGGCAAGGCGGTCGCCATCGACGACGCCCAGCGCAAGCTGC
>Ga0206118_100530_pt1 | contig 17505 bp, 19 predicted proteins | sample 3A20Ametagenome_FD_177999 | JGI IMG/M metagenome (GOLD analysis project Ga0206118, IMG submission 177999) | Enriched microbial communities from leaf-cutter ant dump, University of Wisconsin, Madison, United States - 3A20A | ecosystem: Environmental > Terrestrial > Nest > Insects nest > Nest dump... | reverse complement strand
TGAGCAGCAGCAGGGTGAAGAACACCGCGCCCATGATCGAGGTGACGATCATGCCGATGTCGGCGAACTGCTTGATGAAGGCCTGCTGGAACGCCGACTCGGTCTGGCTCTTGGTCTCGTGGTCGGAGTTGGCCGAGATGGCGTCGATCGCCTGCGCCACGCGCGAGGCGTGGTCGGGGTTGTCCAGCGTCACCGTGTACCAGCTGACCTGGTTCTTGATGTAGTCGTTGGATTCGTCGAAGTACTTCCAGTTCATCATCAACTGGCGCTCGTCGTTGCTGGCGGTGGCGCTGTTCTTCGAGCGGAAGATGCCGACCAGCTGCAACGGCCAGTCGTTGCTGCCGCCGCGCGGGAAGATGGTGGCCTGCAGCGGGATGGTGTCGCCGATCTTCCAGCCGAACTGGGTGGCCAGCGACTGGCCGACGATGGCGCCGGTGCGGGTGTTGCGGAACGCCTCCAGCTGCTCCTTCGGCAGCTCGAACTCGCTGTAGACGTCGAAGTAGTTCGGCGCCACCGAGAAGTTGGGGAAGAAGTTCTTCGGGTCTTGGTAGATGCCGCCGAACCACATGCCGTAGGTGACGTCGCGTACGCCCTGCACCTGGCGGATCTGCGGTTCCAGGCGGATCGGCAGCGACTGGGTGATGGACAGGCGCGAGGCGACTACCAGCCGGTTGGCGCCGGCCACGCTGGCGCCGCCGCTGTTGAAGGCCACGCGCACCGAGTCGAGCATGCCGAACAGCAGGAACGCGGTGACCACCGACAGCAGGGTGAACAGGGTGCGCGTGCGGCTGCGGAACAGCTGCGCCCATATCAGCGAGAAATATTTCATGGCGCACCTCCCTGTACGCCACCCTGTGGGCGGCTTCGCCGTGCAAAACACCGGTCGTGTTGTTTTTTCATGGCGCGCTCCTTCAGTGCACCGGGGCGTCGGCCAGCTCGCCCTTGTCCAGATGCACGGTGTGGGTGGCGTACTCGGCGGCCTTGGGGTCGTGGGTGACCATGATGATGGTCTTGCCGTGCTCGCGGTTGAGCAGCTGCAGCAGGCCCAGCACGTCCTCGGCCGACTGGCGGTCGAGGTCGCCGGTGGGTTCGTCGCAGATCAGGAAGGTGGGGTCGGAGACGATGGCGCGGGCGATGGCCACGCGCTGCTGCTGGCCGCCGGACAGCTCGTTGGGCCGGTGGTCGCGGCGCTCGGCCAGGCCAACCAGCGACAGCGCGATCTGCGCGCGGCGCTTGCGGTCGCCGGCCGACAGGCCGGTCAGCAGCAGCGGCAGCTCGACGTTCTTCTGCGCGGTGAGCATGGGCATCAGGTTGTAGAACTGGAACACGAAGCCGACGTGATGGCTGCGCCAGGTGGAGAGCTGGCCGGCGCCGAGCTGGTCGATGCGCTGGCCCTCGATGGAGATCTCGCCGCCGCTGGGGGTATCCAGCCCGCCGATCAGGTTGAGCAGGGTGGTCTTGCCGGAGCCGGACGGGCCCATCAGCGCGACGAAGTCGCCGCGTTCGATGTCCAGGTCGATGCCGTGCAGTACCTGCACTTTCTCGGGGCCGCGCTGGTAGGTCTTGGTGATGTTGCGGAGGGTGACGAGGGCGGTCATGGGTATTCCTCTGCGATGGATGGGGTGATGAAAGCGCAGCACGTGGAGTCGCGCGGTATTCCTGCTTTCCCCCTCCCCTGCGCGTAGGAGGTTGGGGAGGGGGCTTTTGCTTTTGCTGTTGCCTTTTGCTTTTGACTTCCCTGCCGTAGAGCGAGCCGAGCACCGCAGCGGGACAGGGGGCGAAGAGGCGCACGTGTCTGAGTGAAGCGAGTTGTGCGCCGTCCCCCTGTCCCGCGAGGAGCGCAGGGGACCGATGCGGCGCAGCCGCATCGGCTCGCGTCCGGCCGTGCTTTCTTTGGGCCACGTTTCTTTGCACGAGCAAAGAAAGGTGGCTCGCTCCTGCGAAGCAGGAGTGAAAGCTCTGCTTTCAAGCTTTTGCTTGGCCTTCCCATAATGAAGCAGGCAGCCAAGATCAATGGCTCAAGAGCAAAGGCTTTCGCTCCCCTTTCGGGGAGCGAGCTACTTTTCTTTGCTCGTGCAAAGAAAAGATAGCCAAAAGAAAGCACGCCCTGCCTCCGCGCCCAACGCGCTACGCGCGTCGGGTCCACTCCGCCGCCGGGATTTTTCGACACGACGTCCCTGTCGTGTCGAAAAACGACGTGCATCCGTGCACGTCGCCCCTTTCGGGGTCCTGTCCGTCGGCTCCGTCGCTGCGGAAGGGAACCCGGTCAAGCAAAATCACAAGCAACAACAACACCAAAATCCGGTCAGCGGCGAGGTTCTGCTTCGGAGCCCCTCTCCCACCGGGAGAGGGGTTGGGGTGAGGGGTGATGGAGTCCCGATGGTTCAGACATCATGGACTCCGCTCGCCCCTCATCCGCCCTTCTTCCCTTCTCCCGCAGGGAGAAGGGAAGAAGGGCAACGTCATCTGCCCGCATCACCAGCCAACACCACCTTGTCGCCATCCTTCAACGTCGCAGGCGGCTCCACTACCACAGTCTGTCCTGCCGACAGTCCCGACAACACCTGCCGGTCCTTGCCCATCTCGATCCCGGTCTTCAGCGCCTGCGCATGCACCGTGTCGTCGCCGCCGACCACGAAGGCCACCGATTCCTGCCCGCGCTGCACGATCGCCGCCGCCGGCACGCGCACGCCCTCGGGCTTCTTCTCGCTGCCGTCGACCGGCTTTTCGAGGAAGCTCACCCGCACGCCCATCTCCGGCACGATGCGCGCATCCTTCGCCTTCAGTGCCACCCGCACCTTCACCGTGGCCTTGCCGCGGTCGGCGGTGGGGATGATGGCGATCACCTCGGCCGGGATCTTCCAGTCCGGGTAGGCGTTGAGCACCGCCTCCACCGGCATCTTCGGCTGCACGCGGCCGATGTAGGCCTCGCCCACCTCGACCTCGATCTCCAGCGAATCCATGTCCACGATGGTGCCGATGCCGGTGCGGGTGAAGCCGCCGCCGGCCGACAGCGGCGAGACGATCTCGCCCGGCTGCGCCGCCTTGGCGGTGACCACGCCGGAGAACGGCGCGCGCACCACGTTGTTGTCCACGCCGAGGTCGGCGATGGCCAGCGCGTCCTGCGCCACCTTGGCGTTGTGGCGCGCGGTGGCCAACTGCGCGCGGAGGCTGTCGCGCTGGGCCACGGACTGGTCGTACTGCGAGCGCGACACCAGTTGCCGGCCCACCAGCTGCTGCAGGCGCTGCGCATCGGCCTCGGTCTGGCGCAGCTGCGCCTGCAGGCCCACGACCTGGCTGCGCGCGGCGTCGAGCTGGGCGGCGTTGAGCGCGCGCTGGGCGTTGGCGTCGATCGGGTCGAGCGTGGCCATCACCTGGCCTTCCTCCACGCGCATGCCTTCCTCGATCATCACCTCGCGCACCTTGCCGGTGATCTTGGCCGACACCGTGGCCATGCGCCGCGCCACCACGTAGCCGCTGGCGTCGAGCACCGAGGCGCTGGCGCTGTCCTGGCCGATGGCGACCACCGGTGCGGTCCGCACTTCGATCGGCTTGCCACGGCCGAAGGCGATGCCGGCCACGATCGCCAGCACCAGTACCAGCAGCAGGCCCAGCACCCACCACAGCCAGCGGCGCGGTGCGGCCGGGCCGGGCGCGGCGGGCGCCGTGCGGTCTATACGCAATTCCTTGAGCAGTTCGGCGGAGTTGTTCATCGGCAACAGGACGGAGGTGGCGGAAAGATGTGACGGAAGGTAACCGAATCCGTGCATCGCCTGAATCGAGCCGTGCCACGGAGCGGCGTCGGCCCGGATGAAACTTCAGGTGACAAAGCCGATGCCCTTTGCGGCAAGGGAAGCACAAACGACCAGTGCCGCCACCAGCGCCAGCTCAAGGTGAACGATCCTGCGGATGCGATCAATGGTCGTCCGGTCAACGCGCTTGTCGCCGTGTCTGGCACGAAAAAAGTGGATTGTCGGGTAGATGGATGCGATTGCGATTGCCGCAAAAAGTCCCAGCTTGATGAGGAACGGCAGGGAGTGCGAGTAATAGGCCCAGCCCTTCTCGAAGTTGATGGCCCGGTACAGGCCGACCGCGACCAGCAGCCCGGCGCTCAGCCCGTAAAGGGCGTCGATTTTCGCCAGGGCCGGGAATGGAACGCGCTCGGGCGGTGCCTTGAGAAGCGCGAGTTCAACCGCGAGGCAGGCAACAAGCATGAAAGCAAGCAGGAAGTGCAGGGCGGCTGTTGCAGCGGTCATGGAACCATCCTGTTTCATTCGACGCGGCGGGACAGCCGACGGGGACGGATTCTAGGCGGCGACCCATCGTCATGCAGGTGACGGGTGTCACCCGCTTTGCTTGACCGCATGCACTGCCGGCAGGGGACGCGCGAGCCTACCTTGGCGCCGTTTCCCGGACGACAGGTGATGCGGATGAACGAGGTGGTAGCCAGCCTGCACGGCGCGCACAAGCGTTACGGCGCGCAGCATGCATTGACCGGCGTGGACATGGAGCTGCATGCAGGGCAGGTGCTGGCGCTGCTCGGCCCGAACGGTGCCGGCAAGACCACCACCATCGGCCTGCTGCTGGGGCTGTTGCGCGCCGACGCCGGGCAGGTGCGCCTGTTCGGGCGCGACCCGCAGCAGGTGGCCGCGCGGCGCGGCATCGGCGTGATGCTGCAGGACGCGGCGCTGCCGCCGACCTTGAAGGCAGGCGAGCTGCTGCGGCTGGCCGCCAGCTATTACCCGGCACCGCGGCCGCTGGCCGAAAGCGCGGCGCTGGCCGGCATCGACGACCTGCTCGACCGCCCCTACGGCAAGCTCTCCGGCGGCCAGCAGCGGCGTGTGCAGTTCGCCATCGCCGTGTGCGGGCGGCCGCGGCTGCTGTTCCTCGACGAGCCCACCGTCGGCCTCGACCTGCCGGCGCGGCAGCGGTTGTGGGCGGCGATCCGCACGCTGGCCGGCGAAGGCGCGGCGGTGGTGCTGACCACGCACTACCTGGAAGAGGCCGGGCACCTGGCCGACCGCGTCTGCGTGCTGCTGCGTGGGCGCATCGTCAGCGATGGCAGCGTCGATGCGCTGCGCGCGCGAGTCGCCACGCGCAGCATCCGCTGCGTTTCCACGCTGGATGCGGAAACCGTCGCCGCCTGGCCCGGCGTGCGCCAGGCGCGGCGCGAAAGCACGCAACTGCATGTGACCTGCGACCAGGTGGAAGCGGTGGTGCGGCGCCTGCTCGACGCCGACCCGGCGCTGTCGGCGCTGGAAGTGCAGGCCGCCGGCCTGGACGAAGCGTTCCGCGACCTGACCGGCGACGGCACCCCTTCCCCGGACCTGCGCGAGGCCGCCTGATGGACACCCTGCATCCCCCCGTTCCAGCCGCCATGCCGCGCGCCCGCGTGCTGGCCGCCTACCTGCAGGAAACCCGCGCGGAGTGCCTGCGCTACCTGCGCAGCCCGTCGTTCGTGCTGCCCACGCTGCTGTTCCCCGCGGTGTTCTTCCTGATGTTCGGCGTGGTGCTGGGCGCCCGCAATTCGCCGGAGGCGCCGCGCTTCCTGCTGGCCTCCTACGCCACCTTCGGGGTGATGGCGCCGGGCCTGTTCGGCTTCGGCATGTCGCTGGCGCTGGAGCGCGACAACGGCCTGCTTACCCTCAAGCGCGCCCTGCCGATGCCGCCGGCCGCCTACCTGGCCGGCAAGACGGCGATGGCGATGGCGATGGCCGCCTTGATCACCGTGCTGCTGCAGGCCCTGGCGATCAACCTTGCGCACGTGCAGCTGCAGGTGCCGCAGATGCTGCATCTGGCACTGGCGTGCATTGCCGGCAGCATGCCGTTCTGCGCGCTGGGCCTGCTGCTGGGCACGCTGGTGAAGGGGCATGGCGCGCCGGCGCTGGTCAACCTGCTGTACCTGCCGATGGCGTTCCTGTCCGGGTTGTGGTTCCCGTTGTCGATGCTGCCGGCAGCGGTGCGCGAGCTGGCGCCGCTGTGGCCCAGCTACCACCTCAACGCGCTGGCGCAGGCGGCGGTCGGGTTCGACGACGGCCGGGCGGGGCTGCACGTGCTGTGGCTGGCGGCGTTCACTGCGGTGGTCTTCGCCATCGCCGCGTGGCGCCTGCGCCGGCATGGCTGATGGCATCATGCCGGCACACGCAACCGGAACCCGCCCGTGAGCCACCGTCACCTTCCTTCGTGGCTGAAGCCCGCCCCCGATTCGGTGGTGGCCGACAACCTCAAGCTCGGCAAATGGCCGTGGCTGGATGCGGTGCACCTGCTGTGGAGCGTGTGGGTGTTCGTCACCCCGGTGTTCAGCGGTGGCTTCACCCTGCGCTGGACGCTGATCACGCTGTGGTCGTACCCGCTGTTCCTGCTGCTTTATGCGTTGACCCTGCTGGCGTCGCGGCGCACCGCGCCGCTGTTCGCGCTGGGAATGATCGTGCTGACGTTCGCGCTGCTGCCGGTCTATCCCTCCGGCATCAGCTATTTCATCTTCGGCTGCGTGATGCTGCGCACCGGCTGCGCGCGCGGCACCGCCCGTTACCTGCTGGAGCTGGTGGCGCTCAATGCCGTGTTCATGGCGCTGGCGTTGTGGATCGGTTATCCGTGGCAGAGCATTGCCTCGGTGCCGGTGCTTTCCATCATCATCGGCCTGATCGTCAACGTCGAGCGCGCCAGCAGCGAGAAGGACGCCGCGCTGCGCCTGTCGCACGAGGAAGTGCGGCGGCTGGCCGCCACCGCCGAGCGCGAGCGCATCGGCCGCGACCTGCACGACCTGCTCGGCCACACCCTGTCGCTGATCACCCTGAAGCTGGAACTGTCGCGCAAGCTGTTCGAGCGCGACCCGGCGCGCTCGCAGGGCGAACTGGCCGAGGCCGAGCAGATCGCGCGCGACGCGCTGGCGCAGGTGCGCAGCGCGGTCACCGGCTTCCGCGCCGCCGACATGGCCGCCGAACTGGCCTCGGCGCACCTGCTGCTGGAATCCTCGCGCGTGCACCTGCGCCATGCCCCGCCGCCGCCGATGCCGGGCTGGATCGAATGCGGGCTGGCGATGGTGCTGCGCGAGGCGGTGACCAACATCGCCCGCCACGCGCAGGCCGGCGAGGCGACGATCGCGCTGCGCATCGAAGGCGATGCGGTGCTGCTGGAAGTGGCCGACGACGGCCGCGGCGGCGTGTCGGCCAACGGCAACGGCCTGGCCGGCATGCGCGAGCGGGTGGCGGCGCTGGGCGGCACCCTGCACATCGATTCGCCACGCGGCGCCGGCACGCGCCTGAGCGTGCAGGTACCGCTGGGGCAGGGTGATACAGCGCCGGCACGACGCGAACGGATTGCCGGGCAGCACTCGCCGGCGGAGGCGCGCGCATGATCCGCATCCTGCTTGCCGAGGATCAGGCGATGGTGCGCGGCGCGTTGTCGGCGCTGCTGAACCTGGAAACCGACATCGAGGTGATCGGCACCGCCGCCGACGGCGAAAGCGCATGGCGCGAACTGCAGCGCCTGCAGCCGGACATCCTCGTCACCGACATCGAGATGCCCGGCCTGACCGGGCTGGAACTGGCCCAGCGCGTGCAGCGCCACGGCCTGCCGTCGAAGGTGGTGATCGTCACCACCTTCGCCCGCAGCGGCTTCCTGCGCCGCGCGCTGGACGCGGGCGTGCAGGGCTACCTGCTCAAGGACGCCCCCGCGGAGAAGCTGGCCGAGGCCCTGCGGCAGGTGCACCGCGGCGGCCGCGCCATCGACCCGCAGCTGGCGGTGGAAGCATGGTCGGAGGCCGACCCGCTCAACGACCGCGAACGGCAGGTGCTGCGCCTGGCCGGCGAAGGCCGCTCGGCCAACGAGATCGCCGAGCAGCTCGGCCTGTCGCACGGCACCGTGCGCAACTACCTGTCCGAATGCATCGGCAAGCTCGGCGTCGCCAACCGCATCGAGGCGCACCGGCTGGCGCGGCAGAAGGGCTGGCTGTAGCGCACCGTCACCGCCGGCCGCGCGCCATGCTGGAAAATACGCCGTCGCGGCGCACCCAGGCATGGAACAGCGCCGCCGACAGGTGCAGCAGCACGGTGGCGAACAGCAGCCGCGCCAGCCAGCCGTGGGCATCGCGCAGCCATGCGTACAGCACCGGGTCGTGTGGCACGATCGCCGGCAACTGGAAACGGCCGATCATCGCCACCGGGTAGCCGCCGGCCGAGAGCATCGCCCAGCCGATCAGCGGCATCGCCAGCATCAGCGCATACAGCAGCCAGTGCGAGGCATGCGCGGCCCGTACCTGCCAACGCGGCAGGTCGGCCGGCAGCGGCGGCGGGCGATGGCGCAGGCGATGCGCCAGCCGCACCACCGCCAGCAGCAGGATCGCGATGCCGAGCGGGCGGTGCAGGTCGATCAGCCACGGCCGCTGCGATACCGAGGCGACCATCGTCACCCCGATGAACAGCATCGCCACGATCAATGCCGCCATCAGCCAGTGCAGCACGCGTGCGCGCAGGTCGAAATGCCCGGGTGCGTTCATTGCACGCCTCCGCGGCCGCTGGCTTCCGGCGCCCGGCCACGGGCGATCTCGCGCTCGCGGCGGTTGAATGATTGCGAATACACCGCCGAGCGCGCGGCCAGGATCGGATCGTCCGAGGCAGCGATGCCGGCGGGCAGGACCAGCGGGTCGTAGTTGACGTCGCGGCAGGCGCCGCTGGCCTGCGGCCCGGCGCCGGTCAGCTCCAGCGTGCCGGCCAGCACCTGCTCGCGCTGCTGCTCCGGCCACGGTTGCGCGGGATCGTCCACCGGGTCGCCGGGCGCGGCCACGGTCAGCACCAGGTCCCAGCGCAGCAGGCCCTGCGCCAGCCGCGCCTGCAGGTCCTCGGCCAGGAAGTCGGCGTCGGCCTGCGCGCGCTGGCGCGCGTCCAGCGGCTCGAACGCGGCCTGCGGGCGCATCGACCAGCGCACGTGGCGCACGCGGCCATCGGCGGCGATGAAGCGGAAGGCGTTGACGCTGTTGTAACGGGTGTTGGCCCAGCTGTTGGACCACGGCGCGCTCCTGGCCCACTGCATGAACTTGCGCGCCTGCGGGTACTGTTCGAGGAAGGCGGCCATCTTCGCCGGGTCCGGCTTGCCGGTGGCCGGGTCCGGGCGCGCGGCCAGGGTCTGCGCCTGGAATCCGGCCGGGGTGGATACCGCGAAGAACGGGAAGCTGTTCATCGCCGTGCGCCATTGCTGGCCGTCGTCGCTGCGCAGCAACAGCGCCATGCTGCGCACGCGCGCTTGGGCGTCGGCTGCGTGCGGGTCGCCGCCGGCGATCGACAACCGCCCCAGCACCGGCACCTCCGGCTGCGCGAACACGCGCGCGCCGGACAGCGCTGCGCCGGCGCCGTTGCCGCGGAACACGCCCTCCACGCACACGCCCTTGCTGTGTGCGCGGCGGAAGCCCGGATGCGGCGGGCCATTGCCCTCGATCGCATCGATCATGCGCTGCGCGGTCAGGCGCCCGCCGGCCGGGTGGCCGGCGCTCCAGGCGAAGGCCGCGGCGGCGATGGCGACGATCGCGCCGATGCCGGCCAGCGGCAGCGCGTGGCGCTTGAGCAACGCCGGCAAAAGCGGCTTCGGGTCGGAAGGGAGGGACATGCGGACTCCTTGCGATGGCGGGGATGCAGGTGGGACGTATGGCCGGCGCGTTTATTCCATGCCGGTGGCCGGAATGTGCTTCCGCGGCAGGCGCCGGAGAAAAAATCGGCGGGGACGGGAATAATCACCGTGCCGGTTCGTCTTACCGGTGACTTCCCCACCCGGCCCCTCGATGGATGCCTGCGACGAAGAACGCCTGACCGAACTGCTGCCGCGGCTGCGGCGCTTCGCCCGTTCGCTGGCCGGCGATGCCGCCGGCGCCGACGACCTGGTGCAGGCCACGCTGGAACGGGCGCTGCGGCACTGGCGCAGCCGCCGTGCGGACGATGCGCTGCAGCCGTGGCTGTTCGCCATCCTGTACCGCCAGTTCGTGGACGACAGCCGCCGCGCCGCGCGCTGGCAGCGGGTGCTGGCGCTGTTTGCGCCGCAGCAGGAAGCGCAGGCGCCCTCGGCCGAGCGCGTCCACGACGGCCGCGCGCAGCTGGCCGCGTTCGCGCGGCTGCCGGCCGAGCAGCGCGCCTTGTTGCTGCTGGTCGCGGTGGAGGGTTTCAGTTACCGCGAAGCCGCCGATACCCTCGGCCTGCCGCTGGGCACGGTGATGTCGCGGCTGTCGCGCGCACGCGACCGGCTGCGCGCGCTGGGCGAAGGCCAGGGCGGGGCAACGCCCGCATTGCGGATACTCAAATGAACCGACCCCACGACGACGAACTGCATGCCCTGGTCGATGGCCGCGTGGACGCGGCGCGCGCGGCCGAGCTGGAAGCCTGGCTGCAGGCGCACCCCGAACAGGCCGCGCGCGTGACCGGCTGGAAGCACGATGCCGAGGCATTGCGTGCGGCATGGGCCGGCATCGAGGCCGTGCCGCCGGACGTGGCGGCGCTGCAACGCGCGCGCCACCGGCTCGGCCGCCGCCGCCGCGCGCGCCTGGGCATGGCCGCCGCCTGCGTGCTGGCGCTGGGGTTGGGTGGCACGCTGGGCTGGCAGCTGCGCGAGGTGCAACTAGTGCACGAGCGCCCGCCGATGGCCGACGCGGTGGCCGCCTACCGCCTGTTCGCCGCCGACGCGGCGCCGCTGGAATTCGATGGCGGTGGCCGCGCCGCCCTGCAGGGCTGGCTGCGCACCCATTTCGGCGCGGCTGGCGAGGTGCCGGACCTGCGCTCGCAGGGCTTCGACCTGCGCGGCGGGCGCCTGCTGTCCACGCCGGAAGGCGCGGCGGCGATGCTGGTCTATCAGGACGCCGGGGGCGCGCGCATCGGCCTGTACCTGCGCCCGCGCAACGCGCGCATCGGCCAGGGCGAACGCCGCGACGGGCGCCTGCTGGCGCAGTACTGGTCCGAGGGGACTGCTTCCTTCGCCCTGGTCGGCCCGGCGACGCAGGCCAACATGCGTCGGCTGGCGCCGCTGCTGCGCGGAGCGGGCTGAGGATTGCTCGAAAGTGGGAAAAATGGGCGGGGCGCTGCCGGTGTCGGCCTGGGCCGGGATGGCGTATCGGGCAGGCACAAGCCGGGCTGTCGTCCCGCAGGCAATGGGGCCTAGACTGCGGCCAACTTCCGACTCCCGAGGTTGCCCGCCATGAACGCCACCGCACGTCCCGCGCTGTACTGGGCGATTGCCGTTTTCGCCCTGCTGTGGAACCTGATCGGCCTGGCGATGTTCTGGGTGCAGGTCACGCTGACCCCGCAGGCGGTGGCGGCCTTGCCGCCGGAGCAGCAGCAGATCCATGCGGCAATGCCCGGCTGGGTCTACGTGTTCTTCGGCATTGCGGTGGTCGGCGGCGTGCTGGGTTCGCTCGGCCTGCTGCGGCGGCGGCGCTGGGCGGTGCCGTTGCTGCTGCTGTCGCTGCTGGGCGTGGCCGTGCAGATGGCGTCGGCCTATGCGACCACGCCGGTGTGGGCGCTGACCGGCGTGGCCGGCACGATGTTCCCGCTGCTGCTGGTGGGGGCCTGCCTGTTGCTGTGGTTGTTCGCGCGCCGGGCCGCGGCGTGCGGCTGGTTGCGCTGACGAGCTCGGCTTTGTTCCTCCCGCGCACTGCGCGTGCAGGGGAGAGTCACCGGCGCGACGACCTGGCCGGCTTCGGCGGCGGCATCAGCTCGGCGGTGCGCAGGATCAGCGCGCGCAGGGCGTCGGCGTCGTCCAGCAGTTCGTCGGCCACCGGGTGGTCCTTCGCGACGGGGTAGGGCGGCCGTTGCGGCAGCCGCGGCGCCAGTTCGGCGACCGCTGCGGACGGTTTGACGAACAGGCTGTTGTCGCAGGCGAAGGCGACCACCTTGCCGTCCACGTAGAAGGCGTATTCGCCGAACATCCTGCGGTGGGTGAGCCGCGCGCCGAGCGCGAGCTGCTCGGCGACGTATTCGACGAAATCGCGGCCGGTGGCCATGCCGGTTCAGCCGCCGTAGCGCGCTTTGAGCATTGCCCAGGCCGAGCGCAGCGCCAGCGCTTCGCCGCCGGCCGGGCGGCCGGGGCGGTCGCCGTCGTTCCATGCGTACACGTCCAGGTGCGCCCATTTCTGGCCTTCGTCGACGAAGCGCTCCAGGTACAGCGCGGCGGTGACGCTGCCGGCCATGCGCGAGCCGGCGTTGGCCAGGTCGGCGATGCCGCTGTGCAGGTAGCGCAGGTACGGCCGCCACAGCGGCATGCGCCACACCGGGTCGCGGGTGGCGTCGCCGGCGTCCAGCCACTGCCGGGCCAGCGTGTCGTCGTTGGCGAACAGGGCCGGCAGGTCCGGGCCGAGGGCGATGCGCGCCGCGCCGGTGAGGGTGGCGAAGTCGAGCAGGGTGTCTGGCTTGTCCTCGCAGGCGTAGGCCAGCGCGTCGCACAGGATCAGGCGGCCCTCGGCGTCGGTGTTGTCGATCTCCACGGTGATGCCCTTGCGGGTGGTGATGACCTCACCGGGGCGGAAGGCTTCCGGGCCAATGGAATTTTCCACCGCCGGCACCACCAGTGTCAGCCGCACCGGCAGCTGCCGCGCCATCACCAGCCCGGCCAGCGCCAGCGCGTGCGCGGCGCCGCCCATGTCCTTCTTCATGTTGCGCATGCCGTCGGCCGACTTGACGTCCAGCCCGCCGGTGTCGAAGCACACGCCCTTGCCGACCAACGCCAGGTGCGGTGCGTCGGGCTGGCCCCAGCGCAGCACGATCAGCCGCGGCGCGCGGTGCGAGGCGCGGCCGACGGCGTGGATGGTGGGGAAGTTCTGCTCCAGCAGTTCGTCGCCGACGATGGCCTCCAGCTCGGCGCCGTGCGCCTGCGCCAGTTCGCGCGCGGCGTCCTCCAACTGCTGCGGGCCCATGTCCTCGGTGGGCGTGTTGACCCAGTCGCGCACGCGCAGGCAGGCGGCGAGCACGTCGCGCACCTCTGCCGCCGGGGTGGCGACCAGCTGCGCCGGCAGCCGCGCCGGCTTGCGGTAACGGCTGAAGCGGTAGCTGCCCAGGCCCCAGCCCAGTTGCAGGTTGGCGACGTCGGCGTCGGCCAGTTCGCCGGCCAGTTGCCAGCGGCTGCCGGCCGGCAGCGCGAACGGTGCATGCGCATAGGCATAGGCGTCGGCGCGTTCGCCCACGCCCAGCACGGCGCCGGCGACGCCGTCGTCGCCCGGCAGCAGCACCGCGGTGCCCGCCGCCGCGGTGAACTGCTGGTGCTGCAGCCACGCCTGCACGCCGGCCGGTTGCCGTGCGTTCCATGCGGCGAAGCCGTCGCGGTCGAGCACGTGCAGCGGCAGCGCGTGGGTGGAGTCGGTGGTGAAGCCGTTGAGGATGGTCATGTCGTTTCTCGTGGTGCAGCCGGGCGGGGCCAGTGCGGGTGCACGGTGGCGCTGGCGTCGAGCCAGTCGGCCAGCCCGGTGAGGGTGTCGAACTGCAGGTCCGGTTGCAGTTCGTCGTCGGTCCAGGGGTGGGATTCGCGGTTGATCCAGCAGCCGCGCAGGCCGGCGCGGATCGCCCCGGCCACGTCCATCTCGGCATGGTCGCCCACGTGCAGCACCTGCGCATGGGCCACGCCCAGCCGCGCGCAGGCGGCGTGGAAGATGCCGGGATCGGGCTTGGCGGCGCCGTGTTCGCGCGCGCCCAGCTGGAAGGCGAACAGTTCGCCGATGCCGATGCGGGCCAGGTCGGCGTTGCCGTTGCTGAGTGCGGCCACCGGCACCCGCACGGCGATGCGGCGCAGCGCGGCCAGGGCGTCGGGGTAGAACTCCACCTGGTTGCGCGCGGCGTAGAACGCATCGAACGCCGGCTCCAGCAGGTCCAGGCTGGCGCCGCTGCGTTCCAGCGCCTCGCGCAGGGACAGGCGGCGCAGTTCGCTCAGGTCGTGGTGTAGCTGCGGGTTGTCGGCCCAGGTGCGCACGCGCAGCTCGCGCATGGCCTCCACCGGGTACATCGCGGCGGTGGCCGGGCTGTGCGCGCGCAGCCAGTCGTGCAGCACCTGGTCGAGGCGGGCGCCGATGGGCGCGAACGGCCAGAGCGTGTCGTCCAGATCGAGGGTGATGGCTAGGACTGGGAAGTTCACCCGGCCATTTTACGGCAGCGGCGCCAGCGAAACCTTGCCTATTCCAGCAATCGCGCCCAGCCCTGCATGCCGTCCAGCCGCGCCAGCACCAGTTTCGCGCAGACCAGCAGCGGCACCGCCAGCAGCAGCCCGACGATGCCCCACAGCCAGCCGAACAACATCAGCGCCAGCACCAGCATCAATGGCGAGATCGCCATGCGCCGGCCCAGCACGATCGGCGTGACCAGCTGCCCTTCCAGCGTGTGCAGCGCCAGGTAGGCCAGCGCCGGCAGCGCCACCGCCAGCGGTTCGCGGAACTGGGTCATGCCCACCAGCAGCATCAGCATGATCCCGACCAGGGGGCCGACGTAGGGCGCGAAGTTCAGCAGCATCGCCACCGTGCCCCACAGCAGGGCCTCGGGCACGGCGATGCCCAGCAGCACCAGCACGCCGGCCAGCGCCAGCCCGACCAGCGCGTTGATGATGGTGATGGCCAGCACGTAGCGCGATATCTCGCGTTCCATCGCGCGCAGGATGTCGGTGGTGAAGCGCTTCTGCTGGCGGTTGGGCAGCAGCGCGATCACCTGCCGTTGCAGGTTCTCGCCGTAGATCATGAAGAACAGCGTCAGCAGCACCACCGCCAGCGCCGAGGCGGCCAGCCGCGGGGTGCGCACCAGCGCCTTGTAGGGGTCGTCGAGCTGGGTGCGGATCACCTCCACCTTGCGGTTGCCTTCGCCGCCGGCGGCGCGGGCGAAGCTCTCGGCGGCCTGGTTGGCCTGCTGCATCGGCTTGACGAAGGCCTGCACCTGGCGCGACACCTGCCGCATCTGCTGCGGTGCCTGCTGCACCCATTCGGTGGCCGGGCCGGCCAGCTGCACCGCCAGCGCGCCGGTCGCGGCCAGCCCGCCCAGCACCACCAGCAGCGCGGCGAGGAAGCGCGGCAGGCGCAGCTTCTGCAGCAGGCGGATGATCGGGTTGCCGACCAGCGCGAAGAACATCGCCAGCAGCACCGGCAGGACCACGTCCTGCGCGGCCCACAGGGTGTAGCCCACCGCCAGCGTGGCCAGTACCAGCAGGGCCGTGGACGCGCGCGGGCGCAGCGCCGGCGCGGCCGGTTCGGGAGCGGGTGGAGGCGGAGGCAGGTCGGACGGCAGTGCGGGCATGGCGGCACTCCGGAACGGAAAGGATGCGGCCGGCGGCCGCGCGGATCAGGATTCTGACAGTTCGGTGGCGGCCGCGGCCGCCTGCGGCGGATCGCCGGAAACCGGCTCCGGCGCGGCTGACGGTGCCGGGCCTTCGTCGTCCGCGGCGGCATCCCCGGCGGCCAGCCCCGCCGCGGCCGCCAGCCCGGCTTCGTGCAGGGCGGTGATCGACGCCTGCGCCGAGGCCACCAACCCCGACACCGAGCCGATCATCTGCAGCCAGCGCGCGCCGCTGAAGGCACCGCCGGGTTCCAGCTTGCCGGCCAGGAAACCACCGGCGAGCCCGGCGATGACGATGCGCCCGGGCGTCCAACTGCGGCGCCAGCTCGCATCGAGCGTGTTCCAGTGCCCGGTGGTGTCGTCCATGCGCACCTGCACCACGGCCTCGGCGCGGCGCACGCGGCGCTGCAGGGCATCGAAATTCATGGCGTGCCGTCCCCCGGGAGCTTTACGTCGGCATCAGGATCGTCCTCGGCCGGCTCGTCGAACAGCCCCAGCCGCGACAGCTGCCGCCGCGTGGCGTGCATGCCGGTGTGGTGGAAGAAGTACGACACCCGCCAGATCGCCCAGCCGGTGACGGCCAGGCTGGCCAGCGAGGTGAGCAGCAGCGACACGAACCACGACAGCCCGACGTAGTGCAGGAAGGCGATCATCGTCGCGGCCAGCAGCAGCCATGCCGAGGCGCCGAACACGATCGCCACCCCGCTCCACGCCAGCGCGCGGCCGAAGGCGCTGCGGGCCATGGCGAAATCGGCCGAGGCCAGCCGCCGCAGCGAGCGCAGCGTCTGCCGCGCCGACTGCAGCGTCTCGCGGCCGGCGTCGCCGACCTGGCGGATGCTCTCTTCCAGGCCGGGCGCGGGGTCCGGCGCCGGCTCGGTTTCCGGTGGCGGGGCGTTGTCGCTCACGCCCGGGTCAGTCGTTGCTGCGGGCGAGCTTGGCGATGATCCAGCCGGCGGCGAAGGCCACGCCGAACGAGGCCAGCGGGCGCTCGCGGATCAGGTCGGCGGCGCTGTCGACCAGGTCCTTGCCCTTGTCCATCAGCGCGTCCATCTGCTCCTTCGCCGCGGCGCCGGAGAGCTCGGCGGCGGCCAGCCCGGCCAGCGCGCTGTCGGACAGCTCGGCCTTCATCTGCGCCTTGCCCAGGCGCAGCTCGTCGCCGGCGGCGCCGGCGGCGCCCTTGACCGCGGAGCCTGCGGCATTGGCGGCGGACTTCAGGTGCCCGCCGGCTTCGCCCAGGTGTTCTTTCATGTTCTCGGTGTTGGTGGGGCTCATCTTGGTCTCCTGGGTTCCGGCAAGGGCGCCGTGTGGATGACAGCAATAACAGCAAACGGGTGCAGGATTCGTTACGGCCGGGCCGCCGTCAGCGCATCGGCAACTGGCCCTGGGTGTTGCCGCGCAGGATGCGCAGCACCAGCTGCGGCGGGCGCGGGCTGAAGCTGGCGCGCCAGCTGGCTAGGTCGACGAACTCGCCGCTGGTCGCGGCCAGCACGATGTCGCCGCCGGCCAGGCCCGACTGCGCGGCGCGGCTGCCGCGCGCCACTTCGCTGACCTGCACGCCGCTCAGCCCGGACTGGCGCGCCGATTCGGGCAGGTCGACGAAGGTGGCGCCGGCCAGGCGCGGGTCGAGCGTGTCGCCGGCGATCGCGCGCGGCTGTTCCTTGAGCGTGGCTTCCAGCTGCAGCGGCTTGCCGTCGCGGCGCACCTCCAGTTCGACGGTGCGGCCCACCGGCTGCAGGCCCTCGTAGTTGTGCAGCGCCTGCGCGCTGTCCACGCGCTGGCCGTTGATCGCGGTGATGACGTCGCCGGCCTTGAGCCCGGCCGCGGCCGCGCCGGAGCCGGCCAGCACGCGGGTGACCAGCGCGCCGCGCACTTCGTCCAGGCCCAGCCCGCGCGCGATCTGCGCGCTCAGGTTCTGGGTCTCGATGCCCAGCGTGCCGCGCACCACCACGCCGGTGGTGATCAGCTGCTCGACCACGTCGCGGGCGAGGTTGGAGGGAATGGCCAGGCCCAGGCCGATGTTGCCGGCCATGCTGCCCTGCGGGTTGAAGCTGGCGGTGTTGATGCCGACCAGCTGGCCGTTGAGGTTGACCAGCGCGCCGCCGGAGTTGCCGGGGTTGATCGAGGCGTCGGTCTGGATGAAGTTCTGGTAGCCCAGCCCGCGGATGCCGCTGCGGCCCACCGCCGAGACGATGCCGCTGGTCACCGTCTGGCTGAAGCCGAACGGGTTGCC
>Ga0206118_100523_pt1 | contig 17577 bp, 18 predicted proteins | sample 3A20Ametagenome_FD_177999 | JGI IMG/M metagenome (GOLD analysis project Ga0206118, IMG submission 177999) | Enriched microbial communities from leaf-cutter ant dump, University of Wisconsin, Madison, United States - 3A20A | ecosystem: Environmental > Terrestrial > Nest > Insects nest > Nest dump... | reverse complement strand
CAGCACCACGCGGTACCCCTCGTCGCGCAGCGCCTTGCACGCCTGCGCGCCGGAGTAGTCGAACTCGCAGGCCTGGCCGATGACGATCGGGCCGGCGCCGATGATCAGGATGGTTTTTAGATCGGTGCGCTTTGGCATTTCAGTACTCGCATGGGGGCTGCGGCGGGCCGCAGTGAGTGAAGACGTGCGCTGGAGGGCCGCATCCGTCGCGGCCGTGCCGGAACGGGGGGCCGGTCCGGCGGTGGATTACCTGGCCTGGTCCATCATCGCGATGAACCGGTCGAACAGCGGCGCCACGTCGTGCGGGCCGGGCGAGGCTTCCGGGTGGCCCTGGAAGGAAAACGCCGGCGCGTCGGTGCGCTCCACGCCCTGGATGGTCTGGTCGAACAGCGAGCGCTGGGTCACGCGCAGGTTGGCCGGCAGCGTGCTTTCGTCGATGGCGAAGCCGTGGTTCTGCGAGGTGATCATCACCCGGCCGCTGTCGATGTCCTGCACCGGGTGGTTGGCGCCGTGGTGGCCGTGGCCCATCTTCATGGTGCGCGCGCCCGAGGCCAGGCCCAGCAGCTGGTGGCCCAGGCAGATGCCGAAGGTCGGGAGCTTGCGGTCCACGAATTCCTTGATCGCGGCGATGGCGTAATCGCAGGGCTCCGGGTCGCCCGGGCCGTTGGACAGGAACACGCCGTCGGGGTTCATCGCCAGCACCTCGGCGGCCGGGGTCTGCGCCGGCACCACGGTGAGGTCGCAGCCGCGCTCGGCGAGCATGCGCAGGATGTTGGTCTTCACCCCGAAGTCGTAGGCCACGACCTTGAACTTCGGTTCGGCCTGGACGAACTGGCCCTGGTCCAGATCCAGCTGGCCCTCGGTCCACGGGTAGGCCTTGTCGGTGCTGACCACCTTGGCCAGGTCCATGCCCTTCAGGCCGGGGAACTTGCGCGCCGCTTCCAGCGCCTTGTCCACGTCGATGTCCGGGCCGGCCATCAGCGCGCCGTTCTGGGCGCCGCGCTCGCGCAGGATGCGGGTCAGCTTGCGGGTGTCGATGCCGGCGATGGCGACCACGCCGCGCTGGATCAGCCAGTCCTGGAGCGGCAACTGGTTGCGCCAGCTGCTCGGGCGGCGCGGCACGTCGCGCACGATCAGGCCGGCGGCCCAGACCTGCGCTGCCTCGTTGTCCTGCTCGTTGGTGCCGGTGTTGCCGATGTGCGGGTACGTCAGGGTGATCATCTGCCTGGCGTAGGACGGATCGGTCAGCATTTCCTGGTAACCGGTCATGGCGGTGTTGAACACCACCTCACCCACGGACAGGCCGGGCGCGCCTACGGATTCGCCCTCGAATACGGTGCCGTCTTCGAGCACGAGGATTGCGGCTTGGGTCACGGGAATCTCACTTTGGCTACCGAGGGGGCTCCGAAGCCACGCCTGCGCTCACGGCAAAAACCGGTTGCAAAAAAGCGCGGACGGCGGTGTTAAACCGGTCCGGCTGACGTGATTCGGCGAGCGGGAATTGTAAAGGCAACGGCGGCCCCTGCGCCAGCGCCGCAATACGGCGCATTCACTTCGTCATGCAACCATTTGAACCCGCAGGGGACGGCCGGCCGCTCAGGCGCCGACCAGGTCGCGCACCCGGTAGCGGCCGGGCGCACGGCCGGAGAGCTGGCGGGCCACGTGCAGCGCGCCGCGGGCGAAGATGTCGCGGTTGCTGGCGCGGTGGACCAGTTCCACCCGCTCGCCCAACCCGCTGAACTGGACGAAATGCTCGCCGATGATGTCGCCAGCGCGCAGGCTGACATAGCGCGGCGCGGCCCCGCCCTGCACCGCCGATTCGCCGAGGGTCAGCGCGGTGCCCGAAGGCGCGTCCTTCTTGTGCACGTGGTGCGATTCGACGATGTCGCAGTCCCAGCCTGGCAGGCTGGCGGCCGCGCGTTCGACCAGCTCGGCCAGCACCGCCACGCCGAGGCTGAAGTTGGTCGCCCACACCAGCGGGATGCCGGCCGCCGCCGCGTCCAGCGCCGCCTGTCGGGAGGCGTCGATGCCGGTCGTGCCGGAGACGAAGCCGGCGCCGCGCGCCACGCACAACGCCAGCACCGGGTCGAAACCTTCCGGCAGGCTGAAATCGATGGCGACGTCGAACGGCGGCACGCCGGACAATTCGCTGGCGGCGAAATGCGGCACGCCGTCGATCACGCGCTGCGCGGGCGGCCTGCGCACCACCGCGGCCACCACCTGCAACGACGGGTCTTCGGCCGCCAGCCGCAGCAGGGCCTGGCCCATGCGGCCGGAAGCACCGTGGATCAACAAACGCGTGGGGGTCTGGTTCATGCCCGGAACGCTACGTTCAAGCGCGGCGGGAAACAAGTAGTGCCGGCCGCTGGCCGGCATCCGCAAGGATGTTGGAAAGGAAGCCGGATATGCGAGGTTGCCGGCCCGCGGCCGGCACTACCGGGGCATCGATCCGTAGCCATAGGCCGCGGGTTACATCCCCGGCGCTTTGGATTTCCGCCGTCGGGGACGTAGCCCCGACCTACCCATCGACGAGCCGCCGCCACGTTCCCCGGCGTCAATGCTGCTTCGGCGGACTCGGCCCGCAGCCGTCGCAGCCGCCGCAGGCGCTGTCGCCGCCCGATGCCGGCGGTGCCAGCCGCTGCCCAAGCGCCTGCAGGCGCGACGAGCGCTGCGGTTTCAGCAGCCACAGCGCCAGCCTGCCACGCAGGCGCCGCACCACACCGGGGAATTGCTTCTTCAGCACCACCCACGCACTGACCAGCACGGCCAGGGCGATGATCGCGTACTGCAGCAGCAGCCCCCGCTGCATCAGCCGCCTCCCAGCGCCACGGTCACCTGGTAGGTCACCAGCGAGGCCAGCCACGCCGCGGCGAACAGGTAGAAGGTGGCGAACGCCATCTGCTTCCACGAGTTGGTTTCGCGCTTGATGGTCGCCAGCGTCGAGATGCACATCGGCGCGTAGATGTACCAGACCAGCAGCGACAGCGCGGTGGCCAGCGACCAGCCGTCGCTGATCAGCGGGGTCAACGCCTGGGTGGCGGCATCGTCGTCGGCCGCCGACAGCGCGTACACCGTCGCCAGCGAGGCCACCGCCACCTCGCGCGCGGCCAGACCGGGGATCAGCGCGATGCAGATCTGCCAGTTGAAGCCCAGCGGCGCGAAGAACACCGCCATCGCATGGCCGATCTGGCCGGCGAAGCTGTAGTCGATGGCCGGCAGCGTCGCGTTCTCCGGCGCGCCGGGGAACGACAGCAGGAACCACAGCAGGATGGTCAGCGCCAGGATGATGCCGCCCACGCGCTTGAGGAAGATCATGCCGCGTTCGTACAGGCCCACGGCCAGGTCGCGCGGGTGCGGCAGGCGGTAGGACGGCAGCTCCAGCAACAACGGGTGCTCGCTCTTGTCGCGGCGGAACTTCTTCATCGTCCACGACATCGCCAGCGCGCTGACGATGCCGGCCACGTATAGCCCGAACAGCACCAGCCCCTGCTGGTTGAACACGCCCCACACGGTCTTTTCCGGGATGAACGCGCCGATCAGCAGGGCGTACACCGGCAGCCGCGCCGAACAGGTCATCAGCGGCGCGACCAGGATCGTCGCCAGCCGGTCGCGCGGGTCCTGGATGCTGCGGGTGGACATGATGCCCGGCACCGCGCAGGCGAAGCTGGACAGCAGCGGGATGAACGAGCGCCCGGACAGGCCGGCGGCGGCCATCATCCGGTCCAGCAGGAACGCCGCGCGCGGCAGGTAGCCGGACTCCTCCAGCGCGAGGATGAAGAAGAACAGGATCAGGATCTGCGGCAGGAACACCACCACCCCACCGACGCCGGCGATGATGCCGTCGGTGAGCAGGCTGGCCAGCGGCCCTTCCGGCAGGTGTTCGCCGACCATTTCGCCGAGCCAGCCGAACGCGGCCTCGATGCCGTCCATCAGCGGCGTGGCCCAGGCGTAGACCGCCTGGAAGATCAGGAACATCACCACCGCCAGGGTCAGCAGCCCGAACACCGGGTGCAGCAGCCAGAGGTCCAGCGCATCGTCGATCTTCGCCGTGCGCGTGGGCATCTTCACCGCGCTGGCGAGGATGTCGCGCACCTGCGCATGGTGGTCGCCGCCGGCCGCCACCGCCGGCGGCTGCATCGCTGCCGGCTGCGGCATCAGCGCATCGATGCGCCTGACCAGTTCGGCGGCACCGTTGTGGCGCACCGCCACGGTTTCCACCACGGGCACGCCGAGCGCCTGTTCCAGCGCCGCCACGTCGATCTCGATGCCGCGGCGGCGCGCGGCGTCGACCATGTTCAGCGCCACGATCATTGGCTTGCCCAGTTCGCGCACTTCCAGCGCGAAACGCAGGTGCAGGCGCAGGTTGGTGGCGTCGATCACGCACACCAGCGCGTCCGGCGCGGCCTCGCCGGGGTAGAAGCCGCGGCACAGGTCGCGGGTGATCGCCTCGTCGAGGCTGGCCGGCTGCAGGCTGTAGGCGCCCGGCAGGTCGAGCACCGCGTATTCGCGGCCGGACGGCCCGCGCATGCGCCCCTCCTTGCGCTCCACGGTCACGCCGGCGTAGTTGGCCACCTTCTGGCGGCTGCCGGTGAGCTGGTTGAACAGCGCGGTCTTGCCGCAGTTCGGGTTGCCGACCAGGGCCAGCCGGGTCACCGCCGTCGCCGCGTTCATGCCGTGCCTCCGTTGCGTACCCGGATGCGCGCGGCCTCGCTGCGCCGGAGCGCGAAACGGGTGAAGCCGACCTGCACCAGCAGCGGTTCGCCGCCGAGCGGCCCCCGGGCCACCATGCGCACGTCCTCGCCATCGACGAAACCCAATTCGCGCAACCGCCGGGCGATCGCATCATTGGCATGCATGTCCTGCACTTCTTCCACCTGCGCGGCGGCGTGCAGCGGCAAATCCGACAACGTCACTGAATGGGCACTCATGTTGCTAATCAAGAATGGTTATCAATAGTAGCATCGCCGCGTCGCGTCATGGCGTCCGCCGGCCGCCCCGCTATCATTCGTTGCATTGCAAACAATCCGCGGAACTGCCTGATGAGCAATGCCTTGCGCGTGGACCACGACGGTGCGGTGGCCACGCTGCGCCTGAACCGGCCCGAGCTGCACAACGCCTTCGACGCCGGCCTGATCGCCAGCCTGACCACCACCCTCGAAGCACTGGGCGCCGACCCGGCGGTGCGCGTGGTGGTGCTGGCCGGCGAAGGCCCCTCGTTCTCGGCCGGCGCCGACCTGCAATGGATGCGGGCAATGGCCAACGCCTCGCAGGAGGAGAACCGCCAGGACGCCCTCGCCCTTGCCCGGCTGATGCGCACCCTGGACGAATTGCCCAAGCCGACCATCGCCCGCGTGCATGGCGCCGCGTTCGGCGGCGGCGTCGGGCTGGTGGCCTGCTGCGACATCGCCATCGCCGCCGAGGGCGCGCGCTTCGGGTTGACCGAAAGCCGCCTCGGCCTGCTGCCGGCGGTGATCTCGCCCTACGTCATCGCCGCCATCGGCCCGCGCCAGGCGCGGCGCTGGTTCGCCAGCGGCGAGCATTTCGACGCCGCCACCGCGCAGCGGATCGGGCTGGTGCACCAGGTGGTGGCCGCCGATGCGCTGGACGCGGCGGTGCAGGCGCAGCTGGCGCTGCTCGGCAAGGCCGGCCCGGTCGCCACGGCTTCGGCCAAGGCGCTGGTGCGCGACGTACTGGCGCTTGGTGCCGACCGCGATGCGCTGGACGGCGCCAACGCCGGCTTGATCGCCGCCCTGCGCGCTTCCGACGAGGGCCGCGAGGGTCTGTCGGCCTTCCTCGAAAAGCGCGCACCGCGCTGGACGGCGGCGCACTGACATGAGCGATTTCGTCCGCATCGTCGAGGTCGGCCCGCGCGACGGCCTGCAGAACGAGAAGCAGCAGGTCGCCACCGCCGACAAGATCGCGCTGATCGACCGCCTCTCGGCCACCGGCCTGCGCAGCATCGAGGCCACCAGCTTCGTCAGCCCGAAGTGGGTGCCGCAACTGGCCGACGCCGCCGAGGTCATGGCCGGCATCCACCGCCGCCCCGGCATCGCCTACCCGGTGCTGGTGCCCAACGAACAGGGCTACGCGCGCGCGGTGGCGGCCGGCGCTGACGAAGTGGCGGTGTTCACCGCCGCCTCCGAACAGTTCAACCGCACCAACACCAATGCCGGCATCGACGAATCGCTGCAGCGCTTCGCGCCGGTGCTGGAACACGCCAAGGCCGATGGTGTCAAGGTGCGCGGCTATGTCTCCACCGTGCTGGGTTGCCCCTATCAAGGCGAGGTGCCGCTGGCCGACGTGGTGCGGGTGGCGCGGGCGCTGCATGCGATGGGCTGCCACGAAATCTCGCTGGGCGACACCATCGGCGTCGGCACGCCGCTGAAGGCGCGCGCGATGCTGCGCGCGGTCACCGCGGAAGTGCCGATGGCGGCGCTGGCGGTGCACTTCCACGACACCTGGGGGCAGGCGCTGGCGAACATCGCCGCCTGCCTGGAGGAAGGCGTGCGCGTTGTGGACTCGGCAGTTGGCGGCACCGGCGGTTGTCCGTATGCACGCGGTGCCAGTGGCAACGTTGCCAGCGAGGACGTGGTCTACATGCTGCATGGCATGGGCATGGACACCGGCATCGACCTGCCGGCGCTGGCGGAAACCGGGCGTTGGCTGGCGGCGGTGCTGGGGCGCGACAACGGCAGCAAGGTCGGCAAGGCGATGGCGAGGTGACGTGTCCTCCCCATTGCCACGGGGAGGAGAAGGTTTCTGGTAGGTCGGGGCTACGCCCCCGACGGCTGTATGCATGAAGCGTCGGGGGCGTAGCCCCGACCTACGATCGGTAGCTCAGCATCACCGGCCCTCTCCGCGAAGGAGGGGGCTTTGAACCGCCATCGGCTAGAATTGCCGCTTTCATCCACCGCAGGATCGTCCCGATGCAGTTGTCCTCCGTCCGCGCCGTCATCACCGGCGGTGTCTCCGGCCTCGGCCTTGGCGTGGCCCGCTTCCTCGTCGCCAATGGCGGCAAGGTCGCGCTGTTCGACCTCAACGAAGAAAAAGGCACGGCCGCGGTGGCCGAACTTGGCACGGGCAATGCCCGCTACTTCACCACCAACGTCACCGACGAGGCCGGCGTGGCCGCCAACCTGGCCGCCGCGCGCGAGTTCCTCGGCGGGCTGAACATGGTGATGAACTGCGCCGGCATCCTCGGCGCCGGCCGCGTGCTCGGCCGCGAGGTACCGATGCCGCTGGCCAATTTCCAGACCACGGTGATGGTCAACCTGGTCGGCAGCTTCAACGTCGCCAAGGCCGCCGCCGACCTGATGCAGCACAACGAGGCCAACGCCGACGGCGAGCGCGGGGTGATCGTCAACACCGCCTCGGTCGCCGCCTACGAGGGCCAGATCGGCCAGGCCGCCTATTCCGCCTCCAAGGGCGGCGTGGTCGGCATGACCCTGCCGATGGCGCGCGAGCTGGCGCGCTTCGGCATCCGCGTGGTGACCGTGGCCCCGGGCGTGTTCTGGACGCCGATGGTGGACGGCATGCCGGCCAACGTGCAGGAGTCGCTGGCCGCCTCGATCCCGTTCCCGTCGCGGCTGGGCCAGCCGGAGGACTTCGCCTCGCTGGTCGGCCACATCATCTCCAACCCCTACCTCAACGGCGAAACCATCCGTCTGGATGGCGCCGTGCGCCTGGCGCCCAAGTAACCCACCCGCGGGCGCCCACAAGGCGCCCGTTTCAATTCCCCCTTACCCCAACCGACTTTCCAAGCATGAAAGCCTCCGACATCAAGAAAGGCAACGTCGTCGAATACAACAACGGCGTCTACCAGATCCGCGACATCGAGCGCAGCTCGCCGCAGGGCCGCGGCGGCAATGTCCGCTTCCGTTTCATCATGTACAGCGTGCCGGGCGGCAACAAGCTCGACGCCAGCTTCGACGCCGACGACAACCTGCCGGAAGTCGAGCTGCTGCGCCGCCAGTCCACCTTCTCGTACATGGACGGCGACGCCTTCGTGTTCATGGACGACGAGGACTACACCCCGTACACGCTGGACGCGGACGTGGTCGGCGATGACGCCGGCTACATCACCGAGGGCCTGGCCGGCATCTACGTGCAGGTGATCGACGAGCAGCCGGTGGCGATCCAGTTGCCGCAGCACGTCACCCTGGAAGTGGTCGAGACCCCGCCGGAGCTGAAGGGCGGCACCGCGACCAAGCGCCCGAAGCCGGCCAAGCTCAATACCGGCATCGAGATCATGGTCCCGGAATACATCGCCAACGGCGAGCGCATCCTGGTCAACACCACCACCGGCGAGTTCGGCGGCCGCGCAGACTGATTTCCCGGCGCAGGAAATCAAAGCCCCTCTCCCCCTGGGAGAGGGGTTGGGGAGAGGGTACGGGTGAAGCCTCGTGCAGCCCGATATCACGAAGCTTCGCCCGTACCCTCACCTGCTCGCCCTGGCCGGGGGAAGAAGGAAGGACAGGCTGAAGGATTGCCCTTGCCCAGCCGATAAGCCGGCATGACCCCGCCCCTCCGCCACCTGCTGCCGCTCCTGCTGGCCCCGGCCTTCGCCCCCGCCTTCGCCGCCGAGCCGCAGCCGGCGCAGGACCTGCGGCAGATGTTCGGCCAGGGCCAGGCCGACGGCAACCTGCGCGGCCTGTACTACACCACCGGCAATGCCTTCTTCGCCGAAGGCGTCGACCGCGACACCTTCTCGGTGGGTGGCCGGCTCGGCTTCACCACTGCGCTGCTGCGTGGCATTTCACTGCGCGCCAGCGGCTACCTGCAACGCAATCCGGTGCACGCCGGCACGGGCCGCGAACGCGACCTCGGCCGCGACCTCACCGCGATGGGCGAAACCTGGCTGCAATGGCAGGGCGAAAAACTGTCGCTGCGCGCCGGCAACCAGACCCTCGACGAGGTGCCCTTCACCGCCAGCTTCGATTTCCGCATCGTGCCGCAGCTCTATCAGGGCGTGCGCCTGCGCCTTGGCGAAGGCGGCAACCATTTCACCGTGGTGCGCATGTTCCGCTACAAGTCGCGCATCGACGAATCGTTCTCGCGCAGCACCAACTACAACCGCCGCTTCTCGCCCCATCCGCCCAATGCCGGCGACGCCGCCACCGACGGCTTCTGGGCAATGGGCGGCGCAGGAAAGACCGCGCTGGGCGCGGCCGATGCCAGTGGCCAGATCTGGCTGATCCGCTACTTGGACTATGCCGACCTGTATTTCGGCCAGGCCGAACTGGTCGCCGGCCACGGCCCGCTGCGCCCGTTCGCGGCCGTGCAGTTCATCGCCCAGCACGAACAGGGAGCGGCCCTGCTGGGGCCGGTGGACAACCGTACCTATGGCCTGCGCGTGGGGGTGCGCAGCCCCACGCTGACGGCCACGCTCAACCACAACCACATGCCGCACCGGGCCGGCGCCTTCCGCAATGGCGCGGTGGCGACGCCCTATGCCAGCTACCAGACCTCCGGGCCGCTGTTCGCCCAGCCTTACCTGACCAGCACCCAGGACCTGGGAACCGGCGATGCGTGGTCGCTGGACCTGGAGGTGGCGGCCAGCCGGCAACTGCGCTGGGGGGCACGCTGGTCGTACATGGACCTGAGCCCGGCCGCGGGCCAGCCGTCCATCGGCCAGCGCGAATACATGGTATTCGCCAGCTACCGCTTCGAGGGGGCATTGAAGGGCTGGAGCGTGCACAACGCCTTCGCGGTCCAGCAGCAACGCCAGCACCGTGTCGATTACCGGGAAAACCGGCTGACCCTTAACTACGACTATTGAGGCGGCCCGCCCGGCGGCCCGCCTTTCACGCGCGGCAAGCCGACCGCCGCAGGCCGGCTCAGGTCAGCGGACGGACCTGGATCACCGCCGGGTCGTCGGCATGTTCGAGCAGCAACCGGCGCACCCTGCCCTGCCAGACCCGGGCGAATTCGGCCCGGGTGGCGTCGCTGGCATCGTCGGCCAGCGCACTGGCCAGCAGCGGCCGCAGCGGCACGTCGGCCGGCACCCCGGACAGGTCCATGCCCACCTCCACCGCCGCGCCGCTGTCGGTGCGGGTGAAACGGGCCGTGCCGCTACCCCCGGCGCCGTGACGCAGCAGGTTGTGGCGTGAAAATCGGCCGCCCACGCCCTGGAAGCCGTTGCCGGCCGCCGCACCGGTAATCAAGGTGAAGACCTGGGCGACGACGCCGGTGGTGCCGGCATCCTCGGCTTCGGCCATATCCACCCGGACCCCGCCGCGCTCGGGCAGCTGCCCGCGGTACAGCGCCTGCAGCGCCGCGCGCACCATCAGCCAGGCCCCGGCCACGGTCGGGCAGGAATGCCCGGCCAGCTTCACCGCATCGGCGTAGCCGTATTCGATCCGGCCGTCGTCGCTGGCGCCGAGGAGGCGCGCCAGTGCGTCATGCACGGCGATGCGCGGGGCCTGCTCGAAGAATTCGGGGAAGGCCACGGCTCACTCCTCCGGCAGGCCCTGGATGCCGAAGTCGATCACCACCGCCTCCGGCCCGCGCTGCAGGTAGTTGATCGACAGGTGTTCGCCGAAGCGCTGGGTCAGCTGGCCCAGCAGGGGGATCGGGTCGTGGTCGTTGACGAAGCGCATGGTTTCGCCGTTGCGCAACGCGCCCAGCGCGCCAAAGATGGCTGAATGGCGGAAGCGGCGGGCCACGCCGCGGGCGTCGAAGACGTGGACGTTGGGAGCGGGATCAAGCGAGGCATTCATCGGGAACTCCAATCGTGGGAAACGCGGCCCATGCTAGGCCGCACTCCAGCCATCGCCCTGACCAAGGTCAAGAACGCCGCTGATGCCGCCCGTCCCCGGCCTCAGTCCGCCGCGGCGGCCAGTTGCCGCATGCGCGTGGCCAGCCACTGCACCCGTTGCCGGGCCTGCTCCAGTTCCAGCCGCTGCGCGCGCGGCAAGGCCTGTTCGGCGGCTTCGTGCAGGCCTTGCCAGCGCGCCTGCGCCTCCTCGCCATGCCGGGCCAGTGCCCGTTCCAGCGCGGCCAGTTCTTCGGGCTGGACGATGCCGTAGCCTGCCGCCGGCAGCAGCGATGCCGGCGCGTCGAACAGGCCGCTGAAGTGCTGCCAGTCGGCCAGCCGTGCCTGCAGCTCTGGGGCGCCCTGCCCCAGCCGTCGCTTCAGCTGTGCGAGCGCGCGCAGCTCGGCCCGGCGCAGTGCGGCGGTTTCCAGCACCCACCACGCCGCGGTCGGCTGCAATGGCAGGTCCGGCGGCAGCGTGCCGCGTTGCCGTGCCGGGCTGTCCAGCCAGCGCTCCAGCGGCAGTGGCGGCGCCAGCCCGGCCTGTTGCAGGCCATGCAGCAGTTGCCGGTAATCCTCGCGGGCCGAAGCGAAATACAGGCCGTCCACGCTGCGCGCAGATGGCGGTTGCACGTCGGCCAGGCCGGCAGCCTGCAGCCGATGCAACACGCCGCGCGGGGTGATGGCCTGCAAGCGCCGCCGTTGCGGCGTCAGCGCCAGATCCAGCAGTCGTCCGCTTTCCACCGCGCAGTTGTTGCCGATGAAGCGGTAGCGGCCGTCGTAGCTCCAGTGCGCGCGGGCAGCCAGTTGCAGCAGCGCGTCGATCTGCGCCGGCGACAAGGCCAGCGGCCAGGCCTGCAGGTCGCGCAGCTCGGTGCGGGTGTATTCCTCGATCACCTGGTCCAGCGGCAGCACGAACAGCCGCGCCGGATAGGCACCGCTCAACCCGCGCCAGTTGGAAATCTGCACGTCGTTGACGAAGGCGCGGAAGGACAGCACCCGGTGGTAAGCCAGGTCCATCCGGCAGCGCGGGCCGGGAACGCGGCCCGGCGCGCAGACCACCAGCCGCAGCATGGCATGGCCGAAGCGGCTCATCGCCGCGTCGCCGCTGCCGGCCAGCAGGTAATCCACCGCGTACACGCGGGCCGGGTCCAGCGTTTCCAATTCCAGTTGCGCCGCGCCGGCGCCGGCCACCAGCAGCGGCAGCCCATCGGCGCAGGCCGCTTCCGGCAGCGGCGCCGGCCCCAATTGCTGGCGATACCACGCCGCCAGCGCCGGCCGCCGGCAGCGGTACTGCGGGTCGAGCAGATACCACTCGAGGTTGACCGCGAACGCCTCGACCGGGCTGTGGCGCTCGTAGTCGTCGGGGCTGCGCAATGCGTAGGGATTGGCGCCTCGCCGATCCCAGCCGGCGAGGCGGCGGAACTGCGCTTGCCGCGACCAGCCGCCGCCTTCGCCGCGGTCGAAGGCATGGGCGATTTCATGCAGCACGGTGGCGCGCGCCAGATCGTGCGTCTCGCCGGCGGGCGCCATTTGCAGCAGATTCGGTGACAGCCGCAGGTCGCCGCGCCGGTGCCTGCCGGCGACGTCGGCAGGTAGGTGCGGATCGAAATGCAGCGAAAAATGTCGCGGATCGACGCGCCAGCGCTCGGGCAACGCCGCCTGCGCGCGCGCCAGCAAGTCGCTGGCCTGCCCTTGCTGGAGCGGGTTCAGGCCCGCCGGGTCCAGCCGCAATTCCAACGCATGGCCGCTGCCGCTGGCCAGCAGCAGTGCGGCGGCCAGCCATGCGCTCAGGCGCATTTCAGCGGGCGAGGATCGCCCGCGCCAGTTCCATGTCGCTGGCAGTGGCGGCATCGGCATCGTGCTGGCGCAGGTGCAGCAGCGCCACCTGCAGGCGCGCGCCGCGCAGTTGGCCATCGCTGGCGACGAAACCGGCGGCTTCCTCGCGTGCGGCCTGGACGACCTTGTCGTCGTCCGACGAACTGCTCGACCCCTGCGACGAGGCGCCGCTGGCCGAGCCGGCGGTGGTGCCGGCGAAGCTGGAGGCCAGCAGCGGCAGCGGAGCGGAGGCGGCAAGCAGGGTACAGAACAGGAGCGGACGGATCATCGGCGGTCGGGAATCGATGGGAGGGCAGGCAAGCGTAGCGGCTGCCGGCTCAATCGAACAGCTTGCCGGGGTTCAGCAATCCATTCGGGTCGAACGCCTGCTTCACCCCGCGCATCAGCGCGATTTCCGCCGCGTCACGGGTGCTGGACAGGTAGGGCTTCTTGACCAGACCGATGCCGTGCTCGGCCGAGATGCTGCCGTGGAAGCGTTGCAGCACCTGCGCCAGCAGCTTGGTGACGTGCTCGCACTGGCCGAGGAACTCGGCGTCGGAGGCGTCGTTGGGCTTGAGCACGTTGATGTGCAGGTTGCCGTCGCCGATGTGGCCGAACCAGACCACGTCGAAATGCGGGTAGGCATCGCCGATCAGTGCCTGCGTTTCTTCAAGGAACGCGGGCATCGCCGAGATGCGCACCGACACGTCGTTCTTGTACGGCTTGTAGCGCGCCAGCGATTCGGTGATGCCCTCGCGCAGGCGCCACAGCTGCTGCGCCTGCGCCTCACTGGTGCTGATGACGCCATCGAGCACCCAGCCCTGCTCCATGCAGTGCTCGAACGCGGCCAGCGCTGCGGCTTCGCCCGCCTCGTTGGCCACCGCGTACTCGGTGACCACGTAGTACGGGTAGGTTTCGGCGAACGGGTATTGCGCGCCGTGGGCGGTGACGTGGTGCACCGCGCGGTCGGTGAAGAACTCGAACGCTTCCAGCCGCATCCGATCGCGGAACGCGGCGAACACCTGCATCAGCACCTCGAAGCTGGGCAGCGCCAGCAGCATCACGTTGCTGGCCGGCGGCGGGTCGGTGAGCTTCAGAGTTGCTTCCACGACGACGCCGAGCGTGCCTTCCGAGCCGACCAGCAGCTGGCGGAAGTCGTAGCCGCTGGAGTTCTTGATCAGGCCCTTGTTGAGTTCCAGCAGCTCGCCATTGCCGGCCACCACCTTCAACCCGGCGATCCACTCGCGGGTGTTGCCATAGCGGATCACGCGGATGCCGCCGGCGTTGGTGGCGATGTTGCCGCCGATGGTGCAGGAACCGCGCGCGGCGAAATCCACCGGGTAGAGCAGCCCGTGTTCCTTGGCCGCGTTGTGCACCGCTTCCAGCGGCATGCCGGCCTGCACGGTCAGGGTGCGGTCCACGGCGTTGAAATCCAGCGCCTTGTTCATGCGCTCCAGGCTCAGCACCAGCTCGCCGTTGGCCGCCACCGCGCCACCGGACAGGCCGGTGCGGCCGCCGGACGGCACCACCGCCACCTTGTGCGCGTTGGCCCAGCGCAGCACCGCCTGCACTTCCTCGACGCTGCCCGGCAATGCGATCGCCAGCGGCGCCGGTGTCCAGCGCCGGGTCCAGTCGCGACCGTAATGCTCCAGGTCCGCCGGCTCGGTCTTCAGGCGCAGCCCGGGGCAGGACTGCAACAGGGTTTCCAGGCGCGGATCGGTCATGGCGGTGGCAGAGGCATGATGGGGGACCGGAAAGCCTGACAGCCACGACGCGGCACGTCCAGCAGCCGTAACCGGACGCAATCGATTCACCTGAAACCTTCGGGTTATCAAGACATTACCAACTGTCGCAGTGCACAAAACCCCTTCCCTTCTGGCATAGTCGGCAACTCCCTTCCCCCACCAAGCCGCCACCGCCATGTCGCCCAAGAAGACCTCGTTCCCGAAGCAGGACATCCGTGTTTTGTTGCTGGAGGGCGTCAGTCAGACCGCGGTGGATGCGTTCAAGGCGGCCGGCTATTCGCAGATCGAATACCACGCCAAGGCGCTGCCGGAAGAGGAGCTGAAGGCGCGCATCGCCGAGGCGCACATCGTCGGCCTGCGTTCGCGCACCCAGCTCACCGCCGATGTGCTGGCACATGCCAAGCGCCTGATCGCGGTGGGCTGCTTCTGCATCGGCACCAACCAGGTGGACCTGGAGGCGGCCGAGCTGGCCGGCATCCCGGTGTTCAACGCGCCCTACTCCAACACCCGCTCGGTGGCCGAGCTGGTGATCGCCGAGGCGATCCTGCTCACCCGCGGCGTGCCGCAGAAGAATGCCGAATGCCATCGCGGCGGCTGGTCGAAATCCGCCACCGGCAGCCACGAGGTGCGCGGCAAGACCCTGGGCATCGTCGGCTACGGCCACATCGGCACCCAGGTCGGCGTGCTGGCCGAGGCGATGGGCATGAACGTGATCTTCCACGACATCGAGGCCAAGCTGTCGCTGGGCAACGCGCAGGCGGCCGCCAGCCTGGACGACCTGCTTTCGCGCTCGGACATCGTCACCCTGCACGTGCCGCAGACCGCCTCCACGCAGTGGATGATCGGCGCGGCGCAGCTGGCGAAGATGAAGCCCGGCGCGCACCTGATCAACGCCGCGCGCGGCACCGTGGTGGTCATCGACGCGCTCGACGCGGCGCTGCGCTCGGGCCATATCGGTGGCGCGGCGGTGGACGTGTTCCCGGTCGAGCCCAAGGGCAACGGCGACCGCTTCGAATCGCCGCTGACCGCGCACGACAACGTGATCCTGACCCCGCACGTGGGCGGCTCCACGCTGGAGGCGCAGGACAACATCGGCCTTGAAGTGGCCGCCAAGCTGGTGCGCTACAGCGACAACGGCAGCACCCTGTCGGCGGTCAATTTCCCCGAGGTCACGCTGCCCGAGCACGCGCAGAGCCAGCGCCTGCTGCACATCCACCGCAACGTGCCGGGCGTGCTGTCGAAGATCAACGAGGTGTTCTCGCGCCACAACCTCAACATCGACGGGCAGTTCCTGCGCACCGACCCGAAGCTGGGCTACGTGGTCATCGACATCGCCGCCACCGAGGAGCAGGCCAACGCGATCCGCGACGAACTGGCGGCCATCGAAGGCACGCTGCGGACCCGCATCCTGTATTGAACGTGGGGGCTTCTTGAAGGTGGCGCCCGGCCGTTGGCCGGGCGATGGCGGCACATGGCCCGGCAGTGCCGACCAACGGTCGGCCCCCGCCTTGTTGCAGTGCTGCCGCCCCCGGGTAGTGCCGGCCGCTGGCCGGCAACCGCAGAATCATTGCCATTGCAGTTGCCGGCCAGCGGCCGGCACTACCGGTATCCCGCGCCGTCGGTTCAGCGGCGCCTGATCTCGAACTTGCCGAAGCCGATGCCCAGGTCCCAGCCGCGGCCGGTGCCGGCCAGCGCCAGCGAGATGTCGCCCTTGGTCACCACCTGCGCGTTGCTCGAACGCGACGCGCCGGCATGCACCTCGGCGCCGCCGTAGGTGCCGATCAGGTCGTTCAGGCTGTAGGCGCCGGTGAACTTGCCGCGGCCGTTGATGACGTTGGACTTGCCCACGGTCAGGCCGCCGCCCTTGGCGCGGATGCTGACCGGGATCGACGCGCCATTGTCGCAGGTGATGGTGCCCTGCCCGGAGGCAGTCTTGTAGAAGATCGACCAGCCGCTCAGGTTGAAGTTCAGTTCGCAGTCGATGTTGCCCGCCGCCTGCGCGGCCGGTGTCGCCAGCATCGCGGCCAGCACCAGCACCAGCAGTGCCGTCGTTGTTCTCTTCATGGTTGCAACTCCCTTCGTCCGTCGAAGATGCGCCGAGCCTAGCAGCCCGCCGGTGCAGCGCATGCGATGGCGCGGCGCCGCGTCCGGATTCCGTTCAGCCGGCCGCGGGGCCGGCCAGTTCGAACGCGTCGGCGTCGAGCATCGCCGGGAAGCGCTCGCGGTGGGCGGCCAGTGCGGCGGCGGAAATGGTGGTGGTCACCACCTGCTCGTGCTCGCGGACCTCGACCTGCGGCTGGCCGAGGAAATCGATCACCGCGCTGTCGCCCGCGTAGTGCAGGCCGTTGCCATCGGTGCCGACGCGGTTGACCACCGCCACGTAGCTCAGGTTCTCGATCGCCCGCGCGCGGGCCAGCGTGCGCCACGCATGCGCGCGCACCGACGGCCAGTTGGCGACGAATATCTGCAGGTCGAAATCCATCTGTCCCGCCCGCTCCACGTCGAAGCGGTTGCGGCAGAACACCGGGAAGCGCAGGTCGTAGCAGACCTGTGGGTTGATCCGCCAGCCCTTCCACTCCACGCACAGGCGTTCACGGCCGGCGGCGTAGCGCTTGTGCTCGCCGGCATAGCGGAACAGGTGGCGCTTGTCGTAGTGCCGCAGCCCGCCGTCCGGCGTGGCCCACAGCAGGCGGTTGAACACCTCGCCGCCGACGCGCAGCTGCACGCTGCCGGTGACCGCCGCGCCCAGCACGCGTGCCTGCTCGCGGATCCAGGCCACGGTCGGGCCGTCCATGTCCTCGGCCTTGTCGATGGCGTCGTTGGAGAAGCCACTGGTGAAGGTTTCCGGCAGGATCACCAGGTCGGTGCCGCCGGCCAGCGGCGCCAGCAGTGCGGCGTAGTGCTCGCGGTTGCCGGCTGGATCGTGCCAGCGGGTGTCGCCTTGCACGAGGGAAATGCGGAGGTCGTTCATGGAGGCCGTGATTCGTTATGGGTGATTCGTGATTTGAAAAATCCGGGTAGGTCGGGGCCATGCCCCGACGCCGTGATGCACGGAGCGCCGGGGGTGTAACCCCGGCCTACGGGGATCAGAGCTTTTGCAGCCGCTCGATCGCCGCATCCAGCGTGGCCTCGTTCTTGGCGAAGCACAGCCGCACCAGCCGCTGCCCTTCCGGCGGGTTTTCGTAGAACGGCGACAGTGGGATCGCGGTGACGCCCTTCTCGATGGTCAACCACTTGACGAATTCGTGGTCCGGCAGGTCG
>Ga0206118_100522_pt1 | contig 17602 bp, 14 predicted proteins | sample 3A20Ametagenome_FD_177999 | JGI IMG/M metagenome (GOLD analysis project Ga0206118, IMG submission 177999) | Enriched microbial communities from leaf-cutter ant dump, University of Wisconsin, Madison, United States - 3A20A | ecosystem: Environmental > Terrestrial > Nest > Insects nest > Nest dump... | reverse complement strand
TGGTCACCGAGAAGTTCGCCAACATCGACCTGCACCCCGATGCGGTGGACAACGCCACCATGGGCTCGGTGTTCGAGGAGCTGATCCGCAAGTTTGCCGAAATCTCCAACGAGACCGCCGGTGAGCACTTCACCCCACGGGAGGTCATCCGCCTGATGGTCGGCCTGCTGTTCATCGAGGACGACGACGTGCTGACGCCTGGCAATGCCGTGGTGCGCACCATCTACGATCCCACCGCCGGTACCGGCGGCATGCTGTCCATCGCCGGCGAGTACCTGGCCGAGCACAACCCGCAGGCGCGGCTCACCATGTATGGCCAGGAGCTCAATGACGAGTCCTACGCCATCTGCAAGGCGGACATGCTGATCAAGGGCCAGCCGGTGGAGAACATCGTCCCCGGCAACACCCTCAGCGAAGACGGCCACGCTGGCATGAAGTTCGACTACATGCTGTCCAATCCGCCCTTTGGCGTGGAATGGAAGAAGGTGGAAAAGGTTGTGCGCGCCGAGCATGAAACCAAGGGTTTCGATGGCCGCTTCGGCCCCGGCCTGCCGCGCGTATCCGATGGCTCGATGCTGTTCCTGATGCACCTGTTGTCCAAGATGCGCCCGGCGCAGCACGGCGGCAGCCGTTTCGGCATCGTGCTCAATGGCTCGCCGCTGTTCACCGGTGGTGCCGGCAGCGGGGAGAGCGAGATCCGTCGCTACGTGCTGGAGAACGACCTGGTGGAAGCCATCGTCGGCCTGCCCACCGACATGTTCTACAACACCGGCATCGCCACCTATGTGTGGATCCTGTCCAACAAGAAGCCGGACGACCGCAAGGGCTGGGTGCAGTTGATCGATGCCGGCAGCTTCTGGCAGAAGATGCGCAAGAGCTTGGGCTCCAAGCGCAAGGAAATGGCACAGGCCCATATCGACACCGTCACCCGGCTGTTTGGCGATTTTGCCGAGGCCGAACTGGTCAGCGTGCTCGATGCCGCCGGCAACGTTCTGGGTGAGCCGCAGTTGGTCACTAATACCCAGGCCGCACCTGTTGCCCCCGAGGGCGGCCGCCTCAAGCGCGTGCCCATCGCGCGCATCTTCAAGAACGAGGACTTCGGCTACACCACCATCACCGTCGAGCGGCCGTTGAGGGACGAGGCCGGCAACATCGTGCTCGGCCTCAAGGGCAAGCAGAAGGGCAAGCCGCAGCCGGACAGCACGCTGCGCGATACCGAGAACGTACCGCTGGGCCAGGATATCGGCGAGTACTTCGCCCGCGAGGTGCTGCCACATGCGCCCGATGCGTGGATTGACGAGGCCAAGAGCAAGGTGGGTTACGAGATCCCGTTCAACCGTCATTTCTACGTGTTCGAACCACCGCGAAGCCTGCAGGCCATCGACGCCGAGCTGAAGACTGTCACCGCGAGCATCATGCAGATGCTGGGGGAGTTGGCGGAATGAGGTTGCCGAGGTATGAGAATTACAAAGACAGCGGCGTGCCGTGGCTTGGAATGGTTCCCGCACATTGGCAGGTCTGCGCAGCGAAGCGCGTTGTGTCGTCCAAGGCCGGTGGCACCCTAATAAAGGGAGAGTGCCCGTCGGATCCGGCCGAGGGCCTATTCCCAGCATTCAGTGCATCAGGGCAGGACGTTTGGATCGAGCATCCGGCCTATCGTGTCCCAGGCATAGTTCTCAGTGCGGTGGGCGCTCGATGCGGGAAAACGTTCAAAGCAAACGGGGAGTGGGGAGTTGTCGCCAACACTCATTGCCTCTTTCCGCTCGACGGTACGGACCGTGACTTTCTCTGGTATCTGACCAATCAAGAGGAGTGGTGGGAACGTGGCGGCACAGCTCAGCCATTCATCAAGGTCTCGGAAACGCTTGCGCGTTATTGGGCTTTTCCGCCACCCAGCGAGCAAATTTCCATCGCAGCCTTCCTCGATCGCGAAACTGCCAAGATCGACGCGCTGATTGCAGAGCAGGAAAAGCTCATTGCCCTGCTGGCCGAAAAGCGCCAGGCCACCATCTCCCATGCCGTCACCAAAGGCCTGAACCCCAACGCCCCAATGAAGGATTCCGGCATTTCCTGGCTGGGTGAAGTGCCCGCGCATTGGGGTGTAGTACGTGTCAAAGATGTCGCCCGCCTAGAAAGCGGTCACACGCCTTCTAAACAGTATCCAGAGTATTGGGAGAATTGCGAGATACCGTGGGTGTCGCTGAACGATTCGAAGTTTCTTGCGGCTAACGACTACATCTCCAAAACCGCGGTCAACATCAATGAGTTTGGTTTGGCGAATTCTTCGGCGCGTATGCTGCCGCCTGGTGCTGTAGTCTTCACGCGGGACGCAACGATAGGCTTGGCCGCAATTACGACGCGGCCCATGGCAGTCTCGCAGCACCTCATAGCATGGTGTCCTTCGGAGCGGATCACGTCTATGTTCCTGCTTCGAGTCTTCAATATGATGAAGCCGCACCTCGACTCGCGTACCTTCGGCGCGACCATCAAGACCATCGGCATGGCTGACGTCAAGAAATTGGTTACAACCGTCCCGCCGCTTGATGAGCAACAGGCCATCGTGGAGTGCATCAACTCGGAGCTTTCAAAACTCGACGTGTTGACTGCTGGTACGGAGCGCGCGATTTCCCTGCTTAAAGAGCGGCGCTCCGCCCTCATCGCCGCCGCCATCACCGGCCAGATTGACGTGCGTAGCGAAGTTGCCAGGGGAAATGTATGACTCACCATCCGCAGACCATTCAGATCTTCCTGCCTTCCGGCGATCCACAGGGCGTGCGTGTTGCGGAGATCACCACGCGTGTCGTGCGTATGATCGAAGTGCCGCGCAGCTTGATGGGACAGTTCCTGGCAATGCCGGAGGCCGAGCAGGTCGGGGTGTACTTCCTGTTCGGCGAGGATGACGCCGATGGGCGTGAGCAGGCATACATCGGGCAAAGCGGCCTGCTGCGGCAGCGTCTGGCCGAGCACGATACGAAAAGAGATTTCTGGAGCCGCGCGGTGGTGGTGGTTTCCCTCACGCAGAGCCTGACCAACACGCATGCCATCTATCTGGAATGGCTTTCGATCCAGCAGGCCCGGGACGCGGGGCGCTACCAGCTCCTTAACGCCACCGGTGGCGGAAGGCCGCACACGCCGGCGCCGATGGAAGCCGATTGCCGGGAGATTCATCAGACTTTGCGGGTGTTGCTGGCGACCCTGGGCTACCCGATCTTCGAGCCCCTGCGCAAACTCGCAACACCGACCGATGCGCAGAAGCAGCGTTACTACTGTCGCGGGCCCGAGACCAACGGGATCGGCGAGTACACCACCGAAGGCATGGTAGTGCTGAAGGGCTCCACCTGCAGGCTGGAGACCGTTGCATCGGCCTCCGGGCGCATGCTTGCCACTCGCGAGGAACTTCTGAAGCAGGGCATTTTGTCTTCGCAAGGTAGCCAGCTTCGGTTTGAAGCCGACCATCTGTTCCGTTCGCCCAGTGCCGCATCGGGCTTACTGCTGGGACGTTCTTCCAATGGCTGGGAAGAGTGGAGGGATGCTTCCGGACGGTCACTGGACGCTGCGGAGCGGCAGGCTGTTCAGGTTAGTGTGGCCGCGGTGGGCTAGAGCCCCCCAACGCCCTCCTTCTTAGCTAAGATCGCCGCATGATGCGTGTGGCCGTACAACCCGAGATGTTCCGTTGGGCGCGGGAGCGTGCCGGGCTCGATGTATTGGCGCTGAGATCCCGGTTCCCACATTTGGCTGCTTGGGAGCAGGGCGAGGCTCAGCCCACGCTACGTCAGCTTGCACGCTACGCAAGGGCAACGCACGCTCCATTGGGGTATTTTTTCCTGCCGGCTCCACCCGAAGAGCCGCTGCCTATTCCGGACTTCCGCACCATCGGCGGTCGTGTGATTGCACGCCCGAGCGCCGACCTGTTGGATACGCTGTATGCCTGCCAAGCCCGCCAGGCATGGTTTCGCGATGAGGCATTGGTGACGGGACAGCGCCCTCTGCCGTTCATCGCCAGTATGGATATTGCCATCGCGCCGGATCGGGCTGCCGACCAGTTGAGGCAGACACTGGGTTTCAGTGTGCAGGCACGCAGGGAATGTTCAAGCTGGAGCGAGGCGCTGCGCTTGTTCATTGCCCAGGCCGATGCACTAGGGGTGCTGGTCATGGTCAGTGGCGTCGTCGGGAGCAACAATACGCGCGTGCTGGATCCTGAGGAGTTTCGTGGGTTTGCACTGGCCGATGCGCTCGCCCCGCTGGTCTTCGTTAATGGCAGTGACAGCAAGTCCGCGCAGATGTTTACGCTTGCCCACGAATTGGCGCATCTATGGCTGGGTCAATCGGCGTTGAGCGATGCCGGCGTCGAGGGCGCCGGCGAGCCGCAGCATGGCGCTGGTGTTGAGCGCTGGTGCAATCAGGTCGCCGCGGAGTTGTTGGTGCCTTTGCCCGAGTTTATCGCCGCGTTAAGAGAAGGGGAGTTGCTGGACGATGCGATGCGCAGGCTGGCGCGGGAGTTCAAGGTCAGCACGTTGGTAGTGCTGCGTCGGTTGCTGGATGTAGGCCGGCTGAGTCGCGACGCCTTCTGGCAAGCATTTCGTGCCGAGCAGGCCCGATTGGTCGCGATCCAAGCAGCGAGCAGCGGGGGGGGCGACTTCTACCGCACCACAACCGCACGGGTCGGTAAGCGCTTTGCCCGCTCGCTGGTGGAGAGCACGCTCGAGGGGCGCACGCTATATCGCGACGCTTTCCATATGCTGGGAATTGCCAAGCCCGGCACCTTCAACGAGCTTGGCCGCTCCCTGGGACTGCCGATCTGATGGCGTACCTGTTAGATGCCAATGTGTTTATCCAGGCCAAGAACCTGCAATACGGGTTCGACTTCTGCCCGGCGTTCTGGGATTGGCTGGTGATGAAACACGCGGCCGGAAGTATTTTTAGCATCCGTCAGGTAGGCGAAGAGCTACGCACCGGTGAGGATGATCTGGCGGATTGGGCGCACTCGCGTGGCGAAGCCTTCTTCCTTCCGCCGGACAATGCAGTGGTGGCTGCTGCCGCAACAGTGAGTGCCTGGGTTGCTGGGCAGAAATACGAGCCGGTCGCGGTGAATACCTTTCTACAGGTTGCTGACTACTGGCTGGTGGCGTTCGCGCTGGCTGCTGGCCATACCGTGGTTACGCACGAGGTGCCGGCCAATTCGGCTCGAAAGATCAAGGTTCCCAATGTTTGCGTGGGACTTGGGGTGCGCTTTGTCACCCCATACCAGATGCTGCGGCTGGAGCGCGCACGATTTGTCCTGGCTCCACCAGTGCCGCCGGTCGTGGTAGCGCCGCTGATTTAAGCGGGTGGCAGCGTACTCCGGATCTGGGTAGGTCACCAGTCAAGCCAGTCATTGATGCTTGCAGTGTGGCGCGCGGGTGGAGCGGGTGGTTGTACCCATACCAGCGGGGCTGGTGCTCACTTGCGCATCTGACTGGTTGGCATGACGGTGGGGCATCGCCCTTACTGTGCCAGCCCTTGCGGGCACTGGCGCGGAGGCCGGTGTGGCGCCTGCTCTAGGCTGCGTTGAATACAGATCAGATTTGGCTCTATAGTAAAGTCTGGCTATCGCATGGAATGCGTGCGGGCCTGTCTTCAACGGAGACGTGTCTATGAGCCAACAGGATGTTTCGACGCGGGCCGGCCGCTATATCCGCCAGCCGACCGGCTACCGGGCCTTCGTGCCGTCCCCCTTGCCGCCTGACCCGCCGGTGGAACTGGCGGGCGAACTGCAGCGCCTGCTCTCGCAGGCCGACCGCGCGTTGGGGCGGCTGGATGGTTCGGTGCTTACGCTGCCGAACCCCGACCTGTTCGTCTTCATGTATGTGCGCAAGGAGGCGGTGCTGTCCAGCCAGATCGAAGGGACGCAGAGCTCGCTGCAGGATCTGCTGGCGGCCGAGGCGGACCTGTTCGACGAGACGATGCCGCGCGACGTGGACGAGGTGGTCAACTATGTCCGTGCAATGAAGCATGGCCTGGTTCGACTGGGAGAACTGCCGGTGTCCGTCAGGCTGATCCGCGAGATCCACGCACAGTTGCTGGACGGCGTGCGTGGTGGGCGGCTGCAGCCCGGCGAGCTGCGCCATAGCCAGAACTGGATTGGCCCGGCCGGCTGCACGCTGGCCGGCGCGAGTTTCGTGCCGCCGCCGCATGCGGAGGTGCCGCAGGCCTTGGGCGACCTTGAGCGATTCCTGCACGCGGACGATGGCCTGCCGCCGTTGGTGAAGATCGCCCTGGCGCATGTGCAGTTCGAGACCATCCATCCTTTCCTGGATGGCAATGGCCGTGTGGGACGGCTGCTGATTACCTTCCTGTTGACGGAAGCCGGCATATTGCACAAGCCGGTGCTGTACCTGTCACACTATTTCCGTCAGCACCGACAGGCGTACTACGACCATCTACAGGCTGTGCGCGAACAGGGGTCGTGGGAGGCGTGGCTGCGGTTCTTTCTGCATGGCGTGATCGAAGTCGCTGCCGAAGCGGCCGATACCGCCCGCCTAATCCAACTGCTGCGAGAGCAGCACCGCTCGGCAATCACCGAAAGGCTGGGGCGCGCGGCCGGCAATGGCCATCGTGTGCTGGAGAGCCTGTTTGATCGGCCGATTGTCTCCGTGGCCGATATCAAGGGCATGACCGGGACAACGTACGCGGCCGCGAACACGCTGGTCGCCAAGCTGGTGGAGCTGGGCATCCTGCTGGAAATGACCGGCTATGCCCGCAATCGCCGCTTCCGCTACGAGCCGTATGTGCGGCTGTTTATCGATAATGTCCCGGCCGATGGGGCGGCCAGCGCATGAACCTGCACCAAGAACATCACTTCGAAGCCGAGATCTGCGCGCACCTTGCCGCGCATGGCTGGCTGCATGAGCCGGGTGACGCGGTGTTGTTCGACCGCAACAGCGGGTTGTTCCTGCCGGATCTGTTGGCTTGGATCCAGCAGACCCAGCCGGACAACTGGCAGCGGCTGGACAAGACGCATGGCGCGGCGCTGCCGCAGGTGCTTGCCGAGCGCATCCGCAAGAATCTCAATGAGCGCGGCACGCTGGACGTGCTGCGCCGTGGCGTGGAAATGCTGGGGCTGCGTGAGCCGCTGGAGTTGGTGCAGTTCAAGCCGGCGTTGGCGATCAATGCACAGATCCAGGCCCGTTATGCGGCCAACCGGCTGCGCGTGGTGCGCCAGGTCTGCCATTCGCCAAATCATCCCGGCGATGAGCTGGACCTGGTGCTGTTCCTCAACGGCATCCCGGTGGCGACCGCAGAGCTGAAGAGCGACTTCACCCAGAGCGTGGACGATGCGGTGGACCAGTATCGGTTCGACCGGCAGCCGCAGCCCAAGGGTGGCGTGCTGGAGCCGTTGCTGGGGTTTCCGGGCGGCGCGCTGGTGCATTTTGCGGTAAGCCAGTCGGCGGTGATGATGGCAACGCGCCTGGCGGGTACGGACACCGTTTTTTTGCCCTTCAACCGCGGCAACGAGGGGGGCGCCGGCAACGCGCCCAATCCCGATGGCTACGCCACGGCCTATCTGTGGGAGGAAGTGTGGGAGCGCGACAGTTGGCTGGACATCCTGCACCGGTACCTGATCGGCAAGCGCGATGACAAGAAGCAGCTGGCCAGCGTGATTTTCCCGCGCTACCACCAGTTGGATGCCACCCGGCGGATTGTGGCGGACGTGCTGGCCAGCGGGCCGGGCGGTCGTTACCTGATCCAGCACTCGGCAGGGTCGGGCAAGACCAATTCGATCGCGTGGACGGCGCACTTCCTGGCGGACCTGCATGATGCGGAGCACACCAAGCTGTTCGACAGCGTGCTGGTGGTGAGCGACCGCACGGTGCTGGATGCGCAACTGCAGGAAGCCTTGTTCGATTTTCAGCGCACTACCGGCGTTGTGGCCAGCATCACCCATGAATCCGGGAGCAAAAGCGCGCAACTGGGGCAGGCGCTGAAGGACGGCAAGAAGATCATTGTCTGCACCATCCAGACGTTCCCGTTCGCGCTGCAGGCCGTACAGGAACTGGCAGCGACCGAGGGCAAGCGCTTCGCGGTGATCGCCGATGAGGCACACAGTTCGCAGACCGGCGAGGCGGCGGCCAAGCTGAAGCAACTGCTGTCCGCGCAGGAGTGGACTGAACTGCAGGATGGTGGCGAGGTCGACACCGAGGCATTGTTGGCTGCACAGATGGAAGCAAAGGCGGGCACAACAGGCCTGACCTACGTCGCTTTTACCGCCACACCCAAGCCCAAGACGCTGGAGCTGTTCGGTCGCAAGGGCGATGACGGCCTGCCCAAGCCGTTCCATGTGTACTCGATGCGACAGGCGATCGAGGAGAGGTTCATTCTCGATGTGCTGAAGAATTACACCACTTACAACCTGGCCTTCAAGCTTGCGCACGGCGGGCAGGAGTTCGACCAGACGCAGGTGGAACGCAACGCGGCACTAAAGGGCATCATGCAGTGGGTGCGTCTGCATCCCTACAACATCGCCAGCAAGGTACAGGTGGTGGTGGAGCACTTCCGGGAGAATGTGCAGCCGTTGCTGGGGGGCAAGGCCAAGGCGATGGTGGTGGTGGGTAGTCGCAAGGAGGCGGTGCGCTGGCAGAAGGCGATCCGCGCCTATATCGGGCGGCAGAACTACCCGCTGGGTGTGTTGGTGGCGTTTTCCGGTGAAGTCCAGGACCCGGACAGCTTCCCTGAGGCCGTGACCGAATCGAGCCAGCTGCTCAACCCCGGATTGCGAGGGCGTGATATCCGCGAGGTCTTCAAGGATCCTGGCTATCACCTGCTGCTGGTGGCCAACAAGTTCCAGACCGGCTTTGACCAGCCGCTGCTGTGCGGTATGTACGTGGACAAGATGCTGGGTGGCATCCAGGCAGTGCAGACCTTGTCGCGCCTCAATCGAGCTTATCCCGGCAAGGACACCACCTATGTCCTCGACTTCGTCAACGATCCAGCCGAGATCCTCAAGGCGTTCAAGACCTATTACGAGACAGCCGAGCTTGAATCGGTGACCGATCCGAACCAGGTCTACGATCTGCGCGCCAAGCTCGATGCGGCCGGCTACTACGACACGTTCGAGGTGGACCGTGTGGTTCGTGTGGAGCTGGATCCGGCGGGCACACAGAAGCAGCTGGATGCCGCCATCGCACCGGTGGCCGACCGGCTGCTCAAGCGCTACAAGGCGCTAATGAACGAGAAGAAGAATGCCGAGGCTGCCAACGATGGGAAAAAGGCGAAAGTGGCCAAGGATCAGCTCGATGCCTTGATCCTGTTCAAGAGCGACATGGGGGCGTATACGCGCCTGTATGCATTTCTTGGCCAGATATTTGACTATGGCAATACCGATATCGAAAAGCGCTTTCTGTTCTTCAGGCGCCTGATTCCGTTGCTGGAGTTCGGGCGGGAGCGCGATACGGTGGATCTTTCCAAGGTCACCTTGACGCACCACACGCTCAAGAACCGCGGGAAGCAGCCAATGGGCCTCAACCAGGATGGCAGCTACAAGCTGTCGCCCATGGACGCAGTCGGTAGCGGCTCGGTGCAGGAAAAGCAGCAGGCGTACCTAACGGAGATCATCGAAAAGGTGAATGGCCTGTTCCAGGGCGACCTGACCGACGATGACCAGTTGGTCTACGTCAATGGCGTCATCAAGGGGAAATTGCTGGAGAACCCAACGCTGGTACAGCAGGCCAGCAGCAACAGCAAGGAGCAGTTCGCTAACTCGCCGGACCTGAAGGACGCGTTGATGCACGCCATCATGGAGGCATGGGAGGCGCACCAGACGATGAGTACACAGGCGCTGGGTTCCGAGCGCGTTCGCGATGGATTGAAGGACATTCTGCTTGGACCTGCTCAGTTGTACGAGGCGTTGCGGGCGCGCTCGCCGCAAGCAAGTCAGTCCAAGCTTCCATAGCGTTCCGGCGATTGGTCAACCGGGGTGACCATGCGCCCCGTACTTCGCGACGGCTTGACGCGCGGCCCCGCCGGTAGCATCCTCGCGCCACGGAGCCTAGAAACTCCCCACACAGCGGTACCCACCTCCGATAAACCGGTGGGTTTTTTGTGCCTGCGTCGCGGGCGCAACCGACGCGATGCCTGCGTCGGGAGGGCGGCGAATACAACACCCGCAAGGGAAATAAGCCCGCCGTCTGTGTGCGGTTTCTAGCCTCCCGACTTCCCGTCCGCCGTTCGCGGCGGGCGGCCACTTCACGGAAGGAGACGGCAACGATGGCAAAGCACACGTTGGACGATGACAGGCCGGGCTACTACCTGCCCGAGGACAGCCAGCAGCGGCTGGTGCGGCTGAGCGACCACATCAAATTCCTGCTGCGGCTGATGCAGCCGCTGGTGGATGCGGCAGGGGGACCGGCGCGCGAGGTGCGCATGGCCGAGGTGGCGTTCTGCCTGGAACTGGTGGGCGACCAGGTGGACCTGGTGCTGGACGAGGTGTCGGCGCCAGCACGGCCTGCGGCGCAGGCGGGCGCGCCCGCGCACTACCCGGCGGGCGAGGCGCAGGGCTACACCTTCGGCGTCACGCTGGCGCAGATGGACACGCTGGAGGCGCTGGTGCGCACGCTGGCCGCGCATGGCGACGTGGTGGCCACGGGCGATGCGGCCGGGTGGGCGGGCGGTACGTTGCCGGCGATGGGCAGTGCGGTGTTCGATGCGGCGGCTGCCGTGCGCGGGGTGCTGGATGCGGTGGAAACGCAGCGGCTGGCGACGGGCGCGGATGCGCGTTCGCGGGTGGAGGAGGCGCGGGCGGTGTATGCGGTGCCGGCGCGGCTGTCCGCCGATCACACGCCGGTGGAGGCGCAGCTGCCTTACGGCGACTATCTGCACTGAGGCGGGCGTACAACCCGGGCGGTGCAGCCGTGGGCAGCCGGGCTTTCGGCACGCCCGTAACCGCATGGGTGCGGACGGCTTGTGTCACATAGGGCGCGTGGCCCACGTCGCTTCCCCCGAACAAGGCAATCGGCGATGCTGCCGCAGCGAAAGGGGGATGGGATGACGCAAGGGGAGCAGAACGACGACCGGCAGGCGCAGGGCAGTGCGCTGCCGGCCGCGCCGACGAACTGGTCGCCGATACCCGACGTGGGCGCGGGCGATGATTCCTGGGTGCTGAACCTGTGGCGGCGCGGCTGCCGCGAGCCGGCGCTGATGTTTTCCGCCGCGTATGTGCTGGTGGCGTTCCTGGGCTTGTGGTCGAGCGCGTGGTTCTACCACGGCTTTGGCATCACCATTGCCGATTACCTGCAGGCCAGCGATTACCTGGTAGCGGGCCTGCGCGACCCGGCGTATGCGCTGATTTTCGCCATTGGCGTGCTGCTGGCGGCGCTGGTGAGCTGGCCGGAGGCGTTGCGCCGCCGTTACCCCGAGTACGTGGCCGACCTGCGCCGGCGCCGCTGGTGGGCGCGCCTGGCGTTCCCGCGGTCGCGGATCATGACGTGGGATGGCGTCGGCATCCATCCCCTTACCGGCGTCAGCCTGGTGGTGGCGAGCTTCATGCTGCTGGGCTCGGCGGTGTACGTGCAGACCAAGGGCGAGCTTGTGCGCGAGCGGGGCCGTGGCACGCCGGTGCGGGTGCACATGCTGGGCGATGCCGCGCCGCTGCCCGGCGAGGCGCGCTTGCTGGGCACCAGCAGCGCCTTCGTCTATCTATGGTGGCCGGCGCAGCAGCGAGCGGAGGCATTGCCCATCACCTCGGTGCGGCGGGTGCAGGGCATGCCGAAATCCGTACGGAACACGAAGGCGCCGAAGCCGGCGCCCGCCCCGCACTGACCGGCTTACGCCGGGTCCAGCGGAATGTTGTTGAGCTGGCGCTCCACGAATTCCAGGATCATCGGCACGCTCACGCCGAAGGAACCGGCGCGGCCGGCGTCGAAGGCCTGCCGCCATTCGTCGTAGCCCTTGCGGTAATCGGCGGCCGGCGCCTGCGGGCCCACGTACATCATGCCGCTGCGCTCGAAGGTCTGTTCGATGACCGGCGCGTGCGCCAGCCGCGTCATGACGCCGCCGGGCAGGCCGGGGTGGCGCAGGCGCAGGCCGTCGAGCGTAACGTGGAAGATGCGCCCGCCCAGCGGGTGGGTTTCCACGAGGTTGATCAGCAGCGTGGGCTGCTCGTCGGGCCCGCGGCCGTTGCAGCGCCACAGCTGGCCGGCGGCGTAGTCGGTGGGAACGGGCGGCTGGCTCATGGTGATGGTCCGGTGGGTGGACCGCTGATGATGCCTTGCGGCCCCCGGCCTGACGTTGCGCAATCGGGCCGGATGCGCTCAGTGGTGGGTGTCGTGCTTGCGCCCGCTGCCGGATTTCTTGCCGCCACCGTCCTGCTTGTTCACTGTGGCCCAGGCAATGCGCTCGGCGGTCTTGGTGCTGGCGCCGCGCGCTTTTTCGCTCTTTTCGATGTGTTCGGCCTGGCGCTTCTGCTTGTCGGTGTAGCTGGATTTGTCGCCCTGGGTCATGGCGGCGCTCCCTGGGTGGGTGGGGCCTGCAGGTATAGGCCGGGCAGTGGGTGGAGAAGGTGAAGCCGCTGTTGGCGGTGCGTTAGGGCCGGCCCGCGGCCGGGCGTGGAGGAGGGGTTGGCTAGAATGCGGCGATTGCACCGCTGCTGGACCCTGCTTGATGCGCATAGACCCCGCCGAGATCGAAGCCCTGTTCGACGCCATTCCCAGCGTGCTGTTCTTCGCCAAGGACATGGACGGCCGCTACACCCACGTCAACATGACGATGATGCAGCGGCTGGGGGTGCGCTCGCGTGGCGAGGTGATCGGGCGGCGCGCCGACGAGCTATACCCGGCCGGCATGAGCGAGGCCTATGTGGCGCAGGACGCGCGCGTGCTGGCTGGCGAGGTGATCGAGAACGTGATGGAGCTGCAGCTGTTCGCCAACCGCCAGCCGGGCTGGTGCCTGACCTGCAAGCGGCCCATCGTGGAGAACGGCAGGGTGGTGGGGCTGATCGGCATCTCGCGCGACCTGGGCCAGCGCGGCGGGCTGGAATCGCAGTACGAGCCGCTGCGGCTGGCGCTGGAGTACCTCAACACCCATTACGCCGAAAACGTGCGCATGCAGACCCTGCTGGACATCACCGGGTTCTCGCTGTCCAAGCTGGAGCGCAGTTTCCGCAAGGTGTTCCAGATGACGCCGCAGCAGGTGCTCACGCGCCTGCGCATCCAGATTGCGCTGCACCTGCTGCATGGGCAGGACAGCGTGGCCAGCATCGGCCAGGCCTGCGGGTTCACCGACCAGAGCGCGTTCACCCGCAAGTTCAAGGCCGAGGTGGGCATGGCGCCGCGCCAGTACCGGGCGATGATCGCGGCGCGGCAGGACGGCAAGGCGCCGGAAAACTGAACGAAGCATGACTTCCGGCGCTGTCGGGCCGGCGCCCGCGCGCGGACGATGGATGGCTGGGGATTCCATCGACAACAGGAGAGCAGGCATGCGCCGTATTCTGGCAACCGCGATCACGCTGGCCTTGGCCGGCACCGGCCTTGCGGCATCCGCACAGGAACAGGCGCCTGCCGCGCCGGCTGCGCAGTCGGCGGCGGTGACGACGCAGTTGCCGCGCACCGCGCGGCCCACGCACTACCGCGTCGAGGTCACGCCGCATGCGCAGCAGATGGCGTTCGACGGCAAGGTCGGCATTGACCTGGAGGTGCTGGCGCAGACCTCGAGCATCGTACTGCAGGCTGCGGACCTGCGTTTTGCCAACAGCACGCTCACCGCCGCCGGCGGCAGGCCGATGCCGGCCAGAGTGAGCATCGACGCGGAGAACCAGACCGCGACCTTCAGCGTCGACGCGCCGCTGCCGCCCGGGCGCTACACGCTGGCCACCGACTACAGCGGCGTCATCAACACCCAGGCCAACGGCCTGTTCGCGCTGGATTACCCCACCGAGGCCGGCAGCCGCCGCGCGCTGTTCACCCAGTTCGAGAATTCCGATGCGCGGCGCTTCATTCCCTCGTGGGACGAGCCGGGCTTCAAGGCCACCTTCGACCTGGCCATCACCGTGCCCGAGGCCGAGATGGCGGTGAGCAACATGCCGGTGGCCAGCAGCAAGTCGCTGGGCAACGGGCTGAAGCAGGTGGTGTTCCAGACCACGCCGAAGATGTCCACCTACCTGCTGTTCGTGGCCACCGGCGATTTCGAGCGCGCCGCGCTGAAGGACAACGCCGGCACCGAGATCGGCGTGGTGACGCAGAAGGGCAAGGTGGAGCAGGCGCGCTTTGCGCTGGAAGGCAGCCGCGCCGTGCTGCGCGAATACAACGATTACTTCGGCGTGCCGTACCCGCTGCCCAAGCTGGACAACGTGGCCGCGCCGGGCAGCAGCCAGTTCTTCAGCGCGATGGAGAACTGGGGCGCGATCTTCACCTTCGAGCACACCCTGCTGCTGGACCCGGCGGTATCCGGCGTGTCGGACAAGCAGCGCGTGTTCTCGGTGGCCGCGCATGAAATCGCGCACCAGTGGTTCGGCAACCTGGTGACGATGGCGTGGTGGGACGACCTGTGGTTGAACGAAGGTTTCGCCAGCTGGATGGAAGACCGCACCACGCGCAAGCTGCACCCGGAATGGGACGTCAACCAGGTGGGCGCGGCGCTGACCAGCCGTGGCGCGATGGGGCGCGACGCGTATGCCACCACCCACCCGATCGTGCAGCACGTGGCGACGGTGGAGCAGGCCAGCCAGGCGTTCGATGGCATCACCTACGGCAAGGGCGCGGCGGTGATTGCCATGTTCGAGGATTACGTGGGCGCCGAGGCCTGGCGCGAGGGCGTGCGCAGCTATGTGCGCGCGCACGCCTACGGCAACGCGGTCACCGACGACCTGTGGCGCGAGATGGACAAGGCCGCGCCGGGCAAGCGCTTCGTCGAGGTCGCGCACGATTTCACCCTGCAGCCGGGCGTGCCGCTGATCCGCGTGGCCAGCCAGTGCGTGGACGGCCGCACGCAGGTGACGCTGACGCAGGGCGAATACACCCTGGACCGCAAGGACAAGGTGCCGCTGCGCTGGCGCGTGCCGGTGACCGTGCGCGGCGCCGATGGCACGGTTGCACGCACGCTGGTGGACGGCAACGGCGCGCTGGAACTGCCCGGCTGCGCCGGGCCGGTGCTGGTCAATGCCGGGCAGAAGGGTTACTACCGCACGCTGTACGCGCCGGCGCAGTTCAAGGCGCTGGGCCAGGGCTTCGCGCGGCTGCCGGTGGTGGACCAGCTGGGCGTGATGATGGACGCCAGCGCGCTGGCGGCGGTGGGCCTGCAGCCGGAATCGGACGTGCTGGACCTGACCGCGCAGGTGCCGGCCGATGCGCCGTCGGACCTGTGGGAAATGGTGTCCGGCACGCTGGGCGGCATCGACGCGCTGTTCGACGGCGATGCGCCGCGCCAGGCGGCGTTCCGCAGCTACGCGCGTTCGCGGCTGTCGCCGGTGCTGCAGTCGCTGGGCTGGGATGCGCGCGAGGGCGATGCGGCGCAGACCCGGCAGCTGCGCAGCGGCCTGATCCGCGTGCTCAGCACGATGGACGATGAGCAGGTGATCGCCGAGGCGCGGCGCCGCTTCGATGCGTTCCTGGCCAACCCGGACTCGCTGCCGGCCGACCTGCGCCGCACGGTGCTGGGCGTGGTGGCGCGCAATGCCGACGCCACCACCTGGGACCGGCTGCACGCCCTGGCGAAGAAGGAAACCTCGGCCATGGTGCGCGACCAGTACTACGGCCTGCTGGCGCGGGCCAAGGACAAGGCGCTGGCGCAGCGCGCGCTGGACATGGCGCTGACCGGCGAGCCGGGGGCGACCAACGCCGCCGAGATGATCGGCCTGGTGGCGCACGAGCATGCGGACCTGGCGTTCGACTTCGCCGTGGCCCACCGCGGGAAGGTGGACACGCTGGTGGACAGCACCTCGCGCGCGCGTTACTACCCGGGCCTGGCGATGGGTTCGGACGACCCGCGCATGGTGGACAAGATCCGCGCGTTCGCCGAGCAGCACATCGCCCCGACCTCGCGCCGCGACGCGGAGACCGCCATCACCGGCATCCAGACCCGGCTGAAGCTGCGCGCCGAGCGCAAGCCGCAGATCGATGCCTGGCTGAAGAAGAACGGTTACTGAGGCCGCCGGCGGGCTGGGGCGCGGCGGTGGTGCCGCGCCTCAGCCGGCGTAGTCCGCGCGCGGTTCCTGCACGCGGCCACCGGCATCGATGCGGATGCGCGGGCGCAGCCAGGCGGCGAATTCGGCTTCGCTGGTGGAGCCTTCGGCCAGGCCCAGGTACAGCGGGTAGAGCTCGAGGTCGTCGGCGTCGAGCTCGCCGCCATTGAGCATGATGAACACTTCGCAGGCGACGGCCGCCATGCGCTTGTTGCCGTCGACGAACGGATGGTTGCGCGCCAGGCCGTAGGCCAGGCTGGCCGCCAGATCGGCAAGATCCGGCGGCGGGTCGCCATAGGCGTGCAGTTGCTGCGGGCGGGCGAGCGCGGAGTCGAGCAGGGTGTCGTCGCGCACGCCGCTGGCGCCGCCATGCTCGGCCAGTTGCCGGTCGTGGACGGCAAGGGCGAGCGCACGGCTGATCCAGACGATCATGGCGGCTCCTTACTGGGCGAGCTTGTGCAGCAGGGTGCGGCGCTTGCGCATCACCGCCTCGGCCACTTCCATCTGCGCGGCCAGTTCCGGGTCGAAGGCGGTCAGGCGGATGCCGTCGGGGGTTTCCAGCGCGTAGAGCTCGTCGCCTTTTTCCAGGCGCAGGCGCGCAAGCAGTTCCTTGGGCAGGATGATGCCGGACGAATTGCCGATGCTGGTGATCTTGAGCTTCATGGCGGGACTCCGCGATTGTTATAACGAACGTTACCACTCGATGGGGGCGCGGGCAAGCGGGCGGCCGGCGGCGTGGCCATGGGCGTCCAGCGCCTGTTCCCGCGGGCAGGGCGGATGCGGAAAAACAAACGGCCCGCTTGCGCGGGCCGTCTGCTCTCCCCTGCCGCGGCCCGTCAGGCCTCGACGTCTTCCTTGTAGGCATCCACCGGGATGCAGGCGCACATGATGTTCTTGTCGCCGTAGACGTTGTCCACGCGCGCCACCGGCGGCCAGTACTTGGACTGCTTCAGCGACGGCAGCGGGAACGCCGCCAGCTCGCGCGGGTAGGCGTGGGCCCACTCGCTGGCCGATACCGCGGTGGCGGTGTGCGGGGCGTGCTTGAGCGGGTTGTCCTCGCGGTCCAGGCGGCCGTCCTCGATGGCGCGGATTTCCTCGCGGATCTGGATCATCGCGTCGATGAAGCGGTCCAGCTCGTACTGCGATTCGCTCTCGGTCGGCTCGACCATCAGCGTGCCGGCGACCGGGAAGCTCAGGGTCGGGGCATGGAAACCGAAGTCGATCAGGCGTTTGGCCACGTCCTCGGCGCCGATGCCGGAGGTCTTTTCCAGCGGGCGCACGTCGAGGATGCACTCGTGCGCCACCAGGCCGTTGCGGCCGGTGTACAGGGTCTTGTAGTGCGGGGCCAGGCGCTTGGCGATGTAGTTGGCGTTGAGCAGGGCGACCTGGGTGGCCTTGCGCAGGCCGGCCGCGCCCATCAGCGCGATGTACATCCAGCTGATCGGCAGGATCGAG